>FKKE01007259.1_pt1 | contig 13253 bp, 4 predicted proteins | sample 1106331 | NCBI WGS metagenome assembly FKKE01 (sample SAMEA3931202, study PRJEB13176) | freshwater metagenome | biome: Drinking water system; feature: drinking water; material: freshwater | place: China | collected 2013-02-06 | reverse complement strand
CAGTGGTAAATATGGGAATGCCGGAAGTTTTGACGGAACCAATGACTATGTAAATATGGGTGATGTAATTGATTTATCTGGGAATCAATCTATGGCAATTTCTACATGGATATATCCAACTGCACTACCGGGCACTAACGCAAAAATAGTTTCAAAGTATGACGCCGGAACTGCCGGCGAATGGTATGTTAATATTGGTTCCTCTGGTCAAATTCAATTTTTAAGAGAGTGTGGCGGATTTGGAGTAAGCGCATCCTCACCAACTGTTAGTCTCAATTCATGGTCACATATCGGAGCTGTCTATGACGGGATTAAACTCTATATTTACCTTAACGGAACACCGATAGCACAAGCTACAGACTCATGTAGTATCAGCAATACATCTGTCGAAACAGTAATTGGAGCAGCTGATGACGCAGCTTCAGCTGAAAATTATTTCACTGGTCGAATTGACGACGTTCGCATCTATAACTATGCCCGGTCCCAAACCCAAATCCTCGAGGATATGGCAGGCTATCCTTCATCCGGCACCTCTGCCTCCTTCGGCCCGGATACCTCCTACCTCTCAAACGGCCTTGTAGGGTATTGGAGGATGGAAGAATCAAGCTGGAATGGGACTGCAGGAGAAGTAAAAGACTCATCAGGAAATTCATTTAACGGTGCGCGAAGCGGTAATGCAACAACTGCTTCTGGCAAGTTTGGAAACGGCGGAAGTTTTGACGGAACAAGCGATTATGTATCACTCGGAAACACAGCAAGTGTTTCAGGAGCAACTGGAATCACGATATCATCGTGGATATATACAAACAGCAATCCTGATGAAACAATTATAGGCCGAGCGTTAGCCTCAGCAGGTGCTACTCGTGGATATCGTTTATACACCGATTTTTCGGGCACAATATTTTTTACAATAACAACAACCGGGACCGGGACCAGTAGCAATGCAAGTTGGAACACAGGCATAACACTCTCTCAATCATCTTGGCAGCATATAGTCACTTCTTATGATGGGCCAAGTGCAACCGCAAGAATTTTTGTAAACGGAGCTTTGCAAGCTACAAATACAGCACTCACGACAGGCAGCATGGCTGACGGGGCAGATATTGCCACCATCGGAGCATCAAACGATGGTAATTACTCAGTAAATGGAAAAGTAGACGATCTTAGGTTATACAACCGCGCCCTTTCACCCGCCGAAGTTGCCAAACTATATGCCTTTTCCCCCGGGCCGGTTGGGCATTGGAAGATGGATGAAAATACACTCAACTCATGTAGCGGCGGGACCAACGATAATTGTGACAGTTCAGGTAATGGCAACGATGGAGCTCTATCCAATAGTGGTTTTGTGACGGGAAAATATGGCGCTGGACTTAGGAGTTCCGAAGATAATTTGCAGGACGCGACGATTGTGAGTGATCCGTCATCCGGAATTCTTGATTTTTCTAATACCCAAAGCTTTACCCAAAGTATCTGGTTTAAATTAACGGCAAACGAAGGAGGAGGTTATTCGCAGTTTTTTTCGAAAGGATATGACGGTAGTACATCATCTCCCGGATATGGGATAGATTTTAACTCCACCCTTGGGACAATTTCATGCACGTATGTCGGTGGTACGGGATATGACTTTATAGAAGTGACCAAATCAGTGTATGACGGCAACTGGCATCATATTTCGTGTGTGGTAAATAGAGAGGGAACAGATACGCAATACATGTATGTGGACGGGGTCCTTATAGGCACTAATACAAGTATGACTCAAGCAAGTGCGGCAAACGCAAACAACTTGATAATAGGAGAATTTAGTACAAGCGATGAAATGGTTAACGGCGCATTTGACGATGCGCGCATCTACAACTACGCCCAAACGCCCGCTCAAATTATCGAAGACATGAACGGTGGGCATCCGGCGCCCGGGTCGCCAATCGGTTCTGCTGTAGCTTACTGGAATTTTGACGAAGGATATTCGACGACTGCATATGATTCAAACGCATCAACAGCAGCAGAAGATTTAACTCTTTCGGCAGCTTCCTGGACAAATAGCGGTAAATTCGGCAAAGCTTGGAATGGAACCGGCGCTTTGTGGGTTTCCCGCGCCGATGATAATGACCTTGACTTTGCCGCAACTGAGGATTTTTCGTTAAGCCTTTGGTTTAAATCAGATTCCGCCACAAACCCGGGGGCTACCGAGTGGTTACTGAATAAATCCCTAAGCGGGGGTACGCAGGAAGCAGGATACGCAATTTATGCCAATACATCAGGCCAACTCTGCTTTGGTATAGACGACGATACCACATGGACACCGGATGTCGAGTCCTGTACAACGACTGATTATTACGACGCAACTTGGCACCACATTACAGCCGTAAGAAATGTCACAAGTGATACAACAAAGATATATATCGATACAGTTGAGAAGGACTCTGATACTGATTCCACAACAGCAACACTTGCAAACGGGCGCATCCTCTATCTTGGAGATAGACAAGGAACAGACGCGGGCGATGAATTAAACGGCGACCTTGATGAAGTCAAAATTTACAGATCTGCCCTAACTGTCGATCAGATAAAAGTCGAGTATCTTCAAGGGTCGGGGCAACTTTTTGGGTCTGTTTCTACCGATTCATCAGGCAACCCAAGTTGGTCCGACACTGAATCCTACTGTCCGCCCGGGCAGGGATCAACATGTACAGCTCCTATTGCCCATTGGAAATTGGATGAAAATACAGGGACAAGCACTTTTGATGTTAGCGGCAACGGCAACAATAGCACAACGTGGACCGGAACAAATACTTGGTATACAGGAAAATACGGATCAGCCCTCAACTTTAACAATAACGATGGTGTTGTCCGTTTCGCAGAAACAAGTACCACAACTGACTTAGGAAATGCAGATTCTTATACTGTTTCTGTGTGGCTTAAAACCACCGACACATCTGCAAGTACAGACAGCCTAGTTGCAAAACATGGGTCAAACACGGGAGCTTCGCCTTTCAGGATATATCTTGGAGCAACGACAAGAACTGCGGGCATGACGGTTAGAGATGCCAGTACGGGTATAGACGTTACGGGAACAGTCTCGTTAAACAACAATGCTTGGCACCACATTACTGGGGTAAGAAACGTCTCAACAGACTCTGTACAGCTATATGTCGACGGTGTATTGGTAGACTCTGACACTGATCCGACAACTGGCTCTATCGCAAACGATGATGATATCTCTATTGGCAATGCCAGGGGGAGTTATTTAACCGATGATTTTAATGGGCAGATAGATGATGTCCGCATCTACAACTATGCCCGCACACCCGCCCAAGTTGCATGGGATTATAACCGCGGGGCGCCTGTTGGTCATTGGCAGATGGATGAAACAAGTTGGAATGGCACAGCGAGTGAAGTTAAGGACGCATCCGGAAATGAGTTACACGGCATTAGAGCTGGAGACGCAACCACGGTTACCGGAAAAATCAACAGTGCGGGGACATTTGACGGTACAAATGATAATGTGAGAATTACGGAAAGTGCCTCCATAGATGTTGGTGCCACAACGGATTCTTATTCTCTTGCCGGGTGGTTTAAAACAAGCGCAAGTTACGCTTCAACAGCAGGAGAATTCTTTGCAAAAAACGACGGTGCGGGAACAAGTGCGTTTGAACTGTACTTTAATACTTCCAATAATGTCTGTTTTGGAATTTACGACGGCACAAACGACACAAACGCGTGTACTTCGGGCCTAACGTTAAACGACGGACAATGGCATCATGTAGTCGGAATTAGAAACGCAAGTGCCGATACGGTATCTATTTACATCGACGGAAAACTCGCCAACAGCTTGACAGACACAACAACGGCAAGCTGTGCAAACAATGACGACGTTTCTATAGGTAACGGCGGAACTTCCTATACAGCATTTGATTTTAACGGTCAGGTAGACGATGTGCGAATTTACCGATACCCTTTAACACCTCAACAAATTAAAACTGTTATGAATGATAATTCAGCCGTACGTTTTGCACCCGTTACCGGAACGCCTTAATAATAAAACTATGAATATCCAAAAGACTTTTAAACATATTTTCAGATCTTTCTACAAGTGGGTTACTGCTACTCGCCTACGGAAAGTTCTTTGCCTAACTCTTGCGGCTCTGGTAGTTCTTACAAGTATTAGGTTTATTTTTCTGAAACCAAAAGAAGTGCTTGCTGATTCTTTATTTAGTTTAAATGAAGGCTATGGAACAACCACCAATGATACTAATGGAGCCATTTCCGCAGGAACCATATCAGGAGCGCTCTGGAGAACGGATGATCTTTGTAAGGACGAGAAATGTTTGTTTTTTGACGGTACGCAAGACTATGTAAGTTTTTCCGATGACATTGACCTGGATTTTTCCGCAACTAACGACTTTACCGTCTCTGGCTGGTTTAGACATGTTCCCAAGTCCTCAGGGACTGATATCCTGGTTGGCAAGATGAATAGTGCCGACAACGACGGTGGATACCAAGTACAAATGGAAAGTGACGGGGATATAACATGTGAGATTGACGATGACGATGCAGATACCACAATTGACGACTCGGCAACTTCAACGGCAGCAAGCTACGATGATAATCTCTGGCATCAGTTCGCCTGCGTAAAAAGTGGTACCACTTCCCTTACACTATATATAGACGGAGTACAGGTTGCTCAGGACCCAAGCATTTCCCAATCAACCACCCTTGCCAATGATGATCCCTTCACCATAGGCATAGACGGAGATGTTACCAGTAACGACTATACTGGGTTTATTGATGAAGTCAAAGTTGTTAGAAGTGCAAAAACAGCAGTTCAAATTGCCACGGATTATCTTGGATCGGGCATATCAACAACAGGAAGTGGACCTGTTGCATACTGGAAACTAGACGAGGCAGGAGACGCCACTAGAAACGATTCATCGGGAAATGGAAATAACCTCACAGAAAGTGCCTCCGACACCATTGCCCAAGCTACTGGTAAGTATGACTATGCTGCTGATTTTGAACGGGCAGATACCGAATACCTGGAAGTGGCCGATAATTCGAGTTTGGACTTGGGAACCAGTTTCACCTTAAGTGCTTGGATGAATGTTGAAAGTACAGCAGGAACCTATGAAGCGGCTATTATAAAAGGCACAACAAACGGTACTTGGTCCTATGCTCTCGGAACCGCGAGCAGCAACACACTTGGAGTGATGATTGACAATGACGGCTTTGCTGGTGGAGGCGTCGGTATTACCACTGCGTCGTCTTTTATAACTTCGGGTGTATGGACACACATAACAGTCACTTATAATGGCTCCTACGTAAGAATATATAAAAATGGTGTTGAGCAGGTTTCAAACGACTTTCCCTACGCAACAACCATAACACCGTTTAATAGTAGCGGTGCACTACGTCTGGGATTTTGGGAGTCTCAGGCCGAATATTACGACGGTCTACTCGACGAAGTACGCATATATAACTACACGCGCTCCCAAACCCAAATTCTTGAAGATATGGTTGCAAACCCTCCATCTGGTATTTCTGCCTCTTTTGAACCTAATCAGTCATTTCTTTCAGACGGTCTTGTTGCTTATTGGAAAATGGAAGAAGCCGGTGACGCAACAAGAGATGATTCATCCGGCAACGGTAATACACTTAGCGAAAGCACTGCTGATACGATTAATCAGGTTACCGGCAAATTTGGCTATGCGGGGGATTTTGAACTGGGTGATACTGAGTATCTAGAAGTAAGTGATAACCCAAGTATCAGTGCAGGGAATGTTGACATGACGATTACCGCCTGGGTAAAGGCAGAGAGTATTGATCCTGGGAGCAATATGCTCATCTATAAAGGTGGGATTGCCAATAGCACAAGAGAATATCATATAAATATAGATAATTCTGACGATTGGAGATTCGGCTGGAACCCAGGCGGTGATGTTGCAAGCACAGAAATCAGCTTCCCAACAACGATTGCAACAGGAACATGGTATTTCATAACGGCGTACCATAATTCAAGAAATGGCGAGGTTGGTTTTAGTGTAAACGGTAGCGCTTTTGTTACAGGAACAGTCGTAGGAGGCAACGATGCTTCTAGTTCTCTACGAATTGGGGCAGACCAAAACGGCGCAGGAAATTGGGACGGATTAATAGATGAAGTAAGAATCTATAAGCGCGTCCTGTCCCCTGCCGAAGTTGCCAAACTTTACTCGTGGGCCCCGGGGCCTCTTGGCCACTGGAAACTGGATGAAAATACCGGAACAACAACGGTTAATGATTCGTCAGGTAACGGTATACCCTTAACAATGGATACGGGACTTGTTGGCGACTGGGTACCCGGAAAGTACGGTTCGGCTTTGGAATTTGATCAAACAACAAGCGATAATCTCTCAAACACCGCAAATGCAGAGCTTGACGACCTACCCAATACAGATATGACGGTTTCTTTGTGGTTTAAGTGGAACAATCCAACAATTGAAACGGCTGATGTGCCCATTGCCAAACGAGGCGGAACAGTTGCCGGCTGGCGATTTGAGTTTAGTGAAAGCGGCAACTACGTTGATTTTATAACTGACTGCAATACTGTTGACGGCACTTATAAAAGCTCCAATAGTACAATACCCACCTATACCTGGACGCATTTGGCGGTTGCCTGGAACTCTTCGGCCGGAACAGCAAAAATATATATTAACGGCGCGGAAACGACTTACCAGTCAACTACTGCCTGCACAGGCGGATATCAAAGCGACGCTGCCAATACATTTTATATTGGGCGGGACAATGAATCAATCTCTCCAGGCTTGGCCGGGATATATAGACGATGTCAAAATATACAGGTATGCGCGCACTTCCTCCCAAATCGTAGAGGATATGAACGGTGGCCACCCCGCACCCGGCTCCCCTATTGGATCAGCAGTCGGATATTGGAAGTTTGATGAGGGGTATTCAACAACTGCATATGACAGTAACCAGTCAACAGGTGGTGCCGAAAATCTAACTCTTTCTTCGGCCACAAGCGCATGGAGTAACTCCGGAAAATTTGGCAAAGCCTTTTATGCAAACGGTGCAAGGTGGGCAACAATTGCAGATGATAACGATCTGGACTTTACCGCCTCCGAAGACATAACCATCAGTCTTTGGATAAACTCAACCATAGCATCAGCCGGTAATCCTTCGGCTACCGAATATATTATCAACAAACCCCCTTCGGGAGCGACCAACGGCGGCTATGCAGTGTATGCCAACACCTCCGGGCAAATTTGCTTTGGAATTGATGATGACAATACATCTTTCCCTGAAGACTCAGTCTGCACAAGTAGCGATGTCTACGACAATACTTGGCACAACATAGTTGCGGTTAAATCAGGCACGTCGCGTCTTGATATGTATCTTGATGGCAAAGCTAATGGCACACCGGACACTTCAATTTCCTCGACAACGAATACACTGGAAAATACATCAACCCTCATTGTGGCATCACAAGACACAACAGACGATACCGATGATTTCAACGGTTATGTTGATGAAATGCAGATATTCCGGTCAGCTTTTACCTCCGATCAGGTAAAAGTCGAGCTTAACCGCGGATTTAGCCAGTCAATGGGCTCCCTTTCCACTGATTCGACAGGAACCGCAAGTAACTCCGATATTGATGCCTACTGCCCCCCCGGACAAGGGTCAAGTTGTACCGGCCCCGTTGCCCATTGGAAGTTGGATGAAAACACTGGAACAACTGCAAATGATATAACTGCTAATGGAGCAACCGGAACACTAGACTCAAGTGTTACTTGGGGGTTAGGAAAATACGGCACATCAGCAAACTTTAATGGAGTATCCGGATCAGGTAAGATAACTACTTCTGCTAGTACTTCATTAGACAATATTGATGTAATCACAATTGAAGCTTGGATCTATCCGCGAACATTTGGGGCTTCAGATTTCGGCCGTATCTGGCACAAGGACTCAAGCGGTGGAACGCTTCACAGACAATTTTTGATTGATGCCGAAGGAGGAAGTGGAAACACGAACTGTTTAAGATGGCATCAAAGCTTTTCGGGAGGAAACCAACAATGGACTACAGATAATAACACCATTTCAACAAATACATGGCAACATGTTGCAGTTACTTATGACCGAACCAGTGGCTCAAACAATCCATCAATATATATAAATGGTGTATTGCAAACCATAAGTACAATTTCATCAGTTCCGACCGGTACTCCAAACTCGGATTCCGCAAATACAGTTACTATTGGCAACAATGGTGCAGCTGGAACTAGAACATTTGATGGCTTTATTGACGACATAAGGGTTTATAATTATGCACGTACTCCTGCCCAAATTGCGTGGGACATGAACCGCGGGAGGCCTGTGGGGTGGTGGAAATTGGATGAAGGAAGCGGAACAACAGCTAATGATTCATCGGGATTGGGTAATTCAGGGACATTAACCAATACCCCGACCTGGACAACGGGAAAGTTTAATAATGCTGTAAATTTTGCAGGTAGTAACCAGCACATAACAAGGGCTGACGATTCTGATTTTGACTTTATAGCCTCCACTCCTTTTTCTGTTTCCGCCTGGTTTAAACACTCTGCCGCCTCAGCCACGGAAACAATTCTTACAAAACTAGAGTCCACTGGTACCGACGGCGGGTATAAACTAAAAATGGAATCAGATGGAGATATAACATGCGAAACCGATGATGACGATGCCGATACCACAATTGATGATACGGCAACAACTACACTTGCTACATATGACGACAATAGCTGGCACCATGTTGCCTGCGTCTACGATACGACAAACACCGACCTTCTTATTTATATAGATGGTGTTCTTGCCGCATCTGACACAACCACAACAACCAACTCTCTAGACAATAACGATGCACTTTTTATAGGTATCGAATCGGCAACGGGCACGGAAGACTGGATAGGAGATCTGGATGATGTCCGCATTTTCCGCTATCCTCTGACCCTCCAGCAAATAAGGGCGGTTATAAACGAGGGTGCGACCACAAGATTTGGACCAAGTACGGGTAACCCATGACTTTAAAATAAGTGTTGACGGGGCTTACGCTATCTAGTAAATTAAATAAGGCCTATGAAAATGTTGGAAAAACTTGAAAAATACGTTCTCTACGCAACAGTATTTCTGTTGCCTATTTCTTTTTTATATATATCCCCCAATCCGTTTGTTGTTTCCAAACTTGCGGTTTTGGTTTTCGGCCTAAGTATCTTCTTTATTATCCGTTCGATTAGAATAATTCTCACCGGGAAGTTGGAATTTAAAAGCGGCAGTTTTGACCTGCCCGTTCTAGTACTTCTTGTAGCCTATTTCTTAAGTGCACTTCTTCGCTCGCCAAATAAGATGGAGGCGCTACTTCTTCCTGGAACGACTACCATTGTTGTGGGAGGAGCGCTACTTTATTTTGCCGTTAATCAGTTGGAAAAGACAGAAAAGAAAGCTTTGTCGCTTTTTCTTGTTGTTTCGGGGGGTGTATTTTCGCTACTTACCATCCTTGCCGCAAGCGGACTTTTGGCTAAGGTGTCAGCCCTACCCGCTTTTGTCAAAAGCACAGGTTTTACACCAGAGGGAGGATATTTGCCGTCGGCCGCACTACTTGGAGTACTTTTACCCATTGGTCTTGGCTTAATTTTGTCCGAGGAGGGTAAAAATAAGTTATTGGCAGGTATCTCAAGCATATTAATCCTTGTAACTTTGGGGTTGTCTATTTATAACCTGCTTCCCGGTAAACCATTTGCACCCAGGTTTTTAACTTACGGCGAGTCATGGAACATAGCAGTTGATGCACTTAAACAGTCACCAATAATAGGTATGGGTTCGGGAAATTATTTGACAGCTTTTAACCGTTTCAGACCTATCAGCTATAATGCGTCTGATCTTTGGGCAGTAAAGTTTGCAACAGCTCGCTCGTCGGTAATGACTATGCTAACCGAGGCGGGACTTCTTGCGGGGATAGGTATATTCCTTGTTGTTTTGGCGGCTTATAAAATGTTGGCTGGGCTGGTTAAAGACAAAAAGTTAACAAAGTCTGAGTTTCCAGAATCGGCCGTTAAACTTGCTCTCGGGTTACTACTTGCTTTTCTAATTGCCGCTCCGTCAACGCTAACCTTAACTGTAGTACTTTTTGTGCTCATGGCCCTTTCATCAAATGCTCATGTTTTTAGCGTCTCTCTGGTCGGTCAAAAACAAGCCTCTGAAGACGAGGATAAGTTGTCATTTGCATCAAGACTACCCGCCTTTATAGTTACCCTTCCCCTTCTGGCTGTAACGCTTTACACAGATGTCCGTGCAACTGGCATGCTAGTTGCCGAAAACAGATTTAAAAATTCAATTGAGGCTCTTGCCAATAATGAAGCGTCAAATACCTACGACACCATGCGTCAAGCCGTTGCCGGCAATTCAAGGGTTGATAGATATAGAGTTTCTTTCTCAAGAGTCAACCTGGTTCTAGCAAATGCAGTTGCCGCCAAAAGCGATATTACCGATGCTGACAGACAAAACATAACAACACTTGTTCAACAGGCTATAAACGAGGCAAAATCGGCCGTAGCACTTAACCCCCTAAGAGCTGGTAACTGGGAATCTCTTGGACAGGTATACCGAGCAATAGCTCCTCTGGCAAAAGGTGCAGATGACTTTGCCATTCAGTCATACAGGCAGGCAATTGTTCTTGATCCTGTTAACCCACAGCTGCGCGTAGCCCTCGGAGGACTTTACTTTGCCAAAGGTGACTACGAAAATGCAGTGAGAGTCTTTGAATTGGCAGTAGCCGCTAAACCCAATCATGCCAATGCAAGATATAATTTGGCTGTTGCACTTGAACAGGATAAAAAGATAGATCGGGCAATTAGTGAAATGACAGTTGTTCTTTCGCTTATTGAAAATAAAGAAAGTAAAGACTACGAAGTAGCCAAAAAAGCACTTGAGGACTTGCAGGCTAAAAAGGCTTCGCAACCAGCCAGCGGCGATGAGCTAACTGCTCCTCAAAAGGCCCAGGAACCGGTTTTACAACCACCGCTTGATTTGCCACAGGGTTCAGAACCACCTCAAGCGCCAGTGTCGCAAGCGCCAACTGAAGCGCCTCAACCCAGTGTAACTCCTACCCCAGATCAGTAATAAATTTGTAAGAACTTGTAAAATCAGCCTCGAAAGTTGTTTGATCTATTGTTGAGGAGTTAAAGTTGGAACATTTGTTGGTACTGAAGTTGGTGAAGGTATGGGAGTGGTTGTGTGTGTATTTGGACTAGGTTGAGAAATATTAACGGACCCTACTTCCACCAATTTATTTTCGCTGGGTCTATATAAATAGGCTTTTTTACCCTGTGAGTACACCAGCACCTTATCACCGGTTTGGGCGTTTTTAAAAAAAAGCTGATCCTTTACTTTGTCCACATCTGTAACTGTTGCTACGGTAGGCCGCTCACCTTCAGGAAGAACTATTAACCGACCGACTTCCAAAATCAAGGAATTTACTTCGTTTTCAGTTTGAGATACATTGCCAGATAGACCCAGAAGTTGGGGTTTCGTTTTGGCAATGTAGTAAACTCCACCAGCACCAATAAGAAAAACAATCAAAAATACAACAGCCCGTAAAGACTTTTTGGAAAGAGTTATATTAGATACATTACCGTCTAAATCACTTGAAAACATGCTGGTTGTAGCAATATTTTGGCACAAACCAAAAAACTACTCAACAAGAAAACTTAAAAAGTCTCAAATATTCCTTGAAAGTCTAGGGTCTCCGGAGCATTATCACTCCCCCAGTCCATATACTTCCTGGCTTCGCTAGGCCTTCCCAAACCCCAATTGCATAGTGCATACATAAGTTTAACTCCAGGGTGACCCCTATCACCTTCTAGTATGTATTTGCGGCTATCTAATACCTCCAAACACCTTTGATATTCCTTAAGTTTGGCGAGAGACGCTGCATAGCCAACCACAAACTCTGGCTTTGGCCTGCCCGGAGCTCTATCAAGGCCCGACCTGAAAATGTCGCGGGCCAGATCGTAGCGTCCTGAAGCAAAGTATAATGATGCCAAACTAGCATAAGTTGAGGCATAAGTGGGGTCAAGTTTAATTGAAAGCAAATACATTTTTTCGGCTTCTTCATACCTTTTTTCCCAAAAGGCAATGTTTCCAAGAAGAGTAATTGTTGGAGGATGGGAGTCGTATATTTCAAATGCTTTAATAGCCTCCGCCTTCGATCTTTCAATTTCCCCGTTTCTCAAATAATAAATTCCCAAACCATAATGCCCCTGGACTGATTTGGGGGCATCCTTGGCCATACTATCATAGAGAGCCTTTGGAGACGCCCAGACTTTATTGCGGGTAATAATTACGGGCGCGTAACAAATAACTAAAATGGTCAAAAAAGAAATTGATAACACCCTTTTGAACTCAAAGAGCTTTAAAGCCAAATAACCAACAAAAAGTGCTATACCCGCACTTGGCAAATACATCCACTTTTCTCCAATTACATCCCCTGCGGCAAAAAATACCTGAGAGATAAGTATGTATGGGACTAAGAATATAAGAGCACCAATACCGGCAACACTGCCTCTAGTTTTTCCATTTAAAATGACCAAGACAAGTGTTGAAAAAAACAAAAGTCCGGCAATAACTTGCCAAGAAAAAAGGGTTTTAACTGGCTCAAAGTGAGCAAAATGGTATGTTGCAGAAAGGTTAATGGGAAGTAATATTTTTTGAATATACATAAAAACTATTTGAAGTGCCGAAATAAGCCTTGTCGAAATATCAACAAACTTCAAAGGATTTGCTATATAAAAAATGTCGTAAAAACCTAAAAAGCCAACTCCTATTCCTTCAAAGGTAATAAATCTTAAAATTAAAAAGGCTACAATGGGCGGCACAAAATATAATCCAGCCTTAAAAACGTTTAAAAACGAGGCCTGGTCTTTCCACCAATAAACCAGAAGAAAAATAGCCGGATTTAGTATCGTAAGTTCTTTTGAGGAAGGTGCAAAGAAAAAAGTTAGTGAGCTTACAATCATCAGTTTTGGATTTATTACTCCCCTGCTCGTTGCCTTTATAAAAAATATCCAGGAAAGAAAAGTGAAAAGGGCACCCATCATATCATCCCTTGCCTTTATATAAGCTACATTCTCGACATGAATTGGAAAAAAGGTGTATACAAGGAACGAAAAAAAAGCCAGCTTCCTACTACCAAAAAGTTTATATACGACTACGAAAAAGAAAAACTTGCTTACGGC
>FKKE01004870.1_pt4 | contig 13256 bp, 9 predicted proteins | sample 1106331 | NCBI WGS metagenome assembly FKKE01 (sample SAMEA3931202, study PRJEB13176) | freshwater metagenome | biome: Drinking water system; feature: drinking water; material: freshwater | place: China | collected 2013-02-06 | reverse complement strand
GACAATGGATATAAACACGAACTTATTGAAGAGTTTTCGAAGGGCGATGAACTTTTATCATTTTACGAAAGTGTTAATAAAGACGGTAAAGGTTTGTATAAAGACTTATGTAAAGGTGGCCACATAGAAAAGCCAGACAAGGAACTTAAACACTTCAAACTCCTGTCTGTTGCGGGTGCATATTGGCGAGGTTCAGAAAAAAACAAAATGCTAACACGTATTTATGGCACTGCCTTTCCGTCACAAAAAGAACTAACTGATTATTTAGAGAGTGTTGAGGAAGCCAAAAAACGAGACCACAGAAAGCTTGCCAAAGAACTGGATTTAATAGTTTTTTCAGAGATTGTGGGTGGAGGTCTACCACTTTATACACCAAAGGGAGCACTAGTTCGCTCGCTTATGTTTAATTTTAGTAGAGAGTTAAATAAAAAAATTGGTTACACAGAAACTGCTCTCCCAAGCGTTAATAGGGCAGAGCTTTTTAAAATTTCGGGTCACTACGATAAATATAGAGAGGATATGTTTCTAGTTAAATCCCACTATTCTGAGGAGGAATATTATTTAAAACCCATGAATTGTCCCCAGCACTGCGTACTTTTTGGCAGTAAAACACGCTCTTATAAAGACCTACCCATAAGATATTCAGACTTTTCTGTACTTTATAGAGACGAGCGACCAGGTGAAATTAATGGTCTTTTTAGGTCACGGTCATTTACACAAGATGATGGTCACTGTTTCTGCACCGAAGACCAGGTAGAGGGTGAGTTTGCTAACGTCATGGACGCTGTGGATGAAGCCCTAAAAGGTTATGGCTTTGGCAACTATTGTATTAGACTTTCTCTGCGAGATCCTAATCATCCAGAAAAATATCTGGGAGATGAGGGTGTGTGGAAAAGAGCCGAAGCTCGCCTAGAAAAAATAGTTAAAAGCAAGGCCGTTAAATATGTTGAGGGTCTTGGTGAAGCCGCCATTTACGGACCCAAGCTCGACTTTATGGTTAAAGACTCCTTAAACCGCGAATGGCAAATCTCAACAGTGCAACTAGACATGATTATGGCTAAAAGATTTGGCCTGAGCTATTCAGACGAAAAGGGTAAACAGGTTACACCTCTTATGGTTCACCGCGCAATCATTGGTTCAGAGCGCTTTATGGCCATACTTATCGAACACTTTTCGGGTGCTTTTCCTCTCTGGCTTTCCCCAATACAGGTAAAGGTTTTGCCCATAACCGACAGAAATACTGCCTACGCCAACAAACTAGGAGAGGATATGAAAAACCAAAATTTAAGAGTTGAGGTTGACGAAAGAAGTCAAACACTCGGTGCCAAAATTAGAGACGCACAAGCTGAAAAAGTGCCATATTTATTAGTTGTTGGGGATAGAGAAGTGGCTGAAAATAAAGTTGCTGTGCGCGTAAGAAGTGGCAAAGATGTGGGAAATATGGATATTGCCAAATTTATAAAGTACGTAAAAAATAAAGAAGAAACAAAAAGCCTTGAGCTTTAAGGCTAATTTTGCTAAACTTTCACTAGTTAAATTGAAAAAAGGTAAGTTAAATTTACGAGTAAACCACCAAATAACCGCTCCTAGTGTGCGGGTTATTGGGCAGGATGGTAAGCAGCTGGGAGTTTTAACCGTTTCCGAAGCTTTAAATAAAGCTTTAGAGGCGGGGCTGGATTTAGTAGAAATTGCCCCAAGTGCTAAACCACCGGTTGTCAAAATTGTTAATTTGGGTAAATTCACTTACCAACTAGAAAAGAAAGAAAAAAAGGAGAGAAAGAAAGCTAAATCGTCTGAACTGAAAGAAATTCGTTTTTCACCATTTATCGGTGAACACGATTACAATACGCGAATTGAAAGAATCAAAGAGTTTTTTGAGGCGGGTAATAAAGTTAAGATCGTTGTGGTCTTTCTTGGCAGACAAATGGGTAGTAAAGAGTTCGGTTATAATCTACTGGATAAAATAGTAAGCCAGTTTGGTGATACAATAGCCATTGACATGAAACCAAAGTTTCTTGGTAGGTACTTGTCTATGGTGGTTTCGCCAATAAAAAGAGGGAAAGCTAGGGCCGAAGATAAACTAAAAGAAGAAAGTAAATAAGCTATGCCAAAAATAAAAACTAAAAAGTCAGTAAGTAGAAGGTTCAGAGTTACCAAGTCGGGCAAGGTTTTAAGACGTAAAAGTTTCAGGCGTCACTTGAATGTTAAAAAATCTGCTAAAAGAAAAAGACGACTGGGGCGGGTTGTTGCAACTCGCAAAGTGTATGCCAAAAAAATCCGCAAGGTTTTAGGCAGATAACTTTAGTTACCACTTAAGATAATTTATATGCCAAGAGTCAAATCACTAGCAGCAAAAAAGCACAGAAAAATTCGAGAAAAAGCAAAAGGCTTCAGACACGCAAGAAGTAGGAGAGTGAAAGCCGGTCTTGAAGCCGTAATGCATGCGGGTAAATACGCCTACGTTGGTCGCAGACTCAAAAGAAGGGACCTTAGAAGTCTTTGGGTTACCCGTCTAAACGTAGCAGCGAGAAGTGAGGGTTTAACTTACGGCAAGCTTATAAACAAGCTTAAGGTTAATAAGGTGGAGCTTGATAGGAAAGTTCTAGCAGAACTAGCTGTAAATAACCCTAAAGTTTTTTCGCAACTAGTTAAAGCCTTAAAATAGCATGTCAAAAGTAGCTCTTGTTAGGTTTACCCAACTTGGAATTTAAATTTTCTGGTGGGGTGACCAACCATGAACTCTCCCTACCAGGAGAGTTTTTTTTGACGAATTTTTATTAATATGCAAGAAATTCAAAACACCAAAAACGAAATTATAGCTAGGCTTGCCGATGCTAAAACGCCAGAAGAAGTTGAAAATATAAGAGTGCTTTACCTAGGTAGGCATGGCAAATTAACTCTCTTAGTTAAAAACATAAAAGAAGTACCTCAAAACGAGCGTGCAGCCATTGGGAAAGTAATTAATGAAGCTAAAGAAACTATCGATAGGGAAATTAAGGCGCGTCTAAATGGCTTCAAAAGTAGTGCGAGAAAATGGTTTGACCCTACTATTCCAGGTGATAAAACAAGAAGCGGCCATTTGCACCTCATCAGCCAAACAATCTCAGAAATTGCTGCTGTTTTTGAAAAAATAGGTTTCACGCGTGTACGCTACCCCGAAGTTGAATGGGACTACTTTTCATTTGAGGCTCTCAACTTTGACAAAATGCATCCCGCTCGCGACGACTGGGAAACCTTCTTTATTGACGAACCGACAAGTACTAAGTATGGCCCCATGTTATTAACTCCGCACACATCATCAGGTCAAGTACGTGAAATGTTACGAGTTAAAAAGCCGCCAATTCGCATGATAAATATAGCCAAATGTTATAGAAGACAATCAGATGCATCACACGCCCCCATGTTTCATCAATTTGAGGGCTTAGTTGTTGACCGCGGTATTTCCATTGTGCACTTACGCGGAACCCTCGACCACTTTGCCAGAAGTTTTTTTGGGCCGGGAAGAAGTACGCGCATAAGGCCATACAATTTTCCTTTTACAGAACCTTCTTTTGAAGTAGATATAAGTTGCGGCAACTGTTTAGGTAAGGGCAAGCTCCCGGACGGTTCAATGTGCAAGCTTTGCAAAGAAGGCTGGTTGGAAATTGGTGGCTGTGGTATGGTTCACCCAAATGTTTTGAGCCACGGAAAAATAAACCCCGAAGAGTTTACTGGTTTTGCATTTGGTTGGGGGGTGGAGCGTGTACTTCTTATGAAAAGTGGGCTTAAAATTCCCGATTTGCGCCTTCTATATAGCACTGATTTAAGATTTTTGGAACAATTTTAATTATATTATGGATATAACAATACTTGATTCTTGGCTAAGAGAACATCTTTCAACCGACGCAGAGCCCAAAGATATAGCAAGGTGTCTTTCTCTTTGCGGACCCTCAATTGAAAAGGTTGAAACTGTGAGTTTTGGTAGCACCAAAGACTCCGTCTACCACATAGAAGTAACCACCAATAGAGTTGATGCCATGAGTGTGCGGGGTATCGCGTTAGAAGCAAGTGTTATCCTACCAGAATTCGGCTATGCAGCAAAACTTACAGGTATTACCACATCCAATGGAGAAAAGAGTATTAAGGAAACTCTTCCGCTTAAAATGATAGTGAACCCCAGTTTAACCTACCGTTTAATGGCTGTTTCCTTAGAAGTTCCACAAATAGGTGATTCACCAGAAGTTGTAAAAAATAGACTCGAAGCCAGCGGTATTAGATCCCTTAACGCCGTAGTTGATATCACAAACTACGTAATGACTGAAATAGGCCACCCGACTCACGTTTTTGATTTTGACAAAGTCACTCCAACCATGCGCATAAGGCCGTCAGTTAAAGGCGAGCGCATAGTCAGTTTTGACGGCAAAAGCTACGATTTACCTGGTGGCGATATTGTAATTGATAACGGCCAGGGAGAAATTATCGATTTGCCCGGTATTATCGGCACGCAAAATTCAGTTGTAAATGAAAAAACTAAAAGAATACTTTTTTTTATTGATACAAATAATCCCGCAAACATAAGAAAAACTTCCATGACACTTGGAATTAGAACAGTTGCTGCAACTCTTAATGAAAAGGGTGTAGACCCACACCTTTCTGAACTAGCTCTAAAACGTGGTCTTTACTTATATCAAGAAATGCTCGGTGCAAAACAAATAAGTCCCATATATGATATTTTTCCCAAACCGCCCAAAGCAAAAGGAGTAAGTGTCACTCATAAGTTTATAGAAGACTTTTTAGGTGTAGCTATTCCTGAAACGCGGGTTACTAATATTCTTACGAAACTAGGCATGCAGGTAACCAAAAAAGCTAAAAACTATGTAGTAACTCCACCCACTCACAGGCTGCGCGACATCGTCATACGAGAAGATGTTGTTGAGGAAGTTGCAAGAATTTATGGCTACCATAATTTACCAAGCCACCTAATGACGGGGGCTTTGCCAGAAGAACCCCAAAACTCAACTTTCAGGTTCGAAGACAAATTAAGAAATATCCTAAAGAGCCAAGGAGCTAGTGAAGTTTACACGCTGTCCTTGGTTAGTGAAACGGCCGTTAAGGGGAGTAGGGCCCTTAGAATTGCAAACCCCTTGGGGGGCGATTCTGCTTATTTAAGAACTTCTCTTATGCCATCTCTTATTGAGGCTGCCAAAAGTAACCTAGGTGAAGCTAACCAGTTTCACCTTTTCGAAATAGCCAACATCTATTTGCCCAAAAAGGGAGACCTTCCAGAAGAACAGCTAATACTAGCCGGCATTTTTTATAAATTTAATTACCGAACGGCAAAAGGCGTTATAGAAAATATCATAGCGGAACTTCATATAAACTACCAGGTTAAGACTGCCGATGCCAAAGGATTTCTGCCTAGCCAGTGTATTGATGTATCAGTTGGCGGTGAAGTTATTGGCACATTTGGCGTTTTAGTGATTGATCAACTCATATATTATGAATTTGCAGTTGCCAAACTTAGAGTGCACAAAAGCGATTTTCCAGCTTTCAAGGCCATACCAAAATATCCAGCACAAGTAGAGGATATTACCTTGGTTTTGCCTGAAAAAACCATTGTTGCTGACTTAATTGCCACGCTTAAAAATACCGACAAAATTATTTCTGAAGTTTCTTTAACTGATATTTTTGAAAATGCATTTACATTCAAGGTTGTTTATCAAAGTGATGATAAAACACTAGAAAACGCAGAAGTAGAAAAAGTGCGAGCTCTTTACCTTAAAAAACTAGCTCAAAAATTTGGAGCAATTCAAAAGTGACAATTTCTTACGGGGTGGGAGTGGGCGAACCGCCGTCCCACGCCACACCAACACCAATCGTAATACGCCTATCGCTTTCATTACCATTTATATCCTTACCCTTAGCGCGCAGTTCGTGCACACCATTAGCTAAGTCTATATCGTGTTCAAAAGGTGGATTAGTAAACGTACGAATCTTAACTCCGTCAACTTCCAATTCAATTTGTGAGATGTCGCTTGTAGAGTCTGCTTTCACTCGAACCTTAAAATTGTTGGGTAAATTTGAAGTACGGTCTGTTGGTTCTAAAAATTCCACATTTACGGGGTTACTTACGCCACAATAGCTACTCGGCGGATGATAACGAGAATCACTTTGCGCCGCTACCCATTTATCAATACCTTCCTGCCATCTATTAACGCCGTCTGTACTCAAGGGGTCCTCTTCTTTAAAAACAAAAAATTCTTTATCTTCGTAGTTGCCACCAGCTATGTCTGGTGGAGTTGCTAATTTGCCTTCAGATTTACAAATTTTAAGTTTCAAGTGAAAGGGATCATCACCACTCGGATCAGTCCCTGAAGCGAACTTTTCTGTGCGTTCGGGAAAACCGTCATGAGCAGGGTAGCCAGACAGACTGTCAACCGACTTAGTAATTATGCCACCTGGCACATCAAAAGAAGACGCTGATGGATAACTTGCCAAAATGGCAAGCATAATCTTGCGCCATATGGGCGAAGCGCCCGAAACCCCTGAAGCCACAGACAACATGGGCGAGTTATCATTATTACCAACCCAAACACCGGTTACTGCGGTTTTATTGCCACCAATTGCCCAGTTATCGCGTTTATCATTCGTTGTACCGGTTTTGACTGCCACCTGATAATTAGGAATGTTAAGTAGTGAGTTGGTACCGAAAACAGCCGAGCGTGCCTCATTATCTGAAAGCATATCAGCAATAAGATATGCCTGCTCGGGCGTAACTACTGAACGACCTTTTTTGGGGTCAACTTTCTCAATTACCTTACCACTAGCATCTTTTACTTCAAGAATTGCAATGGGGTCTACGCGAAAACCTCCGTTCATAAACGCCCCGTAGGCACTTGCTAGTTCCAAAAGACGTACCTCACCGCCCCCGAGGGTAACTGCAAGGCCGACACGGCTTAGCGTTTCTTTTGTTGGTTCAAGAGATGTAATTCCAAGGTCATAGGCCATTTGTAGCATATTTTTAACACCTACCATAGCAAGCATCTTAACTGCCGGCACATTAACAGAGTTTGCCAGCGCATAGCGCATTTGAATAGGCCCCCTAAATTTACCATCGTAATTGCCAGGTTTATAGTTGGGCTGACCAACTCCACCCGGAAACTCTGTTTCAGTATCCATAAGAAGTGTTGCGGGTGTATAACCGGCAGTGAGTGCAGTTAAATAGGTGATTGGCTTTATGGCACTTCCCGGCTGCCTAAGCGATAAAGTAACATTTACCTGGCCATCAATATCCGGGTCTGAAAAACCCTTAGAACCGACCATTGCCAAAACTTCGCCTGTTTCTGGATTAATAACTACTGCAGCACCATTGCCCACTTTTAAACTTTTAGCTTTTTCAATTTCTTCCTTAACTATCTCTTGCGCTTTCTCTTGCAAGCTATAATCAAGCGTTGTCGTTACAATTAAGCCACCGCGCTCAATGACTTCTTCACCATAGCGCTCTTCTAAAATGCTTTGGACATACGAAACAAAATGGGGTGCTTTAAAAGTTCCACCTCTATCTTGTATCTTAAGGTCGGGGAGTACTTCTTTGGCTTTCTCTTCCTCTTCGGTAGTTATATAACCGTCTTCACGCATGCGCCGCAGTACTGCTTCAGTCCTGCCCACATAGGCTTTGGGGTTAGCACCATAAGGCGTGTAGTAAGAAGGCCTTTGTGGTAAACCAGCTAAAAATGCTGACTCGATAAGAGTTAACTCCGAAACTCTTTTGCCAAAATAGGTTTCAGAAGCCGCCTCAACCCCCCAGGCCGTACCACCATAAGGGGCTTCGTTTAAATACATCTGAAGAATTTCATCCTTGGTATACTTGCGCTCAATTTGTACAGCAAGCGCAAACTCTTTTATTTTTCTAATTAAGGAGCGCTCAGAAGTCAAAATAACGTTTTTAACAAGTTGCTGTGTTAGTGTTGAGCCTCCCTGTGCATAACCTCTGGTAAAAATGCGTGAAAAGCCCCGGAGCATACCAAAAAGATCAAACCCTTGGTGGCTATAGAAGTTTTTATCTTCAATAGCAATAGTTGCATGTTTTAAATGTTCCGGCACTTCTGAAATTGAAATAGGGGTGCGCTTTTCGTCAGCAAAGATGTCATATAAAGGTTTACCGGTTCTATCGAGAATTTTTGTTGAAAAGCCTTCCTGTCTTACAATTTTGTCAGGCGAGGGTAAGTTAAGTGCAAAAAGGGGTAGCACAACAAAAAGACCCAGAAAAAGTGCTCCTACGCCCAAAAGAGCAAGTTTTGCAAAAAAAAGTGTTGTTTTTGAACGTCTAACACCTGCCGGAAGATAACTACCGTACTTAAAAAGCTTATTACGCTTGAAAATTCGCCTTGCTCTTAACATAAATTTAAAAAAGCTATTTACAGTTTAGCAAACCACCAAACAGATTCAAAACTAGCCACTTATTTTAAAGTTTGACAAAAACTTACAGAGAACATAGAATACTTTTTAGGTATGACGATAGTTTTAAAAGAGTATTACTATTACACCTCCTAAAACTGGGGGGTTAGTTGCTGTTTTAAAAATATCTTTTTAAACCTCCTGGTAAAAAAGGGGGTTTTTTGTTTGTTTTAAATATGCAAGACATTAAATTTACCAAAAAACAAAACGCTATTTGGCACAAGCTTTTTACAAGGCAAATTGGAAATGTGGCAGCACATGCCTGCAGTTTTTACAAAGCAGGTTTTGACAACCTTACTTTGCCAAGTGACAAAGTACCATCTTTAGATTTATTAAACGGCAAAATTACTCCTAAAACAGGTTGGCGAGTGATTAGAACCCCTATTCGCTATAGCGATACTTTGCCATGGTATCAACACTTTGCCAGACGCGAATTTATTATCACTAATTATTTAAGGAGTGAAAAAGAAATTGACTATACACCAGAACCCGATATGTTTCATGACATTTTCGGCCACCTGCCATTTCTGACTTTGCCAGCCTACACTGGTTTATTGGATATTTTTACAAAAGCCTATTTCACCTCAAATGCCCAAGGCAAAGAGGATATAAAGCGTTTGGGTTGGTTTACTTATGAATTTGGTTTAATACGCCAAAAGGGTAAACTCAAAGTATTTGGTACGGGCATAATGTCATCAAAAGGTGAAATGGAGCATGTTATGAGTGGCAAAACTCCCATACTGCCTTTTTCAGTAGGGGCAGTACTTACCAAAAATAAAGCAATAGATACATTTAATAAAGAACTTTTTGTATTCGATTCTCTTGATGCTTTAAAGGAGGAGTTGTCTGCCTATTTCCAAAAAATAAAAGTGAGGGGAAGTGAGCTTTTTGCCAACCCAACGATAGAAGATAGAGAAATGGATTTATCTACATATAAAAACCAGATATAATTTAGCAATGGACAAAATTGACGAACTTTTGGATAGGGGAGTGGATAAAATATATCCTAGCCGCGAAGCCTTGGAAAAAGTATTGCGCTCAGGCAAAAAGATTACTCTTTACCAGGGCTTTGACCCTACGGGTAAAGAGCTTCATATTGGCCACGCGGTGGGTTTTAAAAAGCTTCGTCAGTTTCAAGACCTGGGCCATAATGTCATATTTTTAATTGGTGATGGCACCGGGCAAGCGGGTGATCCCTCTGGCAAAAAAACTGCAAGAGACAAGTTCTTCACCACCGAGGAACTAAGAAAAAATGGCAAAGATTACGTTATGCAGGCCGCTAAAATTATTAACTTTTCCGGTCCACATGCCGTAAAAATTCTCTATAACAGTGGGTGGCTTAATAAATTAAACTTAACGGACGTTTTAGATATAGCGGGCCACTTCAGTTTACAACAAATGCTTGAACGGGATTTATATCAAGAAAGACTAAAATCAGGCACTAATTTAAGTTTGAGGGAATTTCTTTATCCGCTTTTGCAGGGTTACGATTCAGTAGCCATGGGTGTTGACCTGGAACTTGGCGGAAGTGACCAGACTTTCAACATGCTCGCTGGCAGAAAGCTTGTTAGGGAGTACCTCGGCAAAGAAAAGTTTGTGCTAACAGTACCGCTTCTTACAGATTCTAAAGGCACAAAAATTGGCAAAACTGAAGGTAATGTTATTGCCCTAACCGATGAGCCGACAGTCTTTTTTGCAAAGATAATGAGTTTGGGAGACGATGCCATCATTCCATGCTTTGAACTATTGACAGATAAGACAACAACCGACATAGCAAATATGCAGTCAGCACTAAAAAGAGGTCAAAATCCGATAGATCTAAAAAAAGACTTGGCATTTACCTTAACGAAGTGGCTAAATGGTGAAGAAAATGCGCAAAAAGCAAAGGTGGCGTTTGAGAAAACTTTTCAAAAAAAGTTACCAGACTTTACAACTGCCATACCAATGAAGGCCACACTTGCTCAAACCATAGCACCATTTACTGGACTTGCTAGTATAAGTGAGGCGAAAAGACTAATTAGTCAAAAGTCAGTTAGTGTAAATGGCAATACTGTTAATGATCCCAACTTTAAACTAAGTAAGGGTCAAAAAATTCAAATTGGCAAAAAAATATTTGGCATAATTACTAAATAAACTGATGAAGCTGCGGCCCAATAAACTGTTACCCAAAAAGGAAACACTTTTTAAGATTGTTATGGTCATTGCAACCATAGGGCTACTTCTTACCACTTTTTTGCCAATATTTATGGCAAGCTACTAATTGTGGTGGCTCGGTTAGTCACGAGTTATACTATAAAGTGTGGAATTATCTACTCCTATAACTAAGTTTCCCAATATAGGCCCAGCCTATGCGCGCAAACTTGAACGACTAAATGTTTTCACGCTTGAGGACTTATTAAATCACATTCCTACAAGGTATCAAGATTTTAGGAGCGTAGTGAAAATAAAAGCTCTTTCCCAAGGTAAAAACGTAACAGTACAGGGAAAGTTAGACAGCATCAAAAACGTATATACAAGGTACGGTAAAAAACTGCAGGTTGCAAAAATAAGTGACGCAACCGGTCAAACTACAATCGTGTGGTTTAATCAAACCTACTTAGTTAAAAATCTAAAAGTTGGTGAAAGATACTCATTTTCAGGTAAGGTGGGGGGATTTAATAATAAGACGGCACTTATATCACCCGATTATGAATACGCTGGCGAAAACGCAACACTTATTCATACTGCCAGGCTTGTACCCATATATCCAGCAACTTATGGCCTTTCATCAAAGTGGCTAAGAAGTAAGGTGTACTTAGCAATAGCGATGACAAAAAGTAAAGCGCAGGAGTTTTTACCAATCGTCACTCTTAAGAAACACAACTTATTAACTATTGATAAAGCTTACGAGTTTGCGCACTTTCCGGATAACTTAATGCGAGTTGACAGGGCAATTGAAAGACTTGGCTTTAACGAGCTGCTTTTTCATCACCTAACAAGTTTAAAGCGCAAAAAGGCGTGGCAAGAAAACAAAGTGGCTCATAAAATTACTTTGCCAAAAGGAAGCTTTAGTGAATTTATCAAAGCACTACCATTTAAATTAACTACCTCTCAAAACTTAGCTATTGAGGAAGTTCAAGATGACCTCAAAAAAGACAAACCCATGAATAGATTACTTGAAGGCGATGTTGGTAGTGGCAAAACAGTTGTTGCAGCATTTGCTGCTTTTTGTGCTTTCACATGTGGTTATCAAACTGTGCTTATGGCACCTACACAAATTCTTGCTGAGCAGCACTTCAATACACTAAACAAGCTTTTTGCCAGCTTGAAAGTTAGAGTCTCACTAATTACCTCCAGCATTACTTCAAAGCCACTTGGGAAAACAGACATCTTTGTTGGCACACATGCACTTATTCATAAAAGAGTTAATTTTGGCAACGTCGCCTTGGTAGTCATAGACGAACAACACCGCTTTGGTGTCGAACAGCGAGCACACCTTATCAGTAAGTCAAAACACCAAAAATACAGTCCTAATGTCTTAACAATGACCGCAACTCCAATTCCGCGTACTATTGCCTTGACACTTTATGGAGATCTAGATCTGTCGATTTTGTCTGACATGCCCAAAGGTAGACAAAAAATTACAACCTGGCTTCTTAGGGCTGATAAAAGAGCTGGCGCCTACGAATGGATTAAAAACCAAATTAAAAAAGATAAAGTCCAGGTTTTTGTCGTTTGTCCGTTAATTGATGAATCTAATGCAGAAACCATGAAAAGCGTGAAAGCGGCAACTAAGGAATTTTTAAATCTAAAGGAAATCTTTAAAGGTTTTAAATTGGGGCTTTTACATGGGCGACAGAAGTCAAAAGACAAAACAGCAATATTAAACAGTTTTAGAAGTGGAAAAATAGATATATTAGTTGCAACACCTGTAGTTGAAGTGGGCATAGACGTTGCCAATGCAACCATTATGATAATTGAAGCTGGGGAACGTTATGGTTTAGCACAACTGCACCAGTTAAGAGGAAGGATAGGGCGGGGGAGTAAAAAGTCATACTGCATGATTTTTACCACAACAGGATCACAAAAATCGCTTGTACGCTTGAAGGCATTAAGTCAAGACCACTCAGGTTTTGAACTGGCCGAACTTGACCTTAAACTTAGAGGTCCTGGGGATGTATTTGGTCTGAGACAACATGGGTTTAATGAACTTAAAGTTGCTTCTTGGAGCAATACTGAACAAATTAAAACGACAAGAAGTTTGGCTGAGGACATTGTTAATAATCCAAAAAACTATGCCATCATAGTTAAAAAACTGGGTCTAGAAAACACCTCACTACCTAATTAGAAATATTACCGACTAGATTGCTAATTGCCCGGTTATCCATTAAAATAACAAAAATATGACGCCCTTACCTAAGAAAAAACATACTAGATCGAGGTCAAACAAAAGGCGAAACGCCCAGACAAACAGGCTAACTTTAGCTAGTTTGTCAAAGTGTCCATCCTGTGGCAAGCTACGTCAGAGCCACAAAGCATGCCCCTCATGTGGGTTTTACAAATAAAGCCGTTTCGTAAGCTCTTCCGGAGTTTATATTGTCTCTTGTTGGTTTATACCTTGTAATCGTATACTAACCTAGTTTTACTTAGAAGTTTGAGGTTAACTTAAATACAAATGAAAACCGCTAAAGATCCCAGGCATAAAAGAAGGCGCGACACTATTATCGAACTTTTCTCGGAAAGCTTTACTGAACAAGGTGAATTAACTGACCTAACCAAAACTGTGCTGGCTAGGAAGACAGAAATTGATGACTTAATTCAAAAAGCAGCTCCTTCATGGC
>FKKE01014168.1_pt1 | contig 13258 bp, 16 predicted proteins | sample 1106331 | NCBI WGS metagenome assembly FKKE01 (sample SAMEA3931202, study PRJEB13176) | freshwater metagenome | biome: Drinking water system; feature: drinking water; material: freshwater | place: China | collected 2013-02-06 | reverse complement strand
GGAGGAAATTCGCTTGCTGAACCTAGCTTAGCATAAAAAATCACCACCAAACTGCAAGCGAAGTTCTGTAGCGACGAGGTGCGACTGCACCGCAAAGACACACCTGCTCCTGCTCTCGCCCCTACCTCAGCACTCCATCAAATCACATCACCCGTTCCACTGGATTTGAACTACTCAAACATTATCGAAGGCTGAGTAGTTACCACTAAACGAGGATTTTTCTTTGACGGTCTGACGATGTATTCGGGAAAAAGTGAACGATTACTCCTCAAACCCTCGCACTACCGGGACGAGACGCTCCAGCTCGCGATAGTTCACCGCGAGGTCACTCGGCTCCTTTATAATCAAAAAATATCGCGAGAGATCATAATCACCAGGCGTAATGTATCGCGCGCTTTTCAACATCACCTCAAGGTAACGTCGATCGGTCAGCCGACAGTACGCCGCGCGAATTCTTCCGCCAGCAAGTAAGCGCATTGCGCTCCGGCCACGATGTTTTATCGCCGAGGCTGCATTCAGCACGGGATTGTAGAGCGCCCTACGATTTTGAATCACCTCCAGCGGCCGAATCGGATACCCGACTGCGTGAAATGCGTCAGAGAGTACTCGCGAACAAATTGTATCGGATTCCGATAACGTGAACTCAGTAACTAGTCGGCGTAAACGGGCCGGCATAATTCCAAACGGGAGAGCATAGAACAGAAGCAAACGGAGAATGTGCTTCAAGTCGTAATGCTTCCCTAGCTCGCTTAATGCAATATCGATGACCCTCCGCACGTCGTCGGGAGCGAGTGCTGCTGGTCGACATTGTCTCACCATCAACCCAACGAGCTCGTCTAAGGGTTTCAGGTGAACACCACGAATGGGATCGGCATCAACCACTAAGTGACGAAGCGATGATTCACCGAAACTAACGATCCACTCTTCTCGGTCTTCCGCTGGGATCAGCTCCCGCCGGTCGCCGACATAGAGCACGACATGTGACCACTGAGAGATGGTGAGTAACTTTACGACATAAGAGATCCGTGCATGGCCAGAAACGAGTAGCACATCGCCAAGTTTTAAACGCTTCTTCAGCGCCCCGAGATTCGTAACTTCGCTTGGGGCATAGACCCTTGCTGGGTCGGTCATGAATGATACGCCGAGGCGGACGAATCGCCGTCGAACTTCGGTTGGAAAGTCAACCAACCATTGCAGACTTCGCGCAACCACTCCCTGTCGGTTGTTTTCTTCAGTCATCGGTTCGCGTTCTCTCGGAGCACGGCTCCGACTAACTTGGCGCCAATCGCCGGCGGGCAGATTCGCGCAAATCTCGCAAGCATCCGGTTCAAAAGACCATTTACGACGACTAGTTTTCGCCGGTCCATTGCTTGGAGCGCCTCCTTCACCACAGCTTCTGCAGTCATCGCCTGCAGATGGGAGAGTTTCTCCGGAAGACCCGCCACTTGATGAAACTCACTCTCTGTTGGGCCAGGGCAGTGGGAGACAACGAGCACACCAGATTTCTCTACTTCAACGGCAACAGCGAGCCCGAAATTGAGCAAGAATGCTTTCGTTGCTCCATAGGTAGCCATAAAGGGCATCGGTTGAAACGCGCAAGTGGAAACGACGTTCAAGATTGTTCCGCTTCCTCGTTCTGTCATCAGCGGCAGGAAATGTCGCATGAAATGAAGTGGCGCGATGCAATTGACTTCCACCATATTCCGCTCCCACCGATAATCGCTCTCGGAATAAGGTCCCAAAGAACCAAAGCCGGCATTGTTCACCAAGAGGTCGACAGAAATCCGCTCGTCCCGCAGATAGGTAAACAGTCTTTCTCGTTCCGCCTCCAAGGCGAGATCAACTACCAGTGGGAGGATTTCACCGCCATTGCACTTCACCTCTGCGGCAAGCTCGGAGAGTCGATCGCTTCGACGCGCGACTGCTACCGTGCGATAACCCCGTGAGATCGCAAGCTCTTTGGCGTAAACGAAGCCGATTCCCGAAGATGCGCCGGTAACTAAGGCCGTTTTCAATCGTATCTCCGCATTATCAAGAGAGAGTTCTCTTATGAGGCTAACAGATAAAAGTTGTTCCTAAAAACAATAGACTGAACTAACCTTGAAGTAGTAACCGTTTACAATTGTGGAAAATTTGGGTCATACCTTGTCATTGCGAGGGAGCCTCCGGCGACCGCGGCAATCTCATACCGGGGGAAGAGCAACTGCGACGGTGCTTGGAGATTGCTTCGCTGCGCTCGCAATGACAAGGTGTTTGCGACGACTCTAGTTTTGATTTTTTTTCCACATTCAGGCAGGATTTATGGCAGATAAAAATGGTGCGAGTATTTGGTTGCGTCTGCTGATTATCGCGTATGCGCTCGGGATAGTTGCTATCGGAGCGTACCCAATACAGCGAGACTACGGCGGCATCGTCGAGTTTCTCCGTGGAGAGTCTGCGCTCCTCGCATCTGAGCTGCGGAATCGTCGAGCAGGCGTTGAAGATAATGAGGTGGAGCGCATCCGCATTCGTAGCTTGAACGCACCGCAAGGTGAAGTCGCACCACCGAGTGCTGCTGGCCGAGGGGCCAAGGGTGATGAACTTGATAAACTTACTACTCAGGACCGAGCACAGTTAAACAAACTTATTGAAGGACTCTAACCTATGAGACCTATGTCGACCCTCATTTTGGTCCTGGCATTTCTCGCCTTCACCGGTTGCACAACAATGAGTTACGTGGAGAGCGCTATCGCTGGCCCACGAAAAAAAAGAGACCTTCTCGTTAAAGATGTAGAGTCGTTCCACCAGCACCTCTACTGGGGAAGCCCTGATCTTGCAGCCAACCATGTTACGCCCGAAGAACGCTCATCTTTCATCAGTAAACATCGAAAGCGGCGTGAGAAGGAACGGTTCGTCGATATGGAAGTTGAATCAATAGAAGCCCAGGAAGAACCGTGGGATGCTGACGTATTCGTCCGGGTTCGCTATTTCCGAATTCCCACTTACATTGTCGAAACCAGACGCGAACGGGAGCGTTGGCAGTTTAATCGATTTAGTGGTGGCTGGGAATTTATGGGGAGCACGGTTCTGCGCGACGACGAAGAGGCGGACGAGGGGGCAGCAGAGATTTCTGGCTAGGAGCATTGTGTGCTGCCCAAACGTGGTGTCTTACTTTCGTTCAGTCTCCTCGGCATAACGATCACTTCTCTCCCTGGTTGTCACCTCGGATTACGAAAAACGTCCGTCGCTCACGAAGATTCCTTTCCTGCACAAGTTGAGAACAACCGCCCCGAGGATACCACCCCGTCCAGCAAAGAAGCGCTTCGTCCCTTTGAGCTTGAAATCGCAAGTGCGTTCGTTCAGGACGAGAAACTCAACGTCAAAGTCATGCTCGCTGCCAAGCAGCGATTCGACACCCAACACGTGGTGCTTAGTGTCGCTGGGCTTCGTGACGGTGTGACGGTGGAGGAGCAAGTAAAGCCGCTTGCAGAAGTGTTTGCCGAATCAGAAATGAACGCCGGACAGACAATTGCGGTCTTCTTTACGCTCGAAGCAGCAGATCTCAGTGAGTATCAGGTACGTTGCAGCTGGGGACGAGACGCCGACGAGGTCATCGCGCGAACAACACCGAGCGCGCCAGAAAAGCCAGCTGAAAAAAGTAGTACCCCGCATCGAGAACGAACGGGAGCAGTCGACCCCGCGCGGATTGCCGCCCCAGAGTTACCACAGGGAACGCCGAGCTTAGCCCTCCGGGAGCTCCGGGTGATGGAGGCACCAGTTTCTTGTGAGCAACCACCGTGTGATTTGCGCTATACAGTGAACGGACAACTTGAAAATTCGCACCGCTATCCCGTTTACGGGGTAAAGCTCGCGGTCGGGCTCTTCTGGGTGAGCGACGGTCAGAGTGTTCCACCCCCACTTAGCGAGCGACTTGAGCCGAGTGAGGAGTTGGTTTCCCTCTCCGAGCTTACCGTCGCACCAAGCTCAAAAAAACGCATTCGGGTGAACATCGACCGCGCAGTCCCAGTGCTCAGTGGTGGTCAGTTTTTGCCTCGCTTGCGGGTTCTTCAGTATAGTGTCTCTAGAGAAACCGAGCCAATCAGGTAGTCGATGCTTCCAGGAATGTTCATTAAAACGTTCGGCTGTCAGATGAATGAGTACGACTCGGAGAAACTCTCTGTACTTCTCTCAAGCACTCATCGGATGGTGAGTAGCGTCGATGAGGCAAACCTCATTCTCATCAACACCTGTAGTGTGCGGGAAAAGGGGGAGCACAAGTTGCGAAGTTTGCTCGGCACGCTTCGCGAGCTCAAGGAAAAGAGGCGGGAACTTGTCATCGGCGTCGGAGGGTGCGTTGCCCAACAAGAGGGGAGAAACATCATCCGGAACAATCCATTTGTTGACTTCGTCGTCGGCACCCACAATCTCTCCTTAGTCCCATCACTTGTGGAACGTGCTCGCGAAGGCGCAGCTCCCGCTGTTGCCGTTGATTACCGGGAGGAATGGGAAGAACTCCCTGCGGAGTTTGCCCCTTCGGAGCAATCACCAGTCCAGGCACTCGTTTCCATACAACGAGGATGCAATAAGAATTGCTCGTTCTGTGTTGTTCCAACCACGCGAGGGCGCGAGGTAAGCCGTGCTGCCAATGAAATTCTTCGTGAAGTTCGGCTAAAGGTTTACGCTGGTGCACGCGAAGTTCTCCTACTTGGCCAAACGGTGAATTCATACGGACGCGATTTGAATCCTCGCTACTCGTTTGCGAAACTCATTACTGAGATCGCCAAAATTGATGGCGTAAAGCGAATCCGTTTTACCAGTCCTCATCCGGCCGAAGTGCGAACGGAATTCATTCAGCTCTATCGAGAGATTCCACAACTCGCGCCACACATCCACCTCCCACTTCAGTCCGGGAGTGATCGAATCTTACGACTCATGAATCGAAACTATCGGGTGAAGCGCTATCTCGAAATCGTCGATCTGCTCCGTGCTCAGTGTTCAGAGATTGCTATCTCCACAGACATCATTGTCGGGTTTCCCACGGAATCGGAGGCAGATTTTGAAGAAACGCTTACTGTTATGCGCCAGGTCGGGTATAACTCATCGTATTCATTTAAGTATTCTAAGCGACCAAATACGGTCGCACTTTCCCAATTTGAGGCAACTGACGAAGTCCCCCTGGCTGTCGCTGAAGCGCGCTTAGCTCAATTACAATCGCTCCAGAAGGAGCTATGCGAACGCTATCATGGTTCCTTCATCGGTTCAGTGGTCGAAGTACTTGTCGAGGGACGGCATAAAAAGATATCATCATCAATGAAGGGAAGAATTCCTCAGAACGTGTTAACCGAGGTCCAAGGAGTAACTACAGACCCAAGCAGGTTGCTTGGGCAAATCGTTCGGATTCACGTTGAGGAGGCGGGCTCCGCAGGGTTGCGTGGAACAATTGCGAGAGAGGTAAATGGATACGATGGCAAAAGGGCGAGAGATTGAGATGTTTGTGGCCGGCTTAGTGCTGGACCAGAACTCAAATGCTCCGATTGTCATTCTCAAAGATGCAACGGGCGAGGTTTGCCTCCCAATTTGGATTGGACTCCCCGAGGCAACAGCGATTGCGTCCGCGCTTCGTAAGGTTGATCTCGCTCGACCGCTCACGCACGATCTCCTCATTAGTGTGCTTAAGGTGTTGTCTGCCGAAGTGGTCCGTGTAGTAATTAGTGAACTTCGCGAGAACACCTTCATTGCGAATATCGAAATGCGAGTAGGAGATACATTCCAAGTTATCGATTCACGACCGAGTGATGCAATTGCCGTTGCAGTGCGGGTCGGAGCGAGAATCGTCGTGGCCGAGGAGGTGCTCGAAAAGGCGCAAGTAAAATTGGTGGCGATGAATCCTGAGGAAGCAGGCGAGGGAGAGGGTGAGGATCAAACTATTACCCTCGATGAGAAGAATTTCGCTAACATTGAGAAGGACAAATGGGCTGAAATTCTAGCGGAAATGGATCCAGACGATTTCAAGTATAAAATGTGAGCAATGCGCCCTCAAGAGCCGACCGGTCAAACCCAAACAAAGCCCGATGAGAACGCAACGAAGAGATTAGCCGAGGAGCTAGAGGCTGCTGGTGTGCTCAGCGAAGGCCTCGCCGAGCAAATTGCGGAAAACTGGTCACGAATCGTGGTCGCCTTCGTTGGGTGTGTTGCTCTGGTGTTCCTTGTCGGAAAATTTCGAACGGATTCAGCGCTTCGACATGAAGCTGCAGCCGGACGGTTTACCTCTGCGCAGGAAGCGTTCGAGAAACTCCATCGTATAGGAAATCCAGAGGACGTAGCGGCAAAATCGGACGGGGAGACTACTCCTCCAGCGCTTGAGCCGACTGTTGAGATCCTGACAAAAGGATCTCCGGGAGACATTTATTCTAAGTTCGGGGAGCTTTACCTCGCCGTTCATGATTTCCTCGGCGGCAATTCTGAAAAGGCGCGTGCACGCCTCAAACCATATAACGTGAACATCTTCGCACCGGTGACGGAGGCACAGCCGGTAGAGAAGGGGAGTTCGGTTAAGTTAGTAGATGAGCTCGCTGCACTGCTCTACGCACGAACTTTTCTCGCTGACGGCGAAAATCTAGAAGAGGGGAGAACTCGACTCAAGCAGATCGTCCGCGGGGGAAAAGTAACGAATACAGAAGCGCTCATCGCTCTCTTTCGAACTTCAAGCGGTGACGAACAACTTGCCGAGACAAAAGCACTCGCTGAGGAACTTACCAAGGCGCGGCCAGAACTGTCGAATCAGGTAAGGACAGAACTCTCTCGCTTTGGGGTTACTCTCTAACAGCGAATTGATTATTTAAACCACGGAGTTCACGGAGTGACACGGAGTTATTAATTTTGGAGTTTATACTCCGTGCAACTCCGTGGTTATCCTAAAGAATATCCACGATGACCATTCGGATTAATCGCGTTTATACCCGCTCTGGTGATACAGGGAGGACTGCGCTCATCGGTGGGGAACGGGTATCGAAGTCCGACCAGCGGGTTGAGGCCTACGGTGAGCTCGATGAGCTAAGCGCAGTTTTAGGCTGCGTCCATGCCTTCCTCCCAACAAAGGAATCGACCGCACGGCTCCGGCTACTCCTTGAAGAGTTACAGCAACAGCTCTTTGATGTCGGCGCAGAACTTGCTTCCGTAGCGACTACAACGGTCGCGCCAGAGAACGCGACCGGGCCCTCCGATGTAAAGCGTCTTGAACAGTGGTGTGATGAATTTGGGGCCGACCTTCCGGAACTTACCTCGTTCATTCTCTCTGGTGGGAGTGTCATTGCATCACTGCTCCATCTTGCGCGAACAGTTTGCCGCCGCACTGAGCGCTCGATTGTTCGGATTGAGCAACAATTTGCAAACGCACTCAATCCCGAGATTCCCAAGTACATAAATCGGCTGAGCGATCTGCTCTTTATTCTTGCTCGTTCGGCGCTCCGTGACGAACGGCTCGAGCCACCGCTGTGGATTCCAAAACAGCAACGGACCAAACGAATCTAGACGGCTCTAGCTAGACCTTCTTCGCCTGCGCTTCTTCTTTGTCACTTTACGCACAGCACGGACAAGTTCGGTCTCGCTGATCGGCTTGGCAAGCTTATCGGCGCTTAACGTTTCCTCGTCACTCAGTCGCTCAAGTGTTTGATCGGAGCCTACGACGATGAACGGGACATTCCCTCGGGGGAAGAGCTCGTTTACGCGCCGCATAAACTCGAGACCGCTCAATCCCTTTAACATCAGCTCTGTAACGATGAGGGAAGGAGCCCAAGTCCAGGGTTGTGCCTGGATGTAACGGAGTGCCTCGCTACCGTTATCAAACTCACACACTTCGAGGCCAATCGGCGAAAGTGCGTCCGAGACAAGCTTTCGCGCCTCGTCATCGATATCCACTACCATCACCACGGATTCTTTCGAAGCTCCCGCCATCCGCGTTTCGCCCCCTCGCGTGAACTCAATGCAATTCTACTCTGCTTAGAGTTCTATCGACAGAGGGAGATCGATGCTGGAGTGTCGGTTTTAGTTAGATGAAGTAGCGCTTATCTTATTCCGACTCTGCTGGAGGTTTGGCGAAAACTCCCGCGCCATGGCGAAAGACTAAATCTCCCCCGCGGGAACTCGTAAGCAACACGAGATAGAGTGAGCAAGAGAGACTCACAAAGAAGAGACATTGAACAACTCGTGGTGATGCTTGTGATTTTCGAAGTGAGGAGAAAACAAACGTTGGAATGAGTGATAAGAGGAGAAGTTTTCCCGCTGCTTGGTGCTCGGCGATTCGATCTTGTGCAACCTGAAACGTCTGGCTTGCGTACTCCGCGGCAAAGTATCCGGAGAAGAAGGTAAGGGGTGTAACGAGGCAGGCGACCCCAAGCAGGAACCGAGCCATGCGGCCTAGTTCTTCTTTCTTGAGAATCGCCGCGCTAAGTTCAAGGGCCATCACACAGGAGAGGAGAACGAAGGGGAAACCGGTGAGTGGCGGGTGGAGATAGCGATCCATCATACTTTTGAGGCGATCGAGGTAAATCCGAGAACTGCTCCCGCAGCTCCACCGAGGTTTGAGAGCGCCATGACAAGCAAGATTCTCGTCACCCGATTCTTCCACAACCCACGAAGCTCAGTAATGTCATCTCCGAGTCGTTCCAGGTCGCCAACGGTCGGCTTTCGGACGATTGCCTCGACAAGCCCACAAATCCAACCCGCCGCAATGAGCGGGTGGAGCGTCGTGATCGGTGCGACGAGAAACGCCGAGAGAACGGTGAGCGGATGAGCAAGTGCAAGCACGGTACCTAAGGCAGCGAGCGCACCCGTTGCAAGCACCCATGACTTTACCATATCCATACCGATCTCACTTCCCGCGTGAATAAAGCCATAGATGATAAACGCGATAATTATCGTAGGAATGCCCCAACCAATCGTGCGCGAGAGGCGCGATGGAGGCGGGATAACCTCAAGAGGCGCAAGCTCAATCTCTTTGCCCAGGTTCTCCTTGATGCCAGGGACATGCCCAGCGCCAACAACCGCAACGATGCGCTTTGCAGGAGTGGAAAAGATCTTCGCTGCGAGGTAACGATCTCGTTCGTCGATAAAGACCTGTTTTACATCGGGGAGGTAAGCTCCAGCCTGTGAAATCGCCTCCGCTAGTGTTTCGGATTCCTTGAGTTCTTCAATCTCACTCTCAGTTACACGCCCAGGCGTAAACAGTCCGACCACGAGTGAAGACATCATTTTGCAGATTGACCAGACACTTGCACGGGCCCAGGCACGCCGAAGAGTGATTTTTACGTTCCGATCGCAGAGCGCAACGCGGGCTCCAGCTTGTTCGGCAACATTCACCGCCTCAATCATTTCAGCACCAGGTTTCAGCTGAAATGTATTGCCAACACGTTTTTGAAGGCTCGCAAGCGCAAGTTGCGCCATCAGCACATAGGCCTGTCCGGTGCGAATAACCTGGAAGATATCCATCTGAGCGAAGCGGTGAGGCTCTCGGAGCGCCTTGAAGCGCGGCTCACAGAGTTCAACACAGACAGCCTCTGGGCCTGCTTCCTCGATCACGCTTCGCACAAGCTCGACGCTCTCGCGGCTTACATGAGCAGTTCCAACCAACGTGATGGAGCGGTCACCAAGCTCGATGAGGTCCACGTTTGGTTTTAATGTTGTGATCCGCTTATCCATCTAAGGATAACACTCCGTGCAACTCCGTGAACTCCGTGGTTCCCAATTGACGAAACACAGAACTCGGGCACGGATACTTGTTTATCGGCGGATCGCGAGTGTCTCACACGAGGAGACGAAGACCCAGGGGTAGAATAAAACTTACTAGTAGTAGTTTACGTTCAAGACCCCCCCCCCTGTAATAATTTGACCGATAAGGCTTCTTATCAGCAGTTTCAGATTCATACAACTCGAGTAGGGAAATGGACGGGCTACGACGGCTTTCGTAACGCTCGAAACAAACCACAGACGTTCCTAGAAATCCTATCCCAGGGATTGGGAGCTCAGGTCGACGAAACAATCGTCGCTTCAGTTGGCAGTCGGTCCCCGGCCATCCCAACCAAATTCCCCCGCGTGCTCCCATTGTCCCTGGTATTTTTTGAGAAACAGTTTTAGCCAATGAGCGTCGGCTTACGAGGCTCGCGTGATGTATATGCTTACGCAAATCTCGAAAGCCGAGCATCAGAATTGGCTAACCAAACCAGTTGAACAATAACCCTTGAAACCCTATTTCGCCGTCGTAGTCCATAACGGAGATGCTCTGCATCGCCCTCACAGACTACGAGTCAAAATCTTCTTCCCCGATACCAATTGTGCCGAGCAAACTGACCCTGCTCTTTAACTATAACTTTGCGAAATTGAGCTAATCTACTAGGAAGGATTGATAGGATTAATAAAAAAAACAGAGGCAGGGGTGCCTCGAATACGGTTTGATAGAGTCGGCGCGATGTGCTCTAGCAAAGACGGAGCGAAGCTCACATCCAAGCGAACAACATCGCGCCGGGAAATTTCTTTACAACCCTGATGAACCGATGATGATAACCGTCCGTATTCGAGTACCCAAGCCTCATGAGACACTGCATCCGTAATGCGTCTCTCCGTGAGACTAAGGTGCATCTTCTACCCAAAAGATCTCTTTCCGATGTAAGTTTTCTCGATTAAAACGAAGGGATAAAACCCAGCGAAACCGCGCAAAACTTACCTTGGACAGAACAACTCTAGTGTACCAGCGTGCTTCATCTAAATTCAAATAATATTCCTAGAATGACGATTCTAGTTAATTTATTGTCATTGCGAGCGTAGCGAAGCAATCTCCAACTACCGGGGCAGTTGCTATCCCCTTGGTATGAGATTGCCGCGGTCGCTTCCACCTTCGCGCTGCGCGCTTCGGCGGACAGGTCGCTCCCTCGCAATGACAAGGCTTATCGGGCCATCCATTCGGCCGAGTTTTAAGAAATCATTAATTCCTGCCGAATCTTACTCCAAAGATTGAGCCCTTCAACCAAACGATGAGCGACCAAAACCAAGAAGAACTCGTAACTCTCTTCGAGCAGGAGACACCAAGTCTTTCTGTCACCGGAAGATGCACGAAGGACAAGCTGAAGCTCTTCCTCGATTGTCGACGGAGATCGGAGAGCGAACAATTGTCGGAACACTACCTCACGGAGCTCACCTCGCTCCTCCACGGGCTTATCGAACCAACGCTCATCGATCGGCGAGTACTCTCCGATATCGCGAGTGAGCTGACAACGGCGCCCGAGGTATTTCGAAGGCGGGTAGCGAAGGGACACTCCCCTACCCCAGGCCAGAACGGAAAACTGCTCCTCCTGGTGAAGAAGAAAACAAACAACCCAGAGCAAACTGAAAGGAGCGGAAATCTCCGCTTTCAGCGCACCTTTGATAACATCGACCCTGGAGCAACCGTCGCAAGGCTCTATCCAGAGACGGCAGGAACTGATGGAATTGATGTTACAGGAAAGGTAATCTCAGCACCGCGCGGGAAACCAATCTCGGTAAAATGTGATGCCTCGCTCACACGCGTCCCACAGGCAGAGGGGAAAGCGTATGAGACTTTCACTGCCAATATCGCAGGATATCTCAGTGAGGAGCGCGGCACCCTTCAAATTCACCCCGACTTAATTGTCTCAGGGAATGTCGATCTCAAATCAGGAGATATTGATTTCGTTGGCCGAGTTTGTGTGATGGGTAACGTGATGAAGAATTTTCGGGTAATCGCAAACGGCGACGTCGAAATTGGCGGCGATGTCCTGGGGGGCATGGTGGAGAGCAAACAGGGTTCAATTCTGATTAAGGGCGCTGTCATCGGGGTCGGTGACGTGGATTCCCTTGCTGCGGGTGAGAATCTCGATACTCGAATGCTTGTTGAAGTTGTGGGTGCTTCACGGCGTCAATTACTCGCAAACGCCCGAATTAAAGCATTTCGCTTCCAGAATGCCACCGTTGAAGCGGTCGGTGATATCGATATCTCTCGTGAAGCATTTCACTCCTCACTTCGAACGAAGGGAGCGATCCGCCTCACTGAAGGGCACCTCGTCGGCGGCGAGTCATATGCTGTTTTTGGAGTTGAAGCAAAGACCATTGGCTCATCAGGCGAAAGCAGGACCATCCTTTCTCTCTGTAGCGATATCGAGGCCACCTCAGAATTTGCAAGTCTCGAACAATCAATCGCTTCACATGAAGAAGCAGAGGAGCTCCTTGCGCTTCACCTTGGCCCACTTGCTACCCACACCCCACGCCTTGAGGCACTCGCCCCAACCCATCGTGAGCGGATTGGCCGTGCGCTTGGACGTCTTGCTCAAGTTCGTACAGCACTCGCCGAGTTAACTGCGCGGAAAAATTCGTACCTTGCTGCGGCGCAAAGTCATTTTAGTCCGCGGGTAAACTTCCTCTCGCGATTATTCCCAGGAGTGGAAATTCGCGCCCGCGATACGGTTATGAACTATCAGGAGCAACTCATTGGACCGAAAACAATTGAATTTCTCGCAGACGAGAAAACGTTTGTCGTAAAGGAATTCCAGGCGCTAAGCTGTACCGAGGCAACTGCAAAAACAGAGCCAAAGGAGGCATAATGGAACTAGTAGAAATTAACTTTGGCATCGTTGATAAGCGATTCTTGGCGAAAAGCGTTGGTCTCCTCAATCCACCGGACCCGCTCATTGTTCGTGACGACGTGCCAATTGAAGCTGCAATTAAGGTGCTCAAGGCTCATCGCGTTGGTTGTGTCATTGTGGTGAACGAGGTCGGCAAAGTAGTTGGGATTTTTAGCGAACGTGACGTCATTCTCAAAGTCGGCCTCTCGGGAATAGATATAAAAACCGTCCCGGTGAGCCAAGTCATGACCCCAAATCCGCACACCGAGCAGATGACGACGACGATTGCATTTGCGCTCAACATGATGTCGCAAGGTGGGTATCGTCACATTCCTCTCGTCGATGACGATGACAACCCGGTTGGAATTATTTCGGTGAAAAATATCGTCGATTACATCGTGACAGCGCTCAACGATGACTTGATGCGATTTCCGTAAATCGTTTCACTCTCACCTGGCGGTCTCGTCTTCCAGCGCCGATGAACCCAGAACCACTGGCTCGGATACTCTCTAATTGCACTTTCAATTGCACGATTCAGATCTGCACTGAGGCATTCAATCCACTCGCTTCGAGGCAACCCCGGCTCAGGAGCTTCGAGTTCGACAAGGAGCGCCCGAAATTTCCATGGGGAAATCTCAACAGCAGTAGCGAAG
>FKKE01001299.1_pt1 | contig 13328 bp, 7 predicted proteins | sample 1106331 | NCBI WGS metagenome assembly FKKE01 (sample SAMEA3931202, study PRJEB13176) | freshwater metagenome | biome: Drinking water system; feature: drinking water; material: freshwater | place: China | collected 2013-02-06 | reverse complement strand
CTCGTCTCTCGTCTCTCGCACGGATCCCCGCGAGGGACGAGCAACGAACGACGAGAGCCGTGAGGGTATGCATGGGCGAAGCCGCTCATACGCTGTCCGCCGTCGCCGAAGCCCGGCACATGTCCGGGCCGCCCTTCACGCTCCCCTGGCCGTCCTTCGCTGAGTTCTTTGCTTCACGAGTCGCTGATCCGTCGCTGGCCGACCGCCCCTGCCTGATCTATCGTGACGACGACCGCCGCCTCCGCCGCGCCTATACCTATCGCGAGTTCGGTGACGCCGTCGCGGCGACCGCGAGGTTCCTCCGGGAAGACCTGGGGTTGAAGCCGGGTGATCGGCTTGCGACGCTCCTGTTCAATCACGACCGGACCGTGATGCTCTACGTGGCGGCCTGGACCCTGGGGATCGCGGTTGTTCCGATCAACATCGAAGAGTTGCCGGAGCGCCGCCGCTACATCCTCGAGCATTCGGACGCGACAGCGCTCTGTTGTTGGCATGAGCGAATCGACGAGGCCCTGGCGATGCAAGCCGCGCTGCCGAACCTCAAACACATCGTGGCGGTCGATGACGATGGACTATGGGCGAGAGGCACGTGGCGAGAGGCGCGCGGCCGAGACAGATCGGACCGAACCGAGGCTCAGCCCTCAGCCCTTCTCCCTCAGTCCTCCCCTCTCAACCCCTTCGCCCCTCACCCCTCACCTCTCGCCGGGTCATTGAACGCCCTCGCCCTCATCGTCTACACCTCCGGCACCACCGGCGAACCCAAAGGCGTCATGCTCACGGCGGAGAACCTCCTGATCGATGCGGATGGAATCGCCGCCTGGCACGGATTCACCGATCAGGATCGGCTCATGTGCGTGCTGCCGATCCATCACGTGAACGGCACGGTGGTGACCCTCCTGACGCCGTTCTTTGCCGGCGCCGGCGCTCTGCTCGTCAGAAAGTTCAAGGCCGGCGTCTTTTGGCGGCACGTTCACGAAGAGGGCGTCACGGCCGCCAGCGTCGTGCCGACGGTGCTGGAATATCTCCTCATGATGAACGAGGATCTGACTCCCTATGAGTTGCGGCGGTTCCGCGGCGTCCTCTGCGGCGCCGGCCCTCTGCTCAAAGACACGGCGGTCCAATTCGAGTCGCGCTTCGGATTCCCGATTTTTCACGGCTACGGCCTCTCGGAAACGACCTGCTACGCCTGCTTCCTGCCGCGAGACCTCTCCGACGCCGAGCGTCGCCGCTGGCTGACCGAGTACGAATGTCCGTCGATCGGTCTGCCGATCCGGCACAACGAGATGGCCATTCTCGATGAACAGGGACGGCCCGTGCCGGACGGCGCGCGGGGGGAAATCTGCATCCGGGGCCGCACGGTCTGCCAGGGTTACTTCAAGCGGGCCGACGCGGATGCGGGGGCTTTCCGCGCAGGCTGGTTTCGATCTGGCGACGAAGGCTTCTGTGTGCGAGATGAGGCCGGGCGGCCCTTCTTCTTTATCTCGGGCCGGATCAAGGAATTGATCATCAGGGGCGGCGTGAACATCTCGCCGCTGGAGATCGACGACGTGCTGAAGTCGCATCCGGCCGTCGCCTTCGGCATGGCGCTCCCCTTCGAGCATCGGCTCTACGGGGAGGAAGTGGCGGCCTACGTGGTGCCCCGCGAGGGAATCCCGGCGCCGAGCGAAGCGGAGATCCTCGAGTACTGCCGGTCGCGTCTTTCGGCGGCGAAACGGCCCAAGGTCATCCTCTTCGGCACGGACGTGCCCTACACCGCCACCGGCAAGCCCAAACGCCTCGAGCTCAAGACACGCCTGGCCGGTGCGCTGGCCCCCTATCGCAACCGGCGCTTCGCCGAGCGCTAACTCGTCGTCCACAGCCCCAAAACAGCGAAAAGGGGACAGTCCCCTTTTCGCCAATCGTTTCCCTTCTCCCTACGCATGGGGCTCCCGTCGCTTGCGGTGGGAGGGACGCCCCCGAGGGCGAAGACTCGCCTCGATCCCCAATTGCTGCGCGATCTGCTCTGTCCACCGCTCGCCGCCGAAGGGCGCCCCGCGGTTCACGCATCGCCGGACCCGCGCAAGTTCGGCTTCCTTGTCCGTCAGCGGCTCATTGACCCACTCCACCCACTTCTTGGGCAGCGGCACGGGACTGTCCGTGAGATAGGTCTTGGCGTCCGCTCGGCCCCGCTCGCGCAAACTCGACCATCGCCAATCCTGCGCCCGCGCCACCAACCCCGCCCGCAACGGGTTCTGTTCGATGTAGCGAAGGACCGTGAGCAGATGCTCGTCGCGCTCGATGGGAAAAGCCTTGAAGCGCCCCTGCCAGAGGTGTCCGCTGGTCTCATGATAGCTATGGTAGCGGCGGACGTGCGTGGTCATCAGCCATTGCATCCAGCGACTGAGATCGCCGTCGTCGCGCGGCCAGACGGCCGCATGAAAGTGATTCGGCATCAGGCAGAAGGCCAGGAGACGCATCCGCCGGCGCGTCACGCTTTCGCGAAGGAGGTCGTAAAACGCGCGATAGTCGGCCGCCTGTCGAAAGACCGTCGCGCGCCCGTTCCCACGATTCAGGACGTGGTAGCAGAGCCCCCCGACCGCTGCCCGAGCGCTTCGCGGCATAGCGCACGGTACCAAAACGGCTCTGGCAAACTCAACAAAAAGGGGACAGTCCCCTTTTTGATCATTTCAGGCTAATTGATACCTTGATGGGACTCGTTCTTGAGGCAGGCGGCGATGGCCGTCAGCAGGCTCGACACGTCGAAGGGCTTCTCGAGGGTGTAGGACGCGCCGAGTTTCTTGGCGATGTTGAGCACGTCGAGGTCCAGCCCCGGCGTCTTGCCGGCGGACATGGCGATGATGCACTGCCCCGGCCGCTCCTTCCGCACCTCCATGATGACTTCCAAGCCGTCCTTCTCCGGCATGAGAATGTCGGTGATCACCGCGTCGGGGCGGTGCCGGCGGAACAGGTCAACGCCGATTCGACCGTTCGGCGCGTCGATCACCTGGTATCCTTCCGACACCAGGCGATCCCGCAATCCTTCACGGATCGACTCTTCGTCCTCGATGAGCAGCAGGGTAGCCATGCAGGTAGAACTACCTGCACAGTGTATCCGGAGACGGCTGGAGAGAGGAAGAGGAACCCGGCCCTACTTCCGATAGGGCCGCATGGCCCTACCTCGCCGGTTGGTTCTGTTTGGCGATCAGCGCCGCGATCTGCGAACGGCGACTCACTTTCAGCTTGTCGAAGACGTTGGCCAGATAATTCTTCACGGTCTTTTCGCTCAGCGCCAGGTCCGCGGCGATTTCCCTGTTGGTCTTCCCTTCCGCCACGAGCACCACCACCCGCTGTTCCTGCGCGGAGAGCGGCGCGCCCTTGCCCGTACCGGCGCGAATCCCCAACAGCAGTTCCTGCACCCGCGCCGTCACACCCTGATCGAACACCGTCCGCCCGGCCATGACTTGCTTGATGGTGTCCACCAGCGAGGCCGAGCCGATCTGCTTGAGGATGAAGCCTTGGGCGCCCGCCAGCCAGGCGGAGAGCAGGGTCTCGTCGTCGGCATAGGAGGTCAAGAACAAGACGCGCACGGTCGGATCGGCCGATCGGATTTCCCGGGCCGCCGCCGTGCCGGTACCGTCCGGCAGCCGGATATCCATCAAGACGACGTCGGGGTGCAGTTGCGCCGCCGCGGCCACCGCGTCCGCCGCGGTCGCCGCCTCGCCGACGATCGAGAGATCCGCGCGGCGGTCCAGCAGGCTGCGCAGTCCCATCCGCACCAACTCATGGTCGTCCACCAAGAGCAGGCGAATCGGCTTATCGTGGGATTCGAGCATGATCCGGCGCCTCCTGGCTTCGTACCTCGACGACGACTTCCGTGCCCTTGCCCAATTCCGACGTCATCTGAAAGACGGCGCCCAGTTCGTCCGCGCGCGCCTTCATGTTGCGCAGGCCGAACCCGGCCTTGCCGATCGCCGTGGGATGGAACCCGCGGCCGTCGTCCGCAATGCGGAGGCGGATCGCGCCCTCCTCCGTCCGGCTCAGGCTTACCATGATAGACTGCGGTCGCCCATGACGCAAGGCATTGCTCAACGCTTCGCGCAGGATATTCAGCAGCGCCAGCCGCTCCGCCACGCCGAGCGCCTCCCGCGCCGCCGGGTCGATCGCAATCTCGCTGCGGATCTGATAAAAGGCGCTGTGCGACTGGATCAGCGCGCGCGCGGCGGCTTCCCAATCGTCACCCTGCAACACCTCGGTGTCCAGCCCAACGATGAACTGCCGCACTTCCTGCATCACGCCGTTGAGCTGCTCGACGGCCTTGTCCAACACCTGCCGCCCTTCGCGCGGCCGCTCGGTCATGAGATCCTGGCTCGATTCCAGGGCAAGGCCCGTCGCATAGAGCGATTGCAAGACTCCGTCGTGCAGATCGCGGCCGATGCGCTCCCGTTCCTCCAGCGACTGGCTCCGCAGGCGTTCGGTCACGTCCCGGACGACGCAGAGGAGGGCCGGAGGGCCGGAGCCGCCGGGAAGCGGCGGCGAGCTCTTCGCTTCATACCAGCGGACCCCCTCCGGCATGGGGAGGCTGTACTGAATCGTCTGGGGCAGACCCGACTCGATCGTCGTCCGCACAAATTGCAGAAACCGGTCCGCCAGTTCCTTCGGAAACACCTCATGGCAGGTCCGCCCCACGACCTCCTGCGCGGGGCGATAGAGCTCGGCATCGTTCCCGGCCAAGACCTCACGGTACCGTCCGTCGGCGTCGATGATGAAGGCCAGGTCCGGCAAGGCCGCCACCAGAGCCTGAAACCGAGCCCGTTCCGCGGCGAGCTCCTTCGCTTGCCGCAAGTCGGCCTCCGTCCGGCGGAGGGTCGTCAGGTCCTGGATTTGCGCCAGATTGAAGAGCGGGGAGCCCGATCGATCTCGCACCGTGGAGAGGGTCAGCAACGCGGTGAGGACCGCGCCGTCCTTCCGGAGATAGCGCTCCTCGTCGAGGAAGACGGAAATCTGCCCTGAAAGCAGCGCCGCTCGGCCCTCCTGGCTGCGTTGCACATCGTCCGGGTGGGTCACCTCGGAAAAATGGCGCCCGCGCAGTTCGGACTCCGCGTAGCCGAGCAACTGACAGAATTGAAGGTTAAGGGAAACGAAGCGGCCGTCCGGCGCGCAGAGCGCCATGCCGATCGGCGACAAGTCGAAGGCCGCGCGGAACCGCTCTTCGCTCTCGGGCAGCGCATCGGCGGCGAGCTTCATCTCCGTAATGTCCTGAATCAGGGCCAGAATCTTTGGGCTCGGATCGCCCGGGAAGGTCACCCCGGCCGCGTTGACGGAAACCCAAATCTGCCGACCGTCTTTCCGGATGTACCGCTTGTCCACCTTGTAGTAATTCCGTACGCCGGCAATCAATTCATTGGTGAGCGTGAGGTTCGGCTCCATATCCTCCGGGTGCGTACACAAGACGTAGGTCTGCCCAAGCAGTTCCGATTCGTCGTATCCCGCCAGCTCGCACATGGCGCGATTCACCTTCAGAATCCGCCTGTCCCGATCCACCAGCATCATGCCCACGGCGGCCTGTTCGAACACCTGGCGGAACCGCGCCTCGCTGGCCGCCAGGGCCGCCTCCGCCTGCTTGCGGGCGGTAATGTCGACGTTCGCGCCGAGGACGCGTATGGCGCGTCCCTGCTCGTCATAGAAGGCCCCTCCGCGAGCCATCACCCACAGAACCTCCCCGGAGGGACGGACGACTCGAAACTCCAGGTCGAACGACCGATGGTCTCGGATCGCCTCGTCCCGCTCCCTCTCGATGCGGGCAAGGTCACCTGTATACACTCGCTGCCGAAAGTCCTCATAGGTCCGAACGGAACCGGGTGCGAGGCCATAGAGTGTTTCTAACTCCGGGGTCCAGCTCAAGCGATTCTCCCCAAGATCCCAATCCCATACGCCGACGTTCGCGCTTAGCTGCGCCATTCTCAGCCGTTCCTCGCTCTCACGCAGGGCGGTCTCCATTGTCATCCGATCGGTGACGTCTTCGGAGATCCCGACCAGAAATTGCGGACGCCCGTCCCTATCGCAAAGGGGAAATTTCTTGGTGCGCAGATACCGGAGCCCTCGATGCGTGGTCTGAATCGGCTCTGTTCCAATCTCAAGGACCTGCCCGCTCTCGATCACCCCGCGGTCCTTGGCGACAAAAAAGTCCGCCTGTTCCTTGGGAAAGAAGTCGTAGTCGTTCTTGCCGAGGATCTCGGATTCCGTCAGCCCGATCAGCTCTTCGGCCGCGTTGTTGAACCGGACAAAGCGAAGGTCCTGCGCGTCCTTGATGAACACCATGTGCGGCAGGTTGTCGACCACCGAGCGAAAGAACGATTCCGACTCCTCCAGCTTGCGATGGCTCTCCCGCAGTTCCGCCTCCGCCTGCTTCCGGGCGGTGATGTCTTGCACGATGGTCAGCAGGTAGGGTTTCGCTCCTTCTCCTTCTCCTTCTCCTTCTCCTTCCTCGAGATGCGTCACGCTAAGCGCCGCCCACACGACCGAGCCATCCTTCCGGAGATACCGTTTTTCGAACGTGACCTCCTGCGCCTCTCGCGAGACCAGCCGCCGCACGTATTCCAGATTCTCGGGCAGATCGTCCGGATGGGTCAACTCCGCGAACGGGTGGCCGATGATCTCCGATTCGGGTCTCCCCAGAATCTCGCAGAAACGGGGATTGGCAGCCCGGAGGACCCCGTCGGTCGAGCAGAGGGTCATGCCCACGGCCGCGCTGTGATAGACGGCGCGGAACCGCGCCTCGCTGGCCGCCAGGTCCGCCTCCGCCCGCTGGCGGATCTCGATATCGGCCAGCAAGGCTGCGTTCAATTCGGCCAGCTTGGCGGTGCGTTCCTCGACCCGTTGTTCGAGCGCTCGATTGAGATCTTTCAGAACCGACTCGGCCTCTTTGCGAATGGTGATGTCCGACGCCACGCCGGTCACGCGCACCACTCGCCCGTCGTGATCGAACACGGGAAAGCCCACGTCCTCAATCCACCGAGTGGCTCCATCGGGCCGCACAATGCGATAGGTTTCCCGATAGCGGCCCTCGACTTGCCTTGTCTGGGCGGCCTGCGCCACTCGCTCTCGATCGTCCGGATGGATGGCCTCTAACCAGGACCGGGGCCGTTCGTATAGGCTTTGGCAACTCTGCCCCCAGATCGCTTCGTAGGCGGGGCTCACATAGTGGATACTCGCCTTGTCGGGACTGGAGAGCCAGAACACGTCTTGAATCGACTCGGTGACCTGTCTAAACCGCTCCTCGCTGGCTTTCAGCGCCGATTCCGCCTCCTTGCGGGCGGTGATGTCTCGCATGAACGCGCAGTTATATTCCTGGCCCTCATAGACAAGATGGTTCACCGTCACTTCCGTCTGGAGCAGCGTGCCGTCTTTCTTGAGGTGCGTGGAGTCGAAGGTAAATGAACCCCGCCGGCGTACTTCTTCCCAATGGGCTGGCCAGGCCTCGGCTGGGAAACCAGGGTCGATGTCTGGAACCGTCCGCCCGACGAGCTCCTCCCGCGCGTAGCCGAGGAGTCGGCAGGCGGCGTCGTTGACATTGAGTATTCTCGCATCGGGTGCGATCCAAAACACAGCATCTGCCGCCCGATCCATCGAGAACTGCGTGAGGCGAAGAGCTCGCGTCCGCTCTAGCACTTGGGCTTCGAGCGTCTGATTCGCCTCTACCACCCGCGCCTCCGCCTGCAGCCGATCCTGCGTATTGACGAAGATCTCCCCGAGGGTCCGGAGCAGGACGACGTCGTCGTCCGGCCAGACTTTGGCCGTCTTTACGGAGTCGAAGCCGATACAGCCGAGCGGCCGATTCCCTCTTGTGATCGGCACGGCGATCAAGGATTGAATGCCCTGAGCCTGGAACGACAGGCGCTCGGCCTCGGCCTCAGGCGGCAGGTCGGCCACGCTCGGAATGGCGATCGGCTCGGCGCGATGCATCCGCTCCATCCACCAGGGAAACAGGTCGACCGGCAATCGCTGAAGCTTGTCCTTCTCCGATGAGATGCCGGCGGCGCACCATTCATGGGTGTTCGACATCGTGGCGCCGTCGTCCGATAGCAGGAACACATACCCACGATCCACGGCGAGAAACCGGCCGATCCTGGCGAGCGCGGCATTGATGTCCGCATCGAGCCGGCCGGCCGCCACGTTGATGAAGTCGCTGGAGATCGCGGCAAGAATGCGCTCCAGTTCGAGCCGCCGATTGAGAGTCTCCTCGGCCTGCTTGCGCGCGGTGATGTCATGTGCCAGCCCAAGGAGTCCGACGATCTTCCCGGTCGCATCGCGGAACGGCGCCTTGCGCGAAACAAAGGTATGGGTTCCGTCCGCCCGCTCGATGACCTCCTCAAAGGTTCCGGCCTGGCCGGATTGGAGCACGGCCTCATCCACCTGGCGGAGATGCGCAGCCACGTCTCGGGGAAAAAGATCGATATCTCGCTTCCCGAGAATCTCCGCTTTGCTGCGGCCCAAGAACTCGACGCCGGCCCGGTTCATCAGCAGATACTTGCCGTCGAGGTCTTTGAGGAAAATCGGGTCGGGCGAGCCCTCGATCACCATCTCGATCATAGCGGCGGTCTCCGCCAGCTTGGCCTCGGCGGCCTTGCGCGCTGAAATATCCGTAATGACAGAACAGCAGATCTCACGCCCGTCCCATGGAAGATAGGCGATCGACACCTCCACGGGAAAGGTTCGGCCGCTTTTCGCCCGGTTCGTCGTCTCGATTACGAGCCGTCCGGCCTGCTTCAGCTCTTGCCAATGCGACGGCCAGCGCTCGCGGGAATAGTCCGGATCGATGTCCGCAATGGTCATAGTGAGCAGCTCGTCCCGGGTGTATTCCAGCCGCCGGCACACGGTCTCATTGGCACCCAGGATGCGCCCGTCGGCGGCGACGATGAACATGCCTTCGGACGAATGGTCCATCGCGAACTCTTGAAGCCGCAGGGCCGATTCCACCCGTTTACGCTCGGTGATGTCCCGGGCGATCGCGCAGGTGACGGGCCGTCCGCCATGGTTCTGGTAGCGCAAGGTCATCTCGATGGGGAATTCGCTCCCGTCCTTGCGACGGTGCACGGACTCGTAGCAAACCGCCTCGCCCCGCTGGAGCGCATCCAGGCGGCTCGCGTACCGGGCCGGGTCATGCCGGGCGGAAATATCGGGCACCGTCAGCTGCAGCAACTCTTCCCGCGTGTAGCCGAGGGAGCGGCAGGCCTCCTCGTTCGCGTAAATGATGCGCTTCTGCTCGTCGGCGAACAGAATGGCGTCGGGCGCGCCATCGACGACATGCTGGGTGCGTCGCAGACTCGATTCGCTGACAAGCAAGCGCACGTGCGTGCGCTTGAAACGGACCAAGAGCGCTGCCAACAGCCAGCCCATCGCGATGATGAGGCCGCGATTGCCGAGACCGATGGCGAGGACGCCACCCGCAGGCGATTTCAAGAGGCCGATCCCGATCAGCGCCGTCCCTCCCGCCGCGACCCAGAGGGGCGACAGCCGGGCCGGGTGCCAAAGCGTCAAGAGGATCGGCAGTCCGTAGAGCAGCGGCACCGCGTAGCCCAGCGGCGTACGGAGATCGACGGCCAGAATCAGGGCGCAGAGCGCGATGAGGAGCAGCGTGAGCTGGCGGGAGGACAGTGGGGACGACACAGTCGCCTCCGATGGTTGCGGCATGATACTGCCGCCCGCCTCATTTGTATAGACAGGAAAGGCACCAGGTGCGAGGCGCGGGGTAGGGGGTAGAAAGCAGAAAATGGGGTAACGGGGCACGAGGCGAGAGGAAGATGGAAGAAGGGGTAGCGGGATAGAGGGGTAGAGGGATAAGGGGGGACCGCCGACATCGGAAACGCTGAACGCGGAAGGCTGCCGACCAAAAAGGGGACAGTCCCCTTTTCACTCTTTCGGGGCTCGCGCGGAACGGCCTGGTTCTGCGATGTCAGACGAGGTCTATGCCGCGCGGCCGGCCGGCTCGGCCAGCACCTCGCGCACGAGCGCGAGGAGTTCGGCCAGATCGATGGGTTTGCGCACCGTCCGAACAGCCCCCAGTCGCTTGGCGATCATCAGCACATCCAGTTCCATCCTCGGAGAGCCGCCCGACGCCGCCACGATCTTCACGCCCGGACAGAGCCGGCGCAATTGCATGATGGTTTCCAACCCCTCTTGTTCCGGCATGAGGATATCGGTGATCACCAGGTCGAACGGCGACTGCCGAAACAGCGCCGCGCCGGCCCGCCCGTCTTCCGCGGTCGCCGCCTCATATCCCTCGTCGGTGAGAAAGCCGGCCACCATGTCCCGGACATGCGGCTCGTCGTCGATTACGAGAATGCGCGCCATCGATCACACTCCTTGTTCTGCGCCCAACACGTCCTGCACGGCTCGCGCGAGGTCCGCCCATTCGACCGGTTTCCTGAGGAGGCGCGTGACCCCGTGCGCCGCCGCCGCGTCCTCGGTCACCGTTCGGCTGAATCCCGTCACGAGGATGATCGGCAGCGCCGGCTGGATCCGGCGAACCGCGTCGGCCACGTCGAGGCCGGACAGGCCGGGCATCGTCTGATCCGTCAGGACCAGGTCATAGGCCGACGGGGTCTCGCGCAGCCGCGCGAGCGCGTCTTCCCCTCGCGCGCACGGCGTCACCCGGTGGCCCACATCTTCCAGCATGCCGGTGACGGCGGCCAGAACGGCCGGCTCGTCATCCACGAGCAGGATGGAGGCGCGCGGGCCCGTGAGGCCCTCCCCCCGCGCGGGTTCCTCCATTGCGACCGCCTGCTCGCCGCGCGGCAGAAAGATCCGCACCGTCGTCCCGCATCCGACCGCGCTCTCTACGTGAATGCCCCCCTGCATCCCCGTCACAATGCCATGGACCATCGAGAGGCCCAACCCCGTCCCCTTGCCCACTCCTTTCGTCGTGAAGAAGGGCTCGAACATCCGGGCCTGGGTCTCCGCATCCATGCCGCACCCCGTGTCGCTGATCTCGAGCAGCAGGTAGGCGCCCGGCGACAGATCCGGCGGCCGCGGCGCCGTGTCGGAGCCGACGAGAATCGGCGTCAGGCGGACGCCGAGACGTCCGACCTCCCCCATCGCGTGAAAGGCATTGGTACAGAGATTCATGACCACCTGGTGCAACTGGCTGGCATCCCCCAGCACCGTCCCGCAGGACAACGCGACCTGCACGTCCATCGCGATGCTGGCAGGGAGGGTCGATCGCAGCAGCGTCACGGTTTCCCGGACCACCTCGTCGAGTGCCACCGCTTGCACCGGCCCTTCGCGGCGGCGGCTAAAGGCCAAGATCTGCGCGACCAAGTCTTTGGCGCGACGACCGGCCGCCAGGACATCGGATTGCAGCGGGCGGAGCGGGCTGTCCGGCGGCAGTTTCCGCAACGCGCGTTCCGAATTCCCCAAGATGACCCAGAGCAGATTGTTGAAATCGTGCGCGATGCCGCCCGCCAGCGTGCCGAGCGCTTCCAGCCGCTGCCCCTGAGCCAGCTGCCGCTCGTAGCGCGCCCGCTCCGCCTCCGCCTGCTTGCGCGCCGTGATATCCTCCAGGGTGCCGATGAATCGCATCCCCGAGTCCCCGCTCATGGTCACCAAGATCAGTTGCCCCCACCGGGGCTCCGCGTCGCGCATCGGCAGACACACGTCCCGCTGGATCGGCCGCCACTCGTGGCGCAAGCGAATCCACTCCTGCGTCAAGACCTCCCGTTCGTCCTCGCCGAACCAGTCGAGCCAGTGACAGGCCAGGCGATCGAGGCTGGAAGCGCCCAGAATCGACTCCCAGGCCCGATTCCGATAGACGCACTGTCCCCCCTCGTCGATCTCGATCACGCCGACGGGCAGCGACTCCGACAACAGGCGGAACCGCTCCCCGCTGGCTTTCAGATCGTCGATCATCAGCCGGCGCTCCGTCTCGTCGTTCGCGGACCCGGCCATCCGGATGGCCCGTCCATCGACATCCCAGAGCACTTGCCCTCGCAGCCGGAACCAGCGGGCGCCGCCGGTCTTTGCGCGCAGGCGGCACTCGAGATCGAGCGCCCCGGCGCGTCCGGGCGGTGTGACGGCTTCCTGGAATCGCGCCACCACCGCCGCACGCTCCTCCTCGGCCAACAAGCCGGCCAGACTCTCGAAGCCCTCGGACAGATCGTCCTCGCCGTAGCCGAGCGCCTCTTTCAGCCTCGGAGAAAAATACATGGCGCCGGCGCGCACATCCCAGTCCCACACGCCCTGGTTGGTCCCTTGGACGACGAGGGCATAGCGTTCCTCGCTGTCCCGCAGCGCCTCCTCCATGAGCCGCCGTTGCGTGATGTCGATGACGGTGCAGAGGACCTGCCGTCCCGACTCGTCGTCGAAGGGCGCCAGGCCGACTTCCACGGGGAAGGCGCCGCCGTCCTTGCGGCGGGCCAGGACCTCCCGCCCCCGCCCCATCAACCGCGCTTCAGGCCACGCCATGTAGGCCTCCCGCTGCGCGACATGCGCCGGTCGATCGCGCTCGAGCAGCAACGTGTCGACCGCCCGCCCGATCAATTCGTCTCTCCGGTAGCCGAACCAGGCTTCGATCAGACGATTGGCCAGGAGAATCCTGCCCCGCGCATCCACGAGCAAGAGGCCCGTTGAGCCGGATTCGAACAGATGGTGAAACCGCTGCTCCGCGAGGCGCCCGGCCGACTCGGCGGCCCGCCGCGCGCCGTACAGGCGACGCCCCGCCCACCCTCCGAGACCCAGCAGCCCCGCCGCGGCCCCGAGGCCGACTCCGACGCCCCACGGCCAGAGAAACAACAGCGCATACACCGCATAGGCGGTGACCATGGTGCCGGTGAAGGTCCAGAGCAGCGCGCGGCCCAGGCGGCGATGCCGGGCCAGGTGCGCCGATTCCGCCCCCGCCCCGCCGCCCTTGATGCACACGAGCCCCAGATACAGATTGGCGCCGCCCAGCGCGACGGTCGCCGCGGCGAGCGCCATGTGGAGCGTCAGGATCGGCCGATAGAGCCAGCGCGCGGCGACGTCGCTTCCTTCGAAATGCTCCACCCCGAAGACCGCCTGCTTCACCACATAGGCCACGAGCCACAGCCCGACCAAGACTGCCGCGGTCTGCATCGCCCGCCGATGCGTCCGCGAATCGCGGCGGGCGGCGGCCCGCGCGCCGAACAGCACGCAGCCATAGGCGACCGTCAAGGCCGCCACGGGCGCCAACCACCACAGCGCCTTCGCGGTCATCGGCCTCCCGGCCGCCGGCCGGGCTCCTTAGAACTCTTCAAAGCCATCCTCGGCGCGACCCGTTCCCTTCGCCGCCCCGGCCCCCACCGCCGCCGGCGTCCGCCTGGCCGCGCCCGGCGCGGGAG
>FKKE01004840.1_pt1 | contig 13349 bp, 14 predicted proteins | sample 1106331 | NCBI WGS metagenome assembly FKKE01 (sample SAMEA3931202, study PRJEB13176) | freshwater metagenome | biome: Drinking water system; feature: drinking water; material: freshwater | place: China | collected 2013-02-06 | reverse complement strand
CAACGACGCGATCAGCCGTGGGGCCAAAGACGGTGAGGGTCTCGGTGAAGCGATCGGGCGCTACATAGACCGGTCGCAGAGCCAGTTCCCGAACCGGGCGACGAGCATTCTCGCAACGGGCGCGCGGCTTGGCATCCCGGTGACCGTACATGTTGCCGTGGGCACCGACATCATTCACATGCATCCGTCGGCCGATGGGGCCGCAATTGGCTCGACCTCGCTGCTCGATTTCAGGCGCCTAGCCGCTGTCGTCGCCGGCATGGAAGGCGGCGTGTACCTGAACATTGGATCGGCGGTGATTCTCCCGGAAGTGTTTTTGAAGACCGTCTCCTTGGGACGGAATCTCGGCCACCCCTTGGCGAATATCACGACCGTGAACATGGATTTTCTTTCTCATTACCGCCCCCAGACCAATGTGGTCCGGCGCCCAACCCAAAAAGGCGGCAAGGGCTATGCCTTGACCGGCCACCATGAAATCATGCTGCCGCTGCTGGCTGCCGCGGTACTGGAAGCCATCGGATGACACGGCCGTTGACCGGATCGACCGGCGGGGCAGATTTCTCCGAGGATGGGTTGCACACCCGTTGGCGCGCCCTGAACGCGCGCTATTTCGGCAATCTTTTGCCGCCAATTCCCATTGTCTGGAGCCGCCGCCTGACCTCCTCGGTCGGCATGTTCGTCTGCCGCGGCGGCCCACGAACGCCGCTCGCCACCGGAAGCCGCAGCCGCCGAGAGATTCGCCTGTCCCAACCGCTGTTGGAGCGTCTCGGCGAACGGATGCCCTACGCCGATCAAGAACTGCTCAACACCCTTGCCCATGAAATGATCCACCAATGGCAATTCGATATCCTAAAACGGCGTCCGAACCACGGTCTCGATTTCCTTCGGAAGATGACAGAGATGAATCGATCCGGTCACGTCGCCGTGACCACCCACCATCAACTGGAAAAGGAAGTGTTGGCCCTGTCGCGGTTCGCCTGGCGCTGCAAAAACTGCGGACGGATCTATCGCCGGCAGCGGAAGACCATCGAGCCGCGCCGGCATCAATGCGGTGGGTGCCGGGGCGCGTTGCAGGAACTGCATGGATGGGACATCACCCGTCATTCGTCAGTCGACAGAACGGAGAAGAGGCCATCCCGCACTGCCCACTCCGTTGCCGAAAGAGTGACCGAACAATTGACGCTGGAATTTTCCTTTCCTTCATCCTAAGATTTCATTGCTCGACTTCGACCTCGCTCACTCGATTGACAACTGACGATTGACGGATCACGGTATCCTCATGCGCTGGCCCCGCCAAATTCTCTTCGGCGACGTGGATGCCATGTTCGCTTCTGCGGCCGTGGTGAAGGATCCAAGCCTAGCCGGCAAGCCGGTCGCGATTGGCGGTGCTCCCCCGCGCGGCATCATTGCGGCGGCCAGCTACGCAGTCCGGCCGTTTGGCGTCCGCTCGGCTATGCCGACGGCCAAAGCGTTGCAACTCTGTCCCCAGCTCATTCTCCTCCCGCCGGACCGTCCTCTGTACCGAAGGCTCCACGAAGCCATGCAGGCCGTCACCAGCCGACTTTTTCCCCTTACTGAGTGGAGTAGCATCGACGAGTTTTATGCCGACACCACCGATCTGCAATCGCTTTATCCGGACCCGATCGCGTTGGGGCGGCTCGCAAAAGATGAGCTCTATGCCGCAACCGGCCTTCGTTGCACTATTGCTATGGGTACTGGCAAAATCGTCGCCAAGATCGCCGCCGACAGCCATAAACCAAACGGCCTGGCCGTGATCGAACCGGGCACGGAACCGCCGTTTCTTGCCCCCCTTCCTCCGCGCGCCCTCCCCGGCATCGGCCCTAAAACAGCAGCCCGGATAGAGACGCTGGGAATCACCACCATCGGAGAGCTCTTGGAGACCCGCTGGGATCGGCCCCTGCAGCATCTGTTTGGTAACAACTTGGTCTGGATCAGAGAACTGGCACAGGGGATCGACCGGGAACCGGTCGTTGCCGAGCGGGAATCCAAAAGCATCAGCCATGAAACGACGTTCGAGCGCAACACGAACGACCCGGCGTTCCTCGCACACACGTTGCGCGGATTTTTACGCAAGCTGGCCCACGACCTGCGTCAGGAAGGCTTGGCAGCCGGCGGCTGTGCCATCAAACTGAAAGACGCGCGGTTTACCATCACCACCAAGCATGGGCGATTTCCATATCCGTTGAATTACGACCCCGACATGTGGCCAGTCGTTCAACAAGCGTTGCGTGACTTAATGACACCCGGCACCGAGTATCGTTTGGCTGGTTTGGCGCTGACGACGTTGACCGCCGCTGCGCCTGGCCTCTTCGACCAACGGCGGGCCAAAGCCATCGCGGCGCTGGATACCCTCGTCGCCCGCCACGGCTCCACTGTGATTGGACTCGGGGGCGTTTCTGAAGAAGCGTGACCCGCTCCTCCCTTTCCATCTCCACATGTGAATAGGTATGATGGGCCCATGCCTGAAAAGATCATGACGGCCATGCAATTGGTTCCCGTCCTCGAACGGGCCCGGATGCAGAAAGAACGGATTGTGTTCACCAACGGTTGCTTTGACCTGATGCACATCGGCCACACCCGTTATCTACAGGCGGCCAGAGCCCTTGGAAACCTCCTCGTGGTCGGTGTGAACAGCGATGCGTCGGTCCGGAGTCTGAATAAAGGGTCGGACCGGCCAATCGTACCGGAAACCCAGCGGGCCGAAGTGGTGGCGGCCTTGGGATGCGTCGACTATGTCGTGATCTTCACGGAACCGGACCCCGGCCAATTGATCGCCGCCCTCCGGCCAGACGTCTTGGTGAAAGGTGGAGATTGGGCGATCAACAAGATCATCGGTCGTGAGACAGTCGAAGCCCGCGGAGGGATCGTGACCACGATCCCGTTGGTTCCGGGCATGTCCACAACCTCACTCCTCCAACGCATTCGATCCGCCACGTGACTCGTGTCTGACTTCGTCGCTGAACCCACCACATGGTTTGCTCCGCTCTGCTCAGCCTTGAGTCGGGATGACGCCCGCGCGTGCCTGACAGGCTTACACGGATCCACCGCAGCATGTGCCCTCACGTTGTTGGCACACGCCCAGAAGCCCCCCCAAGGTGGAGCGCGTCCTTGGGTCGTCTTGACCGCTACCGATGAATCGGCCGAACGGATCTTCAACGATCTGCGGTTTTTTTATGACCTCATGGGCCTCCCGGCCGAGCACTTGGCCTTGTTTCCCGAATGGGAAACCTTACCCTATGAAGCAACTGCGCCGCATGTCGGACTGATCGCGCGCCGGATGACGACGCTGCACCGCCTGCGCACCGGTGCAGTCACTGTGCTGGTGACGTCCGTTCCCGCTGCCATGCACCGCCAAATTCCGAGGTCCACGTTCGAACAGGCCCTCCTCCAACTCAAAACGGGAAGCGCCTGCGAACGGGAGCCATTTCTGTCCAATCTGCTCCGGCTGGGATACCGGCGTGTGTCGGTGGTGGAAATTCCCGGAGAGTTCAGCGTCCGTGGTGGCATCGTCGATATTTTCTCCACGGCTTATGCCGATCCGGTCCGCGTAGAATTTCTGGGCGATCAGGTTGACTCGATCCGCCTGTTCGATCCCGCCACACAAACGTCAATCAAGAACCTGAGCGACGGCTTGGTTCTGCCAGCGCGGGAGTTTCTTCGCCCTCCCGATGCAAAAGACGCGTCGGCGACGATCCCCCCGGACGCCGAGTGGCGCAGCCCGGACCTTTATGCCCATATGGATACGCTGCTCGATTATCTGGATGCGCCGCCCTATCTGGCCCTTGACCAGCCGACGCTGTTAAAGAAGGCCTGTGAAACCGCATGGGAGAAGATCGACGAAGGCTATCTGCGCCACGCCGATCGTGACGCCCTCCAACCTTATCCGTCCCCGGAGCGGCTTTTTCTGACATGGCCCGAGCTGGAACACAACACAGCAGCCTGGCCATCGTTGGCTCTGGAACCTCTGGCGGCACCAGACAATTCATGGACGCCGGCACCAGTGTTCTCCGGTCAGACGCCGGCAAGCATCGGACTGGGAATCAGAGGCACCCCCTTTAGCCAAACCCTCGGCCTGCTGGAACGTCTCAGAGACGAGCATCGTGTTGTCCTCGTTGCCAGAAGTCGTGGGCAGGTCGATCGCCTGCTGGCCCTCCTCCGTGAGCACGATTTGCCGGCAGAGGAGTGGACTGCCTCAGCCTGGTCACGCCGAGACGCAGGCAAGCCTCCCTTCTACGTGGTCCACGGCGACCTGTCGGCGGGTTTTCTTTCCGAAAACCTCCGCCTTGCTCTCCTGACAGAGGAGGAGCTGTTCGCCAAAGGTGCGCGTCATAAACCGCAGCCAAAAACCAAGACGGCCACGTTCTTGTCCTCATTGGAAGATCTCAGCGTGGGAGACTACGTGGTCCACGTCCAGCACGGTATCGCCAAGTACCGGGGCCTCAAACGTTTGGCCGTGCAGGACTTCGAGAGTGACTATTTGATCCTGGAATTCGCCGGCGGAGACACGCTTTACGTTCCGCTGGACCGCCTGAACCAGATTCAACGGTACAGTGGAGCCGACAGCCACATCCCACGGCTCGACCGACTCGGCGGCACCACCTGGGCCAAAACGACGGCGCGGGTCAAAAAGGACATCGAGGAGATGGCGCAGGAGCTGATCGAGCTCTACGCCAATCGCGAGCTGGTACAACGGAACGCCTACGGTGCGAGCGGCACACTTTACCACGAGTTCGAAGCGGCGTTTGAGTATGAGGAAACACCGGACCAGCTCAAAGCCATCGGCGACATTGTCCGTGACATGGAATCATCCAAACCGATGGACCGGCTCGTGTGCGGCGATGTCGGATACGGCAAGACGGAAGTGGCCATGCGCGCCGCGTTCAAAGCCGTGGAACATGGCCGCCAAGTCGCCGTATTGGTACCGACAACCTTGCTGGCCCACCAGCATTACGACAACTTTGCGGAGCGGTTCGCCCCGTTTCCAACCCGCGTCGCCCTCCTCTCACGGTTCCAATCTCCCAGAGAAACCAAAGCAATCCTCAAAGATGTCGCCGCCGGTGTCATCGACGTCGTCATCGGCACGCACCGGCTCCTCCAGAAAGACGTCACCTTCCCGAACCTCGGCCTCGTCATTATCGATGAAGAACAATGGTTCGGCGTGAAACACAAGGAGCGGCTCAAGCAGCTTCGCACCCAAGTCGATGTGTTGACCCTGACGGCCACGCCGATCCCGCGTACGCTGCAAATGGCCATGTCGAGCGTACGCGACCTCTCGATCATCGATACGCCGCCGGCCGGCCGCCTCGCGATCAAGACGGAAGTCCTCCGGTCCAGCGATAAGACGGTTCGGGACGCGATCCTGCGCGAACTGGGCCGGGGCGGGCAAATCTACTTCGTACATAACCGGGTCGAAACGATGGAACGTATCGGAGCGTGGCTCCGCCAACTGGTCCCGGAAGCCCGCATGGTCATGGCCCACGGCCAAATGGATGCCAAACTGTTGGAAGCCGTCATGTTGAAATTCGTCAAGCATGAGGCGGACGTGTTGATCGCCTCGGCTATCATCCAATCCGGTCTCGACGTACCCAACGCGAATACGATCATGGTCAATCGAGCTGACATGTTCGGCCTCGCCCAACTCTACCAATTGCGCGGGCGCGTCGGCCGCGGAGGCGACCAGGCTTTCGCGTACTTCTTGATCCCTGACGAAGGCACCCTCACCGGCGACGCGCAAAAGCGGCTGATCGCCATTCAACAGTTCACCGAATTGGGGTCGGGATTCCGCATCGCCGCCGCGGATCTGGAAATCCGCGGAGCCGGCAATCTCCTCGGTAAACAGCAATCCGGCCACATCGCTGCGATTGGCTTGGATCTGTACATGCAGATGGTCGAGCAGGCCGTCCAGCGATTGAAAGGCCATGTCGTGGAAGAGGAGCCGGATCCCACGCTCCAGCTCCCCGTGTCGGCCTTCATTCCTGAAGACTTCGTGGCAGACCCGCACCAACGGTTGTCGCTCTACAAACGGCTCACAGCATGCGGCAAAATCGGTGAACTGGCCCTGCTGCATGGAGAAATTCAGGATCGGTATGGGCATCCGCCGGAGCCGGTGGAACGACTCCTGGAGGTGATGCAGCTCAGGATGCACGCCAAGCGGCTCCGCCTCGCCTCCATCGACGTACATGGCCGCTCCGCCACCCTCTCGCTCAACCCCAAGGCCACCATGCCGGACCATGCCGTCCACCGCTTGATGGATCAGTTCCAGAAACGGTTGCGGTTTCTGAGCCCACTGTCATTCGAGATCCTGATGCCGACGGAGGACTGGTCCACGACCTTCTCGGAACTGAACTCAACCTTGCAAAGCCTCGATCTCTGTGATACCAACACATCCGAACAGGATACAGCCAGGCCGTGACCACGCCTGGCCCAAACCATTGCACATGACGTTATTTCACGCATCCCACTTCGATCGCGCTCCCGCCCGTCCACCCTTTTTGCTTGCATGTTCCCTTGCCGGACTGCTGACCCTGGCCTTTTCAGGCTGCCCGGCCCAGCAAGAGGAAGAACCCATTGTCGCGTTGGTGAACGGACGTGCCATTACCCAAGCCGAATTTGATACCCGCTGGGGAGAACTGGCTGGCGCGACACGAACCCGCTATGAAAAGACTGGCGGCAAACGGCAGTTTCTGGATGAACTTATCACACGGGAATTGCTGATGCAGGAAGCTCGGCGCCAGGGGCTGGATCAGAGCGACACCATTCGCAGTAAAACCCAGCGCTACAAGGAGCAACTGATCCTCGATGACCTGCTGAAAGACAAACTTCAGTCCAAGGTGGAAGTCACGAAGGCTGAACTCGAGGCCTACTATGAGAGTCATGCAGACGAACTCTTGGACCCCTTGAAGGTACAGGTCTCACTGATGCTCCTGCCGAATTTCCCGGCGGCCAAAGACCTCGAGACGCAGGTCAACCGCGGCGGGAGCTTTGCAGCGTTTGCCAAACGTTACTCCGTCGACGAAAAGACCAAGGCAAAGGGTGGCGATCTCGGCCCCTATCGGAAAGGTCTGATCCTCCCGGAGGTTGATACCGTCATCCGTACCCTCAAACCGGGGCTCATCAGCGCACCGATCAAGACGGAGCAGGGCTATTACCTGGTCATGACCACTCCGCTCGACAAGGAGATTATCGAAGCCGATCTGGCCACCCAGGAGCGGCTCCGCCAAGAACTGCTGGCCGACAAGCGTCGGAAACGATTTGAAGAAGTCATTGCGGGCATCCGAGCAAGCGCCACCATCCGCCTCACCGATGCTTCCCGGCCTATTACCGACGAGCCTGGGAAATAACGGCTTCCCTACCCTCCCCTTGACACACGTATTTCGTGTAGAATATCCATCTTCTTTTCTTCCCCAGTCCTGAACAGGAGCTGAGAACGGTGTGCATCGTCTCGCGTAGGCCCCATCTGCCCCTCCGGTGCATCGCCGCGGTGTGGTTCATCTACATCATGACCGTACCGCCAGCATTCGCAACTGCGCATCTCGAAGACCGCATCATTGCTGTCGTGAATTCGGATCTGATCATGTTGTCTGACCTCAAGCGCGAAGTTGCGTCACAACAGGAACGCATGACGCGGCAACACCAGGGTGATGACCTAGCCGCCCACCAGACGAAAATGGCCGAGTATATGGTGATCACCAAACTGATCGAGCAGAAATTGCAGCTCCAAGAAGCGAAGGCGAAAAAAGTTGAGGTATCGGACCAGGAAGTAAACCAGGCGTTGGAACAACTGAAACAACGGGGAGGCACTCTTGACCCGTCGAATCCTCAGAATACCCGAACGGTGAGGGACCAGCTTCTGCTGCTGAAAGTGGTGGACATGGAAGTACGCGGCAACGTGATGGTGGGGGACTCCGAAATGAAACGGTATTATGACGGGCATCGTGACCGGTTTGCGCTGCCCGAGGAATATCTCCTGAGTCAGATCTTCGTACAACGCCGTTCCCCCGAAGAGACCGCTGATGCTTTGACTAAAACACGCCAAGCGATGGATGAATTGAAACGTGGCGAGAAGTTTGAAGATGTGGCATTGAAATATTCAGATGCGCCGAATGCCGTACAAGGTGGGCAACTCGGACTCGTGCGGCAGGGCGAACTATTGCCCGCCATCGAGCGAGCCATTGCTGCTCTCGTGCCAGGCGGCATCTCGGATATCATCGAGAGCACCGACGGATTTCACATCCTTCGTGTGGAAGACAAGAAACCCAAGCAGTTTCGCTCGTTTGAGCAAGTCCGGTATGAAATCCAGCGCTTGGTTTATCAACAAAAAAATGAGGATATGTTTCAGTCCTGGCTGACTAATCTGAAGAACAAGGCCTACATTGAAATCAAGTTCTAGCCCAATCTTTGAAAACACCCCACACTCGATCACGTCCCTCCCCCGTCACCGACGAATAGGGAATCAGTATTTCCTCTTCCGATAATCCCAAGGTCCGGCGTGTGTCACGAAGCACACGTACCCGTTCACTGGGTTTCAGTTTGTCGGCCTTGGTGGCCACAATAAGCGGATTGTGCCCGATCGACCGAAGCCAAGAGAGTGTGTGCCGATCTTCGTCGGTCACAACTCGACTCTCAATGAGCAGGACCAGACCACGTAGAGCAGCTCGGTCCACGAGATAGGCTTCAAGTAACGGGGCCCATTGCGCGCGGATCACCCGGGATACCTTTGCAAATCCATAGCCGGGCAGATCCACCAGATACAACATCGACAATAGGGGATCGGGTGTCGACACCTGAAACAGATTGACTGCCCTCGTTTTCCCCGGCGTCCGACTGACTTTGGCCAAATCTCGCCGATGGAGCAGCGAATTGATTAACGACGATTTCCCCACATTGGATCGCCCGACGAAGGCGATCTCCGGAATCTCACCGGGAGGAAATTGTTCTGGGGCGAGGCAACTTCTGATAAACTCAGCTGATACGATTCTCATGCTCTCGCGCCTGTGAAGACCAAAGAGTCGATGCGAAAAGAGGGGCTGTTGTTCGTGGGCCCGTTTCGTTAGACATACGTACTTCGAATACCCTATGTCAACCGGCCGCCGGACATTCGTCCGCTTCCTTCTCTGGATCACCCTGATCGCAGGCCTTCCGGCCGGCTGCTTGGCTCTGGTCTGGCTGGTCACGATGCCGGACGTCGGCTCGTTGGTCAGGCACAATCCCACATCGACCGCGCTGATGGAACATCGCTTGGCAACGGCTTCTGGAAAGGGCCCCACCATCACGACGAGATGGATGTGGGTGCCTCTGAAACGCATCTCGTCCCATTTGCAGCACGCCGTCATCGCGGCTGAAGATTCATCGTTCTTCATCCATGAAGGGTTCGACTGGGAAGGCATCCGCGACGCCGCACTCTATAATCTCGAAGCGGGAGAACTGAAACGAGGCGGGAGCACCATTACACAGCAGCTGGCCAAGAACCTCTACCTGTCATCGGAGCGGTCGCTCTTCCGCAAAGCGCGCGAGGCCCTCATCACCCGATCCCTCGAACGACACCTGACCAAAGAACGTATCCTTGAGCTCTATTTGAACGTTGCCGAATGGGGGCGCGGAGTCTATGGTGCTGAAGCCGCCGCCAGGCACCATTTTGGAAAGCCCGCCGACGAACTCACCTTGGACGAAGCTGCCTGGTTGGCAGCCATGCTGCCCTCACCCCAGAGATACGACCCGATCAGAAAAACTGCGGCGCTGACCAAACGGCACCACCGTATTCTCCGATGGGTCCACAAAGTCTCCATCACTGCGCAAAGCCGCGAGTCGTAGCAGCCTGAACGACCGAACGACATGTCGCGCGGCCGGGTTACGTTTCGCCTGTATCGCCGACCTGGCCATAGTCCTGCTCGCCGAAAATGGCCGATTCGTGGGTGTACTGTTTGAATTCGAGGAGATTGTGCGAGGGGTCTTCCAGAAAGAACGTGCGGTGTTCGATGCGGGTGCCCGGAAATCGCACCCGCGGCTGCTGATAGAACGACAACCCTTTGGCTTTTGCCCGATCGACCATTGCCTGCCATTCCTGCAGGGACAAGAAGACCAGCCCGAAGTGGCGCGGATAGACACCTTTTTGTGGCGGTGGCGCCTCGGTGACGAGATGGCCGACCAGATGATGGCCCCCCAGACCAAGCGTCACTGCTTGGTTGGATCGCCGGCCAACCGTACACCCGAGGCCATCCACATAGAACCGGAGCGTCTCGTCAACGTCCTGAATCGGAAAGGCGAGGTGAAAGAGACTCTGGCTCATTGGAAGCAATCTCCGATGGTTGGTGTGCCTCTCCCATTCCACCAGCCGGCCGCCATGCGAGGCGTGACATGCCTGATGGCAAATCGGCCGTCCGGAGCCACCACCAGCGCACCGGCTGCGCCATCGATTCTCGTCACAAGCTTTTTCAAGACCGCCTGTGCCGCAGCGACCGGTCTCTGTCCTCGGGCCAGCCGATCGCAGATTTCCTTGGCCACGGCAACCCGTATAATCCCTTCTCCGATTCCAGTCATCGAGACAGCGCCACTCTGATTGTCGGCATAGACCCCGCAACCGATGATCGGCGTATCCCCAACGCGTCCGGGTAACATCCGATCGATTCCCCCGGTCGAGGCACCAGCCGCCACTGTACCGGACCGATCCAGCGCCACCGCGCCGACCGTTCCATGCGAATCCCGCACAAGCTGTTTTCCCTTGAGCATCGCACTATATGACAACCGACGCGTCGGAGCCCCAGTCCGCTGGCCTTCCAACTTGAAATGTCTGGCAAACGCCGTCGCCATTGGCCCCGCCAACAGCACATGACGTGTTTCTTCCATCACAAGTCGAGCTGCGGTAACCGGATGGACGATGCCTTCGACAGACGCCACGGCGCCGGCACGCAAGCCCTGCCCCTCCATGACCGAGGCATCCATCCGCCGAACCCCATCGAGTTGCCGCTTGGCACCCTTCCCAGCATTGAACAACCCGCTCCGTTCGAGTGCACGAATGACCTGCTCCACCGCGACCAGCGAGGACGCGCCTCGGTCAAGCAAATGATATCCGATTTCCAAGGCAGCTTGAAGACAGGCTGCTTCCAGGGGAGTGATCGCATGGAGACCGGCACCTCCGTGCGCGAGGATGATGGGGCCTACGGATTTCAATTGAGGAGTAAGTCCCGAGCCTGACGATACGCGGGGTTCTGCATGCGGTCCAGATCTGATCGGACAAAGCCTAGGCCGGTCACGCACAGTTCAAAGTTTTCGGATAGTTTTTGAAACAACGGCGGATCGCCGCCATCACTCTCGCGGCCGATTGTAGCGACGATACCATAGGACCGTTTGCCCGTCTTGACATAATCCACGAGGAAATCCTTGTGATAGATCAGTCCTGCCGATTTGAGCCTCCGAAGATATTCTGGAAACAGCCCGGCCATGAACAGGGTAAAATCTCCGATATGGCGGTGGACATCTCGTTCACGGTCCAATGATTGCGCCTCAAGCGTGACTTCTGACTCGAACAGCAGCTCGACGACGGTATCAACTGGCTGGCCTTGCTGATTCCTGATCTTGTACAGGTGATCTGTGTGGGTAAAATCGACGAGGAGGTCGGAGACATAGCTGGTCACATTCAGATCCGGCCAACCCAGATGCTCAGTGAAGCTTTTCTCGGTCAGGGCGCCGAACAGCCGGCGCAAGGGGTGCTGAGGAGAAATCTGAGGAGCCATCGTTACCTCTCACGAAGTTCAACGGCGTCGTGTGATAATTATAGCAGACTCCCGGTAAAGCGCCGGGTCATCTTCCTGCATTCTCGGTGTTCCTCCGAAAAACTTGACCCAAGCTGATCAGGCCCGCATGTCACAACTGTCCAAGACGAACGTGACCGGCCCATCGTTCAGCAATGACACCTGCATATGGGCTGCAAACACCCCGGTCTCAACCGGCGTTCCGTGAGCCCGTAAATCTGCTGTCATCTGTTCGTATAAGCGTTTCGCTTCGCCCGGAGGAGCAGCCTCGTCGAAACTGGGCCGTCGGCCGTTGGCGGTGTCGCCCAACAGCGTGAATTGCGACACCAGCAACACGGCCCCGCCCACATCCATAAGCGACCGGTTCATTTTCCCCTGCTCATCGGGAAAAATCCGCAACGTTCGGATCTTTTCCACCAGATACCGTCCATCGGACTCCTCGTCACCCTTGGCTACTCCTACAAGCACCAACAGCCCTTTGGCGATCGATCCGACGATGGCACCATCTACCATCACCGACGCCGAGGTTACGCGCTGAAGAACGGCTTTCATGACAATTCCGAAGAGCTTATGGCCAATCGCCTATCGCACATGGCACAGACGCTCCAGAAATCCATCTCGCTTAAGCAATAGGCCACGGCTATGAACTCCGCAGCTGCGACAGCGTCCCTTCGAGCGTCAGCAATTTGCGCTTCATGGGCAGGCCACAAGAGAAACCACCCAGTGATGCATCCTGAGCGACAATCCGATGGCAAGGAATCACGACCGGCAGCGGATTGGCGCCAACCGCACTACCGACGGCACGGGCATAGTGCCGCCCGCCGACACGGGAGGCAATCCATTGATAGGACCGGAGCTTGCCGTACGGAACCCGCTGCAGGACCCGCCAGACCCGCCGTTGAAATGGGGTCCCGCGCGTAAGATCGAGCGGGACCGTGAAGGTATCCTGCTTCCCGTCCAGATAGCCAAGCAATTGGTGCTGGGCCTCTTTCAGTCGAGAGGACGTTCCCTCTTCGAACGGCTCACCATTCACCGAACGGAGGTTCGATTCAACCTCCCGCTTTGACCCTTTGGGCAATGCGACGCTGTCGATGCCTTTCGAAGTTTCAGAAATCCCCATCCACCCCCAGGAAGACTTGAAGATGATCGCCCGTCTCATGGTACCTCCTAGGATCCCCCTATCCGGCCGAGTTTTCGACGCACCATCCCCCACACGACAGCAAGTTCATCAGACCGCAGCACTGTATGGACTCCAACATAACTGGCCACGCTCACAGCGATGGCCCCAAAGAGCATCACGGACTTGGCGGTCCAGTCATCAGGATGCAGCCATACCGGAGCACTGGCGGCCCACCAACAGGCTATCGCCATCGGGATACAAGCGACCGCCACACGAAGCGATGATCGCCCCACGGTCCCCCATTCGACGCCCCCCAGCCGCCGGTTGAGTACCGCTACCAGGATGCCTCCATTTACCATAGCGGCGAGGGCCGTGGCGAATGCCAGCCCTGCCGCGCCGAGCGGTCGCATCAGCACCAGCGAAAATACAATGTTGGCTGCCACCGCAACCGCCGCCGAAAC
>FKKE01001264.1_pt2 | contig 13363 bp, 12 predicted proteins | sample 1106331 | NCBI WGS metagenome assembly FKKE01 (sample SAMEA3931202, study PRJEB13176) | freshwater metagenome | biome: Drinking water system; feature: drinking water; material: freshwater | place: China | collected 2013-02-06 | reverse complement strand
TAGCTAATGCTCCACCCGCCCTTTTTCACTGCACGTGTCCGCGAATGAAAAAGCAAAGAGCGCATCATGCGCTTGGAGCTTCATTGGGACTCACTATCTCCCCGCGAAAAGAGGCAAGGAAACCGCACAGGTAGTCCACATCCGTCTCGGCGAATTATTTGCTTTGCCGATCATGGAATATCCGTGCGGAGTTCCCAGGAATCCTACGAGCGACGGCCCCTTAGAACTCGCCGTCACCTGTGCCAGTGAGAGACGGTAGATCGCCAGAGCTCAACGCTGCGGTTCTCCATCCACCATTCGCCACCACCTCCCCGTCTCTCACGTCAGACCCACTCGGAGACAACGGGAATTCAGCTCCTATGTCCGAGTTCCCATGCCCTGTTACTCGATATTCCATTACCCAACCTCCATGTTCCCCAAACGTTCAACCGGCATAACGGGGATGGTCACACCGGCTACTACCGAAAGAAAACGCTAGGACACCCAGCGGTGTGGGGTATTACTAGCGCGGGCATAAGTTTCGTGCAATTACGGCTTGTTTACCGCGCGAGCATACGGGCGAGGAGTCTCGAGGACGTAGTTATTTGATCCGACGCTCTTAGCTCCCACTCACACCCCCTTCCCAACCGCCTACAACAATCGCCGAAACTCGGAGACGAGGTCGGTCTTTTCCCAACTAAACGCTCCGTCCTGCTCCGGCTCACGCCCGAAGTGCCCATAGGCGGCGGTCTTGCGGTAGATTGGCTTCAGTAACCCGAGTCGTTCGATGATTGCTCGAGGTTTAAAGCTAAACAGAGATCGGACTTCCTTTTCGATACGATCTTCATCCACTTTCCCAGTGCCGAAAGTATCGACGAAGATTGATACGGGCTCAGCAATGCCGATCGCGTATGCGACTTGTATTTCACAACGCGCGGCAAGCCCCGCTGCCACAATATTCTTCGCAATGTAGCGGGCAGCATAGGCCGCAGAGCGATCGACTTTGCTTGGATCCTTACCTGAGAAGGCCCCTCCACCGTGGCGACCGTAGCCCCCATACGTATCGACAATAATCTTTCGGCCCGTCAATCCTGCATCTGCGTGCGGTCCACCAACGACGAAACGACCAGTCGGATTGATGAAGTACTTTGTCTTCTCGGTAAGAAAACGGTCTGGGATTACTGCCTTGACTACTTTGTCGATGACGAGCTTTGCTAACTCATCCGAGTCAGCCTCGGCGGTATGTTGCGTCGATACAACAACCGTTTCGACCATTTTTGGCTTCCCCTGCTCGTAATGCACCGTCACTTGGGACTTTGAATCGGGTCTCAGGTAATCTACAGCACCCGAGCGCCGCAGTTCGGCAAGCTTCTGCACCAGGCGATGACTGAGCGCGATTGGGAGCGGCATAAATTCTGGGGTTTCATCGCAGGCAAACCCAAACATCAAGCCCTGGTCTCCCGCACCTTGCTCATGATGCGTCGCTTCATCCTCGTTCACCCCTATGGCGATATCGGGTGATTGTTGCGTGAGATGCACGAGAATCGCCGCTGTCTCTGCGTCACAACCACAATCCTGCGAGGTGTAACCGATATCGCGGAGCGTTTTACGCACGACGGTGTCATAGTTTGCTCGACCTCGGCTGGTGATTTCGCCAGCAAGGAAGACTACACCGGTTTTGACGAGCGTTTCACACGCGACTCGACTCGTCGGGTCTTCAACAATGAGTGCATCGAGCACCGCATCGCTGATTTGATCAGCTACCTTGTCTGGATGCCCTTCCGAAACCGACTCCGAGGTGAACAGATTCATCTTGTACGCCATTGGATATATTCCTTCACAGATTAAAAACTAACGCTGAATTGAAAAAAATTCTCTCTTGCAGGAGCTTATGCTCACGCATCAATCGAGTAACGTACTGTCAACTGAGTTTAGGTACTGTCCAGGGGACTACATTCGTCGGGCGGGTCACAGCAGTTCAGAGGGCACCGAGGAAAACCGTTTGCCGTAGCGGTCGCGTGCGGTGGGGAACTTCCTGATCCGAGGCTGCGCCATGGTAGCGCTTGTAACAGTGCTTGATTCACGATCGTAATCCTCCAAACAGCGGAGAGCTGACCGCTCTCGTAGCTATCATCCTTCCCCTATTACAAATTGCATGGAGAAACGTCAAGAACTGTAACCGTTCACGGTTACTTAAGAACTTAGGAAGCGAGGAATGATACCGAGTTCTAAGTATTTCTGCTGGATATTGGCAGGGAGTCGCTTATAGTCCCTAATAACCGTTCGGCATTCGCTACTCCCACACCGGCAGCTCATCTGCCAACCGTCATCGTCCATCGTCGTCGAGTAATCAAAGGTAACTTCGTCATTCGGTCCAATCGGCTTAATCGCAACAAGCCAGAATTCGTCCCCGACCTCCCTTATCCCTGCTGAAGGATTACAGGAATGATTCACGTAATCGTCTACCTCTCCTGACGGTCCGAGGAAGAGCCGTTCCCCAATCTGAAGGTAAAGGTCACTCACTGCATGGTACGGTTCGGGAAGGAGTTCTTCGGCGACTACAGGCCCCTTGAAGCAGAGGATGAGATCCCCAGGACGGAATGCCTTATGGGCAAACACCCCACGCCCATAGGGAGTCGGCGCAACAACGAGAGTGCCATTAAGGGAAATTTCGCTCACTCCGTCGGCAGATCCTCACTCGAGAGGCTCGAGTGGCATACTTGGCTGGTGTTTTCGGTCATACTGCTTCTCCTTCTGCTTTCGAAGTTGTGTATCGACGTTATCTACCATCTTGTCAATAGCCGAGTAGAGATCCCCGGTTGTTGCACTGGCGGATAAATCGTACTGCTTCGAACGGAGTTTAATTTCTGCGTTGTGGTCGCGCTTTACAACGGAGAGAACAATCTGCGCTTCCACATCGTATCCAGTGTAGCGTGCGATCACATGAGCGATCTTTTCTGTCGCATATGTTCTTAATGCGGGTGTCGGGTCTGTGTGTCGAAAGGTAACCGTTACATGGATGTTTGGGTTCGGTTGTGACATAAAACCAAGCTCCTTAACAAAGCAACATGACAGCTAGAATAATTTTAAATTACCATATTCGATGGCTGTGAAGAAGGTTCCCGGAGTTTGGAATTTTTATACAATAGATTTTCAGAAGACCTTCTTTCGACGTGACGATGAAAGAATATTCAACATTTCACGATATTTTGCGACGGTTCTTCGCGCGATGTCGACTCCTTCGCGCCTTAACTGCTCAACAATCGCCCGGTCGCTCAATGGTCGCCTCGGATTCTCGGCCATAACGAGCGCTCGGATTCGTTCCTTTACCGACTCAGAAGAGATTTCACCCGCTCCACTTTTCAATCCTGACGAGAAAAAGAATTTGAGTTCGAAGATTCCTTGCGGGGTATGAACGTACTTGTTCGTTGTCACACGGCTAACGGTCGACTCATGCATCCCCACATCTCCTGCTACATCACGGAGGACGAGTGGCTTTAACGAAGAGACACCTTGATCGAGAAATTCGCGTTGGAACTTCATGATGCTCTCAGTAACGCGATAGATCGTCTGCTGTCGCTGATGAATACTTTTAATCAGCCAGGCAGCAGATCGGAGTCGATCCTGCAGGTACTCCTTATTTGGAAGCTCTTCCGTTTTTCCATTAATGAGCAACTCGCGGTACTTCGGATTCAGCCGGAGGCGCGGCATCCCGGTCTCGTTCAACGAAATCACATAATCGTCCCCAATTTTTCGGACATAGATATCCGGGGTAACATAAATCGGCGGCTCATCGATGAACTGGCGGCCAGGACGGGGTTCGAGTCGCTGAATCTCTCGCACTGCCTCATACACATCGCTCAACGGAACATTTTCCTCCCGAGCGATAAGGTCGTAGCGACGAAGTTCTAATTTGTCGAGATGGAATTCGACTATTCGTTTCGCGAGTGACTCGCCATGTCCTGAATGTTCAAGTTGGTTGAGCAAACACTCACGAAGGTCTCGGGAAGCAACTCCTGGTGGATCAAACGACTGAATGAGCTTGAGCACCCGCTCGGCATCCTCCACCGGTTTCCTACAAGCAGTCGCGACCTCTTCGATGGTTACGCGAAGATATCCACCACGATCTAAGTTCCCGATAACAAACAGAGCGATGTCTCTGTCGTCGACTGGGAGATCTGAGGTTCGAAGCTGGTTCAGCAAGTACGTGGCAAGTCCTTCGGGCTTAGAAAAGGAGGCTTCGATTGACGAACGATCTTCCTCTTCAGCATAGCGACCCGCAGTCGTCGATCCACTGTGAAACGCTTCAGTATAGGTATCGAAGTAATCGCGCCAATCAGCATCAGGGTCGAAGATGGAGCGATCCTTTTGATCAACGCTGTTAAAGAGCTGATCGTCGAGCGACTCTTCCCGGGTTTCGCCCATCGTGCCGATGGACTCCATCGATGTAATTGATTCGAGCTCGCCTGACTCCGCGGGAGCAGACTCGGAGATCCCTCCGTTCACCTCGGGTGCTTGACTCTCTACGGTCCCAGACGCTACCGCTTCGTCATCGCCTAAGAAACGCTCATCCTCGAGCACAGGATTTTCGAGGAGCTCTTTCTGCAGCACCTCGAGGTACTCTATCCGGCCGAGCTGTAGCAGCTTAATTGCCTGCTGCAGCTGCGGGGTCATTATGAGCGATTGGCTAAGCTTTTGGTTAAGCTTAATTTCGAGGGCCATTGGGAAAACCCCTTACCACCAGAAAAACCTACTCTAATTAAAGGGCGAAATCTACAAGCACCCTTCTCGACAGTGAGAAACTTAATTAGTTAATCGACAATTAACGCAAAAAAGTTACTCTCAGTTAACTGTAACCCCCCAGCGCTTCCGTTCTAGTCCTTCGCCTCGTGCAGGAGATTGCCCCAACAACCACGCGCAACCACTGAGGAAACACTGGATTATTATATCACAATTCTTGTTGGTAAAGTATATGATGCTTTTTCTGCTGATGGAGGCTCGCGGACTGGCTGACACCGAGAGCCCTACAGGCGGAACCCTTCACCTAGGTAGTACTTACGGGCCTTGGCGGACTCAGCGATATGAACTGGGGAACCCGATTCAATGACCTTTCCGTCACTTAAAATGTAGGCGCGATCGCAAATTCCGAGTGTTTCTCGAACATTGTGGTCAGTGATCAGCACCCCGATTCCGCGTCGCTGAAGGTTACGGACCAGGGTCTGTAAATCCCCGACAACTATTGGATCGATTCCGGCGAATGGTTCATCGAGCAGCATATACTCGGGTGAGCAGGCAAGCGCTCGGGCAATTTCCACTCGTCGCCTTTCGCCACCAGAGAGCGAGAAGGCTTTATTTCTTGCGACACGGGTGAGATCTAACTCCTCGATGAGGCTTTCCAGCTTTTCTTGCTGCTTTCGTGGCTGTCGCTGGTACTCAGGTAAAATCTCGAGCACAGCGAGAATGTTTTCTGAAACGGTGAGTTTACGAAAAACTGAGGGCTCCTGGGGAAGGTATGTTAGACCAGCACGCGCCCGCAAGTACATTGGCTCAAGCGTTATGTCTCGGCCGTTGAGCGAGATCGAGCCACCGTCTGGCTTAATCAAACCGACAATCATATAGAATGTTGTTGTTTTTCCAGCGCCATTAGGTCCGAGCAGTCCGACAATCTCCCCGGCCTGCATCGATAGATTCACCTCATCGACAACTCGTCGTTCGTTATAGATCTTGAGTAGTCCTTCACAGACAAGGGTGGATTTTGGCGCACTTCGCTCGCCAGGTCGGAACTGCGACTCTAGTTGGACACTAGTCATTGATCGAGTATTCCTTTAAGTCCGTCATCTGTACGGGGGCGCTTTGACGCGCTCTCGCCACCTATCGCCTGTTGATTTTTTACTACCTTCACCCGCACATCTCCCTCTGCCTCACTCCGATCTTCATTGAGGAACAACGTTACCTTATCCGCTGTGAGTGCGTTCTCACGATTAATCAACTCTGGACCCTCGGTAAGTTCCACCGTTCCGTCCGCGATGCGATAGAGCGCTCGATTGGAATTCGTGCGGAGATCGGCGCCTTTGGTAATGACGACATTCTCTAAACACTCGATTGTGTCAATCCTGTTTGCCTCATTATAATTCCCCACCACTCGATTCGCAGTAATGAGCAGGTCGTCGCGCCAGATTTCAACCGCTCCTTTGTAAGTAAATACCCGCCTTTTGGTGTCGAGTGAGAGAGAATTTGCCTTAATAAATATCGGTGTCTTGTCATCGGGGTTCGCGAGCTTTACGAGAGGGAGCCGTTCACGCATCGACTCTGATTCGGCGCGCGCAACATCAATTGTCGGTGTAGTCGCTTCGGCGAATACTTCGGCGATGAACAGGGCGAGAAATATGAAAGGGAGATATTTTTTCAAGAGTTTTCAGCTCCGATTACGAACGGGACTTGGGCGCCGTGGCGAAATTCTGAACTTACATCGGAATAAATCTCTACCGTGTGATCAACAAGCGAGAGGCGAAATCCGCTTCCCTCAACTTGGTAGCCTGGTCCACTGAACATTACACGACCAGGCGCGGTGAGCGTCCCTTCGGTTCGGTTATAAACAGCCTGGTCAGTGGTAAATGTAAGTGATTCATCGACCTGAATGACAATGTTGCCCTCCAACTCTGCGCGCGTGAGTGAATCGCCGTCGAGATGCAATTTGCCAGCGTCTGATTTCAGCTCCACTTTCGATCGTTTCTTACGATAGACGGTAAGTGCTGGATCGGTAACCAGCGCGAGCTGCTCACCGGCATAGTAGCGCGCATCCCGCGCACGAACTTCCCACATCGGCTTGCCGTTTTTCACCTCAACGCGATGAAAATCCTGTAAGAAGAGTCCTGCTTCATCAATCGTAAGACTTTTCACGGCCTCTCGAACGGATTCCGCCTGATCTGAGAGCAAACTTAAGTGACTCTGCTCTGTTATTTTTTTGGACGACCGATAGAGAACAACGCCCGAGAGTAGGACGAGGACTGACACTACCACTGCCGCGAAAACTTTTCGCAAATTTCGAATAGTCATTGACGAAGACTCCTCGTCCTGAGCGAGACTTCGTGCAATCGCTTCAAGTCGTCCAATAATGGTTCAACCACCGATAACGGGAGCATTGTCTCGCGGTCAGATGGCGCCCGCTCCGGGGTTTCATGGCACTCGATAAAGATTCCATCAACACCAACAGCAACCGCCGCTCGCGCTAGTGCTGGCGTAAACTCACGATTACCACCCGAGGCACCCCCTGCCCCGCCCATGACCTGGACAGAATGACTCGCATCGAACACTACTGGAACACCACTCCGATGCATAATCGGTAGCGATCGGAAATCAACGATTAAGTCTCGGTAGCCAAAACATGAACCGCGCTCACAGAGAAGCACCTGGCGGTTCCCACTCTGGCGAATCTTTTCTGCGGCGAAGTTAAGATCCTCAGGGGCGACAAACTGCCCCTTCTTCACCAGCACTGGCTTGCCGGTGCGTCCAGCTGCAACCAGCAGATCCGTCTGCCGGCAGAGGAACGCTGGAATTTGGAGGAGATCAACCACCTCCCCTGCGAAACTCGCCTCATCCGCTGAGTGAATGTCTGTCACAACGGGAAGCGAAAAATTCTTTCGAACGTCGGCGAGAATTGCTAACCCCTCGTCGATTCCAACTCCACGAAAGTTTTCGAGGGAAGTTCGATTTGCTTTATCGTAGGACGATTTAAATACCAGCGGCAGTTCTAAGCGACTCGAAATTTCACGGAGTTTTTCCGCGTGACGTAGCGTCTGCTCGCGGGACTCGATCACACATGGCCCAGCGATCACCGCAAGCCCTTTTGCACGAGCAAACGTCACCGGCTCCACCTCTCCGGGAACTCCGACGGTAACCATCATTTCGAAATTCGACACGTCTTATGGACACCCCAATCACTCGACCAATTGATCTGCTTTTGCGGCAGTCAATCTTGTCGAAACAGTCTTACGCGACTCGGAGGGATTGCCAACTTGATCGGTAAGTAAGTCAACCTGCGAGGCCAGTGACTTATCCGTCCGCGTACCTTTTTTCTGACCCCCTTTCCCCTTACTCGTACTCAGATCGCGTCGCTTCAACGCCGCAGCAATGAAGCTCATGAATAGCGGGTGTGGTTTGAGCGGCCGAGACATAAACTCGGGATGAAATTGAACACCAACGAACCACGGATGGTCGGCCACTTCGACAATTTCGACGAGCTTTCCGTCGGGCGATAGGCCCGACATTTTTAGCCCTCCGCCTTCAAACTGTTCGCGATAGGAATTGTTCACCTCCCACCGATGTCGATGACGCTCTGAGATCTCGGCTGAACCATAGATCGTCGCCGCTAACGACTTGGCTGCGATTCGACAGGGGTATGCGCCAAGCCGCATCGTTCCACCCATATCGGAGAGTTTTTTCTGGTCTTCCATCAGGTGAATGACGGGATGCGGCGTATCAGGAACAAATTCGCCACTCGCGGCTTCTTTCACCCCAAGCTTATTTCGTGCGAACTCGACCACAGCCATCTGTAAACCGAGACAGATTCCCAAGTATGGCACTTGGCTCTCGCGCGCATACTGCACCGCGCGTATTTTCCCTTCGCCGCCACGACGCCCAAAGCCGCCAGGTACGAGGATTGCGTCTGCTTGAGTAAGCGCTTCAGGTATGCCCTTTGATTCGATCTCTTCTGCATCAATATACTCAATGCGCACTGCACAATCATTGGCAACGCCACCGTGCGTTAATGCCTCGTTAAGACTCTTGTACGATTCGCGAAGTTCTACGTACTTCCCGACCATCGCAATGGTAACTGTTCCGTTCTTCGGAGATTTGTATACCGAGGCGACTCGACGCCACGGTTCGAGTTGTGGTGCGCCGGTCCAAATGTTCAACTTTTCGCAAACGCGTGAGTCTAAACCCTCCTGATTGAGAATGAGCGGCAGGTCGTAAATGTTCTCGACATCTTGCGCCGTAATCACACTATTCACATCAACGTTACAGAAGAGGGCGATCTTCTCTTTGCTTTTACTATCAACTGGTTTTTCTGAACGGAGGATAATGATATCAGGCTGAATTCCAAGGCTAGTGAGCTCTTTCACGCTGTGCTGCGTCGGTTTAGTTTTTAATTCACCAGCAGCGTTGATAAACGGAACGAGGGTAAGGTGGACGTAGAGTACATTCTCCCGGCCAACGTCTACGCGAAACTGGCGAATCGCCTCGAGGAATGGAAGCCCCTCGATGTCGCCCACGGTACCACCAACCTCGCAGATACAGATATCGAAACCATCGCCAACGAGTCGGATGCGGCGTTTAATTTCGTCGGTAACGTGAGGAATGACCTGTACCGTTCCACCGAGATATTCTCCTCGCCGCTCGCTCCGAATGACAGTGTCGTAGACCTGTCCAGCGGTAAAGTTGTTCTTGCGACTCATCTTGGTCGAGATGAACCGCTCGTAATGCCCTAGGTCAAGATCGGTCTCTGCGCCATCGTCGGTGACAAAAACCTCGCCATGTTGGAAGGGACTCATCGTCCCCGGGTCAACGTTCAAGTAGGGATCGAGCTTACAGATCGTTACTCGTAACCCACGGCTCTCAAGCAGCGCGCCAAGCGATGCTGAGGTGAGACCCTTACCGAGAGAGGAAACCACCCCTCCCGTCACAAAAATGTACTTGGTTGAGCGAGACTGCATACGTGTTTCACTTAGCGCAGACAAAAGCTACTGCATAATACTATTTTTTTATGTGTTTATGCAAATTAACGCGTTGCGGCAGTCTTGCTGTGCCACGGGGAATTTGGGGCCAAATTCCCCTAAGCGGGCGGCGGTGGTAGTGCAAGCGTCCTATGGCAGTGAAGTGGAAGCGGTCGTGGGGGTGCGAAACGCCTCGGTAGTTCAAGAACTGCGTGCCGCGAACAGCATTTCTCGTGCAAAAAATATTTAAAAAAAAGTTTCGGGTTCATGAAGAATTACTTGACGGCTTTCTCGCGTCTTGTGTTTCGCGAAAACGATTTCTCTTAGAACAGTTCTGTTATCACGTAAGAAGCTTACCATCGGTTCGCCGCTTTTTTCGAGGTCGCGGCGGAGAAAACGCCTCTCTCTTTCACAGCGTGGAGCAATACGCACGCCAAAAAAATCGCATGTTAGACTTGACTCGATAGTGAAGAAACCTATGGAGACAAGCGATGATTGAGAATATTTCGAGAATGGATCTCTCTGAGCTATCTGACTCGACGCTCATTGAGAAACTCATTGGTTTGAATAAAAAGGAAACTGAACTCACTGGAGAAATCCTTCTTCACTTGATTGAACTAGAAAAACGAAAACTGTTTCGGGATAAGGGATACTCTTCGCTGTACTCATATTGCGTTGCTGAGCTCAGGTACTCCCCGAGTGCTGCAAAGAGACGGCTTACTGCGGCACGATGTATCGCCAGGTTTCCGGGGATATATGAGCTGTTTGTGCAGAAACAAGTTTCTCTAACGACGTTATCGATTATTGCTCCGGTGCTTCGTGAAGAGAACCAAGAGGATATTCTTAGGCAAGTCTCAGGAAAGTCGCCGCAAGAGGTTGAATGGATAGCAGGACGGTATAATCCTACAAAACCAAGCTCAGATAGAATTATTCCTATCGTTGTTCAAACAGAGACCGTTAAACCAGATCTAACTTCAGAGAATACTAATAAGGGAGAAATTCACTTGGGTTCGCGCGAACCCGAATTGAAATGCTCTGAAATAGAGAGTTCTCAGTCTTGTGCTCCGCTCATACTTGAGGAGCGCTACCGATTCGTATTTGCTGCCAGCAAAGCTTTTAAAGAAAAGCTAGACCAGGTGAAATCTCTTATTTCAGGGGAACTTCATCCTGGAGCGAAACTAGAACAGGTCTTAGAGATGCTCATGGACGATTATATCAACCGACATTCTCCAGAAAAGCGGGAAGAGCGACGGATTGCCCGGGAGAAGCGGCTTGCACGTCCTACTGATACGAAACAACAAGAGGCGCGCGGAGGTGAGCAACCACGAACCAGTAAATATATCGCCCGACGAACACGTGATCGAGCATATGTGCGCGATGGATTCAGATGTACCTTTGTCTCAAGCGAGGGGATACGTTGCGGAGCTTCCTCGGGACTGCATCTCGACCATATCGTTCCTCGTGGGAAGGGAGGAAGCGATGCTCTTTCCAACCTTCAGGTGCTTTGTGGGAATCACAATCGACTTGTTGCTGAGCAAGCGTATGGGAAAGCATTCATGGAGCAGTTTTATTAAGCGGATAAGCTATTCCTGGTGAGCTGATCGTATGGACTGGATCAGATGCTATCGACTGCGAGTTCCGGCATGCACCCTCGCAGCTCTCTCCTTCACTGCCATACGATGCTTGGAGCATCACCACCGCTTTGTTCAGGGGAATTTGGCCCCAAATTCCCCGTGGCACGAGGCTAGTAGCGAGACGCTTTGCGATTACCCTGTTACTTCTGTCGCCCTCGTTCGGCGTTCTCCACCTCGAGAACTTCAGTTCCTCCGGCAAGCCCAAGGAAAGCAGCCATCTGTTCCAAAAGCACATTATACTGATCTGGATCGGCAAGATTGAGTCGGTACTCGTTGATAATTTTGATCATCATGTCATCGCGCCACATCGCCCATGCTTCAGCTGAAACCTGATTGTAAATCCTCTCGCCAAGCTCCCCGCTGAATGGCGGTGCTGAAAGCCCTGGTGCTTCCCGTTTTAGTTTGACGCAATGGACCATGCGAGCTGACATTCGTTCCTCCCCTCATGAATTTCCGAGTATAGCGATGGAAATACTACTCGTTGATACGCGAAAAGTCCACCCGCCTGGCCTTGCGCCCAGCTCGCCTTGCTGCGTAAGCTGATGCGCAGTCAATCAACTCACAGGACAGGCATGCCAAAAAAGGTAAAACTCATCGGTGTCCCCTCCTTTGCCGGTGCTCGGGAGGAAACCTCATGTGCGATCGATCAGCATAACGGCCCCCGCGCGGTACGACATGCACTCACTGAACTCTACCAGGGTTTCGATATTCCGGTGCCCCTTGAGGATGTGGGCGATCTCCCGCCAATCAATACCGTGCCGGAGCTTCTCGATGCCGTCGAGGAGAGGGTGTTCAACCTCATCAGCGAGGGCACGGTTCCATTTATTCTCGGCGGAGCACATACGCTCACCCTCGGCACATTGCGTGCACTCAAGCGCGCTCGCCGAAACTTTTCCTTGATTTATATCGATGCCCATCCCGATATTATGCCTCACCCACATGTCAACTACGGCTCGTCAATCTATTATGCCCTCGAAGAGAAGGTGGTCGATGAACGCCGAGTTGCCTTCATCGGCATTCGACAGGTGGAACGAGCGGAGTGGGAAGTCATCGGAAAGAAGAACTTGTTCCATATTCCCGCCCGTGATTTTTCACGTGTGGCATTAGAAAGCTTGGTGCAAAAAATCTCGAGTCAGATTCCACCTCCGTACTTGATGAGTTTCGACCTCGATGCGCTCGATCCAACCTTTGCGCCAGGAGTGACCTCTCCGTTTCCATGTGGCCTGAGTCCACGGGAGGTTCTGTTCGTCATGACTGAGCTCTGTCATCAGGAGGTACTTGGGATCGAAATTGTTGAGCTCTCTCCAATAAACGATCCCTTAAAACAAACTGCCCGCATCGCGGCATTCTTTGTGCAGCAACTAGCAACCCTCGTTACGAGCCGTTAGTAGGCGATTCCCCTACGCACCCAAGGCTTTAGCTCGATGCTTAAACCGCCGAAGCTTGTGGTAATTCCGCCGTCTAGTCGGGGCAGGGAGCTAAGTACTTGAATACACAGAGGATGTGGTATGTCACTCACCATCAATAGCAACGTCTCTTCGCTTCAAACACAACGTCAACTAGGAAATCGAACCGAGGCCTTAGAGAAAAACTTTGAACGGCTCTCAAGCGGCAAGCGCGTGAACCGTGCTTCGGATGATCCCGCTGGGCTTGCCGTAGCGCTTAGCATTCTCGCCGAAGCTGACACCGGAGTCGTTGCTGCTCGCAACATCAGTGATGGGGTATCTGCGCTCTCGATCGCCGACGGGGCACTGCAATCGAGCTCTGACATCCTCACCCGTCTCGGTGAGCTCTCAACGCAGGCAGCAAATGGAACGCTTTCAGCCGAACAACGAAGTGCGCTCAATAATGAGTATCAGGCGCTAAAGAGTGAACTCGATCGAATTGCTTCTACCACCGAGTTTAACGATCAAGCTCTCTTAAGTGGTAGTTCTACGATTAACCTCCAAGCTGGAACTGACGGAAGCGAAAATTCACAGCTCGGCGTCAATCTTCCCGGCGTGAGTGCTTCATCGCTCGGGTTAGCGGATAACATCC
>FKKE01004599.1_pt2 | contig 13380 bp, 15 predicted proteins | sample 1106331 | NCBI WGS metagenome assembly FKKE01 (sample SAMEA3931202, study PRJEB13176) | freshwater metagenome | biome: Drinking water system; feature: drinking water; material: freshwater | place: China | collected 2013-02-06 | reverse complement strand
TGATAGAAGCAGATGATGATGGTGAACCTGCTGACGTAATTGTATTTGAAAAACCGGATGCGCTGAAAAAGATACTGATCGAACTTGAAAAATACCCTGAAGTGTTTGAAAGAATAACTTATACAAGGATGAAATGATCAGCTATTTTTTATTTTCAGATGCGTATCATCACAAAACGGCGGTGTCTTTGTTCTCTTACACTGGCAGAAGTAAACTTCTTCTTCTTTATCAAACATCACTTTAATGCTTTTATAAGGTTCGCCAGCAATATTCCTGTGTGCATGATCGCAAAACGGTTGCGCAACACTTAAGCCGCATGTACACCATGAGTACACTTTGCCCGGTTGAACTTTAATAATTGCCGGCTCACATTCAGCCATCCTGGGCAAATTTTCATTTGGTATCATTTCCATGCTATTTGAATTTTTTAATAAACGAATACAATTGAAAGGAATTCTTATCCGAGAGTTCTTTTATTTCTTCTTTCAGTTTTTCTTTATCGATCCCATTCATTTTTTTTCGTTGAATAAGCTGGTAAGCTTTTTCTGCCAGCAGCCAGAATTTTTTTTCTTTTGAATGATGATGCTTTAATAAATGTTCGGCCGTTTTTAGTAATTCATTTACCCCTTCCCCTTGTGAGGCTACTGTTTTTATCACCGGCACTTCCTCGTACCGGTTATGAAAAGCCGGGGCCAGCATCAACCGAAGATTTTTTACAAACAGGTCGGCATCGGGCCGGTCAGCCTTATTTACCACAAAAACATCGGCGATCTCCATCAGGCCGGCTTTCATGGTTTGCACTTCATCACCGGCTTCGGGTACTACAACAACCATTGTTATATCCGCAAGACCCGCAATCTCCACTTCGCTTTGCCCTACACCAACTGTTTCCACTATCACATAGTCAAAAGTTGCCGCCTTCATCAACTCGGTTATCTCAATGATCTTTGGATGCAAACCACCCAATGATCCTCTTGTCGCTAATGAACGGATAAAAACATGGGGATGATCATACCATTTGCTCATACGGATACGATCGCCTAATAAAGACCCGAGATTAAATGGCGAAGAGGGATCAACACACAGTACACCTACTTTTTTCCCCTCATTAACCATTAACGCAATTAATGAATCAACTAATGTACTCTTGCCGGCGCCGGGCGGACCGGTGATGCCAATAACCGGTTTATTTATGTTTTGAGGTAATGATTGCAGCAGCTCTTCATATCCCTCCGCTTCATTTTCTATCAATGAAATGCTTCTTGCCAATGCTTTTGCATCTCCCTGTTGCAGTTTTGATAATAGTTCCCTGGTCATTCAATTCAAAAATACTCTTTATAAGCTTAATAATTTTATTTTGCATCATGCAAAAACTGTCTGTAGTTATTGTTTGCAGGAATGAAGCCCGGGTCATTGAAGAAACTATAAAAAGTTTTTCGGGGCTTACCGATGATGTTTTGGTGTATGATAACGGCAGTACAGATGGCACTCAGCAAATAGTGAAGAGAACAGAAGCAAAATTGCTTGAAGGCAGCTGGGAAGGTTTTGGTAAAACAAAGAACACAGCAAATGCCATGGCAAAATATAATTGGATACTGAGCCTTGATGCAGATGAGGCGATCGATGAAGAATTGAAAAGAAGTTTATTGGATCTTGATCTTTCTGATGAAACGAAAGTGTATGAACTGAAATTCAAAAATTTTTTGGGGAACAAATGGCTTCGCTTTGGTGAATGGGGGCATGACAAGCATATCCGGCTTTTTAACCGGCAAAAAGTAAAATGGAATGATGCCGAAGTTCATGAGTCATTGATATTGCCATACGGGGTGAAAATAATTTTGATAAAAGGATATGTGTTGCACAAAACTGCTTCAACAATCGATGAATTCAGACAGAAGATGATAAAATATGCTGCCTTAAATGCGGAAAAGTATTATAAACAAGGAAAAAGATCAAATGCAATGAAAATGTTCTTCGCCGCTTTATTTTCTTTTATAAAAAATTATTTTTTCAAACTCGGATTTCTTGATGGTGCAACAGGTTTTCATTGTGCATTCATAAATGCTCAGTACACTTTCTTAAAATACAAAGAGCTAAAAGAGTTTTCAGCAAGTAGAAAATTTAATCACTGACCATTCACCATTAACCATTCACAATTAACTTTACAGTATGACGAATTTTATCCCGATATTCCCGCTTGGCATTGTGGTTTATCCCGGTGAAAATGTAAACCTTCATATTTTTGAACCTCGCTATAAACAACTGGTAAAAGAATGCAGCGAAAACAAAAAACCTTTTGGTATACCTGCTGTGATCGATAACCGCCTGCAGGAAAGAGGCACCCTGGTAAGTGTGACTGAAGTAGCTAAGGTGCATGATAACGGTGAAATGGATATTAAAACAAAAGGAGAAAAGGTTTTCAGGATGCTGGAAGTGATCAAAGAGGTTCCGGATAAATTGTACAGCGGTGCCATTGTTAATTATCCTGATAATAAAGAACAAGGTGATATTGAACTAATGCGAAGAGTCATGAAGGGTATTCGTGAGCTGCATAAGCTGTTGAACGTTTCAAAAGATTTTAAAAAACCGGATGAAGAATTAAAAACCTATGAGGTAGCTCATCATGTCGGGCTTACTCTGCAGGAAGAGTATGAGCTGCTGGGCTTGTTTGATGAATTGCAGCGGCAGGAATATTTAAAAAGACATTTGACCAAGGTTTTGCCACTTGTTGCAGAAATGGAAGGACTAAAAGAAAAAATAAAACAGAACGGACATTTTAAAAATTTATCAGGATTTCAGTTTGAATTGTAGTATTAAATTCCCTTAATTATATACACTTTTACCCAAGCTAAGCTGTCTGGATATTTTAATCCATATTTTTCAAAATGTTGGGGTATAATCAGTATCTGGCTCTCACCATTTTTTGGAGAAAATTTTACTGGAAAACTTTTGCCAATGAAACTACTGGGATTTTTGACATTTACGAAGTCATTATTGCTATATTCCTTTCCCTTATAGTTAAATCTATATTTAAAATCTGCTATGCTGGATTTAGCCGGATAATCATAGCTTGTTATGATCCCATTGAGAGTAATACCACTTCTTTTTAATTCAGACTTTCGTAATTTATTAATTACGAAAAGTCCAGCAAAAAGTAGAAAGGTAGTGCCCAATAATATTTTGCTTTTCCGATCCATTTTTGATTAAGTATTTCCATTCTAAGATAGATAAATTCAGAAAGAAACTATTTTTGTCAAATGCCAAACACTCTCTGCTTTGACTTCGGCAACACAAGATTGAAGGTTGCCTGCTTTCAGGATACAAAACTTGCTGAAGTGATCGTCATAGAAAATGATGCTGTAGAAACTATCGGATCATTTATAAAAAAATTTGATCCTCAAAAAACAATTCTTTCATCCGTCATCAATCATAATACTGAAATTGAAGCTCTGCTTTCATCAAAAACAAAATTTCATAAGCTCAACCATCTTTCAAAGCTTCCTTTTACAACTCCTGTTGGTAAACCAGAAACGATCGGCGCCGATCGTTTAGCATTATCGGCAGCTGTAGTTTATTTTTTTCCAAAGCAACATAATCTTGTTATCGGAATGGGAAGCTGCATCACTTATAATTTAATAAATGCTGATCATGAATTTTTAGGCGGCGGTATTTCACCCGGCATGGAAATGCGAATGAAAGCATTGAATCAATTCACGGCAAAACTTCCAATTGTAAAACCCGATGGCAATGTGCCATTGATCGGTTATGATACAGCCAGCAATATTTTAAGCGGAGTAGTATTGGGAATGGCAAATGAGATCGATGGTTTCATCAATGCATATAAAGAAAGGTTCGGGAACTTTAACGTCCATTTAACCGGGGGTGATTTAGTCCATTTGGCTCCCCACCTTAAAAACCAGATATTTGCAGACCCCGAACTGATCTTCAAAGGGCTTTTTGCCATAAGCGAAGTGAATAACCAGTAAGAGATACAGGGAGTTAGGGGGCTTATTCCGGGACTAAATGCTCAATGTTCAATGTTGAATTTTCAAAAAGATCTGTTCGGTTTTAGATTGTCTTCAAAACCTTTTCAATTTTTATTTATTGCTTGCAGCTTGCAGCTGGTAGCGGGTAGTTTTCTTATGGCCCAGGACAATTCACCGTATTCCCGTTATGGATTAGGTGATCTACATCCCGGTTCTAATATCTATAACCGCGGCATGGCAGGGCTTAGTGCCGGGTATTCAGACCCAAGAATTGATGGCCTCTCAGATCCAAGAAGCTTTAAATCTTATTCCTCTATAAATTTTTCAAATCCCGCATCGTATTCCCGCTTTTTTGCAGTGAAAGAAGCCAGCTCAAATAAACTGCAATATGGAAGAATGTTGCTGGATATAGGTGTTAATCTCAGCAACCGAACGCTGAACGAAGCCAATAATCCACAGAGCTTCACTGCTTCCAATCTATATTTTTCTTATTTGCAATTAGGCATACCAGTAAGAAAAAATCTTGGATTGGTATTTGGTCTTCGTCCCCTGTCAACGATAAGTTATAAGCTCTTTCGCAATGAAAGATTGTATGATCCTATTACAGGGTTACCAATAGATAGTGCCCAAACACAATTTACCGGCGATGGTGGTTCCTATTTGTTTAATACAGGAGCCGGGTTTGCTACTGGAAATTTCAGCATCGGCATAAACGCCGGATATTTATTTGGCAAAAAAGATTACAGTACCCGCCGCACATTCATCAATGATACGGTTGCTTACAGTGCATCCAATCATCAAACCAAAGCTAATTTTGGCGGATTATTTTTTAATACCGGTGTTCAGTATCGTGTAGACTTAAGCAAGGATAAAACAAAATACCTGCAACTTGGCGCATTTGGAAATGTGCGGCAGACTCTTACTACAACCAGTGATATCATAAGAGAAACATATTTCCGGGATCCGAATGATAATTCGCAGCTTCGGTTAGATAGTGTATCAGAACAACTGGATGTAAAAGGCAAGTTGAAATATCCATCTACTTTTGGTGCCGGTTTTATAGTGGAGCAATTGCCTGATGATAAAAAACAAGGATGGATGTTTGGAATAGATTATATCATGAACAATTGGGATGATTATCGTTTTAATGGACAATCCGATGCAGTACGCAGCAACTGGGAATTAAAGATCGGAGGACAGATAAGACCAAAAATTGCAAATTCATACAGAAGCAGGTTAGCATATAGGGCAGGAGTATTCTTTGGCGATGATTATATTTATTTAAACAATCAAAAGCTCCCGGTTTGGGGATTAAGTGCCGGTATTACATTACCTATTGCTAATCTTAAAGATCCTGCAGCAAGATTTCGTTCACAATTCTCTGTTGTTAATATTTCTGCAGAATATCTTAAAAGAGGAAACAACAGCAATCCTGTAAATGAAAATCAATTCAGGCTTTCTTTTGGATTTACCTTAAGTGATCGTTGGTTTACCAAACGTAAATACGATTAAGACTATCTTGCATCATTAATTTTTTTTATTTGACCAGCTTCAGCAACTATATTAAGCTTCTGTTGTGTCACTCACTTGTACGTTCTGTTCGCTATTCAGCATTACTTGTGTCTTTCACCTTGTTCCTTGTTCCTTGTGCGTTGTGCCTTATACTCTCTTCTTGTGAGAACGATCCAAAAGTGATCGAAGAACTAACCAAAAAAGTTGAGCTAAAAGAAGAAGCAAGAACAATTGAAAGCTTTCTGAGCCAGGCAGGAAAGATCAAAGCAAAACTAACTTCACCATTAATGTATCGTTATCAGAAGGATACGGTAATGACAGAATTTCCCAATACACTGAATGTTGAATTTTATGGAGATAGCCTGAAAACAGAAAGCTGGTTATTTGCCAAATACGGTATTTATTATGACAACCTCAATAAGGTTTTTCTTCGTGATAGTGTTATTGTCATCAATATTGAAGGAGATACCTTGCGTACACCAGAGCTTTGGTGGGATCAATCATCAGGAAAATTTTATACTGATAAACCGGCAAGGCTTGATGGTAAAGACAAACACATTACCGGCAACCAGGGACTTGAAGCCACACAGGATCTGAAAGTGATAGAATTTAAATATCCTACCGGCCCTTTCAATGTAAAAGAAGGGTAAATGCCACAGTAATTCATGATAATTTATCGGGAGTATTAAATAAAAAATCCTCCGGGCTTAGGCGGAGGATAATTTTTTTCAAGCTCAATTAACCTTAAAGTGCTTTCAACGGATACGGGATCATCGATCTTGGTTTTTCATCAGGCCCTGGATTAAAACGGGTCCCGAATTTTCATAAGAAAGAAAGTTGATTGATACGGATTTTACTTTGGTTTTTCGACGAAGACGTTTCTTCGGAAACAGGATTTGGATTTAAGAACTTCTGGACGGTTTTGGACATTGGATATTGGAAGCAGTAACCTATCAATCAACTTCTGGTACAAACATAGTCTCCGTTAATGGATTGCAAAAGAGCAAATCTGCTCCTTTTTTTTACTGCTTTTTTTACTGCTGCTCTCGTAGATTTACGAGGGATTCAACCCGAATTGAATTTGCTTTAGCTATCTTCATTCTTTAAATCATTGATATGTCATTACATAACAAAACTGCTTTTATCACCGGGGCTACACGAGGGATCGGGAAATCTATTGCTTTACGAATTGCTAAAGATGGCGGCAACATCATTATTGCAGCTAAATCAGTGGAAGAAAATCCAAAACTGGGGGGAACTATTTTTTCTGCAGCAAAAGAGATCGAAGAAGCCGGTGGTAAGGCTTTGCCTGTGCAATGTGATATACGTTTTGAAGATCAGATACAAAATGCAGTTGATAAAGCAATAGCTCAATTCGGCGGAATTGATATAGTAATTAATAATGCATCTGCTATTTCATTAACGCCGACTGAACAAACAGAACCCAAACGTTTTGACCTGATGTATGATATCAATGTAAGAGGAACTTTTTTTGTAACGAAAGCATGTATTCCTCATTTAAAAAAGTCAACTAATGCACACATACTTACTTTATCACCGCCGATCAACTTAAACCCAAAATGGTTTGCGGGACATGTTGCCTATACGCTGACAAAATACAGCATGAGTATGATGGCAATTGGCTGGGCTGCTGAATTAAAACAGTATCGTATTGCGTCGAATGCTCTCTGGCCAAGAACAACGATTGATACTGCGGCGGTAAGAAATTTATTAGGGGGTGAAGCGTTAGCTAAAATGAGTCGTACTCCTGATATACTTGCCGATGCTGCCTATTATATTTTAAACAAACCATCAGCTGATTGTACCGGCAATTGTTTTATTGATGAAGAAGTATTGATGAAAGAAGGGATCACTGATCTTTCTCATTATAGTGTTGTACCCGGAGCTAATTTGTATAGAGATCTTTTTGTAGATTAAGTAATTATTTTTCTATACATATACCTATGCAACAATTTTTCGAATCAAAAATAAGTCGGCGATTTGACATGATACTTGCCTTCATTTTATTGTTGTTTGGAATTCTATTTCTTTTTTTTAAAGGATTTTTACTTGGTTTTCTTTTTTCAATTGCGGGTTTAGTAGTAGGAATTATTTCGATACGTAAGCAAAATAAGAACAAGGCTATCCTTGAAATCAACGACAAAGGAATTATTTTTCCCTATAAAGGTCGTCCACTCTTTGTTCAATATAATGATATAAACAACTTTGAAAAAAAAGAAGACTTTTTATTTACAGACGGCATTACAGACTCTTATTTTATTTTGTCTTTGAAAAGCCAGGAAAAACCTATCAAAGTAAATTTTCCAGATCTCGATATAAGCGATGATGAAATCGTTAGAATAATTCATCAAGCCTTAAAAAAGTATTTATCAAATAGATAAACCTTGAATCTACTCATCATCCTTCTTCTCCGGCCTCATCATTGGGAATAAAAGTACATCCTGTATCGAAGGTTGATTCATCAACAACATACAAATTCGGTCGATGCCAAAACCAATTCCTGCTGTTGGCGGCATACCGTATTCCAATGCTCTTAAAAAATCATGATCAATGAACATGGCCTCATCATCGCCACGTTCCATTAATTTAGCCTGTTCTTCAAATCTGTCACGCTGATCAATAGGATCATTTAACTCACTATACGCATTGGCGATCTCTTTTCCATTTATCATTAACTCAAATCTTTCTACAAAACCTTCCTTGCTTCTATGCTTTTTGGTCAACGGGCTCATTTCTTTTGGATAATCAATGATAAAAGTTGGTTGCACAAAATGCTTTTCACATTTCTCACTGAATATTTCGTCGATCAGTTTTCCTTTACCCATTGTTTTATCAACATGAATATGTAATTGTTTACAAACACTGCGTAAATGCTCTTCACCCATGTTGGTTATATCAAAGCCAGTATGTTCTTTAATAGCATCAGTCATAGTTACACGACGATACGGAGCCTTAAAATCAATTTCCCTTCCGTCAATAATAACTTTTGTTGTTCCATTTACCGCGAATGCTGCTTTTTCCAAAAGCTGCTCTGTTGTTTCCATCATCCACACATAATCTTTATAAGCAACATAAAACTCGAGTATAGTAAATTCAGGATTATGTGTTCTATCCATTCCTTCATTTCTGAAATTGCGGCTGAACTCATATACCCAATCAAATCCGCCAACGATCAATCTTTTTAAATAAAGCTCATTGGCAATACGCAGATACATTGGAATATCCAATGCATTATGATGAGTTATAAAAGGCCTGGCTGCCGCACCACCGGGAATACTTTGTAAAACCGGAGTATCTACTTCCAATGCACCCCGTTCATTTAAAAATTCACGCATTGCATTGATCAGCTTAGTTCTTTTTGTAAAAACTTCTTTTACTTCAGGATTGATGATCAGATCAGCATATCGCTGGCGGTATTTGAATTCAGGATCAGTAACAGCATCAAAAGTTTGTCCTTCCGCCTCTTTTACTATGGGTAAAGGTTTTAATGCTTTTGCCAGCATTACCAATTCCTGTACATGAATTGAAATTTCACCCGTCTTTGTTCTGAACACATAACCTTTTACCCCAATGATATCACCAATATCAGTACATTTTTTCCAGATGATATCATAAAGAGTTTTGTCTTCGCCGGGGCAAATATCATCCCGTTTAATATATAATTGAATGCGGCCTGACGAATCCTGTATCACCGCAAAATTGGCCTTGCCCATATCACGAATGCTCATGATGCGACCAGCAATGCAAACATCTTTGAATGTTTCTTTGTTCTCATCATTGAAATGTTCTTTGATGTTTGCTGCATTATTATTTATTGGGAATAAATCAGCAGGATAGGGGTCAATACCCATGCCTAAAAGGTCGCCTAACTTCTCTCTGCGTATCTGTTCCTGCTCTGATAAATGAAGAGTCTGCATCCGTAATCTTATTAATTAAACAAGGGAGCAAAATTACGGGTTGCAGACTGCCTGAACAAAAGACGATCTGATACCAGGTCTATTACTTAATTATTGGGAATACCCATTTTTTCATTAAGCTCCTTTTCTTTTTCCCTTCTTGACTTCCTGACAATGCTGCGAATAACAAAAAATGTAAGCAATGCAACTCCTGCTAATCCGAAAATTGCAACTACCACAGCAGCCCCCTCTGCTCCCGAACAAGATAAGGAACATGCAATAGCTGCAACAAGATAAGTGAGGACAAGTGCCATTACTACACAAAGAATGATCAGCCCAACTTTACCCCCGGCCGACAAGGTTTTGTCCTTCTTAATTGCCTTCACCTGTTGTTTTAATAATTTTTTTCTTTCTTTCCATTTTAAAGGCTTTCCGTTTTTATCCTGTAAGGACTTTTTGAAATCCTCTGGTGATTTATAAGTTTTGGTGCTATCTTTTGGAAGTAAAGTTGAAGTAATTGCCGAAGCAGAAAAAACAGAAGGGCTTATTGGCGTTACCTGCCTGTTTCCAAAATACATGAACATAAGAAATGTAGTGCTGATCAGTACTGCATCACATGTTTTTCGAAAACCATACGGGCTGCTTTTCTTAGCAGGATATCTAAGCCAGGCAATGCCAAAAACGAGAATAGCCAGAACGAGGAACCAGGCAGAGAATTCTATATTCAGATCACTGAATAAGAAGCCCGTAATTATTCCCAGCGCATTCATGAAGATGAATGAAATAATTATAATGAAACGGGAGGACCATTTATGTTGTTTGGCCCAATAAGAAAGTTGTTTACAATGTGTCATAAGTGTTGAGTATTTAATGAATATAAATTGTTTTGATGAACTATTAGGCAATAAGTTTTTGCTCTTTTGTATCATTGAAAAATATTTCGATTTTTTTAGCCGGTAAACTTTTTTCTACAGCAGCAGTATTGAATAATCTATCCCACCAGGTAAATGTTACGCCAAAACATTTTTCTGTTTGGCCCAAATGATGGCTCATGTGAAATCTTTGAAGCCGGCCAAACCATTTTGTTGCAAACCGGCTATGCAAAACACGATGCATGTTTATATACATGGCAAAACCAATCAGGATACCTGCAGGGAGCAATAAATAACCACTTACAGTAATACTTATTAATGTAAAAACAACCGGTACCGCAGTATAAATAACCCTTTTCACAGTGCCTGTAAAAATTTTAGTGGGATTGGTATGATGATGAAAGTGATCGCTACTATAGTACTGTTCTTTATTCCGGCTATGCATCAGAAAACGATGAACAAAATATTCAATAAAGGTCCAGCAGAACAAGCCGCCGGCAAATGCGATCGCATGAAATAACCAATGCTTGTTTATTAAGAAAAAAAGAGTAGTGGTTGGCGGTACAGTGACCACTCCGAAAAAAAGAAGACATATGCTTGCGGGAACTGGTTTGTTCCTGATCTTATAATAACTGAGCAAGCCTAATAAATAGAATATCATATAGCTGTTTTTAATGGGTGAATTGAATGTGTTACAGGATTGCTGAATATTTTGCTTTTCCTCATGTTCCTGTCGGTAAGTATTTCTTTGAACCACTTGGGAAGAAGTTTATCAAACAGCATGAAAAGACGATTCCAGAATCCGGGGATGATCATTTCTTTTTTTTCTAACATTCCATCAATAGCGATCCTGGCTACTTTTTCAGGATCCATTACTGACCAACGGCCCATTCCTTTCATGTTTTTGTTCTGCAGGATCAGCATCGGCGTTGTGTTCATGCCTCCGGGGCAAACCGTGCTTACAAAAATGTTTTTTGACTTTAATTCTCTGCGCAAACTTTTTGAAAAAGTTACCAGGTATGATTTAGTTCCTCCATAAACTCCTTTCTTTGGTAAGTAAAAGAAACTGGCAAGACTGCCTACATTTAAAATGTAGGATGGAGAATTTTTCTCTAATGTTTGAAGAAAAAAATGAGTAAGCAATGTTGGGGCTACAACATTCAATTCAATTTGCTTGTAATAGTATTCAGTATCTTTTTCTTCAAAGAAATGTGTGCCGCCAATGCCAGCATTATTGATGAGCACATTTATTTCAAGATCTCTTTGTACTATTTCTTCGAACAAACGAATGCATTCTTCTTTTTTAGAAAGATCATGTTCGAAGAATAAAACTCTTACATCATAATTTCTTTCAATGAAGCAGGCAAGGTTTGCCAAGCCTGATCCCGGCAGCGCAACAAGAACAAGGTTCATATTGCGACCAGCACATTCTAAAGCAAGAGCTTTACCAAAACCTTCACTAGCGCCGGTGATCAGCGCAAAATTTTTGTTACGCATAATTTTTATTTTTTAAGTGGAGAATGGTTTTTTGAATGCCTTCGGCAAAAGGAGTAATGGAATATCCCAATTGCCTGATGGCTTTATCAGAACTTAATGCACGGTTCCGGGCAAGGCGATCAATAACTTTTGGCGAAAGATGTGTTTCTTTCCTGGTGATGGCGCAGAAACATACATAAAGAAAACTCCAGAATTTAATAAGGAATTTAGAAATGTAAATGAGGCGTATCTTTTTTCCGGCCTTTTGTTTTATGGTTTGAAAAAAAGAACGGTAAGAGAGATTTTCACCGCCAAGAATATATTTTTCACCACCCAATCCTTTTTCCATAGCCAGGAAATGACCGTTCACTACATCATCAATAAATGCATAGTTGGCTACAACATTATCACATGCCGGAACAAATGCAAGACGCATAGTTAGAATGTTCTTCAAAAGCACATTCATTGTATTGCCATTACAATCATGACCCGGGCCATATACCCTTGGCGCCGCTACCGTAATTGCAAACAAACCTTTACGGCAATATTCTTTAACCAGTTCTTCCGCCCAGTGTTTAGAAATTTCATAATCATTTTCAAAGGCCACAATACGGGGATCGTTTTCACTCATTGGATATTTACCCGATGGCCCGATGACGGCTCCTGAACTTGTAAAGACAAATTTTTTAACGCCAAGAGTCAATGCTGCATCAAGCATATTGCGGGTGCCTTCTACATTCACCGCATAAAAAATGCTATTATCTTTTGCGGAAAGTTTAGCAATAGCAGCTGCATGCATCACTTTTGTGCACCCCTGCATCGCAGCTAACACGGATGACCTATCTGTAATATCCCCTTTGAATTTTATTATGTTTCTATGTACCGGCAGCAGGGGTGAATGGGGATCTCTTACAAGGATATGAACACTATAATTTCTCCTGGCTGCTTCCATTGCCAGCTTATAGCCAATATAGCCGGTAGCTCCTGTAATTAAGATTTTCATATCAATGACTTTTTAAAAAGTGACTTGTATTTTATCAGTAAACCGATCTCGTGACTTAAAGCAAGTGAAAGATGGATGATGATTGCCGGCCAAACAGAATGATAGTAAATAGCCACACTACATAAAACAATTCCCATGATCAATGAGCCATATCTTTCCTGCTTGTGAAACCAATGAACCAGCATATAAAAAAACAGGTTGAAGATGATTGCTAAAATAATCGCCATATCTTCTATCACGATAAATAGCATGACACCCCGAAAGAAAATCTCATATACTATCAGGAACAGGGTACGGATAAGAATAAACGATAGGGGTAGATATACGGGAAGAAAATGACTGGAGTTATTTGGGTTAATGTTTTTAAATACCGGTAAAATTCCAACCAGAACAGCGGCAATAGTTAATATCCACAGGAAATGATCAAAACCGAAATTAAAACTGACGATCGCAGTATTAATATTTCTTTTTTCAAAAAGAACGATAATACCAATACCAAGGAAAATAAGTCCAGAAACAAGTTGCGTGAACAAAACACCAGCATCTGCTTTGCCAGCTAAAACATTTTTCAATTTTCCGCTGCCTCTTTTGGCTCCCGTACTTACTGCCATAAA
>FKKE01004498.1_pt1 | contig 13399 bp, 13 predicted proteins | sample 1106331 | NCBI WGS metagenome assembly FKKE01 (sample SAMEA3931202, study PRJEB13176) | freshwater metagenome | biome: Drinking water system; feature: drinking water; material: freshwater | place: China | collected 2013-02-06 | reverse complement strand
CCCTTCCACGTAGCCGAAGCCTTCACCGGTTCGCCCGGCAAGTACGTGAAGCTGAAAGACACCGTCCGGTCCTTCAAGGAAATCCTCGATGGTAAGTACGACCACCTCCCGGAACAGGCCTTCTACATGGTCGGGCCGATCGAGGAAGTGCTTGCGAAAGCGGAGAGAATGGGAGTGAAGGTCTAGCGTCGAAGCGGGCCCCTTCTGTGCTCGCGCAACGCGCGGCCTCGGAAGGCCCTCGTTGGACGCGCGCACCGGAAGGAGCACCGCTCCTCCGCTTCTCGGGGGGAAAGTAGAAGACACATGGCGGGGAAACTACTATTAGAAGTTGTGACGCCGGAGAAACTGCTGTTGAGCCAGCAGGTCGATGAGGTCATTGCTCCGGGGTCTGAGGGCGAGTTCGGTGTCCTGCCGGGGCACAGTCACTTTTTGTCGACGCTGCGCATCGGCGAGTTGCGCTATCGCATCGGTGATCAGACCCACTTCATGTCCGTCCTCTGGGGCTATGCCGAAGTGACTCCCAGCAAGGTGACGATCATGGCCGAGGTGGCGGAGAAGGCCGAAGAGATCGACATCGAACGAGCCACGGCTGCACTGGAGAAGGCCGAGCAGCGCCTCAAGACCGGAGGCCTTCCCTCGGAAGTCAAAGAAGCAGAAATCGCGCTCGAAAAAGCCCGCCTCCGCAAGAAGATCGCCGACCGCGCCAGACGCGGGCACTGACGACCGTCTTCCGAGAATTTGCCCCTCTGCGAATTACTCAGTCCGACAGGTGGGCTCCCTCTGGCGCCTGTGCCACCCATGCAGACCGACTTCCTCATCACAGCCGGTGAGCGGCCCAAACGCTTGGATGTCTTTCTGGTCAACCGAGAGCCTCGGCTTTCCCGTGCGGCTTTGCAACGATTGATCATGCAGGGCCGAGTTCGCCTCAATGGGCGACCGGTGAAGCCAAGCCAGAAGGTCAAGCCCGGGGATCAGATCGCCTTCGACAAGCCTCCCGCAGCTCCGTTGACTCGTTGCGGAGAGGCTGTTTCCCTGGACATCGTCTTCGAAGATGAGCACCTACTCGTTCTCAACAAGCCCGCAGGGATCATAGTCCATCCTGCCCCCGGCCATTGGACCGACACGTTGGTGAATGCCTTGCTGCATCATCTGCACTCATCGGCTACGGAGGTACCCCTTCGAGGCGAAGCGGCACGACCGGGGCTGGTGCATCGCCTCGACAAGGACACCTCGGGGGTCATGGTGATCGCGAAGACCACGGAAGCGCATCGTGGCCTGGCCCGTCAGTTCGAGCGCCATGCGATCACGCGTGTGTATGAGGCCGTGGTTTCAGGGGTACCGGAGGATCGGGTGGGACTCATCAACCTCGCTATCGGGCGCGACAGAAAACGGCGCAAGATGGTGTCGTCTCACACCGCGCTCCCGAAAGCGTCAGCCACCGAGTATCGGGTGCGACAAGCCTATGGCACCGTCGCCGCCCATCTGGTTCTTTATCCGAAATCAGGGCGGACGCATCAACTTCGTGTGCACCTGCAATCGATGGGACATTCGATCCTGGGCGACCCGACCTATCGCGACCATGTCCCTTCGCCCGGTCTCCCCGTCCGCATTCCCCGGCTCATGCTGCACGCGAGCACCTTGGGGTTTTGCCATCCGGTCGCCCGCATCCCTCAGCTCTATGCCGCGTCGCTCCCTGCAGAGATGATCCAGGTGCTCCAGAAGCTCGAGGGGCTCGCCAGCTCTATCGCGACATCGGAATCGTGATCACGATCCCCCCCATGACTTCCTTTTCCTTGAAGTCACGGCGCGGGCTGTTGGGGTGGGCATTATGACAACCGACGCAGGCTTGTGAGACCGCCACGTCGGCATAGATGGCCTGAAAGTACTGCCGCCCTCCACTCTCCACATAGCCGGTAAAGGTCTTGCTCGGCTCCTTCAAGACCGCGTTCAGGCCGGTCCGTTCAAAGGGCGTGGCCGGTCCGTTTCGCTCGTAGATCGGCCACAGACTCACCAAGCGATAGCGAATCCCGTTTTCCTTCTTGGCGACGAGCCGCGCCGACTCGTTCAGAAACTGCGCCGGCAGCAAGAGCGTATTCTGGACATCCCAATGTTCCGAGGCCGTCACCACGCCCTTCGCCTGCAGGCGATCCACGACGTGACGGGTGTAGACGGCGCGATCCGCTTCAATGACGGCATGGACGTAGTCCGCCACCGCCTCCGGAGACACGCCCGGCGGCGCCGGCGACTTGGCCGCCACGATGCCCAAGAGGAGGACGGACGAGGCCAACGCCAACCCTCCCTGGAACTTCGTGGTCGCGGGTCTCATGTCGACTTTCCTACCGCGGTTCGATCCGCCACCGGCAGGGCGATTTCCACGGTGGTCCCTTTCCCTTCCTGCGAATCGATCCAGATTCGTCCTCCCATGCCCTCGATCAAACGACGCGCAATGGTGAGACCTAAACCGCGCCCTTCCCCCTGGGCCTTGGTGGTGAAGAATGGATCAAAGACCTTGTTCAAATACACGCTGGGAATGCCAGGCCCTGCATCGGCGATCTTGATGGAGACGACCGCATTCGCCACCTCGGTGGCGATCATCAGCCGCCCGACCCCTTTCATGGCCTGGACCGCATTTCTCATCACCTGCACCAAGACTTGGCGCAAGTCATCGGGCCGCGTCGCAATGACCGGAAGAACTCCGTAGCTGGTCAGGATCTCGATGCCTTGATTGGCTTCCTCCGCACGGAGCTGCGTGACAAGCTGAGTCAGTTCGTCGTTCAGGTTGACGTTCACCTTGGCCCTGCCCCTGATGCCGAGTTTTGCAGAGCCCGTCAGCCCTTCGATCACATCGGCCATGCGCCGGGCCTGTTTCACGACGTCCCGGGCATGTTCTTTCAACTGCTGCGGATCCTGCTCCTCCTGCATGGCTTCCCCCAGCCCGATGATGCCGAACAGCGGATTGTTCAATTCGTGCCCGATGCCGGAGGTCAGGACCGAAATCCCGGATTCCTTCTCGGCTTCGATGACTTGGTCGCGCCGGTGCTTCTCCTCAGTCACATCTTGGAAGACGACGCCGATCCGCCGTTGCTCCTGCGACGAAGCGGCCATGGTAAACAACTGGAACTGGAAGGTCTTCCCTCCGACCGCAACTTCATGGGGACTACCCGCCAAGCTCGAGACCTCGGCGGGCCGCAAGGGGTCGCGTGCCACGCTTTCGCCGGAGCGAAGGCCTGCCATAGCCGCGCCTGCCGCGTCCTGGAATGCCGCGCGGAGTAGCTCCCGACTCCGGTTCTCAAAAGGGATGACCTCGAACAGCGGTTCCCCCTTGCTCGCGCCTTCGGGCACGTGAAACGCTTCGCGGGCCGATTGATTCACATAGTCCACATATAACTCCGGAGTCAGGAGGACGATCGGCGTCGGCACGCTTTCGAGAATCTGTTGATTGATCTGTTCCAACGATCGGACCGTTTTCATCTGCTCTTCGACAGTTTCCGTCAATCCGGAGAAGGTGCGCTCCAACTGGCTGTTCATCCGGTTCATTGCCTCGGCCAGCTGCTCGAGTTCATCCCCCGTCTTGATCGTGATCGGTTCCTTGAGTTCTCCCCGCCCGATCAGCGCCGCACTGGCCTGTAGTTTCCGGATCGGCCTGACAATGCGAACGGCGGCGATATAGCCCAAGGCGCCCAGTAGGGCGATAGCAGCCAAGCCGAAACCCGCCACCCAGGTAAAGAATTGGCGAGTCGGCGCGAACAACTCTTCGGACGACTGCCAGACGAAGGTATGCCATGTCGTATTGGTCGAAGCTTGCGTGACGCGCGAGGTGCCCGGCAGGGGAGAAAATCCCACGAGCGAGGTGGAATCACCCCCATGGCCGTCGCTTGGTGCCTTGACCCACCCCTGTTGCTGAGGCGTGACCAACCCGATCAATCGTTCGTCCTTCAATTTGATCCCGGTGGAGAGGATCGGGCAGCTCATGACAGTGCCCGCGCTGTCGATCACCATGACATGCCCGGTCTTGCCGAAGACGATCGGATAGACCGAGGGGGCCAAATACTCTTTGACATCGAACACACGATGGAGCACCCCGATGACCTGATACCGAATTCGATCCATCACCGGGACGGAAAGATGAAAGGTGTAGACGCCGAATCGGTCATCGAAGGCCACATTGCCTAGGTGTGGCCGGCCGACCCCCTTGTCATAGGCCCCTTGCCACCAAGCTTCCTGCTGGTGCAGATAGCGAATCTGGTCGCTGGTGCTGGCGACCACTGCGCCTTTGAGATCGGTCAGAAATAAGGCCTTGGTGGCTGCGCGAGACGCGGCGGGCAAAAGCCGATCGGATCCTCCTTCCGGGCGAGCCACATATTGCTGGAGGTGGTCCGCCAGCGGCCCGCTGATGACGGGCCACACCACCTCCTGGTCTTTGGCGTCCCATCGGGCACCGATCGCCTCTAGAATCCGGGTGACGTCAGCCTCATCCTGCCCCCGGTAACGCGCCACCCGTCGTTCCAACGTGCTCACCACCAGGGCATCCCCCGCAATACGGGTCGCCCGCGTGAGCTCATCACTAAAGATGAGATCGAGCGAGCGGGCGCTCTCCGCCGCCAGGCTGGCGAAGTTGGCGCCCGCCGTCTGATGCAGCTCGCGCGTGCCGCGGACAAAGGCGGTGCCGAGCCCGATCAGCAGGGGCACCGTGCCGACAATCAGCATCGCGCTGATCAGCTTGCCGGTGAGCCCCCAACGTGAACGCGGCCGCGGGTCGATCATCGCGCACTCCCTTCCGCGAGATCGGCGACCGGCAAGCGCACATGAAAGGTCGCCCCCTTGCCCGGTTCGCTGTCCACGGAAATGGTGCCGCCGGCTTTCTTCACGATGCTCTCCACGATGTACAGCCCCAGCCCCGTTCCCATACCGGGCGGTTTGGTCGTAAAGAAGGGCGTGAATATCTTCGTCAGATGCTCGGCGGAGATGCCGGGCCCCGTGTCGCTGAGCGAGATGAGGACCGTCGTGGATTCCGGCTGGATGGTGGCCGTCAGACGTCCCCGCCCCTCCATGGCCTGCAAGGCATTCGTAATGAGGTTGATGAACACCTGCAGCAATTCCCCGTCGTCGATCCGGACGCAGGGAGCCGGCGCAAAAACCCGAACGATCTCCACGTCGTCCATCCCCTTCCCATACTCCACCATGCGGATGGCCTTCTCCAGGGTCTCTTCCACGTGCACGTTGGCGACCAGGCCATGATGGTTGCCGCGGGCATAGAGCGTCAGATTCTTCGACAGCATCGCCATGTGCCGGACCGCTTCAATGATCTCCTGCGCATAGGATTTCATGGTCGAGGGATCCGGCTCGTCCAGCATCAGTTGGGCGAACCCCAGCACGCCCTGGAGCGGGCTATTGAAGTCATGGGCGATCCCGGAGGCAAAGGTGCCGACGGTGGCCAGCTTCTCCGCATGGATCAGTTGGTCCTGGAGGTCCTGTTCGCGCTGGACCATCAACCACACCAGTTTCGCCGCGGTGCCGCTCAAGAGCTCGGCCGGCGGCGGCTTTGTGGCGGCGATGAGCGCCCCGAGCGCCGGATCGCCCGTCACATCCACGATGAGATCCGCATCCCGCTCCTCGACCAAGGCCAGCGCATCCTGCGTTGTGGGAATCTGCATAGCCTTGGCGAGCCGGAGCCCTGGCGCGTTTGGATTCTTGTCCGCCACGCCAACCACGACGACTTGGCGGCTTTGGGTGAACAACTCCAAGAGCGCCGTGCCTCCGCGCCCCGCCCCAAGGATGATGACCCGGATGGGATCTGTCATCTCAACGTCCAGTCGCAACCGAGCGCGCACGGACCGGCCCTCAGTCGCCCAGGCCGATCTGAGAACCGGTCCGCACTCCGCCTGTCACCGCTCGTGACGGTCGCGGTCAGGTCTAGGTCTTCGAGAACATGCCGCGCTGCTCCATCGCGCCCCTCACGGCACCCAGCAGTTTGTCACGGTCCACCGGTTTGACGAGATACTCGACGATCCCATCTTTCAACAAGGAGGTCGCCAGCTGCACGTCGGGATAGCCGGTCAGCACCACCACCGGGGTGGATGGATACTGCGACCGGAAGTAGGCGATGGCCTCGGTGCCGTTGATCTTCGGCATGCGGATATCGCAGATAATCACATCCACGAGCAAGGGGTTTTCTCCCTCATTGAGCACTTCGATGGCCCGTTTGCCGTCCTCCGCCTCCTGGACATCATACCCTGCCTTCCGCAGGGTCATGCCGACGACCTTCCGGATCTGCTCTTCATCATCCACGACCAGCACACGCCCTTCGCAGTCCTTGTCACTCAGCAGCCAGCTCATGGTACCCTCCCTCAGTTTGAAGTTCGCAACCCCGCTCTTCCTTCTGCCCAGGAGGAGCAATGGCCGTACCAGCCGAAGCACAGTCAAATCATGCTGAATCACAAGGGAATTTTGTGAGAGGATACAGCACGGCTTCTCGAGGACGGGAACGATTGGTTGAATTCCACCACCAAATCGGTAGGAATCCACCACCACAGAGAGAGGCTGGCCTATCGACCATGGTCATGATATCGAGACGGCAACAGGAGGAAGGCTCACCGGACAAGCCGGATCGTGCGGGGGGTCTGCATCGCCCCTTCGAGACCCGTCGCGTGGAGTTGACGGTGACTCCAGGAGAAAGCCCGAAGCGCCTCGATCTCTTCTTGGCCAACCGGGACCCCGCGCTCTCCCGATCAGCTCTGCAACGGCTGATCGAGGAGGGACGCATCCGGCTCAATGATCGCCCCGTCAAACCAAGCCAGAAGATCAAGCCCGGCGACCGCATCATTCTGGAAATCCCCCGGCCGGCCCCGCTGGCATTGAAACCGGAACCGATCCCGCTGACCGTCTTGGAGGAGGATGACTGGCTGCTTGTGATCGACAAGCCGGCGGGGCTCGTGGTGCATCCGGCGCCCGGTCATTGGTCGGGCACGCTCGTGAACGCCCTGCTGCATCACTTTGCGCGACCGGAGGGAGCACTCTCCTCGATCGGTGGGAAGGAACGTCCTGGCCTGGTCCACCGCCTCGACAAGGAAACCTCCGGCGTGATGGTCATCGCGAAGACCGACCAGGTCCACCAGGCGCTGGCCGCTCAGTTCAAGCTGCATACGATCACGCGCGTCTATGAAGCGATCGTGTGGGGAGCGATGAAAAAGGCGGAGGGCCTCATCGAATTGGCCATCGGGCGAGACACGAGGGAACGAAAGAAGTTTTCGGCTCGCACGGCTCGCCCGAAGCCGTCGGCCACGGTCTACCGTGTCCTGGAGCGGTTCGGCACTCTCGCGACGCGGGTGGCCCTGTTGCCGAAGACCGGGCGTACCCATCAGTTGCGGGTGCATCTGACCTCGATTCATCATCCCATCCTGGGCGATCCGACCTACGGAGGCCGGAAGGTTCGCGTGTTGGAACAGATCGAAATCCCCCGAGTGATGCTCCACGCGAAGACGCTCGGGTTTCGACATCCGGGAACCGGCGAGTACCGGGAATTCAGCTCGGCGATTCCCGAGGACATGGAGCAGGTGGCGACCGCCCTGCGTGACATGACGTCCGAAAAGAGCTCGAAACTCTCTTGACAGCGGGCCGATCCCGGCGTATCAAGACCGGGCACGGTGGCCTATGATCGAAACCAACGAAGCGCTCGACACCATGGGGAGCCTGATCTCGGCCCTGAAGAGCTACAGCGCCAAACTCCCGTCCGTCGTCCACCTCAAGGCGGTGCCGGGCGGGATCAAGCCGACTCCGGAGGCGGTGACAGCCTATGAACAGGCCGTCTATCGATTCCGAGATCAGAGCGGCGGGACGAACTTTCGACGCCTCACCGAGCATTTCATCGAGTCCCTCGAAGCTTTTGAGAATGGGACCCTGCTGGGATCGATTCAGCCCTTGCTCACGGTGCTCGACCATCTCGAGCGGATGCATAGAGACAAGGAAATCTCCGTCTTGCCGAAGGATGAGGCTCGGCTCAAAGACTACCGCCAGGCCTTGAACAAGATTCTGCCGGGAAGCACACCGGAGTTAAAAGGGGCGGGAAAAGGACTCTAGCGGGGAAGTGCTGAGTGACCGACAAAGATGCGAGCAGCGAGCGCGATGGGAGTCCAAGCAACTGGCCCTCTTGCTCAGCACCCAGCACTCGTGACTCAGCACTGGACTTAGTGGCCCATCTTGGGGCCGGCGCCATTGGCCCCTTGTGCAACCAGCTTGATGCGAACCAGTTCTTGGCAATGGGGACAGCGGGCACGGAGGGTTTGCTCGTCAAGCGCCTCGAGTTGGTCATCGTGAAGCCACATCAATTGAGCGCAGCGGGGACAGGATTTCACTTGCGTCATAGAGGGACACCCGTTATATGAGACCAGCACCCATGACTTCGCGTCGGTCGCGGATACCATATACCAAGCCCGCATCAGCCCTCAAGCCTGCCGTGACCTATGCCGATCACGCGCAGATCGATCCGAATCAGCTCACGCGGTTGTTCCAACAGGCTCCCTGGGCCAAGGGGCGAACGACCGAAGATGCCCGCGCCATGCTCGCGAATACCGACTTGACGGTCTCGGCCTGGGACGGCGAGGAGCTGGTTGGATTCGGGCGCGTGCTGACCGATTACGTCTATCGCGCCACGATTTGGGACGTGATCGTGGCCAAGCCCTATCAAGGTCGCGGCATTGGAACCGAGATCGTCCAACGGATCTTGCAGCATCCCCGCTTGAAGAAAGTCGAACTCTTCTGGCTCTGCACCCGCATGCCCGGCTTTTACGAACGCCTGGGTTTCAGCTCAAAGGAACAGACCGGCATGGTCTGGTCGAGGACCAAGCAATCCCGCCTCGAGTAGCCATCGGGATCTCTCCAATCCGTCAGCGGCAGACAGGGTCGAATTAGCAGGATGTTAAAAAGTCCGCCAGCTTTGTTGGGGTACCCATTGCCGGGGGACCCGTTGCGGCGTGTCTGATGCAACGGGTCCCCGGTACGCCTCGCCTCTTCGCTCGCTGCGGCCCGGGTACCCGCCCGGCGGGTGCGACGGCCTTGTTGACCATCCTGCGGGCGGTTCTGGTGCCGTCCGTGATCGCTTGGGTTCGCACCTTTTCAGGGTGCTTCACAGGTTTTCCAACAACCTGCTAGGTGCCGGCCACAGCCGCACGTTGAAGTCGCTTCGGCGAGAAGAACAGCGACAGGAAAAACAGAGTGGCGGCCAGCAGCACGATGGCCGGCCCCGACGGCAGGTCCCAGGCATAGGAGAGCACCAGTCCGCCGACCGCGCAGACCACGCCGAGCGCCACCGAATAGACGGTCATCTGCGTCAAGCTGTGGGTCAACTGATAGGCAGTCGAGGCGGGGATCAGAATCATCGCAAAGACAAGAATGGCCCCGACGGTTTTGAGGGACACCACCACGGTCAAGGCCACGAGCGTCAGCAGCAGGTAGAAGATTCTGCGGGCCGGCACGCCGGAAGCCTCCGCCATTTCCTGGTCGAAGGCGATGAAGTACAGCTCCTTCGAGAAGAGGACGATGAGGCCCAGCACCGCCAGCCCCAAGAGCTGGATCGTATTCAGCTCCTCCGGCGTCACCGACAAGACGCTCCCGAACAGATATCCGTACACCTCCGCGTTGTATCCCTTCATCAGGCCGATAAAGAGAATGGCCAGCGCCATGGTCGACGTGTACAGGATCCCGATCGACACATCCAGCTTCATCCGTCCCTTTTCTTCCATCAGTCCGGTTGTCCACGCAGTCACCAGCCCAAAGACGATGGCCAATGCGAGCGGTGACAGGCCCACGAGATAGCCCAGCGTCACACCGGCGAAGGCGGCATGCGCCGTGCCCGCCCCGATAAACGCGAGTCCTCGGAGCACGACGAACACACCGATCAGCGAACAGACGGCGCCGACCAGCGCCGCCGCCAGCAGCGACCGTTGAAGGAAATCATACGCGAGCAACTCGAACATTGATTTATTGGGTCATCTGTTCATTGGATCATTGACTCATGGCCAGGAGTCAATCGTCAATGGATCAATGTGCCAATGAATACATTTATCGATGATGATGGTAGTCGCGCACGATCAATTGGTCATGCTCGGAAATCACCAGGTCCTTCCCGTAGACCTGCTGCAACACATCGGCACGGAGCACCTCCTCCGGCGGACCCGCGGCAAAGAGGCGGGTTTTCAGCAAGACGAGCCGGTCGACCTGGCTCCGAATCATGTTGATGTCGTGGGTCACGAGGAGCACGGTCAGTCCCAGATCCCGATGCAGCCGTTTGATCAGATCGAGGACGCTATGCTGCGTCACGATATCGATCCCGGTCGTGGGCTCATCGAGCAGCAGAACTTGAGGCTGTTGCGCCAAGGCCCTGGCGATCAACACCCGTTGCTGCTGCCCCCCGGAGAGATGACCGAGCTGCGCATTCCAATGGTCCTGCATGCCGACGTTTTCCAACGCGTGGAGCGCGATCTCGCGGTCTTGCTTCCCCGGCCGCCGGAATAGCCCCAACGCCCCATAGCGGCCCATCATCACGGCTTCAAGCACCGTGATCGGGAAATGGGGATCGAGCGTCCCTTTTTGGGGCAGATAGCCGATGCGGGCCCGATGGTGGCACCGCAACTCCTCGCAGGAGCAATCGAAGATTTGCAGAGAGCCCTCGAGCGGGGAGATGAGTCCGAGCATGGCCCGGCAGAGGGTCGTTTTCCCTGACCCGTTGGGGCCGATAATGCCGACGTATTCCCCTTCGTGAATGTCGAGGGAAATATCCGAAAGCGCGACCACACCCGGAAATCCGAACGTGGCATGGGCAAAGGTGATGATGGGCTTGGACATCGCCATAGCAGGGTCTCAAGTCAAAGGAGGAAGCTTACGCCGCTTCCAGAGAGCGCGCAAGCTTGCGCACATTGTACCGAAGCAGATCGAGGTAGCTGTCTGTGCCCGCGAGTCCCCCCGGCAGCGGCGTGAGCACGACGACCTGCGCTCCGGTCTCACGGGCCAAGGCCTCGGGAATTTTAGGATTGAGCTGCGGCTCGGAGACGATGACGCGGACATGGTGCTTGCGCATGCCCTCTACCAGTCCTGTGAGATGCCGGGCGGACGGTTCGGCGCCGGCCTGGGTCAGAATCTCGCCCACGATGGTAAAGCCGAAACGGCGGGCAAAGTAGGGCCAAGCCGGATGGTGCACGATAATGCGGCGGTCCTTCAGCGGTTTGACCGTCTCCAGCAACTCGGCCTGCACTCCATCCACCTCTTTGAGGTAGGACGCCTGGTTGATCCGATAGTCCGCGGCATGGGCGGGATCGAGCGCCACCAGAGCCTCGGTAATGTGCCGCACCATCGTCTTGGCGTTTTCCGGATCAAGCCACACATGCGGATTGCCGGCACGGGGCTCATGACCGGACAGGGATGCTTCACCGTTGTGCGCCTCATGATCCCGGATCAACGCGATTCCTTTGGAAGTCGTCACCACACGCAGCTTGGGATTGCCGGCGGACTTCACGAGCGACGAGGCCCAGACCTCCAGGCCGATACCGACCTCGAATAGCACCTGGGCTTTTCGCACGGCCAGCAGATCGCTGGGCTTCGGCGAATAGGTATGCTCGCTTTCCAACCCGGACAGCAATGACATGACCTGCACGCGACTGCCGCCGACCTGTTGGACAAAATCCCGCAGCACCGGGATCGTCACCACGACGGCGATCGGTTCCTCCGCGGCTCCGACAGCCGGAACCCCGACGATCATCAGCAAGACCAAGCCAGGCAAGAGGCGTTGGAGACGGCAGAATGGGCGGAATCGCATGGGGGCGGACCGTACCATCCGGCGGGAAACGAAGTCAACGCAATCGCAGCTTGACCGCCCCGGACACTTCAGTTAGCGTAGCCCGCAGCGCATCAAGGGCGAAGAGATGTCATCGGTCATGTGTCACCGGTGGAGCCCCACGGCTTCACAGCCGTGGCTTCCTGGGGAGGCGGGTGGAGGGAACGAATTTTCTGGTTGTTCCCCTCGCCGGCCGATGACCAGTGACCATTGCCCCCATCCCAAGGTGTGTTGTGAACATCATCGGATTGATGTCGGGCACGTCGGCTGACGGCGTGGATGCCGCCTTGGTCGAAATCCATGGGCGGGGGCTCGACCTCTCGGTGCGCCAGCGTGCGTTTGTGGAATTGCCCTATCCGTCGAAACTGCAGCGCCGCATCCTTGATGCCTGCACGAAGGGCGCCGTCGCAGAAATCTGCCACTTGAACGTGCTGCTCGGCGAATGGTTCGCCAAGGCTGCGCTGAAGGCGATCGAGTCGGCGGGGCTCATACCGAAAGATATCCAGGCGATCGGCTCACATGGGCAGACTCTGCACCATCTGCCGGCTCCGGTACGAGAACCCGGTGTTGGCCCCATCCGTTCGACGCTTCAGATCGGCGAACCGGCCGTGATCGCCGAGCGCACCGGCATCACGACCGTGGCGAATTTTCGATCGCGCGACATGGCAGCCGGTGGCCAAGGCGCTCCCCTGGCTCCCTATGCGCACTATCTCCTGTTGCGACACCCAGATCGATCCCGTCTCGTCGTGAATGTGGGCGGCATCAGCAACGTCACCTACCTCCCAAAGGGGACGGGTGTGTCGGGGTTGATCGCGTTCGACACTGGTCCGGCCAATATGGTGCTGGACGGACTGATGTTGCAGAGCACGAATGGGCGTGTCTCGATGGATCGCGATGGGCGATTGGCGACTAAAGGACGAGTGGATTCGCGGTTACTCGCCAAATTGCTGGCCCACCCGTATTTGTCCCAACCTCCCCCTAAATCGACGGGTCGAGAAATGTTCGGTGCCAGGATGCTGGACGAATTGCAGAATATGAATCAGGCGAAGCAGCTCCCGATTGAAGACCTTCTGGCGACCTGCAGCCGATGGACGGCCGAGGCGGTCGGGACAGCGAGGCGATGGATCAAAGGGGGGATCGATGATGTAATCGTCGGTGGGGGAGGGGTGAGAAATCGAGCGATCATGGAACATCTGGCGGAGATCTTTTCACCGATACCCGTGAGTTCGTTCGAGTCACACGGATGGGACAGTAAGGCATTGGAATCGGTTGCCTTTGCCGTGCTCGCCTATCAAACCGTCACGGAACAGTGCGGGAATGTTCCCTCGGTGACTGGTGCAGCGCATCCTCGCTTGCTGGGTTGTATCGTTCCGAGTGGACCACACTGGCTTGATCGACTACGTCCGCGTAGACGAAAAAAGTAGGGGGCGCTGGACATATTCTGATCAGATTGATCGGTTGGCAGCGTATCTCCGGTGAGTAGGGTGTATCGTTTTCCTTGAGGCCATGATGGTTTGATCGGCGCTGTTCAGGTGGGCACAAAAAGAAAAGGAGGGAGATGGAAAACATTTATTA
>FKKE01005578.1_pt1 | contig 13404 bp, 11 predicted proteins | sample 1106331 | NCBI WGS metagenome assembly FKKE01 (sample SAMEA3931202, study PRJEB13176) | freshwater metagenome | biome: Drinking water system; feature: drinking water; material: freshwater | place: China | collected 2013-02-06 | reverse complement strand
ATTTCCAGCGTCAGCTTCACCACATCGGGATTCTCGGGCGTGAGAAAGTTCTGCATGACCTGAAGCCGGACTTCATCCGCTGCGATCCGTCCTTGGATTTCCGCCGCTGCCCGCAACGCCGCCCCCGCCTGCTGATCGAGTGACACGGCTCGATTCTTGGACTGGAACGCCGTCAAGGCATCCTCGGCTGCGGCCAGTTCCAGCTTCGCTTCCGCCAGCCGCTTTTCGATGAACCGTCGATTTTGCCCCGCTTTAGTGACAGCCAAAATTCGATTTAGTTTATCCAAGCCCTCGGCGTAACCATTCGCTAGATCGGCGGCGAGCTGAGGGTCTTCCGCTTCGACCGTAATTCGAATGACTTTCTCTTTGGATGTTGAGATTTTGGTGCTTCCCTCCAACGAGCGGACAGCGTCTTCTTCAGCTTTGAACTTGTAGACCTGCACCAAATTGAAGCGCTGCACGAGCTCCTCGGCCACGGTTTTTGACTTCAGCATCGCTACAAAGAGGTCAACGGGCGTAGCTGGCATGCCCGGCAGGGAAATGCTCATCCCACCGCCTCCCAGCAGCGCTGCGGCCGCAGTCATTCCGCCGCCACTAGGCTCGGCAACGGGAGGAAGGATGGCAGTAGTCGCTTCATAGATCTTGGGGGCAAGAAGACTCAGCACCATGACAATGAGGACCAATCCGACGATAAGCGCACCGATCAGCCAGCGGCGCTTCCAGATCACCAGCCAGTAATCCAGCAAGGTCACATCAGAGGACAGAATGGGGGACGGGGGAGCAGACATTCGCCTAGCGGGATTGTCCGATGATCACGAAGGCCACCGCTGCAGTCGCCAAAGAAGCAAAGATGGTGGCAATGGACTGCCATAATGGCAGGGGACGGACTTTGGCTTCGGTTTTTTGGGGAACCACGATCGTGTCTCCTGGCTGGACATCTTTGAACTTGAGCCAGCTGGACTCGGCAGAACCGTCAGCTCGTACGACGTAAAGCCCCCCCTTATCGGCATCTTCAATCATGCCGCCGGCTTGTCTGACATAATCGTCGATGCCTAATCCAGGCCGGTGAACTACGCTGCTGGAATTGCGGACAGCCCCTAGAATCGTGACAGTGGTCGGCTGCTGCGGGATCGTGATCTGGTCTCCAGGCTCCAGCACGACATCGTCTCGGGTCCCTTCAACTTCTTCGAGAGATGAGAACTTTACGACGACCCGGCCAGGGGTAAGCCGGGAAGCCAGTTGATCGAGCGCCTGCGTTTGGGCGGTCAGCGCTGCTTGTTCAGCCTGACTCTGGCTGCCCTGCAAGCCGCCAGCACCGGAGATGAGGGCCGCGGCTTCCGACGTGAGTCGTTGCTTCTGCGCCGCCACGTACTTCTGAATTTCAGCCTGTTGCGTCATCTTGGCGGACTCCCGAATCAAAATGATCCCACGCGGATAGGCCCGCTCGGTGAAGCCTCCCGCGCGCCGCAGTAGACCACTGAGTCGGTCCCCTCGCTTGATCCAGTAAGTCCCCGGCAGCCTCACTTCGCCCTGAACGGTCACACTACGACCGACTTCAGATTCCGGGAGAGGCCGTACGGCCAGGGCATCAAGCTCCCGGAGTTCAACATTGTGCTCAGGGTCTCCCGCTACAGCCCGATCCAGATCCACCAGGACCGTTTCGGTTGTGGAGGCGCCATCACGAACGGTATAGCGCGTCAACTCGGCGCGCTTGAGATAGGCCAACTTCTGAAATCCACCGGCAGTCGCGATCAGATCGCTCACGCGCATCGACCTCAAGAGCGGGTAGGTGCCGGCCTTCCGCACTTCCCCGGTCACCGAGACCGTCGGGAGCGTTTTCAACTCCTCCTTCGAATAGATTTCGACTTCATCGAGCGCCTGCAGTTCCAGATTCGAGGTCGGGTCATTGGCAAAGGCCCGCAACAGGCGGAAGGGCACCACCTGTCTCGTTCGCTCGGGGCCGGTGTATCGAATGACTCGGGCATAATCCAAGAAAGAGTCCGGACGTAGATCCAAGGGACCTCGAACCAGATCATTGATCCGCAGCCCGGGCTTGAACTCGTAGGGTCCCGGCCGGAGCACATGTCCTTTCAGATAGACTACTTTTTGCAGGATGGAACTGATCGGATAGACCTTGATCAAGTCCATGTTTTGAAGCGACAGACCGAGCACATCGCTCTCGCTTCGATTGCTCACGGGTGTCAATCCATTCTGCGCCACAGGAGTTGCGGTGAGATCGAGATCCATCGCGACCCGCTTCTGATGCTCCGCCATGCGCTCGAGCTGCACCCGCGTCAGATAGCCGGTCGGACGGATCCCACCGGCCAATGCCAGCACCTCACCAAGCGTGGAGCCTTGCTTCACCTCGTAGATCGCGGGTCGTTGCACATGGCCGGCTACACCCACCACCGGCCCCACCAGCGGCACGAAGACCGTATCCTGATCCGTCAATCGTTGATCTTGAGACTTATCGCCCTTGAGCAGAAAATCGTACAGATCGATCTGCGCGGTCACTTTGCCATTCCGCATCAGCCGGACGTCGCGCAGCGACCCGGTCTTGGATGGTCCACCCGCTGAAAACAAGGCGCTCAGCACCGTGGAGAGCGACCCCATGGTATAGGCGCCCGGTTTCTGCACCTCCCCGACGACAAAGACTTGGATACTCCTTAGCTGTCCCATGGCGACGCTAATGGAGGTGCTCTTGAATTGCTGCGAAAAGGCTCGGCCGATATAGCTGCGCAGCTCCCCGTAGGGCAATCCGGCAACGGGCAGTGCGCCGATTCGCGGAAAGACCGCTTCGCCCTCCCGATTCACCCGGACTTTATACACCCCATCTACTTGCCCCCAAACTGTCACCGTGAACTCATCGTCCGGCCCAAGAATGTAGTCTGAAGACACAGGAGTCTGAGTTCCGGGCGCCACCCCAGTTGATGCTGAGCCCTGAAACAAGCTGTAGCCGAACGGCTCCACGTCGACAGTGAGTTCAGGGTTGATCAGCTTTGTGAAGGGAGAGTCCGGAACGAGATCCTCGCCCGTCTTCATATCTTGGTCTTTTTTCGAGGTCTTGAGCTTCGTCTGCTGCTGCACTTCATACGCATCGATCAGATCCTTCGCCCGCTGGAGATCGCCGCCCGCCACAGCCAACCTAACTTCATCCGCCAGTTTTGCATCATACGCAAAGAGCACTTTCGCGCAGGCCTGGAGTTCTTGCGGGCTCTGCGGCGACAAACACTCGGGAGGAAACTTCGATGTTTTCCCAGTCTGATCCTCATCCGGATGTTTCTGGGACTCTGCCGGCTTGGCCGTCTGATTGCTCGGGGGCTGCATCGGTGTCTGACCGGGTACCGCCGGAGAAGCTGTAGGGGGAACAGTCGGTGCCTGCGCGGCCACCGGAAGCGGCACAGCCATGGTCAAGACCAGGAACCATGCCAGCGCACACACCCCATGACTCGGTGTCTGGTTCGGCCTGGGGCCTCGCATGAGACGACTCGGCATGCTACTTCTTGTCATCCTTCTTCGCAGCGTCGTCTTTTTTAGATGACTGGGTTTCCAAGGGATCAGGCACGGTTTGCCACATCGGCAGGGGCCTCGTACGGACTTCCACGCGGGGAGGCACCACGATCGCATCGCCAGCTTCGATTTGCGGAGCATCGACGGGGCGGTGGCTTCCCGAACCGAATCCGGCCGGCGCCGCATAGAGTGCGACGGCAGAACCGTCCGATTTCAAGAGATATCCTCCTTCCCAGTCGGCCTCCGAGGTCAACCCTCCAGCGGCTCGAATATACTCGCTCGGCTCCACTCCGTCCCGATAGAGCAACGCGGTGGGATTGCGCACACTCCCCAAGACACTCACCGTGCTGGGGAGCGCCGGGATCTCAAGCCGATCGCCCGGTTCCAGCACCAGGTCGTCGGGGGTGCCTTGGAGTTTATCCGGTGCATCCACGCGGACCACCATTCGTCCAAGGGTCACCTGTGCGGAAAAACTCTGCGGCGCCTGCTTCTGCGCTGAGATGGCTTCCTTCTGTGCCTCCGCCTGAGGTTTATCTAGCCCCCCCAGGGCGAGTGCGGAGGCCTCCGCGGTGAGCCGCTGGGCATGCAACGCGCTCAACTTTTGCAATTCGGACTGCTGGGCCAATTTGACGGACTCGCGAAGAAAGATGGCGCCCTTGGGATAGGCGCGGCCCGTCAACCCTCCGGCCCGACGGAGCAGTGAGCTCAGCCGTTCGCCTCGTTGCACCACATAGGTTCCCGGCCTGGCGACTTCTCCATGGATGATCACTTCTCGATTCAACTCTGACTCCGGAATGGGACGTACGGTCAGGCTGTCGAGGCTCGTCAACAGCAGATCATGCGCTGGATCGCCAAGCAGCACCTTCCCAAGATCGATCGGTATGATCTCGATCGTCGGCTGCCCGCGAGAGATGCGGTATCGCGCCAACTCCGCCTCCATGTAGGCATTGGGCTTCAGGTCGCCAAGGCTTTGTACCACGTCGCGGACTCGCATCCCCGCTCTCAACTGATACGGACCCGGCCGCACGACATGCCCCTTCAAGTGCACAACCCCTTGGACAGCCGAGTTGATCGGGAGGACCCTGACCAGATCCATATGCGCAATGGGCAACTCCAAGAGACGAGCGCGAGTCTCGTTCAAGCCGACGACTTCGGGCCGCCCCTGATCTCGACTCAGATCCAAATCCAGCACCGCCTTGGCTTCATGGGCCTGTATGCGCTCGATCTGGACTCTCGACAGGTAGGCGGTCGGGCGCACCCCCCCGGCTAGTTCCAAGATGATGCGCAATGTGGCCTCCCCTTTCAGTTCATAGATCGCCGAGCGATTGACCTCCCCGGCGACCGCCACGACGGGCCCGATCAGCGGCACAAACACCGTATCCTGATCCTGCAGCCGCACATCGCGAGACTTGTCGCCTTTGAGCAGAAATTCGTAGAGGTCGAGATTGGCGACGATCTTGCCTTGGCGGAGCACGCGCACATCGCGCAAGCTGCCAGTTTTCGTCGGCCCACCGCTGGTGAACAGGGCGTGGAAGACGGTTGAAAGCGAATGGAGTGGATAGCTGCCAGGGTTCCGCACTTCGCCCACGACGAACACTTGGATTCCCCGAAGATTCGCCATGGCGACGCTCAGCTGAAAATTCTTGTAGTGCCGGCCGAACGCCCGTTCCAAATGCGACTTCAAGCCACCATAGGGAGTCCCGGAGACCGGCACTTCCCCGATCCTCGGCAGTATGACGGTCCCTTCCGGGCTCACCCGAGCCTTGTAGTGCCCATCAATGAGGCCCCAGACGGTCACGACGAATTCATCGCCGGGACCGAGAATATATTCAGGCCCGACGAGGGCCACCTCGGAGGGGTCAAAGGACTGCCCAGATGCGGTAAACAGGTCATAGCCGAACTGACGGACTTTCGGGGCCGCATCGCTCGGCTGAGCTTTGGACAACTGAGGACCGTCCGGCTTCAGTCGGGCATCGTCCTCAGTCGTTTTGAGCGGCACATCCCGTTCCAACTCTCTCATGAAATAGAGTTCTAGCTCGGACGGAGGGAGCGGCCTCGTGGCGCCCTGAGAGAGCTCGGGCTGCTCCGGCGGGCGAGAGAGCGACTTGGTGCGGATGCACCCCTTGGCTCCCTTCTTCGCTCCTTGCGGGCACAGCTGGTCATCGTACAGATTTGTTTCAAGGCGATCGGTTCGAGGAGCAGACCGATCTTCCACGCCAGGCGGCAATGGGGCAGTGCCTCCGCCCAGATACCCAAGAGGCCCGCCCGCTCCCTCGCCCTGGGCAAGCGACTCGATGGGCATGAACAACAGTAGGCTCACGCCTAGGATCACAATCCTGTTAGCCTGCCTGGTCATCAGGAGAACTGAGGCGAGATACAACTACCTTGCCTAGATGGAATAACTAGTCGTAGATAAGAGTGACTAGCCATACCCACAACATATAGGGAATGCTACCGACAATACTTCAATTTATAGGGGTAGTCAACATCCTTAAGTCTCTGATTCTCTCGTCTATTGGGGAAGACGGGTCCTCAGGGTGTAGCCATCCTCCTCGCCATGAGCAGAGACAATAGTCCCTGGGCAGGGACTGTCCCACGTCCCAAGGGGGCAAGCCCCTCACGCTCGTTGAACTGAGGAAAGCAGAGAGTGGGTAGAGCTAAAAATCGACCGCAAGAGAAGTCCAGAGTAGGTGATTCGTGGCGGTGACGTTCGGAGAAAATGTCTCAGCGAAGGGGTTGATTGCTGTAATCTGCCCGGGATGTTGGATGGACTGGTAGGTGTAACTGGCGGTAAGCTGCATATTCCGTGAGAGCCACCAGTTGAAATCGAGTTCAATTTCCCGCTTCTTCTCGTACACTGGATTACCACGGCCACGCTGCTGAAAGTCCACGTTGAGGCCAAGTCGGAGATCTTCCGTCAGGAATCGAGTGGTCCGCACGAACATGTCTATGGCGTCCGTGCCCATGTGATGGCCCAGCGGAAATCCGCGGTGCCTCATGCCGCTTGTGTACCGATGATGGTTGTACCAGATATTCGATAAACCTGTTTTGCGACGTGTGAGATCAGTATCTGCGTATTCGATCCGAAGGTCTTGTGAGTCTCCTTCGAACAACTGAGGAATATATACTCCGCCTACAACCGCGGCACGACTAGGGAGGGGGTACTTGGACCACTTGTCTTCTGATCCAATCTCTCCATAGATTTCGGCCCCGCCAGCAAAGGGGATGAGATTCGGCGCATGTGGCGCTCTTATTCTGAAATCGACCATTGATTGTTCATTAACATTCAGTGCCCCTTCTTGGTTCGGAGTGTTGGTCCATGCATCGTATATAATTTTAGGGAAATACTGATCCTGGCTCTTATCTCCATATTGAGTCAGTCGTGTGAGACCGAGTTCCAGCCAGGATGTCGGGAGGTAAGTCAACCGAGCCCCGAAGACTCTTGCTCGAGAATAGTCGCGGTCCCGTTCGAGTCGAGCTAAAAAGGTATTGATCTTCCACTCTCCTAGATTTCGAAAGACCCATGGAAGTCGAAAGGCCCCCTCTGTTCCAAGTTTGATCATTTCCATCGGAAAGGCGTGGTCGGTCATGAGTAGCGAGCCATGATAGCCAGGCCCCCACCACAGCGTGCTACGTCCAACTTCCAGCTCGATGTTGAAAGCGCTGAGCTTCACCCCATATTCCCTCAGATAGGAGTTATGACTGTTATTCGTCGCTCCGATCCCAAGCGCATGCCGATTACTGATGAATTTCGGCTGTACCATGACCGAAGCCCAATCTCCGACCTCCAGCCATCCTCTCACATCAGCCTGAACCTGCAAGCCGTTTGCGTAATACTCCCCTCCTCGGTTCTCCCTAAACCTGACGGTCTGCCCTCCGCCTACTGAGAAGACACCCACTTCGCTTGTGACACGCCCCCCATACCGAATATCTGCAAGCGACCGTGATTTTTCGCCGTCACCACCAATATCCGCAAGCTCCCTTTTGAACTCCGCGGTCAATCGAGCCATCAACTGATCCGCAGGCCCCGAACCTAAGTCCCCAGACACTTGGTTCGTACGAATCCGTTCGATCGCTTTGGCGACGTGCCGGGCGGCTTCCTTGCGGCTATAGGGCTTCGTATCCAAGACCGCTCGATCAATGACACCGAGTGCCGTTAGCCGTTCGATCGCTTCGTAAGCCCAATGGTGCAGTGGTAGGTTTGTAGAAGAAAAAGCGGCGGAACATGGAACTAAGAGAAAACCCAGGACAGAAACCGTCACGATACGAGTTAGGAACCTATCCATATGGCACTCGCAATGGCCTTACCACATGAATGCCCGATCCTCTCATGCACCACGCGCAAGAAGGATAACGCCCGCCTTCAACCTTGCCTCGGAATAAAGTCTCTTGTAGGCAGGAAGATCAGTGGAAGCGAGCGCTTCATGGAGTGGGAGATAATGCAAGAGGTAGGGATATTGGAGAAATGAGTGATCGGACCTGAGTATCATGTGCGAGATTGGGGAGTCAAATGAGACATGATACAGAGGGAGCCCACAATAGGGAAGTGGCGCGCTGACCGCGCGACGGGGATTGTGTCAGGACGACTTTCAAATCGGGCGGGTTAGACCACTAGGCAGATGCATGCAAACCTGTCTCGGCGAGCGTGGTGACGACACCCGATAGGGCTTCGAATGACCTTGGCAGAGTAAGGCGGCTAATCGGCGCGATGCTGGCCAGCTTCGCGCATTGTGCGAGGTGAGTCGGGGCCGTGCTCGGATGCAGCTCGCGTACGCGCGATGAATGTCGGATCAACTCCACGATAGCTGACTGAGGGTCCAGAGGATCGATTTGGGAGTCCGCCCCTTGGGCGAGTACACAAACGCCTCCAAGCGGGACGGGGCGGTCACAGAGCCGGGACGGATCTCGATACACTCGCTTGTCGGAAAGCGCATGCAGCCGGGGAAGGCCCTCGGGATCGAGCCCCAGCACCGCCACCGAATCGGGCCAGAGTTTGAGTTGCGGATAGCCTGGGATAACGGTCGGCTCAGTGCCTGTGAGATCGATTGCGGTGACGTCATCTGAGAGGAGTCGCCCGCCCTGCCGATAGAGGGCCGCAGCGAGGGTCGACTTGCCCCACCCTGATCCCCCCATAAACAGAAAGGCCTGGCCGTTCACTGCGACTGCACTGGCATGCAGCACGAGGAGTCCTCGCTGCCTCAGCAAGATGGCCAGCACGGGACCGAGCAAGAAGGTCCGCAACACCGTGGGTTGAGTTTCAGGCGCCGGCTGGATGACGATCTCCTTGCCGTCCCGAACAAAGAATCTCCCCACTCCTTCCCAGTGCAGAGCAGCATCATGAATGGGGGACAGGCTTGCAGCACTGTAGGATCTGATTGAGCCGGTTTGGCTCGTGGAGACCAGACTGACGGTCACATCGTGAGGCGCCACTCCTGGACCAAGCTCCGGCAAGGGGAGTACAGACCGAATCTCCAGGCCATAGGCTCGGTGCAGATACACGACCGCGTGGGACTGGGTGATCTCAACTGAGGGGCGAGCCGGAGAAGCGTTGGAAGGGGGTTTGATCTCTCGTATCATCTCTGGTGGGATAGATCGAGGTGAAGTTCCAGTTTCTCTAGTCGGACCCAAGCACCAAGTCACTGCCGCCACCACCGGAGTTCTTCGTAATGTCCTGGACCGTCCCATGCACGATGAGCCGAGGGGGGGTATAGGCTTTCTTCCTGGAGGGGCGACCGGCCGGTTTCTCCGTGCTCGATGCTCCTTCGCTGTGCCGCGACTGTTCCATACTGCCTCCGTTATGTTCCCCCTGATCGTGAACCGAAAAAGCTTTGTTCCAACCAAAGCCCGAGCGTCAGGGCCTTCCAGATTGTCATCGCATCGCCGTGAGCCTGCGTTGCCTGAAACCGCGCATAGATCTGCCTCAAGGCATCGACGTCGACATAGCCGGCAATGGCACTCGGGTCCTTAAGAATGACTCGGTCCATTGTCGGCTTCTCGAACTGGAGGAGTCCGCGATTGAAATTGGCGCTCAGATTGGACTTCCCCCCCCTCCATCGAATCTTGTCGGGCAGGATGCCCTTCATCGCTCTCCGTGCGATCATCCTCGTCCACCCGTCGTGGAGCTTCTGCTCAGGGGGGACGGCATAACAAAACTCGATCAGTCGCTTGTCACAAAATGGGTATCGCGCCTCGACACCATACATTGTGCCAGCCCGATCGAGTATCTCCAAGGCAAAAGGCAAAATGCCCCTCGTCAGACGACGGTAGTGATGATGCTGCTCCGTCGAGGGTGGATGGGCCCAGCCCGGATCCAACGCCGCGCACCGCTCGGCCAGATTCAATCGGGAGCTGAAGCGGGACTGCAGCGTCGGGTTCAAGCTGACAGCCTGATCGCCGCATCGTCTGATCCATCGCCAGCCTTGACGCAGCCTCTGCGGCGCGAGCGGGGATAACACATACCGCCTAGCGATCTGCAGCTCGGATTGACCTAGGTTCCTGGCGAGACCCCGGACATTGGACAGGAGACGTCGCCACTCCCCTGCTCTGGCCTGCTCAGCCATCGACACGAGACCGTGCGACACCGTCGTATCGCCGTCGATCCCATCCAGGAGTACGCGGACCCCATGCTCGGAGGCACTTCGATACAGGGCCTGGTGGATGAAGAGATTGGGGGCCCAAAATGGTTCGTCCTGACGCCGCATGACGGCATCGATGGAGGCCAAGGGGCCAATCCAGTCGGCTCGCACAAAGTGTGGATCGCATCCCCCTTGCTTATGAACCGCTTGAATAAAGGGGCGTTCGTCGCATTGGGGCACTTCAGGGAATATGGCGGAATAGGTTTGGAAAGACCCCTCCCCTCTCTCTTCGCATATGGACCGCGCCAGACAGGTGATCGAGGACGAATCGAGCCCCCCGCTCAATAGGGAGCCCGCAGGGACCGAGTGGTCGATCCGACACCGGACCGCTTCCGTGAGTAGATGACGATAGGCCTCAGCATAGTCTTCATCGGAATTCAGGCGCAGCAGCGTCCCTGGGCGTTCCAGCGACCAGTATCGCTCGAGGCAAAGCCCGCCGCGACCGACCATTGCCGAATGCCCCGGCGGGAGTCGAAAGAGACCCTCAAAAAACGTGCTCTCCGTATCGGCAAACAGAGGCAAGAGGTAATCGGCGACTCGGACTTCGTTCAGTCGACGCGGAACCTCGTTCAGACAGAGCAGCGACTTGATCTCGGAGGCACAGGCAAACAACCGGGAAGACGCGAAATAGTAGAAGGGCTTGATACCAATGTGGTCTCTAGCGCAGAACAGACTCCGTCGCCTCCCATCCCAAATCGCGAAGGCGAAATCGCCGAGCAAGTGCTTCGGACATTCCGTTTCCCATCGCTCATAGGCGCGGAGGATGATTACGGCATCGCTGAGGTCTGGAGCCTGTAACCCCAGACCGGCCAACAATTCTTCGCGATTGTCTAATCGCGCATCCGCTGCGATGCAGAGAGCCTCCGCCTGATGCGCCAGACTTGCCGGCCGATCCGCAGCGGCTAGAGTGGCTTGGCCCGGCTCGATCTGGGCCAGCCCAATTGAGCCGTACAGTGTCATGGTCTCGGCCTGTCCTCGATGGGCGAGCACCCCCGTCATTCGGGAGAGCTCAAGCCGTGACGCGGAACGTCCATCCAAATAATAGAGTCCGACCATTCCGCTCACACCTGACCTCCATCCCAGGACAGTAAGCAGATGTAGCGAGGCTCGCGCACTGCGCCGATGATGGGCCGGCCATCCAGTTCCACCCAGGCATGCGCGTCCAATGGATTCCCGCTGCTTCGATTCACGCCGATGCACAGGCGACTGTGATGCCCTGCCCTCAGCAGCAAGCTGGCGCCGGCCAGTGCCTGGACAAGACAGTTCCGTCCGCCTGGCACCCGACGACCCGCGACTCCGAGCGCCCACGCGATCTGCTCGGCAGGTCGAGACCCTGAGGGACTCAGCAGGAGCCCTCGACGCGTCACCCAAGCGTGGAGGCGGAGCACCACCCGAAAGGAAAGGACGGCAAGCGTGAGTCTGCTTACCACGAGCAAGAGCGCGGATTGAAGGAGGAGGTGCCGGCTAGACGTTGGGAGGGCGAGAAACCGTATCACAGCCTTCATGCCGAACCTCGATCAACTGTCGTATGGAAAGTTCCGAGAGCAGGGTGGCTAGGTCACGATCGCACTGCGAGGGTTCGACCTCATATTCATTCAGGAGAGAGGCCTTAATGTCCTCCACTGTCCGTGGCTCCTGCACCAACGCCCATACGCGGGCCCCGACCGGGTTCAAACCATAGTAGATGCCATCCTGCAGTTGCAGAATGACCACCTCTTCGGACAGATCACAGGATACATGATGCCGCGTGGCCGTCACCGTGGTGGTGAGAGGCAATGTGGAATCCATCTGAAGCCTCCAATGGCTGGCTCCAGAGTACAACTCAGGGACGATTCGCGCGAGAAAAATCAGGAATGTGAACGGGGGCTGGAGTCAGGGGGCGAACGAGGAAGGAGCGGTCAGAGGGGAGGGATTCGAGCCGGGGGAATCCCCGTGCGATGCAGCTGAAGAACTCGTCAGCCCCGTCGCACCCACGGGGATCATGACGTCTCCCCCGAAAACGACAGCAACTTAAAACGAGAGTAGACTGGCGGCTTCGGCGGTCCTCGACGAAAGGAGCGGACCCATGAAGCGGTCGAAATTCTCCGAGGAGCAGATCGTCTATGCCCTGCGCCAGGCCGAGTCCGGCACCCCCATCGGCGACCTCTGCCGCCAGCTGGGAGTCAGTGACGCGACCTTCTATGCCTGGAAAAAGAAGTACGCCCACCTGGGCGTGAGTGAGCTGCGCCGCCTGCGGCAACTGGAGGAGGAGAACGGTCGGCTCAAACGGCTCGTGGCCGATCTCTCCCTCGACAAGCACATGCTCTCGGAGGCGCTGCGAAAAAAAGTCTGAGGCCCGCCCGGCGCCGGGAACTGGCCCAGTGGTTTCACGGGACGTTTCAGGTGAGTTGTGCGCGGGCCTGTCGGCTGGCCCAGTTCAGTCGGGCCGCGTGGTATCGAAAGAGTCACGCCAAGGATCAGACGGCGCTGCGGCTGCGGATTCGAGATCTCGCGCACGCGCGGCCACGGTTTGGCTATCAGCGGATTTGGGTCTTGCTGCGGCGGGAGGGGTGGCTGGTGAACTACAAACGGGTGCGCCGCCTCTATCGCCTGGACGGCCTCCAGCTCCGCATGCGGGTGCGGCGGCGCAAGCACATGGCGCTGCACCGCGGTCCGGCGCCCGTGCCGGGTGGCCCGCACGAGCGCTGGAGCATGGATTTCGTGCATGATACCCTGGCCGACGGACAGCCGTTTCGGATCTTAACGGTGGTGGATCACTGGAGTCGGTCTAGTCCGGTCGTAGAAGCAGGTGTTCGGATGTCCGGTGAGATAGTGGGACAGGTGCTCGATCGGGTCTTGGGTGAGAGCGGTGGCCCGCGTTCTATTACGGTCGATCATGGGACAGAATTCCAATCCCGGGCGCTGGAGGATTGGGCCTACCGGCGCGGGGGCCAGCTCGACTTCATTCACCCCGGCAAACCCGTTGAAAATGCCTTCATTGAGTCGTTTCACGGGCGGTTGCGAGACGAGTGTCTGAACATGCACCAGTTCGCCTCGCTGGCCGAGGCCCAAGCCATTCTCGACGTGTGGCGGGTGGACTATAATCACCGGCGCCCGCACAGCTCACTCGGCCACCTGACTCCAAGTGAGTTTGTGGGACAACGTCAGGCCCAACAGATCGCCGAAGAAGCCCGCTGCTCTCGTTAAGAGCTGTCTCAGAACGGGACCAACGTCATCTGTCAGAAAGTTCTCCTCTCGGACTGTCTCAATTCGTGGGGAG
>FKKE01017119.1_pt1 | contig 13425 bp, 19 predicted proteins | sample 1106331 | NCBI WGS metagenome assembly FKKE01 (sample SAMEA3931202, study PRJEB13176) | freshwater metagenome | biome: Drinking water system; feature: drinking water; material: freshwater | place: China | collected 2013-02-06 | reverse complement strand
CGCGCCGCCGCCGGCGCCGAACTGCTGCGACTTGATCGAGCGCACCCGCGCCATGCCGGCGACGATCGCGGCCGCCGCCGCGGCCGCGCCGAGGACCGGGCCGATGAAGGGGATCGGGGCGAGCGCCGCGAACGCGCCCTGCGCCGCCCGGTAGGTGTCGATGATGGTCTGCGAGATCGCGCTCGCCTTGCCGATGTTGAAGGCCGTTTTCGAGCTCGAATCCATCATCGTCGCCATCGAGCCGAAGAACGAGCTCGCCGACTGCAGGTCGAGGCGCCGGTAGACGTTCGAGATCCCGTAGCGGCGCTTGGTCTCCTCGTCGATGATCTTGGTCTTCTGCTCCTCGTACTTCTTCTGCACGAGGGCGCTCTGGGAGAGCGCCTGCTCCTCGGTGATGAGCCCGTACTCGAGCGCGTTCTGCAGGAGCAGGTTCTTCTCGCGGAGCTTCTCGTCGAGCAGCTCCAGCTCGACCATGTTCTCCTCGCGGAGCTGCTCGATCATCCGCTCGATCTTTTCGCGCCCGGTGTCGCGCTTCTCCTTCTTGTCCTTCCCGTCGCCGAGATCCGGGGCCTCGCCCGCGCCCTTCAGGAACTCCTGGCGCTTGCGGGCGATCGCCTCGGCCTCGGCCTGCATGAGCTGGCGGATCTCGCGCAGCTTGGCGATGACCCGGTCCTTGGGCAGCCCCTCCTCGGCTAGCTTGTCGAGCTCCTCCTTGATGCGGTTGACGTTGTCGCGCGCCGATTCGGCGAACAGGGCGAAGTTCTGCGAGGTCGTCGCCCCGAACTCGCGCACGGCGCGCGCGGCGTTGCCGAGCGGCCCCGGCAGGTGCTCGGTCCACTTGGGCACCTCGGCGAGCATGCCCACGAGCTTGGCGACGGCCTCGGCCGCCAGCGCGAGGAGCTCCGCGACCACCACCTTCACGCCCGTGTAGGCGAACTTCAGGCCGTGCACCACGTTCGCCGCGTAGCCGATGCCGGTGATGACCATCTCCGAGGCCCGGCCCGCCTCCTGGCGGAAGCCGCGCGCCTCCGCGGCAGTGTCCGACCACAGGTCGGCGAGCCCCTTCACGAGCGGCGCGACGTTGATCGCGATCGTGGTGAAAAGCCCCTTCGCCGCGGCCTGCGCCCGCGTGATGGCGTCGTTCGCCATCTCGAGCTTCGCCGCGTCGACGCGGTTGATCGCGAGGCCCCAGGCCTCGGCGTCCTTGGCCGCCTGGGCGAAGGCCTCCGACCCCTCGGCCGCCAGCGCGAGCATCTCGCCGCCCGAGCGCCCGAGCAGGTCCTGCGCGAGCGCGTTGCGCAGGGTCACGTTCTCGACCTGGCCGAGCCGCTCGATGATGGTCGAGAACTGCCGCTCCATCGGCAGCTTCAGAAACTCCTGGGCGTTGATGTTCAGGAGCTTGTAGCTGCGCTCGTACTCGGCCATGCCCTGGGCCGCGTCGACGGCGGTCTTCGCCATCGTGCGAAGCCCCGTCGTCATCGCCTCCTGGGAGACGCCGGCGAGGTTGCCCGCGTGCTGCATGCCGATCAGGGCCTGCGTGGCGATGCCGAAGCGATCGGACATCTTCGCCGCCGCATCGGCCGCTTCCGACGCCCCCCGGATCGCGGCGCCGAACGAGCCGACGCCGATCGCGCCGGCGAGCGCGACCAGGGCGTTGCGCGCGAATCGCGCCGCGCCCTCCATGTCGTCGGCCATCTTCTTGACCGACCGGGCGCCCGCCTTGGTGTTCTGCTCGAGCCGCGCGATGGAGGCCGCAAATTCGATCGAGTACGAAATGGGCATATCGGCCTAGATCGTGCAGCCCTCGTGGAGCCGTCGTTTTGCGGTCACATAGGCTGCGTGCGCTTCGGCAGCCGTGGCGAAGTAGCCCAGATGAATACGCCGCCCGCCAGCGTTGATGGCGGACTTGAACTTGCCGCGCCAAGGGAAAGCACCGATGAGCCCAGTCGCGCTGTCGGACCGCGCCTGCCGCATGTTCTGCTTATTGAGCGATCGGCTCGCCGAACGCAGATTCAGCCAGCGGTTGTCGGACTTGACGCCGTTGATGTGGTCGATGGTGTCCGTTGGCCATTCACCCGTCATCCACAGCCACGCCAGACGGTGCGCCTTGTGGGTGCGATCGCCCGCGCAGATGACGCGATAGCCCTGCGTATCGACGTTGCCTGCGGGATCTCCAGGCTTTACGCCGTTCGGGCGCCAGACTCTCCACGTAAACTCTCCCGTCTCGGGATCGTAGCGGAGCAGCTCGCGCAGCCTTTTCTGAGTGATCGCCACCCGTCAGCCCGCCTTCTTGCGCGCCTGCTTGGCCAGCTTCGCGAACTCCTTGGCCGAAGCCGTTTCCATGATCTGCACCCGCATGAAGGCGTCCTCCTTGTTCCTTACGCGGCGCGCGCGCAGCACCACCTCGACCCCGTCGTAGCGGAGCCCGATCGGCGTGCCCGCGGCGTCATGCCGCCATTGCGTGGTACAGGCGAGGAAGGCGTTCACCGCGTCCCAGTTCTCTGGGAGCACGCTGAACTCGTCCGGGTCGGTCTCGTCCTCCTCGAGCATCCAGTCGGGGACCTGGAAGTCCTTGACCCCGAGCACGGCCATGTCCTCGGCCACGGTGTCATGGCGCGCCGCCGTGCCCGCCGAAGGCAGGCGCGCCCACCACACCGCGACCTCGGTCAGTTTTTTCTGGCGGCCGCCTGCCCGAGGACCGAAGCCGTCCAGGCGCGGCTGAAGGAGGCCGCCATGCCCGGGTACTCCTCGAGGAGGCGCTTCAGGTTGCCCTCGTTGTACTCGAAGACCGAGCCGTCCTCGTTCTTCAGGCCGTGCCAGCCGACGAGGATCTCGCCGAGCATCTCCACGTCGTTGACCTCGAGCTTGCGCGCCCGCTCGAGCAGCTGCTCGATCTTCGACTGCGGCAGCGCCTTGAACTCCGCGTCGAAGACCATCAGCTCGGGCTTGCCCTGCTTCACTTCCAGCGCGTGTTCGACCGTCCAGACGTACGAGTCGCGCTTCTTGATGACGAACGGCATTGCCTCCTCCTTCCGGGTGTGGCGTTACAGGATGCGCTCGACGATCTCGTCGTTCCCCGCGCTGGTCGGGAAGAAGTCGAGGTTGAGCTTGTACATGAGCACCCCGTCCTCCTCCTCCTCGCTCGGGTTCGACACGCGCACCGTCGCCGCGTCGAGCTTCCAGCGGTTGAGCGCGGGCCCGTGCGTCATCGCGAGCGCGCCGGTCGTGCCGGCCTTCGCGGCGGCGAACCAGTCCTTGGAGGTGATGGAGACCGCCTCGACGGTGCAGCTCCCCTTGATGGGGGCGGCCCGGCCGGTGATCTTCACCTCCTCGGCGTTGTTCGGATGGTCCTTCCAGCTCACCTCGACCCCGGTGTCGTAGTCGAGCTTGGAGAGCACCGCGGACACGCCGTGCAGGCTGAAGGTGGTGTTCACCTTGTTCATGACCAGGGGCTTCTGCCAGGTCGAGCCGAAGGTAAGGGCGGGTAGCGCCGAGTCGGTGGGCGCGTTGTAGATCCCCGTGAACTGGAACTTGTACATCGGGATCCCGCCGTTCGAGAACTCCACCGCCACGCTCCCGCGCGCGCCGGTGACGATGTGGCGCACGCCGTCGCGGTTGACGTAGAGCGTCACCGAGTCGAAAGAGGCGGAGACCAGCGGGTAGATCACGTCGACGCCGGCATTGACCGTCTGGGCCCGCCCGCACGCGCGCAGCAGCGGCCCGTAGGGCGCCGCGGTGCCGGCGGCACCGGACCCCGCGATCGGCACGGAGAACGAGACCTTCACGGGCGTGCCGCCCACGGCCGGGGTGTCCGCGCCGAAGAACGGGCGCACGGGCATCCTGCCCGCCTCGACGAGCTCCATCGGCGTGATCGCGAGGTCGTAGACGTACATCGCATCCGTCGCGCCGGCGGGGGTCGGGTCGGTGCCGTAGACCGACTCGATCTTCGCCAGGAGCGCGCTGCGCTTCATGAGGCGGTGGGCCATGTCTTACTCCTTCAGCGGTTGATCGGTCGTTTAAACGAGCTCGTCGGCTCGACCGGCGCCGGCGGGCTTGGTGCGCTCGACGAGCCGGCGCTTGCCGTCCTCGACGATGTAGGAGCCGCCCTGCCCCGCGTTCTCGTCGACGTGCGTGGCGGCGAAGTCGGTCTCTTGCGGCGCGGCCTTGATCCTCCGGGGGGCGCCGGCGTCCTTGTCCTTCACGTCTTTCATGGCGTGGTCTCCAGGTGGTGAACTTCCCAGTCGCCCGACACGAAGAAGGCCTTCGCGTCGTCGTCGAACCCTTCCGCGCTCGAGCCTGGCTTGATGTCGTAGAGCGTCGTGCCGGCGTAGGGGATGCCCGCCGGCTGATTGCTGCCGAAGCGCTCGAGCGCGAGGCGTACCTGCTCGGCGAGCGCGTCTGCGGCGTCCGCTGTCTCGGCGAGGCAGAGGACCAGCACCGTGACGACCGCGTAGCCCGGGTCGTCGTAGGTGCCCTGCAGCCGCCTCGAGGCGATCTGCTTGTAGGCGATCGCCGGATAGGTCGGCTTCTGCGGCACCCAGAACTTGTGGATCCGGTCGTTCGGCGGCGCGCCAACGATGCCGGTGACGCCGGCGACCTCGCCCAGGCGCTGCTTGATGATCGCGCCGGCCAGGCTCACGGGGCATTCCCCTGCGCGGCAATCAGCCGGCGCAGCCGGTCATCGGCGTACTTGAACGCCGCCTGGATGGCGGGGTCGCGCGCGATCGCGTCGGCCTCGCGCATGAAGTCGTTCGCCCGGGCGCCTGGGTGCAGCACTCGCCGCGTCAACATCCCGCCGAATGCAAGAGCCCCGCCTCCGCGCACGCTGATGAGGTGGGGCTTCGTGCCCCCGAGCACCATGTGCGTGTAGAAGACGCCCTTCCTGCGGTTGCCGATCTTCACCGCGGCCGTGATCGTGCGCCCGCGCTTGCGCGTGGACACGCGCAGCGTGGACGCGAGCTCACCGGTCACGCGCGGGATGCGCGGCTGGATCACCTGCTCGACCTTCTTGCCGGCCGCGCGCAGGGCCCCGCGCACGACGCTCACCTCTACCTTCACCGGGAGCTGCTCGAGCTTCTTCAGCTCGTTCTCGACCCCGTAGACGAACTCGTAGCCAGGCATGGATCAGGCCCTCGCGGTGTCGGCGAAGATCTCGAGGCCGTCCCGACGCCCCACTTCGGCGACGCGGCGGATGTCGTAGATCCTGCCCTCGTACAGGACGCGCGCGGTGCCCGCGCGCACGTCCGAGCGGTAGCGGATCGTGAAGACGAGCGTCTCCTCGGCCACGATCTGCGCGCCCAGGGCGGCGTAGTACTCGCGGCCCGAGAGGGGGCGCACCCGCGCCCAGACCGGCACCGGGGAGATCGTGACCCAGTCCTCCGTCGGCTCGCCCGAGGAGCTCTGCCCTACGGTCTTGAACTCGAGCGTCACCTGCCGGTCGAGCTGGCCGATCTCCACCGTCAGAACCTCACCACGCGGTGAGCACCGAGGATCATCTCCGCGGCGCGCAGGATCTTCTCGTTCGCCTCGCGCCCCTCGAAGTACTGCACGAGCACGTAGAGCGCGAGCTCGATGTCGCGGTGCAGGCTCCCGAGCACGTTCGGCGCCGTGCCGTTCTCGGTGATGTCGATCGCCGCGCCGCCCGCCGTGGCCGCGAGCTTCAGCGTATTCGCCGCGGCGTCGCGCACGTGGTAGTTGGTGCTCGGCGAGAGGCCGCCCGGCAGCGACCCCGCCAAGGTCGCGACCATCGTCTGGTCCGTGTCCTCGAAGCCGTGGCCCTCGGCCGTCAGCGTGTCGGTCGCCGCGTCGGCCGTGAACGGGATCAGGTGCCCGACCGTGTAGTCGACCCGCACGGCGTGCGTCACCGCCCGGGTCGACGGCCAGGTCACCTCGTAGGCCGGCGTGATGCGCGCCGGCAGCGACTGCTTATCGACCCGGTACTGATCGGCGGCGAGCGTCTGCAGCACGCCGGCGTCGTCCACGTACCGGATCGACTGCACTGCGCGAAGCGGCGTCCAGAGGATGTCGATCTGGCTCGGGAAGCAGTCCAGCAGCAGCCGGCGCTTGGCGAGGACCAGGGCGCGCGTGCAGAAGTTCTCCGCGTAGGCGCGCGCCGCCGAGATGTAGGTCGGCAGCAGCGCGTCCTGCGCCGCGGTCGTCTCGCGGATGTGCAGCTTCGCCTGCGCGAGCGTGATCGGCTCGACGCTCGGAGACGCTACGACGATGTCGGTCACGCCGTCCCCCGCTTCATCTGGACCTCCTTGACGTAGCCGTTCTCGAAGAGCCATTCCCGTAGCGACCCGAGCGGCTCGAGGCGATCGCCGGGCCGGTAGCGCTGCCAGGTGCGCACGAACCGCACCGGACCCTCAGCGCTCGCCCGCTTCGACGAGCTCCGACGGGTGCTTCGAGTGGTCATAGCGCGCCTCGATCTCCTCGGCGCTCGGCAGCTGGCGCCTCTCGGTCATGCCGACCCTGATCCGCCCGCCCTCGCGCTTCATCTCGAGCTCGACGCAGTCGTAGCCGTAGAAGCGCTCGGTCGAGACGAGCGGGTGCACGGCGTCGAGGAGCGTCGAGCCCTGCGGGACCGAGATCTGAATCCCGCGCGCGGCCGCCACGCCGAGCCAGAACTCCACGCACGCCCGGCCCTTCTCGGCGTCGTGCGCGCTCGGATAGGTGAAGTCCATCCCGAAGCAGGTGATGCGCTTCACCTTCAGGTGCACCGCGTAGGCCACCGCGTAGGCCGCCGTCGAGTTGAAGTAGCCCTCGGGCACGTCGTTCACGACCGCCTCGAGCGGGAACTCGACCAGGCCCGGGTAGCCCCGGCGCGCCCGGCTCGTGATGATCGGGCCCGGGTGCTTCTTCAGCCAGGCGAGCATCACCGCGATGTTGCTCTTCGGCGCCGCGCGCGCCCGCACCTCCTGGATGCGCACGTCGTCCATGTGGAAGACGCGGTCGCACTCGAAGATGTCGCCTAGGGCGTTGATCGTCCAGACCTCGTCGCAGAAGACCCGCCGCCCGCCCTGGCGCTTCGTGATCTCCAGGTACTGCCGCACCGAGGGGCCGAGGCCTAGGATCGCCACGTGCTCCAGCTTCCCCGTTCGCCTCGCCGGCGCCGCCCGCGTTCTGCGTTTAAACGCTTCGGCGCGCACCGCCCGGGCGATGAGCGTCCGCCCGGCGCACTCGCTCTCGACCTCCGACTCCGGACCCGCCTGCCCGTACCAGCTCTCCACCTTCCAGCCCGCGGCCGCGAGCAGGTCCTCGAACTCCGCCTTGGTGTAGTGCCGGAAGTGGTAGGCGTGCCCGTTCCAGGGGAACACCTCCTCGTTCGGCACGCTCGCGAGGAGCACCGCCGCGGCACCCCGCAGCGCCTTCAGAAGCGGTAGCGGATCGCCGATGTGCTCGATCGTCTCGAAGCACACCGCCACGTCGAACTGCCCGATCTCGCCCGTCCTGACGGCGTCGGCCTCGTAGAACGAGGCGAGCTCGTGCCCGTAGTGCTCCTTCGCGTAGGCGATCGCCTCGGCGTCCTTGTCGAAGCCCACCGCCACGCAGCCCGCGCGCGCGAGCACGTGCGTGCCGTAGCCCACACCGCAGGCGAAATCGACGACCGCGCTCCCGCGCGCGATCTGCCCCGCGGCCCATTCGTAGCGCGCGACGTGGTCCCGCCGGATGCCGGCGAGCGTCGGCGCGACCTGCCGTTCCCCCTCCTTCATGGCCGCCGGTCCTACGCGGCCGAGATTTCGGCCTCGGGGATCCAGGCCTCCGTGCTCTGCCCGGCGGCCTGCGTGCGCACCAGGTAGTCGCGACTCTCGCCGCTCGCGGACTCGCGCCGCCACACGACCTCGCCGGCGACCTTGCCCTTCAGGAGCTTCACCGCCTGTCCGATCTCGAAGCGGTACGGGTTGACCGGAGCGTCGCCGGCCGCGGCTTGCTTCTTCTTCGCCATGACTTTCCTCCTCGTGAAAAGAAAAGCAGGGGGCGTGACCGCCCCCTGCCTGTCGCTGCAGCAGCTCGGGTTACGGGTTGGCGACCGGCCCGACGTGCGGGTTGAACAGGATCGCCTTCACGTCGACGCAGCCGACCGAGGTCGTGCCCGACTTGACGGCGTCCACCCGCACGTAGCGCTTGTTGCCCTTGTACCCGAGACGCTTCGCCACGTTCGAGCCCACGCCCGAGGTGGTCGGGCCGCCCAGGCGCGAGGCGAGCGCCTCGGTGCCAAGCAGGTCCGCGTCCGCCACCGAGGTCATCGTGCCGGTGACATCGCCCTCGAAGGCGACGAGCGTCACGACGGTGCCGGTGGTGGTGATGGCGCCGTAGCCGGAGACGAACTCGACCCCGCCGTAGCCCTTGCGGTCGATGATCTTGCCGGTGATGGTGCCGTTCGCACCGATGGCCACGGGGCCGACGATGCGCTGCTGCTTGATGCTGTTGTGGAGATCGTTCGATTTCATGGTCCTTTCCCTTCCGAATGGGATGAAGAAGGGCCGCCGCAGCGGCCCACTCTTGGCCTTCAGCCGGTTGTGCTTCGAGCTCGGCCGACTACGCCGAGAAGCGGAGGAACTTCACCGCCTCGAAGTTGACCGCCCCGCCGCCCGTGCGCTTGGTGCTGTAGAACACGATGTAGGGCTTGGCGGTGTAGGGGTCGCGCAGCGTGCGCACGCCGATGCGGTCCACGACGGTGTAGGCCTCGCGGAAGTCGCCGAAGGCGAGCGAGAGCGACCCGGTGGCGAGCGCCGGCATGTACTGGTCGACGCGCGCCGGGTAGCCCATCAGCCGCTCGGGCTGGCCCTGCTGCATGCCCGGCTCCCACAGGTAGCGGTTCGTGGTGGACTCCTTCAGCTTCCGCGCCGCGGTGCGCACCTCGCGCCGCATGACGAAGATGCCGTTCTGGAGCACCCAGTCCTTGCACGCGCCCATCAGGTCGTGCACCGGGTCGAACTGCGTGGTGTAGAAGGCCCCGTTCGCGCCCGTGTTCACGTGCTCGAACGTGCCCCAGGCCCGCGAGCTGTCCGCCGTGGCCGCCGTCGGGTAGTCGGCGAGGCCTCGCGGCTGTCCGACGCCGTTGCCGGTCCAGAACGCGGCACCTTCCACGCGCCCGAACTTGTCGGCGACCTTGTCGGCGAGGTAGCCCTCGACGTCGACCGCCGCGTCGTCGATCAGCTGCTGCGAGGCCCGCGGCGCGGCGTACATCTCGTGCGCCTCGATGCGGTACTTGCCGAGCTGCGGCGTGGTGGTCTCGTTGCGCGCGCCGGTCTCGGAGACCCAGCCCGCGTCGGCTTCGCCCGTGTCGGAGATGCCCTCGAGGAACGGCCCGCTCACCGCCTGGATCGTGGCGATCTGGCGCATGATCGACTGCTCGTACATGCGCTTCACCATCCGGCCCACGGTCGGGGGCGGCAGCAGGTAGCCGCCGTCGGGGTCGCCGCCGGCGATCATGGCTTTCCGCTCGTCGCCCGAGAGGGCTTCGAGGTTGCCGGTGCGCATGAACTTGAAGAGCCCGCTCTTGTAGAGGAGGTAGTGTTCCTCGGTCACCTGGCCGCCGACGAGCTGCTTGCCGCTCGCGGCCGCGTCGGTCACGCGCATGAGGTTGAAGTTCTTCACCTCGATGGCGAGCATCTGCTTCTCTTCGGCCGAGCCCGTGCCCGGGCGTTGCATCTTCTCGACCGCGGACTCGAACTGCTGCTTCAGGTCGCCGACCTTGTCGAGCGCCTCGCCGATCTTCGCGACCTTCGCCTCGAGATCGGCCACGGCCTTGCCCTCGGCCTTCGCCTTGAGCAGCTGGTCGTTCGCCTTGCGGAACTCCTCCCAGGCCTTGCCCTGGTCCTCGAGGATGCGCTTGAACTCCTCCATGCTCGTGTCGCCGACCATCAGGGGCGCGGCCATCGCCATGCCCACCAGAGCCGGGTCCGTCGGGATCGCGCCGAGCGCGACCGCCAGGCCGATGACCAGCACGGCGGCGAGGCGCATCCCGTTCTTCTGCAGGTACGTTTTCATCGTTGCTCCTTCATCAGGTTTTGAGGATCGAGGTGTTGCGTCTGGCGATGTCCGCCAGCTCTGCGAGGCTCGGTCCAGCGTCCTGCATGGAGGCGAGCGCCTTGTAGCCGCGGGTGATGATCGCCCGCGCTTCGGAGCGGCTGAACCCAGCGTCCTGCATGAGCCAGCGCTCGAATTCCCGTTCGGTCATGTCCGCGCCCTTCACCGAGCGCACGCGCGCTTTGGCGTTGGCCGGGAACGTGACCGGGCTGATCTCGATGAGATCGACCTTCTTCAGCGTGCGCCGCGGCTCCTCGGGCTTCGAGCGCGGCGTCCATTCCTTCGGGATGTAGCCGATCGACAGGCCGTCGATCGCCGGCCGCGGCTTCATCTTCATCAGCTCGTAAAGTTCGCGCCCGCGCGGGGTGTCCGCGAGCTTGCCCGTGACCTTGAGGCCCTTGCCGTCCTCGGCGAGCTCGGTCCACAGGCCGACCGGCGTCAGATCGTCGGCGGTCATGCCCCATCCCCCGTGCTGCGAGAGCATCGAGGGCCAGATGCCGCTCTTTCTCGAGGTCGAGAGCGTGTCGGCGAACGCGCCCGGGGCGATCACGTCGCCGTAGGCGTCCACGTTGCCGAAGACCGCGCCGTAGCCGCTGAAGGTCATCGGCTCGTCGCCGGCGGCCTTCGTCTCGAGCGTTTGCAGCACGCAGATCAGGTGGTCCATCGCAATCTCCTTCTCGCCTATGCGGCGCGTCTGAAGAGCAGCTCCTCTTCGCGCGCGCGCCTTGCGCGCACGTTCACGACAACCTCTGGCGTGACTTGCGGCACGCCGAACCTCGTTCTCGCCGGGATCCCGCCCACCTGGCCGAGCCGATGATCATCGGGCCGGTAGTGCCGGCGCGGCGCGAAGTAGACACGCCGTCCCGAGCCCACCGGCGGCCCCTGCGGCACCACCACGGGCGCCTGGGCGACCGAGGGCTGCCCCACGGCCGCAACGCCCGCGATCCCGGAGGCCTCGATCGTGTGCGGCGCGGTGCCGACCTCCGGCTGCCCGAGCGCCTCGGCGTTCTCGACCCCTGCCGGGGAGATCTGGCCGTTCAGCCCGGGCTCCCCGAGCGCCGTCGTCGAGGCGATGCCGGCGGCGCCGATCGTCCCGTGCAGCGCCGGAGCGCCGAAGGCCTGCGCGCTCGCAAGGCCCGCCGGCGCGATGGTGCTGTTCAGCGCCGGGCTGCCGAGCGCGGATGCGCCCGGGATCCCGGTCGGAGAGATCTGGTGCGCGGCCGGCCCGGACTCCTGCCACAGGAGCAGCAGGCCGCTCATTTCTCCGCCGCGGCCCTCATGTCCTGGAGGCGCTTGACCGCGTGCAGCATGCCCTCCTCGTGGCGCGCGAGCTGCGTGCGCGCGTGGTCGAGCTCCCGCTGCAGGGCGGCGATGTTTCTCGCCGGCAGCAGCAAGTTCTTCTGATCGGCGAGCGGCTCGAGCTCCGCGACCCGCTCCTGCCAGCGCTTCAGGTTCGCTTTCTGCGTGTCCACTTGGCCTGCGGCCGCCTCGAGCTCCTGCGCTTGGGCGGCGGCCGCGAGCTCCGCGTCCAGCGCCTGGCTGCAGGCGACGTGCCGCCGATCGGCGATGAGCCCGGCATGGTGCGGCGTCTTCGCCTCGGCCCAGGTCACGCGCTCGTCGACCAGGCCGTTCGCCTCATCGAGCGTCCCGCCGGCGGTGCTGAGGCACTTTCGCCCTGCGCGCAGCGCCTCGCACGGCGTGGAGATGTACCAGACCCCGTTGAGGAGCATCGACGTGTCCTTGCGCATGTACTGCGCGAGGACAGCGCTCGGCAGCTTGTCGTTCTTCGCCATCGGCTACTCCGTGGTGAAGTAGACGAGCGCGCCGGTGAGGCCGACAGTGCCGGCGCCGCCCTGCTGGATCAGGATCCCCTGGTTCTGCCGCAGCACGATCTCGGCCACGCGGTTGCCGATCGACGATGGCAGCAGGTTTTGGTGCTGCATCAGGCCGACCGCGGCGTTCGTCTCCTCGTTGAAGTGGTACTGCCGCAGGTACTCGTACACCGAGGTAGCGCCGCCCGTGGCGCCAGCGCGCGCCGTGATGTCGGAGTCGAGCGCCGGCTGCGTCGTGTCCATCGGCCGCGGCGTGATCGTCGAGCCGCCCGTTCCGACCGCGCTCGTGCGGTGCAGAATGAACTCGAGCGCAACGCCGGTGATCGCGGTCCAGGTCGGGATGATCCAGATCCCGCGCACCCGCACGATCACCGTGGCGTCGGCGTTGAACAGATCCCCGACGCGCCGGTTCGCCGCGTTCGTCGCCGGCGTGAACCAGGCGAACCATTCGTCGCGGCTGCCCTGGATGTGGCCGTCGCCGTCGGCGACCATCACCACCGGGTAGTGCTTCGAGCTGACGATCTTCGTCGCGTGCTCGACCCCGGAGGCCTGGTCGGTGACCGTGATGCTGTCCGGGGCGAGCTGCGCCCGGATCAGCGCCGCGATCGCCGCGCGCCTCGGCACGCCGGCGAGCTCGAGCTCGCGCACCAAGTCCGACGGGCGTCCCTCGGCCGGGCCCTCCTCGAGCGCCGGCGGCACCCAGAGGCCGCTCGGGCGCCGCCGGAAAGCGGTGTCGAGCCTCACAGCGCGAAGATCTTGTTCGCGCCGTTGTCCCAGACGATCGGGCAGGCCTGCGCGGCCTCCGGGGTGAACGGCAGCCCGACCGCGTCGTCGATGTAGGCGATCAGGCGTGCGGTCGCGTCGTTCCCGGTGTGCAGGAACACCACGAGCGCGTTGCTCGCATTCGCCGCGGTCGCGTTGAGCGTCGAGTCGTTCGCGTCGAAGACGCCGTTCGTGATGCTCTTGCCCGCGAGCGCGGCGCTGCGCCCGTTGTCGACCGCGCCGAGGTCGGCGACGAACTCGTCGGCCGCGTCGTAGGTATAGGTCGATCGCACGAGCATCACGCGCACGTCGGCGTTCATCAGGTCGAGGCCGGCGCCGAGCGCGCGCTCCTTCGCCTTCGGGAAGACCGCGCTAGCCATGCTCGTACTCCGTCCGGATCCGGGTCACTTCCTGCGTCTTGCCGTCCCGCTCGACGTGCTGCGTCGAGCTCTTCGGGTGCTGCACCGTGACGCCAGGCGAGGAGATGAAGGCCTCCACCTTCGGAGCCGATCGGGCGTCCACCTGCACGGCGCCGTCCTGGATCGTGGTCCTCGCGTCCACCTGGATCGCGCCCGCGGCGAAGGTCACCTGCGGAGCCGGCGCGGCCAGGGTGCGGCGCTTCTTGCCATCCTCGCCCTCGCCCCCGTCGTCGTCCTCCTCGCTCCCCTTGCCGCCGTCGCCATCCTTCTTCGGGGGCTCGGTGCCGACGAAGGTGTTCACCGGCGTGAGGGGCTCGTCGAGCCCGTCGATCGCGTTCATGTCGAGCACCGCGCGGGCCTCGTTTCGCACCATGATCCCG
>FKKE01003371.1_pt1 | contig 13442 bp, 12 predicted proteins | sample 1106331 | NCBI WGS metagenome assembly FKKE01 (sample SAMEA3931202, study PRJEB13176) | freshwater metagenome | biome: Drinking water system; feature: drinking water; material: freshwater | place: China | collected 2013-02-06 | reverse complement strand
GCCAGTACACGCCGTACGGCGCGTTCTCCTCGCCGAGCGCGGCGTCGGGGCCGAGGATCTCGAGCGCGAGCTTCGTCACGCGCTGGTTCGACTCCGACCAGACGAGCTTCGAGATCGAGCCCTCTGGGCCGGGCAGGCCCGTCTTCATGAGCGTCGAGAGCGAGCGGTAGTTCGTGAAGCGCACGCCCTGCATCTCGATCCACTCACGTGCGATGCGATCGCGCTGCAGCTGGTCGGCGCCGCGGTCGCGCGCGAGCGCAATGAGCTTGCGGATCTGCACCTCGAGCGCGGCCTGCAGCGCGAAGCCGAGCGTCCCGCGCTCGTGGAGGAGCGTCGTCATCGCGACCTGCCAGCCGCTGCCGATCTCGCCGAGGAGGTTCTCCGCCGGCACGTGCACATCGTTGAAGAAGATCTCGTTGAACTCCGACTCGCCGGTGATCTGGCGCAGCGGGCGGACATCGACGCCGGGCGCGTGCATGTCGACGATGAGGTACGTGAGGCCTGCGTGGCGTGACGAGTCCGGGTCGGAGCGCGTCAGGAGGATGCAGAAGTCGGCGATGTGCGCGAACGACGACCAGACCTTCTGCCCGTTTACGACGAAGCCGCCTGGCTCCTGGCGTGCGCTGGTGCGCACGCCCGCGAGGTCGGAGCCGGCGCCGGGCTCCGAGAAGCCCTGGCACCAGATCTCCTCCGCCGAGAGGATCGGCGCGAGGTAGCGCGCCTTCTGCTCCTCGGTGCCGTGCGCGATGATCGTCGGCCCGGCCATGCCGATGCCGATGACGCCGATGTGCGGCGGCGCCTCGGCGCGGGCCATCTCCTCGAGGAAGATCGCCTGGTGGGTATATGGCGCGCCGCCGCCGCCGTACTCCTCGGGCCACGTGAGCCCGACGTATCCGGCGTCGTAGAGCGCGCGGCTCCACTCGCGCATCTCGGGGCCGTCGAAGCGCGTCGCGCCGCCGCGGTGGCCCTGGAGCCCGTCGGGGAGGTTCTCCTCCATCCAGGCACGCAGCTCGGCCCGGAACGCGGCCTCGGCGGGTGTGTCGCGCAGATCCATCGGCGCGATCCTAGACGCTTCGCGGACGGCCTTCAGCACGCGCCCGCGCTCGGCGTTGCCGCGCGATCCGGCCCGGTTTAGGGTTCACCGACCGATGGCCCTCCTCGAGGTACGGGACGTCACGCTCCGCTTCGGCGGCATCGTCGCTCTCGACGGCGTCTCGTTCGACGTCGAGGAAGGGCACATCGCAGGCCTCATCGGCCCGAACGGCGCGGGTAAGACGACCGCGTTCAACGTCATCACACGGCTGTACAAGCCCGACTCGGGCGAGGTGCTGCTCGACGGCGTGTCACTGCTCAGGCAGCCGGCGTACAGGATCGTGCGCAAGGGCGTCGCCCGCACCTTCCAGAACATCCAGCTCTTCCGCACGATGTCGGTGCTCGAGAACGTGCTCGTGGGGGCGCACGGCCGCGGACGCAAGGCCGGGGAGCAGCAGGCGTACGAGATGCTCGACGTCGTCGGGCTCCGCGAACGCGCCCACTTCCCGGCGGCGGCGCTCCCGTACGGGATCCAGAAGCGGGTCGAGCTCGCGCGCGCGCTCGTCGCGAAGCCGCGCCTGCTCCTCCTCGACGAGCCCGCGGGCGGGCTCAACCACGAGGAGGTTGCGGAGCTCGGCCAGTTCATCACGAAGATCCGCGACGACTTCGAGCTCACCGTGCTGCTCGTCGAGCACCACATGAACCTCGTCATGAGCATCTCGGACGACGTGAACGTCCTGAGCTTCGGGCGGAAGATCGCGAACGGGCCACCGGCGCAGGTCCAGGCCGATCCCGCCGTGATCGAGGCCTACCTCGGCTCGGACGACGAGCACGAGGATCCCGCCCCTCTCCCCAACGGACATGGCCAGGTGTCTGACCCCGCGTCTGACACCGAGCAGGAAGCCGCCGAGTGACGACGCTCCTCGAGCTCGACGGCGTCGCCGCCCGCTACGGGCCGGTGCAGGCGCTCAGCGACGTCTCGCTTGTCGTGCGCGAGGGCGAGGTCGTCGCCGTGCTCGGCGCGAACGGCGCGGGGAAGACGACCACGCTCCGCGCGATCTCGGGCACCGTGTCGCGCTCGGGCACGATCGAGCTCGAGGGCAGGCAGCTCAAGGGCGGCCCCGAGGCTGCGGCGAAGACCGGCATCGCGCACGTACCGGAGGGTCGTGGGACGTTCGTCGACCTGACCGTCATGGAGAACCTCAAGCTCGGCGCGTACACCCGCCGCGACCGCTCGGTGAAGGCGGACGTCAAGCGCGTCGCCGAGTACTTCCCGTGGATGACCGAGCGCGGCGGCCAGCGCGCCGGGACGCTCTCAGGCGGCGAGCAGCAGATGCTGGCGCTCGGCCGGGCGCTCATGAGCCGGCCACGGCTGCTTCTCCTCGACGAGCCGTCGCTCGGGCTCGCGCCGATGATCGTCCGCGAGTTCTTCCGCATCGTCCGCCAGCTGAACGAGGCCGAGGGGCTGACCGTGCTCGTCGTCGAGCAGGACGCACGCATCGCGCTGAACGCCTCGTCGCGCGCGTACGTCCTCGAGGTCGGCCGCGTGGCGCTCACCGGGACGAGCAACGAGCTGCGCGACGACGAGAACGTCCGCCGGAGCTACCTCGGCTACTGACATGGTTGCGGCGGCCTTCACCGACTTCATGCAGCAGATCGTCTCCGGTCTCGCGTCGGGCGGCGTCTACGCCCTTCTCGCCCTTGCCCTCGTGATCATCCATCGCTCGACCGGGGTCATCAACTTCGCGCAGGGCGAGATGGCGACGCTTTCGACCTACATCGCGTGGGCGCTGATCGCGCACAACGGGTGGAGGTACTGGCCGGCGTTCGCCGCCACGCTCGTCCTCTCGTTCGTCGGCGGCGTCGGCATCCACCGCATCGTCATCCGGCCGGTCGAGCGCGGGAGCGTGCTGCGGATCGTCATCGTGACGATCGGCCTGCTCGTCGCGATCAACGGCTTCGTCGTCTGGCAGTGGAGTGGCGAGCCGCAGCAGCTGCAGAGCCCATTTGGGACGGCCGTCTACGACATCGGCGGAGTCATCGTGTCCGCGAGCGACATCGGGACGATCGTCGTCGCCCTCGGCATCGTGCTCGTCCTGTGGGCGCTCTTCCAGTTCACGAAGGTCGGTCTTGCGCTGCGGGCGGCCGCCGTGAACCCGGAAGAGGCGCGGCTCGTCGGCGTCCGCGTGAGTTGGATGCTCGCGCTCGGCTGGGGCCTCGCTGCGCTGCTCGGCGCCGTCGCGGGCATGCTCACCGCGCCGACGGTGGGGCTCGACCCGAACATGATGGCGGCGGTGCTCATCTACTCGTTCGCCGCCGCGGTGCTCGGCGGCATCGACTCGCCGCTCGGCGCCGTTGTCGGCGGGCTCCTCATCGGCGTGCTGCTCAACATGCTCAGCTTCCTCAGCCAGTACGGGATGTTCGACTGGTTCACGGAGGAGCTGCGTCTGCCGATGGCGCTCCTCCTCATCCTCGTCGTCCTGCTCGTCCGCCCGCAGGGCATCTTCGGCCGGCCGGAGGTGAAACGCGTATGACGCCGAGAGAGAAGCGCATCGTCGGCTTCGTCGCCTTCGCGGCGTTCGCCATGTTCGTCCTCGTCCTGCCGCTGTTCGTCAGCGACTTCAAGGCGCGCGACTACTCGTACGTCGGGATCTACCTCATCGCACTCCTCGGGCTGAACATCCTCACCGGCTACACGGGCCAGATCTCCCTCGGGCACGGCGCCTTCATGGCGATCGGCGGGTACACGACCGCGATCCTCATGGCGGGGAACGAGCAGTTCGGAGGACCTGTCGCGGGCGGGCTGCAGGACGTATGGACGTTGCCGATCGCGGGGCTGGTCGCAGGGCTCTTCGGTCTCGCGTTCGGGCTGCCCGCCTTGCGGCTCTCGGGCCTCTACCTTGCGCTCGCCACCTTCGCAATCGCCGTCGCCATGCCCTCGACGGTGAAGCGTTTCGAGGAGTTCTCGGGCGGCGGCCAGGGCATCCAGCTCTTCGGGCTGCCCGAGCTCACGGGCTCGAACGCCGTCGCTGGCGACGACCCCAGCGCGCCCGCGACGTTCGACCTGCTCGGGATCACGTTCACGCAGAACGACTGGATGTACTACCTCGCGTGGACGACCGCGCTCGTCATGTTTGCCGGCGCCTGGCTCATCCTGCGCGGGCGGACGGGCCGCGCGTTCCGCGCCGTGCGCGACTCGGAGACGGCGGCGGTGTCGTCGGGCGTGAGCCTCGCCCGCTACAAGACCCTCGCGTTCGGGGTCAGCGCCGCCTACGCGGGCGTCGCCGGGGGGCTCTTCGCGATCGCGAGCGCCTTCGTCAATCCCGACACGTTCCCGATCGCGCTCTCGATCTTCCTCCTCGTCGGCATCGTCGTCGGCGGCCTCGGCGGGCTGTCGGGACTCGTGTTCGGCGCGATCTTCGTCGCGTTCCTGCCGCTGTGGGCGCAGGGGCAGGACCTCGGCTCGCTGCTGCCGGACCGGATCATCGAGGAGACGCAGAAGCCGGGCGGGCCGGCAATCGTCTACGGCATCGTCCTGATCCTGCTGATGTTCGTCCTGCCGAACGGCGTGGGCGGTCTCTTCCGCCGGCTCGGGCAGCTGATCGGCAGTCGCCGCTACTCTCGGTCGAAGTGAAAGCCATCCTCGCTGTCCTCGCGGCGGCGCTCGCCGTCTCGCTGCCGACCGCGCTCGCCGGATCGACCGCCGATCCGGGCATCAGCGCGACGACGATCCTGGTCGGCGGCACGTCTCCGCTGACCGGCCCTGCCGCCTCCTATGCCTCGGTCGCGCGCGGCGCCAACGCGTACTTCGAGTTCGTCAACGCCGCGGGCGGCGTCAACAAGCGGAAGATCGAGTACGAGATCGTGGACGACGCCTACAACCCGGCGCAGACCGTGCTCGCGGTACGCCGGCTCGTCGAGCAGGACAAGGTCTTCGCCGTCTTCAACACGCTCGGCACCGAGTCGAACCTCGCGATCCGCGACTACCTGAACCAGGTCAAGGTGCCGCAGCTCTTCGTCGCGTCCGGCGCGACGACATGGGGGCGCGACGCGGCGAAGTACCCGTGGACGATCGGCTTCCAGCCGAGCTACGCGGCGGAGGGTCTCGTCTACGGCCAGTACATCGCGCGGACGAAGAAGAAGGCCAAGGTCGCCGTGCTCTTCCAGAACGACGACTACGGGAAGGACCTGCTCACGAGCTTGAAGCAGGGCCTCGCCCGCTCGGGCTCGAAGGTCGTGGCGGCGGAGCCGTACGAGGTGCGCTCGAGTGACGTCGGGTCGCAGGTCGCGAAGCTCAAGGCCTCCGGCGCGAACGTCCTCTGCATCTTCGCGACGCCGACCTTTGCCATCCAGGCCTACGTCTTCGCGAACCGGCTCGGCTGGAAGCCGCTCGTGATCAACAACGCCGTCTCCGGCACCTCGAACATCATGGTGCTCGCCTCCGAGGGCGGGAAGAACAAGCTCGTCGAGGGGACGATCACGACGACCGTCCTCAAGGATCCGACCGATCCGCGCTGGAACAAGGACGCCGGGATGAAGCAGTACCGCGCGCTGCTCGCCAAGTACGCGAAGGGCGCGAACCCGAACGACGTCTACCACGTGTACGGCATGGCGGTCGCGTACGAGACGGTCGGAGTCCTGCGGCGGCTCGGTGCGAACCCGACGCGCGCGGCCTTGATGGCGCGTGCCCGCTCGATCTCGAGCCCGAAGAACCCGTTCCTGCTGCCTGGTGTCGCCGTGAAGACGGGCGCAGGCGACAACTTCCCGATCCAGCAGGGCCAGCTCCAGCGCTGGACGAAGGGCCGCTTCGCCCCCGTCGGCGGGCTCTGGACGTCGAAGCGGAACTAGCGCAGCTTCGGCCATGGCGCCGCTCTTCGGCAGTAACGACGAGCACGCCGTCCAGTGGCATCTGCCCAAGGTCTACGAGCTCGGGCTGATCGACGCAGGCGAGATCGTCTGCGAGGTGGAGGGTGCGATCAGGGACGACCATCCCGGAGTCCTCGTCGTCACGGATTTGCAGGTGATCCATCTGGATCGCGGGATCTTCGGACCCACGACGTACGCCGTGCGACTCGCCGACGTCGTTGACGCTGAGGTGTACGAGCCTCGCGGTTTCCGACTCCTTTCAGCTGGTGCGGGCCTCGCGCTTGCTACCAGGAGGGCTGGGAGTGCGAATTGGGTCGACATCGGCCAGTTTCGCGAGTTGCTGGCCGATGGCGAGCGGGCGCTGGCGCTGGAGGAGGAAGTGTGGCTCGGCCTGCGCGATGGGCGGCTGCTCGTGACCGATCGGCGGGTCGCCTTCCTCATGGGCGGTGTCCTCTGGCATCGCCGCGTGGTCATCGAGCTTGCATGGGCTGAGATCGGCAGTGTCGCCGTCAAGGACGGCGAACGTGGGGGCAGGGCTAATCTCGAGCTCGCGACGAAGGTTCCGGTTCGATCGAACTATCTCGTCGCGTTCGACGTTGCGAAGGGTGGCGCCGCGGAGCTCGAGCAGTTGATCGAGTCGGCGATGCGAGGGGAGCGTCCGGATCCTCCTCCGATGCGGGTCGAGTTCGAGGGGATCAAGGGCGACCAAGAGCGGGCAGGACAGATCGCGCGGACGATCATGCGGCAGAAGGAGTTTCTCGAACGTCGTCTACCGGTCGCTGTTCCGGAGCTCGCCGAGGTAGAGGTCGACGCCCCACTCCCCCCAGTGCGCGTCGCACTTGGGCGCGGGGTCGTCGCCTGGGTGAGCGATCGCGGCGGGGAGCTGTACGTCTGGGGCGACCCCTTCTCGGAAGGCTTCGACGTCATGAGGGCGAGCGCTCGCCCCCCGGCCGGCGTGTCGTTCGCCCCGTCCGATGCCGTGTCCGAGTTCCGGCTCTTCGTGGAAGCGGACATGGCGTTCTCGAGTCCGATCCGCTTACGCCGGCGCTGGTTCGGTCTGCGCGACGGGATCACGGTGGACACGGGAGTCGTCGTCGGCGGCGTGATGTAGAGAAACGCCTTGTCGCGCGCCCGTCGGATCGTCAGCAGGGCGGGATGCGCGCGGTGTTGTTCGCCTCGTTCGACTCGGTGATCTGGTTCTGCGGGTCGATCGTGATCAACCGCTGGATCGACGCGCACGTCACCGTCCGCGTCGTGGAGGCGCCTGCGGCGAGGCCGCGGATGGTGAAGGTACCGACGCCCTGCACGGTGACGAGGAACACGCCGGCTGCCGCGTTCCCGCGGTTCGTGATCGTGAAGCTCGTCCCGCTCACCGCGCTCACGACGAGGTCGGGCTGCGGGAGCGGCGTCACGGTGATCGTGAACCGTCCGGTGCTCGCGTTGCCGCGAGCGTCGCGGGCCGTGCAGGTCACGGCCGTCGTTCCGACGCGGAAGGTCGTCCCCGATGCAGGCGCGCAGGTCGGCGTCACCGTGCCGTCGACCAGGTCGGCCGCCGTCGCCGAGTAGCTGACGACAGCTCCGGCGAGGGTCGTCGCCGGCACCGTTCGGTCGGCGGGAAGGGTCAGGACAGGAGCTGTCGTGTCGACGACCGTCACCGCGAACGAGCCCGTCGCCCGGTTACCGCTGGCGTCGACTGCGGAGCAGCGGACGGTCGTCGCGCCGAGCGGGAACGTCACCCCCGAGCCGGGTGTGCAGCTCGCCCGAACGCGCGTGTCCACGCGATCCGTCGCCGACACCTGGAACGCGACCTTCGCTCCGGCCGGCCCGGTGGCCTCGGAGGTGGGTGGCACGGGGAGGACGAGGCGCGCCGCCGTCGTATCCACGACCGCGATCTCGAAGCTCCCGCGCGCAGTGTTGCCCTGCGGGTCCGTCGCGGAGCAGCGAACCGTCGTCGTACCGAGCTGGAAGCGTGAGCGCGATGCTCGCGAGCAGCGCACCGGGACGGCCTTGCCGCCCTCGCGAGCGGTGACGGCGAACGCGACCCGCGTGCCGCGCGGCGCGGTCGCCTCGACCGAGATGTCGTCGGGGAGCCGCAGCGTCGGGGCGGTCGTGTCGCCGACCTGCACCACGAAGCTCTCGGTCGCGACGTTGCCGGCCTGATCCGTGCTCGTGCACTCGACCGTCGTGGTGCCCACGGGGAGCGTCTTGCCCGATGGAACGGAGCACTCGACGGTCACGATCCCGTCTACGGCGTCACGCGCCGACGGCGCGAACGAGACGGGGGAGCCTGCCTCGACGGCGACCGTCTCGGGGAGGGTGAGCACCGGTGGCTGCGAGTCGCGCACGACGACCGCGAACGTTGCGCGGCCGACGTTTCCTGCCGCGTCGCGCGCTGTGCAGGTCACTGTCGTCTCGCCGAGCGGGAGGACGGCGCCGCGCTGCGGGTTACAGCCGAGCTCGGTGCCGGCATCCACCCGGTCGCGCGCACGCGCTCGGAACACGACGGGCGCTCCCTCCGGGCCGGTCGCCTCGATCTCGAGCGACGCCGGCACGATCACGAGTGGCGCCGTCGAGTCGACGACCTCGACGGTGAACGCGCCTCCTGCTTGGTTTCCCGCTGCGTCCTGCGCAGTGCACGCGACGTCCGTCGTCCCGATGGCGAAGTCATCGCCGGACGCCGGGCTGCAGCTCACCTCGACCGAGCCGTCCACGCTGTCCTTCGCCTCGACCACGAAGGAGACCGGCGCGCCTCCCGCGCTCGTCGCCTCCTGCGTCACCGCGGTTGGGAGCGCGAGTTGCGGCGGTCTCGTGTCGACCTGTGGCTGCGCTCCGGACGAGGCTGGGTCCGTGCCGGGCAGGAGCGCTCCGGCTACGACGATGAAGCCGACGATGAGCGCGACTCCGCCACCGGCGAGCCACATCGCCTTGCCGCCCGCAAGCGCCCGCAGCCCGGCCGCGGGCTCCCAGAACCCGCTCGCCGCCAGTGCGTCGTCGACCCGCCCGAAGAGCTCCGGGAACGGGATCGGGACGAGCGCGCGGTACAGCTTCGAGGCCTCGCGCATCTCGACGAGGGCCTTCTGGCAGAGCTCGCACGACTCGAGGTGCGCCAGGGTCCGTTCGGCGGCCGTACCCGCGAGCTGCCCGTCGAGGTAGGCAGAGAGCGACGGCAGCAGCGCCTGGCACTCCTCGGGCAGCTTCGAGCGGTCGACCTCGACGAGCCGGAGCTCCTCGCGAAGGCGCAGCCGCGCCCTCGAGATGAGCTGCGCGACCGCGTTCTCCTTGAGCCCGACGAGCTCGCCGATCTCCGCGTAGCTGCGATCCTCGAGCTCGCGCAGGGCGAGGACGAGGCGCTGGCGCGGGGCGAGGGCGGCGTTCGCCCGGCGCACGCGCTGCTGCTGGTCGGCGAGAAGCGTCGAGCGCTGAGGATCGTCTTCGAGCGGCCGTGGCCCGGTGGGCTCCGGGATCTCGTCGACCGGCTGCTGACGCTTCGCGCGCTCGACGCTCTTGAGGAAGAGGTTCCGCTCGGTTGCGAAGAGATAGGCGCCCAGGTCGAGCGTGTCCGGGTCGAGCGACTCGAGCTTCGGCAGCACGCGCAGAAACGTCTCCTGGACGAGATCCGCGGAGTCGTGCGGGTTGCCCGTCAGGTGGTAGGCGAGCTTGTAGAGCCGCTCGTTGTAGAGCGCGTACACCTCCTCCCACGCCGTGCGGTCACGGCTGCGGAGGCGCGCGACGAGGGCGGCGTCAGACGGAGCGGGCGCTACCGTCATCGTCCGATTCTAGGTCGGGCCGCGCGCGGAGGAACTCCGCGAAGGCGGCGTGCTTGGCGAGGTAGGCGGCGAGTGCGACGAGCCCCGACTGCGCCCACTCGCGCAGCCAGAGCTCGTCGACGTCCGTGTCGGCGATCTCGCGCTCGTCCATCCCCGTGCTCACAGCAGGATCCGGAGCGCGGTGTCCGACGCGCAGCCGTTGGCCACGAGGTCGACGGCGAGGTGCAGGTCGACCTGATGTCGGTCGGCCAGGATGAGCGCCGCGGTCTCGTCGTAGCCGGCGCGGAGCAGCTGCTCGAAGCGCCACCGGGCGACACGCTCGTCCTCTCTCTCGGGGATGTGGGTCTCGACAACGGTCATCTGAGGCTCCTCTCGTGTGGTGCTGACACACGGAGAACCCCGTCACAGCCCGGAACTTACGGCGCTCGAAAGAAACGTTCGGACCGACCGTAAGGAACCGACGACCCGCGGGTTGTACCGGCACGGATCACCACCCACACGACCAAGGAGGTCACCATGAAGATCCGCAGCCTCACTCCCGCGACGGTCATCGCATCGCTCGCACTCCTGTTCTCGCTCTCCGGCACGGCAGTCGCCGGCGCGCTCATCACCGGCGCCGAGGTCAAGAACTCGACCCTCACCGGGATCGATGTCAAGAACGGGTCGCTCGGCACGGTCGACGTCAAGAACGGATCGCTCCTGCCGGTCGACTTCAAGCCCGGCTCCATTCCTTCCGGCGAGCAGGGCCCGCCCGGCCCGCCTGGTGCACCGGGTGCTCCTGGGGCGCCGGGCGCTCCTGGTTCGAACGGCGTCGCCGGCTACCAGATCGTCAACGCCGGCAGTGCGATCGACTCGAACTCTCTGAAGGTCGTGTTCGCAGCATGCCCGGCCGGTAAGAAGGTCGTCGGCGGAGGCGGGCTCGCGATCAACTTGAGCTTCCCAACCGAGGTCGGAATCGTGGCTAGCCAACCACTGGGTGACGGCGCGTGGCGCGTGGCTGCCCAGGAGATCAATCCGTACGCACCGGCCTGGCAGTTGCGGGTGTACGCGATCTGCGTCGACATCGCCGCATAGCTCTCCCTCCCCGGGTGTGTGCCGACAGGCCGCCAGGTTCGCCTGGCGGCCTGTCTCGTTCGTGCGCGTATGCTCGGACACGTGCGAGAGCTGCTGGCCACGCCGCTCGACGAGCTGCTCGCCGAGGCTCGGCGACTCCGCGTCGGGCCGCTTGTCACGTACTCGCCGAAGGTCTTCATCCCGCTCACGACGCTCTGCCTCGATGTCTGCGGGTACTGCACGTTCGCCCGGCCGCCGCGCCGTGGCGAGCGCGCGTTCATGACCGAGGACGAGGTGCTCGCGATCGCCTGCGCCGGGGCGGCGGCCGGTTGCCGCGAGGCGCTCTTCACGCTCGGCGACAAGCCCGAGCTGCGCTACAAGGTCGCCCGCGAGGAGCTGCGGGCACTCGGCTGTTCCACGACGCTCGAGTACCTCGAGCGTTGCGCGCGGCTCGTACTCACCGAGACCGGACTGCTGCCGCACCTCAATCCGGGAGTGATGACTCGTGCGGAGCTCGAGCTGCTGCGCCCGGTCTCGGCCTCGATGGGGATCATGCTCGAGACGACGGCCGAGCGGCTGGCGGCAAAGGGGGGCCCGCACTGGGCCTCGCCGGACAAGGTGCCCGCCCGCCGCCTCGAGACGATCCGCCTCGCCGGAGAGCTCGCGATCCCGTTCACGAGCGGGATCCTCATCGGGATCGGCGAGACCCGGGAGGAGCGGATCGACGCGCTGCTCGCGCTGAAGGCGCTCGGCTCCGAGCACGGGCACGTGCAGGAGGTCATCGTCCAGAACTTCCGCGCGAAGCCCGGGACACGGATGGCGTCCTCGCCGGAGCCGTCGCTCGACGAGCATCTCTGGACGATCGCGGTCGCGCGGATCTTGCTCGGGCCTGGCTGGCACGTGCAGGCGCCGCCGAACCTCGCCTTCGACGACTTCCCACGCCTGCTCGACGCGGGCATCGACGACTGGGGCGGCGTGTCGCCGGTGACGATCGACCACGTGAACCCGGAGGCGCCGTGGCCGGAGCTCGAGCGGCTCGTCGAGGCGACCCATTCACGCGGGCTCGAGCTCGCGCCGCGGCTGCCGGTCTATCCCGAGTACGTCTCGGAGCGGTGGATCGACGACGGCGTGCTGCCCTTCGTCCTTCGCGCCTCCGACGCGACCGGGCTCGCCCGCGACGATTCGTGGGCGCCCGGAGATCCGGTCACGCCGCCGTTCGTCGTCCGCCGCGACGCCCCGCCCCTCGAGCTCGTCGGCGACGAGCTCGGCGCGGACGACATCACCCGGCTGCTCGAGGCGCGCGGGGAGGAGGCCCAGCGCGTGTTCGCCGCTGCCGATCGCCTTCGTCGCGACGTCTGCGGCGACACGGTCAGCTACGTCGTCACCCGGAACATCCAGTACACGAACGTCTGCTACTTCCGCTGCGGATTCTGCGCCTTCTCGAAGGGGAAGCTCGCTGCGAACCTGCGCGGCGCGCCGTACCTCGTCCCGCGCGACGAGATCGTGCGCCGGACGCAAGAAGCCTGGGAGCGCGGCGCGACCGAGGTCTGTCTCCAGGGCGGGATCCACCCGGCGTTCACCGGCGACTACTACGCCGACGTCGTGCGGGCGATCCGCGACGCGGTGCCCGGGATCCACGTGCATGCGTTCTCGGCCCTCGAGGTGTGGCAGGGCGCGGCGACGCTCGACCTCTCGCTCGCCGACTACCTCGCGCACCTGCGCGACCTCGGTCTCGGGTCGCTTCCCGGCACGGCGGCAGAGGTGCTCGACGACGAGATCCGGCGCGTGATCTGCCCCGACAAGGTGACGACGGCGCAGTGGCTCGCGGTGCACGACGCCGCGCATCGCGTGGGACTGCGCTCGAACGTGACCCTCATGTTCGGGCACGCCGACACGCCACGCTCGTGGGCGCGCCACCTTCTGCGTGCGCGCGAGCAACAGGCGCGGTCGGGCGGCTTCACCGAGCTCGTCCCTCTGCCGTTCGTGCCGATGGAGGCGCCGATCTACCTCCAGGGTCGCGCTCGCCGTGGCCCGACGTTCCGGGAGACGCTCCTCGTCCACGCGGTCGCACGGCTCGCGCTGCATCCGGCGATCACGAACATCCAGGCCTCGTGGGTCAAGCTCGGGCCCGAGGGCACACGACAGGCACTCGCCGCCGGAGTGAACGATCTCGGCGGCACGCTGATGAACGAGTCCATCTCGCGCTCGGCAGGCGCGGCGTTCGGCCAGGAGATGCCCCCGGAGCGCATGGAGGAGCTCATCCGCTCGGCCGGCCGCTCGCCGCGCCAGCGGACGACGCTCTACGAGGACGCGCCCGAGGAGCGCGTGCGCGCGTCCTTCGGCGCCGCGCAGCTCGCCGAACCGTCGAACCCGCCCGTGAAGGACGCGGGCCTCGTCGCACCGCCGCGGCTCGTGCGACCTGGGCTCCTAGCCGCGGCCGGCGAACGGTAGACGGAGGAGAACGCCGGGCAGGCCGCGTCGGCTGGTGCGAAGCGCGTTGCGGAGTGCGTCCGTCGTGTCGGGGCCTGAGAGGCCCTCGCCGTGCCCGACGAGGATCCGCTCGGGCTCGAAGGCATCGAGAGCGCGAGGCGGCCTCAACCGCAGGAGGAGGTGAACCGCCAGCGGCGCCTTGCCGCCCGTGTAGAACGGGTTCGTCCCGAGGGCGTCGGCGGTGACGAGCGTCCGCGTCGCGGGCCACCAGATCGCCGACTCGCGCCAGCGCTT
>FKKE01000362.1_pt2 | contig 13478 bp, 19 predicted proteins | sample 1106331 | NCBI WGS metagenome assembly FKKE01 (sample SAMEA3931202, study PRJEB13176) | freshwater metagenome | biome: Drinking water system; feature: drinking water; material: freshwater | place: China | collected 2013-02-06 | reverse complement strand
CGCAGATACTTTCGTTGATCCGGAGTGAGCGGCGTTTCCCAGAGGAGGTCGGCCATTCCGATGATCGCATTCATCGGAGTTCGAATCTCATGACTCATGTTGGCGAGAAATTCGCTTTTCGCGCGACTGGCCACCTCAGCGACCTCCTTGGCGACTCGGAGCGCCTGTTCCACGTGGTGTCGCTCAGCCGCTTCAAGTGCGAGCGTCGCCAGGGTTGCGAGCAGGCAACAGAGGTGTATGTCTTGTTGACTCCACCGTCGAGTCTTCCCCACAGATTCGGCGCACAGTACGCCGACAAGCTTTCCCTTCCGTCTGATGGGCGCACTCAGTGTGGATTCAATCTTACGTGGCACCCAATAGGCGTCCGCCAGGTCGTGGGTCCGTGGGTCTTGCGAGGCGCATTCAGCCGCAATGGCGTGACGCTCGCGCCGCAGTGATCGGAGATAGACCGGACAATCAGCCGACTTGAAGATGGTCTCAGGATTGGATCGTCCGTGACTCGATTCTGAGAGATCAAGGAGTATGAGTTCAGTGTGGTCTTCGGAAAACAGCCATGCGCTGGTTCGTGTGACGCGGAGGACTTTGGAACAGGTTTCTGAGATGGCCCGGAATGCATGGACTAGGTCACCGCTGCTCAAGGATTCGCTTTGTGCCAGCTCATGGAGCGTATCCTGGTACCGCTTCAGAACAGCGGTTGGGTTGTGTTTGGGCAACGGTGGAGATGAGGTGGGCGCTGAAGGCTTTCGTGCAGCGATCATTCGCTTTGGAGCGGCACGAGTTGGTCGCCGGTGCGGGGTTGGCTTCGACATCCGTCTGTGAGCTTCTACCCGTCGATGTCGTGGCATAAGTCGATGGAGACCCACGGAATGTGTGAGGCCCGTGAGTCCGCGTTTTCGGGCAGCCTGCAGACCGGGCTGATTCGATCCGCGCGCTTCAACCGATCCTCATCGCTTGAGGTGACACCTCGCGTGTCAACGGCTGGCTACGTGTTTGGTGAATCTTCGACCAACGACAAAATACTGGCCGATCGGGATCTGTTCCGCCCATCTTGTTTGGCTTGATAGAGCGCTTGATCGGCGGCCTTCACAAGATCGGTAGGAGATGAGTGTCTGGTTGGGACGACGCAGGCGTACCCGACGCTGATGGTCACGAGTTGCCCGTCGGTTTGTTGAATGCCGAGCGCTTCTACGCGGCGGCGCAGGCTCTCGGCGACTTGCGCTGCCCCGTCAATCCCCGTGCCGGGGAGTACCGTGACGAACTCATCTCCGCCATAGCGGGCGACGAGATCACCGGGACGATTCACGGCGCTGGAAATCGCCGCGCAGACCTGCTTGAGACATTCGTCACCGGCGGTGTGTCCTTTGGAATCGTTATAGGCCTTGAATCGATCGATGTCGAACATGATCAGCGATAATGGGGTCGACTCGCGCAGAGCTCTTCGCCATTCTTGGTCCAGGAAATCATCAAATTGGCGTCGGTTGGTGATGCCGGTCAATCCGTCTAGGCAGGAGAGCCGGAGCAACATTTGGTTGGCTTCCTGCAGTTGCCGCATGACCTCAAGGAGTTCGTGTTCTCGGGCTCGGCGGCGGTCGATCTCATGAACGAGTCGGAGCACCGATCGGACGCGGGTCAGGAGCTCGATCTTATTGATCGGTTTGGCGACATAGTCCATCGCCCCGGCGGCGAACGCCAGCTGAAGGTCGACGGGGTCTGTCTTCATGGTGACCATGATGACGGGGGTGTCGCGGAAACGATCGACGGCCTTTATCTGGCGACAGGCTTCGATGCCGCTCATTTGCGGCATGAGCATATCCATGAGAATCAGGTCCACCCGCGCGAGGCCTTGTTTCCCCCCATCCAGCCCAAGCTGTTTGAAGGCGGCCGCGGCGCAGTCTGTTGCAATGATGTGTTCATAGCCTGCTGCGGACAAAATGGCCTGGAGCAGGAGGCGATCATCTGGCGAATCATCAATGAGGAGGATGCTCATAGCTGCTCAGACATCGGGAAAGATGCGAACTGGAAGAATCCTAGCAGCTAGTCTTGGTAAACACCAGGATAAAGCTTTTTGAGGCATGGCTGACAGATGCCATGGCTGAACTCGGCCTCCGAATGTTCGCCGATATATTCTTCGATTTGTTGCCAGAAGCCTCCGTCGTTGCGGATTTTTTTACAGGACGCGCAAATCGGAATCAGTCCGCGCAGCACTTTGACTTCCCGCAGGGCCTGCTGAAGCTCGTCGTTTGCGCGGCGGAGCTCCAGCTCACGCAACTTGCGGCAGTCCATTTCCTTTTTCAGAGTGATGGCGGAGGCGACTCGTGCGAGAAGCTCAAGGCTTTTGACGGGCTTGTTGATATAATCCATGGCTCCCGCTGAAAAGGCTTGATGCAGGTTATCAAGGTCGTTTTTGGCCGTGACCATGATGATCGGAATGTCGCGGAGATGGGTCTGCTGTTTGATTCTTCGGCAAGCTTGCACACCGTCGATTTCCGGCATGAGCACATCCATCAAGATCAAGTCGATGTCGGTTGACGACGACTCTTCGTCCAGCTTCAATAATGAAAAGGCCGCCTGGGCGGACTCTGCTCCGAGAATCTGATGGTGGCCCGCCTTGGTCAGGATGGATCGGAGGAGGGCATACTGATCTATGGAGTCGTCGACGATGAGAATAGCCATAGCACCTACTCTACGGCTGAAATGGGCTGAAACTGAAGCCGGGAGGGGTTAAGAAAGCTTTTGCTTCACAAACTCGCTGACTCGTTTGCCGTCGACGGCTTGTCCCTCAAGGCGTGCCATGACCGTCTTCATCACGGCTCCCATGTCCTTCATCGACCGTGATCCTGTCTCGGCAATGACGGATGTGATCAGGATTTCAAGGTCTTCCTGTGAGAGAGGTTTGGGTAGATAGGATTCAATGATCTCAATTTCGTGACGCTCCTTGGCGGCCAATTCTTGCCGTTGTGCTTTCTCAAATTGTTCAACCGACTCGCGGCGTTGCTTGATGAGCGTGGTCATAACTCGGCTCATTTCAGCGTCATCGAGGTCGCGCTTCAGCTCCACTTCCTTGTTCAATACCGCCGCTTTGATCATTCTGATCACGTCCATCCGGAGCTGATCACGCGACTTCATGGCAAGTTTGAGGTCTTCGGTTAGGCGATCATAGAGCGACATGGGGAGCCTCGTGGTGATGACAGGTTATTGATGGTGGCGAGCATACCCGCCTTGTTTGAGTGAGTCAACGAGCTGGATTCATCCCCGTATTCAGTGGGGGAGAGTGGTATGATACGCGGGTGAATCACTCACCATAACCGAGGAGGAGGGGGATGGCTCAACGACTCATAGCGAGGATCGGAAGCGGGTTTTGGCTGGCGCTGGTTTCAATCGGGATTGGAGTCGCTGGTATTGCGGGGTGTGCTGCTGACTCACCCAAGCCATCGACGACCATGACGCCGGATCAGGTCAAAAGAAATGCTGATAAGTCGTTTGAAAGGTTGCAACAAGAAGAGAAGAATCGCACGACTGGTTCCGGGTCAGCGCCTTACTGATTGCCGCTCCTCGGTCGACGGGAGAACTGCCGCAATGGTTTCACGAGCGGTAATTCCCACAGTAGCCGGTGGTGGGCTCGTTGTTCAACTTGGCGAGGTTCGTGAAAGGTCCGGAGGAGTGCTGATGCCACGATCAGGCGGAACAAACCGGAGAGAAAGAAGATATACGGGAGATTGGAGACAGGTTCCAGCGTGAAGGTTCCCATCTGAATCCTGTCCGGTACCGTTTGGATCAAGAGGCTTCCGGCTACTGTTCCTATGGCCCACCCGAGGGCGTTGACGATGCTTGAGACCGCGACCGCCTTTGCACGATCTTTTTGGTGAACTGCATCAAAGACGTAATTGTTCAACCCAAGCCCTAATCCCGCCCAGACCACACCGCCGAAGAAATTCACGGCGACAAGAAATGGCCATGCCGTACTGAACAGGTAGAGCATCGGCAGGAACGCCACGAGCAGTCCGGTAACGCTCAGTAATGCCTTGTTGCCGAAACGATCTCCGAACTGTCCCCAACCTGGCAAGGTCAGAAATTGACCAAGAATTCCTGCCGCGACCCAGGTTCCATATTCCCAATGGGCGAGGTGGAGATCCTGAATGAGGTAGAGGACGAAGAACGGACCGGCAATCAGCACCGCCGCGTGCATGAGTCCTGAAAAGAGTAAAAAGTGGCGAAAGTTGAGGGAGACACCCGTACGAAGAAATTCCAGAAAGCCTGTAGGACTGCCGCTGGGGGTATGCTGAGGGAGTTCGCTCACTTGTTGGAGCAGGATGACCGAGGTACTCCTACTGAGTCCTACTGTCAGGAAGAGGATCGAGAAGCCAACCCATAACAGGTTTTGGCTTTCGAAGATGCTCAGCAAGCCTCCCGCCAGGCAGAGTACCAGAAGACTCGTCATGGCAACCACTCGTGATCGCCTGGCGAAGTAGGTACCCCGCTCATTCGGATCCAGCAGCCCGGTGATGAAACTATTCCAAGCAGGGGAGGTGAAATGAGTACAGGTGAAATAAATCGCGACACCCACAATCAGGAGCCAGGGGCCATGTTCCGGCCAGAGTAAGGGCAATACCAAGATTGGAATCCATGAAACGGATTGCCCGATGATACCCCAGTAGATCTGGGTTGTTTGGCTTGGGAACCAGTGCGAGACCTTGACGGAAATGAGCTGAGCCCAAGTGCCGAGAATCTGTGGAATAGCCGAGAGAATGCTTAATTGAAAGGGTGTGGCGGAGAGCAGAAGGGCAAAGGCCGAAAGATACTGCTCACCTCCTCCTTGCGTGACAGCTTGGGAGATCCCGTCACGAATGCCGAAGCGCCGACCGGATTCGTGAGGGTCCAAGGTTGCGAGGTGATTGTCACGAGATTCTCCTGTTGACTGGGCTGGGGGAGCGGGTTGATCACTCATACGGCAATGCTGCCCTCACTCTATCACACCATGGACTCGGCACAAGGTTTCAGCAAGGGTGGTCCCATGGAATTGACCGGTCAGGGCTAGGTTAGTACCATACGCGCCATGATGGTTGATGGCACTGGAGCACGATGGGCAGAACTCTGTATGGTTGCCGCTTTTCTGTCTGCGACACTTTTCTGTCTACAGATCGCCAGTGCGAAGGATCTTTTGCCGCTTAAGGAACAGGAATCGACTGAGGTTGGATCAACTCAGAGCCCGTCATTCGACGATCAGGAGACGGGTGTCCCGCAGTCGCTGTTTACCTGGATCAAAATGGCCAAAGGGTTTGATGTGGAATGGGATACCTTTGGCCGAAAAGGGTGGTATGCCCAGGATCCACGCTTGAAGCCGATTGGACCTCGCTCTGCATTTACGCCAGAGACTCCGGCCATTTATATTGTGTTTGAAGTGGCGCCTCTGGAAGACCCAACTCAATTCGGAGTGCAGTGGTATTTCGAGGAGCCTCGTGGTCAAGGGCATGAGAGATTGTTGGGCAAGGATGCCTTGGAAGTGTCTGCCCATGAACGGTACGGATATCTCCAGATGACACGCTCAGGTGATCGGTGGATGGAAGGTCATTATGTTGCCAAGATTTATATCGCTCCGATTGGGCAGCAACCGTTTCATGCGGCGAATCAGGTTGGTATGATGCGTTTTCGTATCACCGGTCCGGAGCGTACCGTACCATAAGAATAAACGACGATCAGGCCGGTTCTCGTCACAGGAGATTTATGGGAGAGCGCCTAAAAATTACAGATCCAGAGAAACTGGCCTTGCTTTATGAGCGATTTCGGGATGTCTGCTTGGTGGAGAAAGAGGTCTGGAAAGAGATTTTCATGCCTCGGGATGTCTCGCAGGGGCCGGTGCGAACCAACATGCAAGAGCGCTATGAGGTCGAGATCGATGATCCGGAAATTGAGGCGACTCTTGAAGCGAACATTCTGCTGGGCTTGAATGCGCTAGGAGCAGCCATTCACGCGTACCGTGAACACCTCACCTTTTATCGAAACGCGTGACACCCACAAGGCTGTGGGTGTCACGGCGGGTGTCGGTCCTTAGACCGTTATTCGCTGCAACGCGTCGATTCGTGCTTCGATTGGGGGATGTGTTGCAAAGAGGTGCATGACTCCCGACGAGTTCCCGGAAATTTTCATCGTTGCGAGCGCATCTTGGCCGGTGTATTCGAATTGAGTGCGGTTTACCCAGCGATCGATGCCTCGCAGGGCGTTAATCATCGCTTCCTTTCCATAGACCTTGGCCGAGAAGGCATCAGCCGCAAATTCGCGGCGACGAGAGTGCCAGCTCACGACCATCATGGCCAGGAAGGACAAGACGACCTGCAGGAAGATATACACCACAAAAGCCAGAATGGGGTTGCCTGTGTTTCCTTCCTCCCGATCCCCTTGCGGTTGCCCGACAAGTTGAGAAAGGAAGTTGCTGATGTAATAGACAAAGGTGTTCATCAATCCGGAGAGCACCGTGGTGGTAAACATATCTCCGTTGTAGACATGGCCCATCTCGTGGGCGAGGACGGCCTTCACCTCATCTTCTCGGAGGTTCTGCAGAAGACCTGTGGAGACGGCGACCATCGAATTATTCTTGCTGGGTCCGGTCGCAAACGCATTGGGATCAGGGGAGTCATAGATCCACACTTCCGGCATGGCGATGTGAAGCCGTTGGGCGATCTCCTGAACCGACCCGTAGATGACCTGCTCGGCATGTGAACGAGGCTGAGTGATTTGTTCACAGCTCAGCATGGCTCGGGCCATCTGCTTGGAGAAAGCCAAGCTGATAAAGGCGCCGCCAAATCCGATCACCAATGCCCACACCAGAAGTTGCTGGTTATAAATTCCCCGCACGTCGATCCCGAATGCGGGTAACACAACATTGACCAATAGCGTAGCCGTGAGGGAGAGGGTAATATAGATGAGAAAGTTCGCAATCAGGAACAGGCCGATACCTTTGAGCCACTTCATGAATATCCTCCTTGGCGATAGCGCTCGCCTATGCACTCAACAGCAGTACGGGACAGCCCTTATTATACACAAATCGTTCCTGGGAGTTGCAGCCACCGGACATCATTGATTCCAAGAAATAAGTACAGCTTTTTGAAAGTCAAGGCGGACGAAGTACCTGAAAGTACGTGGCAAAGTTGACCGTTTCTCGGTGTTCCTGTTAGAAAGTTCTCATACCGTTTCCACGGGAGGCTCATCGTATGCCCGTGCGAGAGGCCTAATGCCGTCTGCTTCAGTCCATATCTCATCCGACAAGGCCACCTTGCTGCGGGATCTTTTGAAACAGGTCTCACGCCTATTTTATACGACGCTCGCGGTGGTACCTGCCAATGTGCGTGATCAGGTGGGACTGGCATATCTTTTTGCACGGGCGGCCGATACGATCGCCGATACTGAACTCATCGACCGACCTCGTCGACTCGGGTATCTCCAACGCCTTAGGGAGCAGTTTGTCAGCGAGCAGCTCGACCGGGAGCAGATCAGGTCTATTCAGCAGTCCGTTGGGTCGGTGCAACAAGAGTCGGCGGAACGCCTCCTGTTGGAGCGGTTGGATGAGTGCTTTCAAGTGTTTCTCGCCTGCTCATTGGACGACCAGCAGCGGATTCGGCGCGTGATAGTCACCCTGACGCAAGGGATGGAGACGGATCTGAATACTTTCCCCGGTGGCGCTTCAGGTGAACTGACAGCGCTCAAGACCATCGATGATCTCGACCGCTATACCTACTCCGTTGCCGGTTGTGTCGGTGAATTTTGGACCGCACTGATGTGTGCCCATCGTAAGGCGCTTGCAAACTGGGATTGTCAGCGTATGTCAGAAATCGGAGTCCGGTTTGGGAAGGGGCTGCAACTGACAAACATCGTCAAGGATGTCGCTCATGATCTTCAAAAGGGGCGATGTTACATTCCTGAAATGATGTTGACGGAAGTCGGGCTTACACCTTCTGATCTATTGGATCAGCGCAATCTCCTTCGTTTCAGGCCTGTATTGAGCAAACTCGTTCGTCAAGCCGTTGCCCATCTGGATCAGGGATGGGCCTATACCATGGCGATACCACGTCATGAAACACGGTTACGCCTGGCCTGTATGTGGCCGATCCTCTCCGCCGGAGAATCCCTCAAACTCGTCATGAATTCTCCCGACCTTTTGAACCACGCGGTGAAAGTCAAAATCCCCCGCAGCAAGGTCTATCAAATTATGGCCATGACCACGGGCACTGTGGCCTGTGGCTATGCAGGGACTGCCTACTGGGGGCATTTGCGCAAGCAGATTATCTGATCGCCCGCGTACCCCTGCTACTTCTTCTGCGGTTCCAACAGTTTGTCACCCTTCCTGAAGACGGCATAAATTGCCTGTGAAGGGCATGCATCAAGGCAAAGCCTGCAGCTTTCCAGGCAACGGGAGGGATCAAACTTGTAGGGAGGTGTCGAGAGCCAGGCGCTCGTTGGGCAAATTGGAACACAGACGGCCTGATGGGTACAGCGGTCTGGATGACGGACGAGATGATCACGAATGACCAGCATGGGTTTGACTCCTTCAAAGAGACCTTGCGAGAAGATCTCAAACATATTCCTGTTCGGTAGACTGCTCATTTCCATTCCTTGACGAGTTCTTTGAGGCGATCCTTGAGCTCTGGAATCTGCTCCAAATTATTCTGGATTGCACCGATGATTTTCTCCAGCCGGGCTGAGCGGAGCGCTTCCCTATCTCTCTTGGCCAGCTTGTCATAATCTGCATACGCTTCTCGGTGTCTGGGTTCCAGGTGCTGCCTGGCGTCAAGCAGGGCCTGTCCCAATTCCCACGGCTCCGGTGCCAAAAGGGGAGCGACCGTAAATGAGCCGTCTGTAAATACAACCACCGACGCACTCGGTTTCCCAGTCAAGGGCACGACGGATTGAATCGTTTTGCGTTCGCAGGCTTTCCAATCGAGCGTGAGCCCTGGAAACTGTTTGATGAAGGCCACCTTTTCCATGTTGGCCTTCCATTTGTCTTCAGTGGGCATAGCGCTGACAGGGATTATTCTACGGCCGCTTGAGCGGAATGAGTCGTTCAGGAACCGGATGGTCAGGCATGAGCAATCGTGTGACGATCTCGCCGTTTAGGATGTGCCGTTCCATGATTTCCGTCACGTCGGCTTCTGAGCCGACCCAGTACCACACTCCCTCGGGATAGATCACCACACTTGGGCCGAGATCACAATGATCCAGACAGCCCGCCTTATTGGCCCGGACCAGACCCTTAAGGTTGAGCCGCTTGGTTTCGCTCTTGAAGTGAGCGTGAAGTTTCTCAGAGCCAAGATTGGCGCAGCAGCCTCGCGGATCATCCTTTGGGCGTTGGTTGGTACACACGAAAATATGTCGCTGAAACGATGGCATAGGGGTGATCGTCACACGGGCATCGTCAAGGTATTGAGTCTCTCCATCAGTACTGTGACGTCGCGGTTATTGAGGAACTGAGAGGTCTGTTTGGGCATGCTCAGAATGGTCATGATTTCATGTAGCCGTAACGAGGCACGTCGAAATTCATCAGCTTTGGCCAGTTCAGAACCGAACCCGGCTCGGAACTTATCGAATTCGGCCAGAATATCGCGGAAGTCTCGGTGGAGCTGCTTATGCAGCGAACAGGATGTACAGTACCACTTTGGGTTCTGGTCCGATGATGGCGACAAGCGATCATAGGCGCGTCCGAAAAAATCCTTTCCGAGCGACAACTTCGTCAGCGACTCGCTGGAGGATCCGCAGGCTTGACAGGAGTGATTCCAGACGTCCATCTCTCTCCTTGCTAAGAGAAGTGGCATCTTACAATAGGACTTTCTGGACTGTCTATGGTCCTGAGGATCTTTAAACTGGTGCCTCACCCGGAAACGGGGTAGAGATGTCTGAGGTATACTGAGGAGCAGGGTGCGGCAGTGGTCAGTAGAGGGAGGTGAAGATCGCATGGTGATCGGTATCCCAAAGGAGATCAAAGATCATGAATATCGTGTCAGCTTGACGCCGGATGGTGCCGCAACGTTGTGCCAGAAAGGGCACCAAGTCTGGGTTGAAGTTTCGGCCGGTGAGGGAAGCGGGTTCCGCGATGATGAATATCGTGCAGCCGGAGCCAGCCTTGCCGGTTCTAAGGCCGAGCTGTTCGAACAGGCGGAGTTGATTGTGAAGGTCAAGGAGCCGATGCTTTCCGAATGTAGGCTCTTCCGTCCAGAGCACGTCTTGTTTACCTATTTGCATCTTGCCGCCGTTCCCGATGTGACCAAAGAGCTTCTCAGCCGAAACGTTACGGCTCTTGCGTATGAGACGACTGAGGCCAAGGATGGGAGTCTACCCATACTCAAGCCGATGAGTGAAATCGCGGGTCGAATGTCGATCCAGATCGGCGCTCGTTATCTTGAGAAAGCCCATGGAGGACGGGGAGTATTGTTGGGAGGGGTTCCGGGGGTAGAGCCTGGTCGAGTGGTCGTGTTAGGAGCTGGAGTTGTCGGGGCATCAGCCGTGCGCATGGCCGTGGGATTAGGCGCACAGGTTACCGTGATCAATCTAGACATTGAACGGTTACGAGTTCTTGATGATCAGTACCACGGGCGGGTTGTCACCCGTGCGGCGAGTTCTGCCGCCATTGAAGAAGCCGTGTGCTCGGCGGACCTGGTGATTGGTGCGGTACTGGTTCCCGGCGCCAAGGCGCCCAAGTTAGTGTCGCGTGCAATGGTCTCGCGGATGAGAGCCGGTTCCGTAATCGTCGATGTTTCGGTCGATCAGGGCGGTTGTGTTGAGACGACCAGACCAACCACGCATTCCGATCCTGTGTACCTGGTGGACGAGGTGCTCCATTATTGTGTGGCTAACATGCCTGGAATCGTTCCACGCACATCTACGTATGCATTGACCAATGCCACCATGCCGTATCTCACTCGTCTTGCTTCCGATGGGCTGGAGCGAGCGATCCGCTTCGACCCTGGTTTGGCGAAGGGTGTCAACTTGAAAGCGGGGAAAGTTACGCATGCCGGTGTGGCGGAATCACATGGGTTGCCTTTTACCCCTCTCTTGTAAGACAATCACACCGTCGATTGACTGCTCGGTCTTGTCGGGGCGTAGCGCAGCCCGGTAGCGCACTGCGTTCGGGACGCAGGGGTCGGAGGTTCAAATCCTCTCGCCCCGACCAACACCAAGCAAGGAAGATCGTAAAGATCCTCATCAACGTGCAAGGCCATCGATAACAGGGCCGAGTTTTCCCTCCTCCTGACTCATAGTCAACACCAGGCTTGTTCGTACCGGTGGACCGGATTCAACGTCTATGGGTTCAACTTGCGGGGAGTCTTGTTCTCATGCGATCGACGGTGGAGAACACCACGCGGTGCGCAGCGGTGTTTCCCGACTGCGGGAGGCCGCGTCGCGATTGTTCGTCAGGATGATCCTACTTTTAAATCAAGGAGTTACTTCTCTGTTTTTCATTTCGATATGGTGCGCCGGTTGACTAACCGAGAGAATTCCCTTGAGGTCGTCCGTTCCCGTTCTTGGTTCGTTCCGGGGTGTGCGGGGAAATGGCACCTCAAGAAATCTGCCAATATGACGACATAGTCAGGGCGTAGATTTGGTAAATCGCGTGACGGGTCTGGAGAGGTGTGAGAATATCCGCAGAGCGGAATCATGGAAGGCTCGTGGAGTCTGAAGGATCGGCTGGAGGTGCATGACTCAACCCGCCAATGAGCCGCCGGTGCGGGCTCGTATCCTCGTGTACGGCCGTGTCCAAGGGGTCGGATTTCGTGCCTTTGCCGCACGCGTGGCCGTCGATCTCCGGCTTTTCGGGGGCGTGCGTAATCTTCCTGATGGTCGAGTCGAACTTGAGGCCGAGGGGCAAAGGTCCGTGATCGAAGCACTTGAGCATCAACTCCGGATTGGTCCGGCTGCGGCTCGAGTCACGAACATTGAGACCGAGTGGGGAACAGCAACCGGGCAGTATTCCGCGTTTGAAGTTTGGTATTAGACCGTACAGAGGAACTATGAGTCAGCGACATAACGAGGAGTCCGAGACGAGCGAGGCTCGAAGACACCTGGACGATGAGATGGGTGTCTCCGAATCTGTGAGCGCACCGGAGGAGGCTGAGCGTGAAAGCGGTCGGGCCGAAGGTCTTGATACGCTGAAGAGCTATTTGCGCGAAGTCCGTCGATCAACATTGCTGACATTCAAGGAAGAGCAGCAACTCGGCAAGCGCGTCATGGCCGGTGACGAACGAGCTCGTCAACATATGATCGAATCAAATCTGCGCCTGGTAATCAGCATCGGGAAGCGGTATATGCATCGGGGGTTCCCCTTTTCCGATATCGTCGAGGAGGGAAATCTCGGGCTGATTAAAGCAGTCGAGAAATTCAACTACAAGAGGGGATTTCGGTTCAGTACGTATGCGTCCTGGTGGATCAGGCAGTACATTGAACGTGCGATCATCAATCAGGGGAAACTGGTTCGTCTGCCTGTGCATGTGGTGGAACGGCTGAATCGTTATTTGAGCCGCACGGAGCAATTGGTGCAGGAACTCGGGCGTGAACCGAGAGCCGTGGAAGTTGCGGCCAAGATGAAGACCTCGGAAGCGGAAGTCCTGGATCTGAAGCAATTGGTCCGTACGACCTGTTCACTCGACAGCCCGCTCAATGATCGTACCGATACGTTTCTCCGTGATGTGATCGAAGATCCGACAGGGTTATCCCCCGATGAAACCGCCGATGGGGTTCGACGAAGAGCGGAGCTGATGGCGTGGGTGAGGGAGTTGCCAGAAAAAGAGCAAACTGTTATTGTGTCGAGGTTCGGACTTGATGGAGGGGAAGCGAAGACGTTGGAAGAGATCGGGCAGACCATGGGGTTGACTCGAGAGCGTGTGCGCCAAATTGAAATGGCCGCGCTCGCCCGGCTTCGTCATACCATTGAGCGTAAAACCATGACACAGGCAGATCTGCTCTAGATTCCGTGGCTACCGTCAACTACCAAGCGCTTATCCGCGAAGTGCCGGACTTCCCAAAGCCCGGCATTCTTTTCTATGACATCACGACATTGCTGAAGCATCCAGAAGCTGTTCGGAGCCTGTCCGACCAATTGACGGCTCGGTATCAAGATCGAGGGATCCGGAAGGTCGTCGGTATCGAGTCTCGGGGATTTATCTTCGGCGGTATTCTTGCCGGGAGACTCGGAGCTGGATTCGTTCCGGTTCGGAAGCCGGGGAAACTGCCTGCCGACTGCTATGAGGTCAAGTACAACCTTGAGTATGGCAACAGCAGTCTTGCGGTGCATCGTGATGCGATCGAGATCGGAGAGCACGTATTGATCGTCGACGATCTCCTGGCAACCGGAGGGACGGCCGAAGCCACGGTGAATCTCGTTCGGCAGCTGGGCGGAACGATCGTAGGCCTCGATTTTTTAGTAGAGCTGAAGGGCCTGAACGGACGGGAGAAGCTCGTTGGATACGACGTTCATTCGACCATCATCTATCCGTGAA
>FKKE01003510.1_pt1 | contig 13484 bp, 15 predicted proteins | sample 1106331 | NCBI WGS metagenome assembly FKKE01 (sample SAMEA3931202, study PRJEB13176) | freshwater metagenome | biome: Drinking water system; feature: drinking water; material: freshwater | place: China | collected 2013-02-06 | reverse complement strand
CCGACCAATTCACCGGCCAACTCGAGCCCTCCGAAAAACATGCGCACTGCCAACCCGATCATGAGCCCGATTGCCATTTCCCTCATCAGCCCCGCAACCAGCGTGACAGGCTCGAAGGGAACGGCCGGCACCTGAATGACGGGTGCCAAGACGACTCCCAAGACGAGCATCAACGCGAGCTTCACTTTGAGCGGGACAGTGCGCCCACTCAGTACCGGCAACGCCGCGAGTAATCCCCCGATGCGTGAGATCAGCGCCAAGAAGGACTGAAACTGCGGGATCATGATTTGAATGGTGTGCGTTGAGGTCATCGTGGTTGTTTAATGGGCGTAATTCGGAATGTTGGCCAGCAAGTTTGCCGTAAACGTCGTTAGGACATTCAGCATCCACGGCAGAAACACCAGGAGCGAGGCAAACAGCGCCAACACTTTCGGGACAAATGAGAGCGTCGCTTCATTCAGTTGAGTCATCGCTTGAAAGGCGCTCACGACCAGCCCGATCGTCAAACTGAGGGCGAGTACGGGCGTAGACACCAACAGGGTCGTCTCCAATGCCTGCCGGCCCAGCTCCGTCACCATTTCAGGCGTCATTGGAAACTCCTCACCATCGAACCCACGACCAGATACCAGCCATCAGCCAGGACGAACAGCACCAACTTAAACGGCAGCGAGATGACCACCGGCGGAAGCAGCATCATGCCCATGGACATCAGCACACTGGCTACCACCATATCGACGATCAAAAAGGGGATGTAGATCAGAAAGCCAATTTGGAATGCCACCCGCAGCTCGCTCAGAATGAACGCCGGGATGATGACATGGGTCGGAACCTCTTCGACCTTGTCCGGTTTCGGCAATCGGGCAAGATCGATGAACAACGCCAGATCCTTCTCACGAATTTGGCGCAGCATGAACCCTCTGATCGGCTCGCTCCCTTTCTGCCAGGCCTCTTCGTACGACATCTGCTCTGCCATAAGCGGCTGGAGCGCGTCGCTGTAGACTCGCTGCCCCACCGGCGCCATGACGAAGATCGTCAAGAATAAGGCGAGGGCCAGCAGTACCTGATTCGGTGGCACCGACTGCGTGCCAAGCGCTTGGCGAAGGAAGGACAGCACGATCACAATGCGTGTAAATGACGTCACCATGATAAACAGCGCCGGGGCCAACGACAGCACTGTCAGAAGAATCAGGATCTGAATGACGACGGCGGTCTGTTTGGGTGCATCCGATCCCAAATCGATGCTAACCGAGGGCCCACCCGCCCAGGTCACGTCCGGCAGCCCCAACACCAATCCCGCCAGTACAGTGAAAAGATACGCCACGGGCAACCAGAGCCGACTAGGCTTCATGACGGCTCCCATGGGGCGAATGTACGGAGTCGGTTGAATATCCCTGAAACCAGGATGCAACGACCGATGGGGCGATCGATGGAGCCAATAGCGACTGTGCGCTGCTGGTCGACGCCAGCAGCTCTTGTACCTTGGTCGTGTCGCTAATACGTCCCAATGGCACCAGCTCGGTCGCTGTCGCCCCAACGATGAGATACTCGCCCGCGACCGAGACCAGCGCGATCGTCTTTCGAGGGGCGACATAGCCGCTGGCTACCACGTGTATGAGCGGGCGGGATCCGGTCTGTCCGACGCGACGTCCCAACACGCGCTTGGCCGCCAACGCCGCCAGTCCCATCAAACCCAACACGACCACCAGGGCGAACAATGTGCGGAACAGACTCTCCCAAAGATCGATCACCGACGCACCTCCGTGTGCGTTATCCGAGTTGCTGCACCCGCTCCGCCGCGCTGACTACGTCCGTCAGGCGAATGCCGAATTTCTCATTGACCACGACCACTTCTCCCCGAGCCACGAGCTTGTTGTTGACCATCACATCCATCGGCTCACCCGCGAGCTTGTCCAATTCGATGACGGATCCTTGAGCCAGTTGCAGCAGGTCGCGGATGGCCATCTTGGTGGACCCGACATACACCGCCACACTCATGGGGATGTCGAGCAGGAATTCGATGTTTTTGGAGGCCACACCCGTTTCGGTGTGTTGCATGGGAGGAAACGCCGCCGGTTGAGGCGAAGCCCCGCCGGTGGTCCCACTCGCATCGGATTGCACTGCAGCACTTGCGTCAGTCATACCGTCTTCTCCTCATCGTTCCCAATCAGTTGATGAGCTTGGTCACGCGGCACGCATGATTGCCCTTGTACACTCCGGGACTGCCCTGAAACTTGTGATAGCCCTCGATGTAGCAATCGAGGGAATCGCCCGGCCGCTGGTCCAACACCACGACGTCGCCGGGAGCGAAATTGAGAACATCCCGCAATGTGACGGTGGTCGTGCCCAGTCGAACGGTGAGTGGCAGCTGGCACTCCTGCAATTTCTCACGAAACTTCCCGGTCCACCCGCTGTCTTGCTCGAGCTGATCCGAGACCAGCCCCGAATACAACTTTTCCTTGATGGGTTCCAACATCGCGTAGGGGTACACCAGAAACAGGTCCCTATTGGTATCCCCTATGAGCACCTGGAGCGTGACCACCACCACGATCTCTGACGCCGTTACCACCATGGCGAATTGGGGGTTGCTTTCCGACCGAACGTATTCCACCTTCGCCGGCAACACGGCCTGCCACGCTCTTTCAAGATCGGACAGCGCGTGAGTCAGTAGCTTCTTGACGATCCGCAGTTGGACCGGCGTGAAGTCCCGTCCTTCCGGCTTCACGTGCGTTTGGGCCTTCCCACCAAAGAGGTAGTCCACCACGAGGTAGACGAGGAAGGCGTCCATAATGAACAACCCGTTCCCCCGCAAAGGATCCATATGAAACACGTTGAGCGATGATGGCATCGGGATCTTTTTCAGCAGTTCTCCAAACTTGATCACCTGGGTGCCGACCACAAGGAAATCCACGGCTTCACGGAGCATGCCGGTCCAGGCTACGGATTGGCGCCGGATGAAGCGGTCGTTGATGAGCTCCAGAGTCGGCATCCGCCCGCGGATAATCCGCTCCTGGTTGAGCAGATCGTATTGTGTGGTCCCATCAGTCGAGCCAGCCGCCTGCTTCGGAGCGGTGTCCACCTCTCCAGAGACGACCCCCTTCAACAGCGCATCGATTTCTTCTTGAGAGAGAACCTTCTCCATGGCATCAAACCGGCTTACTGCACGACAAAATCCGTAAAATAGGCCGCTCGAATCCCCGGTTTCGGCAACAGTCCGTTTACACGTTGCGTGATTTCGTCACGCAGTTGAAACTTCCCTTGCGGCGTTCTCACGCTGTTGACATCCTTGCTGCTGAGTAAGACCAGCACGGCGTCTCGCACTTGGGCAACACGGGCCGACAGATCGGTTGCGACTAACTCGTTTTCGACCTCCAATTTGACAACAATTTTGAGATAACGAATTTCCGGTTGATCCGCCAAGTTGACGATAAACGGGTCCAAATCGAACATCACACCCGGCTTGCTGGCTTGGGCTTGCTTTCCGCCGGATTGCGGCTCGGCTTCCGATTTGGCTGAGGCATCCCGTCCGTGCTCCTCCGAGGTTTCGCCTCCTTTGCCGCCTCCGCCAAGCAGTTTCACCACCAAGATGGAGCTACCGGCACCAATCACGAGCGCCAATACCCCGACGATAATGAGCAACTTGACCGGGAACACGGGGCCTGCTGCCTTCACCGGAGCTTTTTCATCTGCTACTACCGCATCCGCCATAGGATCCTCCTCGCCTTCTCGCGTCGTCACGTGCCTTCTGCGCAAGACTGCAATGCATATGCCACTGGTGCTCTGGCCACGATTGGCAAGCAATGGCAGCATTTACACGAGATCCGTGGCAATTCCTGCGTGACTGGGTCTGATGACGCGTCAGTGTCAACTCAGACGTCAATCAATCGATTGACGCCGTCAGAAAACTGACGGACCAAGGGTTCAATTCGATGAGGTATGCCCTGCGGGAGTGTGAGCAGAAATTGGGCCGAGAGCATTCGCTCCCGGCCCAGGCAAACTACGAACTATCGCTTCAGATTGACCAACTCCTGGAGGATTTCGTCCGATGTCGTAATCACACGCGAGTTCGCCTGGAATCCTCGCTGCGCGGCGATCATATCGATGAAACTTTCACCGAGATCCACATTGGATAATTCCAGTGAATTCGACAGCACCCGTCCGAGTCCGGCACTGTCCGGGGTACCGGTCACAGGCTGGCCGGAGTTACCGGACTGCGCAAACGTGTTTTTACCGGTCCTCGTCAATCCAATCGGATCGGGAAACCGCGCCAAGACAACCTGAGCCAGCGCCCTCAGTTGTCCATTGGAGAACCGGCCGCTGATGGTCCCATTGGAATCGACAGAAAACGCCTGCAGGGATCCCGCAGCAAACCCATCCTGCGTCTGCTGCACCAGTGCCGACGTAGACCCGAACTGCGTGGTGCCGTCCAGTCCCGTTCCTCCGTCGGTGGTTACGCTAGACCCGAAGTTCATGAGCATCAGCTGATTCTGCGTAGCGCCATTGAAGTCGATTTGAAGTTGCCCCGGCGCCCCCCCTACCACGCCCGCCGCGGTTCCGGTGTCATACCGAAGGACTGGACTCTCTCGGTCAAGCGTGCCGTTGGTCCCGAACGTCAACGTGCCAGACCCAATTTTCACGATGCCCAGCGTCGTGTCGATGTTGCTGGAATGATAATTGGCAGTCACGACATCGCTCGCCGGAGCCACGACATTGTAGTTCCAGGTGTTCGCACCAATCTTCGTGAAATACGTCGTCAAGAGATGGCTGTTGCCGAGCGAGTCGAACACGGTCATGGACGTGGAGAAATCGGACGTGGCGGGAGGATCAGACAACAGAAAGTCCGTTCCTGTCGTCGAGACGGGCGCCGTCATGTTCAAATTGGCCGCCAGGGTGTCTCCTCCGTTCGCCGCGACCACGACAGTCCCCGTGCCGGTCGTCGAGTTATTGGTTGTGCCTGTGATGCCTGATGCGAACGTAAAGATGTTAGAGGCATTGGCCGTCGCCGTAAATCCTGTATACGCAGCGGCCTTCAATGGGTCGGCGGGAACCAGCGCACGCACGGCATTTTGGATTGCAGTGGCCAGTGCGGAACCAGTCAAACCGTTCGCCACAGTGATCACCTGTGGACCATCGCCGTTCAAATCGATGGTAAAGGAATTATTGCCTGCCGCGGTCGTCGTGACAGAAGCGGCTGACCCGACAATGTTGCCACGTATTCCTGTCTGCGTGGTCGCCGAATTTAGGTTGGCTGCAACCAGCGCTGTGGTGGTTGCTCTCGGCGATGCGGTCGTCGAGGGCAAGGCGATGTCGCCAATCGTACCGGTGATGGTGCCGGTTGTGTCGGCCAGAAATCCTTGCAACTTAAATCCGGTGGGATCAACAACGTTGTTGTTTCGGTCCAGGCGAAACAGCCCAGCACGGGAATAGAACGTGCCCCCTTGCGCGTCTTCCACAATGAAAAATCCGTTGCCGTCGATCGCCAGATCCAACACGTTAGATGACGTTGCCAGCGACCCCTGAGAGAAATTCCCCTGGACAGAGGTCAACGCGACTCCGATTCCCGTTTGGATGGCACCGGACCCGCCGGAGATCGACGAACTGATCAAGTCTGCGAAGGTGGCCTTGCTCCCCTTGAAACCGACCGTACTAAGATTGGCAATGTTGTTGCCGATCACGGACAAGGCAGTGCCATTGGCATTGAGGCCGCTGACACCGGCAAACAGCGACGATAGAATTCCCATGGATCTGTTCCTCCTTTACAAATTACCCTACTGCAATTCCACTACATCGGACGGATTGACAGTCAGATCACCGATTACCAACTTGGCGATTCCCTCCTCCATCCGAACGCCCGACACGACCAAGTGCGCCCGGGCCTGCGACGTCACTGCCGTACCTTGTGTGTCAGTCGCCGACAACGAATAGCGATACACCCCGGGCGGCATCGGTGCGCCGTTCTGGTTATTGCCGTCCCATTCGGCGACATTCAAGCCAGACGGCCGATCGGCATACTCCAGCGTTCGAATGACCTGCCCCTGCTGGTCCAGCACATTGATGCTCACTCGTGCCGCATCCTTTTCCAACGCGTACCGAATCGTTGCCGGCCCTGCACCCACTTGTACCAACGGCAGATCCAGGCCGACCCGCCGGCCCACCATTGGCAACAGGGTGAACTGGAACGAGGCGGCCTGCGAGTCCAGACTCCGCTGCAGCAATTGCGCCTGTTTCACACTTTGTTCGAGCTGGCTGAATTGTGCGAGCTGTGCGACAAATTCAGTATTGTTCGTCGGATTCAGGGGGTCTTGGTGCTTGAGCTGGGTCACGAGCAACTTCAGAAAATCACCCTGCCCCAATTCTCTGGGCCCGGCAGTTCTGGGCGTATCGGTGGCGGACTCCGCCGCCGTGACTCCGGATATGGTGGCCATACCTGAAACTCCTTTCGCTCCTACGCGACTACATTCAGCATGCCGGCATACAACAGGCTTGGATGGTCGTGCTGTTCAGAGATGCCATAGTCACGTGTGGTGCCATTCGACGCGTCGTGCCACATGCGGCTCTGATCCTGAGGTTGGCCCTGCTGGAACGACCGACCAGCGTTCTGCCGATCGATATCCACGCGGAACTGCCCCATCTCCAATCCATTCGATTGCAATGCCGATTGCAGACGATCCTGCCCACTGACCAACAGTTGCCCAACATCTGACCGGTCGGACAACAGATGGGCATGGACTACTTCATTGGTCATCGCCACACGGATATTGATACGTCCTAAATCCGGCTCAGCCACCTCGAACACGACTGAACGACTCATCAGGGGAAGAAACGGCTCGATGTCGTGTACCGGCGCGGTAGACAGCGCACGGCCTAGGGTCGGCGAGGGGAGACTCTCCGCAGGGCGCGGTTGTGGACCAACAGCACTCCCAACGGTGGTTGATTGAACCGAACGGTTGTCGGGCAGATCAGCCTGCGGCGAAACAACCGGCGCATGTGACTGCCATGGAGTCTCATGAGAGGTAGTCTGCTCACCATCCGGATTGGACCAGAACATGTCGGAAGGCTGCCCAGACCCAGAGAACGCTTGCGGCTTGTACGATTCCGATGCCACCGGCTTCGCAATGCTTTCATCGCTATCGTGCGAGACGAATGGTGGATGTGGTTCAGCATGTGGATGGGCCGCGCCATGCACCTGCTTCTGTCCAACGGAGCGTTCAACCACTCGATCCAGATGTGGTACAGCTGCGTCCAGTCTAGAGAGCTCCTGCGACACAGCCGCTGCCTGTTCCTTACCCAGAGTCGAAGGCTGGTCGACTCTCACCTCTTTTTCAGAGCGATACCTCTGAGCAAGAGTCTTTCTTTGTTCCCCTACCTCTTGATCGACAGCCTGGCTCACCGGCTCCGCACTGAAATCCAAAGGCGAATCAGATGGCAATTCAGTTGTTTGCTGCATGGGCTGCGCAGTCGGCACCACTTGGCCAAGCTGCACCAAGGGCACAATTTCTCCCTGAGATAGCGCAGGCGATTGGCCCGTCCCTCCTGCTATTGTCGTAAGAGATTCCTCCGGTCCTTCAGTCACCAAGACCGGCGCCGTAGAGCCCCCCGATGTTTCATTGTTCGGGGAGGACTGTAGGGAAGCATCTTCGATAGGGCTCTGTCCTTGATCATCCATCAGCAAGAGCACGGACGTTACGGGCTCTCCCTGTGACGAGGCCATTTGACTCACCTCACGGACCAGTTCCACGGAAACATTCGTTCCAGGCACACCCCCGTCCTGGCTCACATCTTTCTTATCAACTGACTGATCTGTTTGGGTCTGCGACAGCCGTTCAGCCTCAGCGGCTAAACCGCCGCCTTCGATCTTACCTGACCGTGATGAATCGTCCCGAGCCGGTTTCCCTTGATCGGTTCTGGTATTGGGCTGAGAGTCTCGCCTGGATTCCACGTCCTTAGATTGTTGCGACCGCCCATTGGTCTCCCCTTGCTGAGCCGTCCGGAATGTTGAAGCAAAGCTCTTCTTCGTCCCACCGGCACTTGGGGACCTTCCCTCTTGTGACTTCGGTGCTGCTCCATCAGACGACCGGCCGGCCGTCGGTGAAGCAGATTGCAAGAATCCCTTGTTCACATCCATAGACGAAGCGATCAACGTGCCTGCATACATCGCCATGCAGCGAGTGAATACAAGGCACGTGCCAGGGAACATGCGAATGAATTCACAGCAAATTGCGTGATTTCATCCGCAACCTTTCACCGACTGCCAGGAGCTGGGCAAATCCTGCTGAGTGGGGAGGTAATTCTTACCGACGAATGGGAGAAGCCGAGTGCAGGCGTTACGGAACGTTCGATGACACTTTCGCTTGGGCGAGCAGTTGCTCGGTGAGTTTGGCGGCACGCTCCGGCTTGACTTGAGCAAGGATCGCTCCGGCGGTCTTCGCCTTAATGAGGCGCAGAATCTCGATCGCCTTCGGGTCCGGCATATGCTCCAGCCTCGTCGCGGCGTCTTCGGGCGGCATGACCTCATACATCTTGGCGAGCTTGGCCTTCTCCTCCTGCTGGTGACGCTCTTTCTCGATCAACGCTTTGGTTTTCTGCGCCTTGACTTCTGCGACCCGCTGACTGTCCTTGCTGTTGGCCTGAAAAATCCGCTTTTCCAGAGCTTCATTCTGCGCCAACAGCTTCTCGATATCGGCCCGCACGATCATGAGCCGCCCCTCCTCTCGTCGGATGGCTTCCTCGCGCCAATCGAGATCGCGTTTCCGCGACTCCAACATTTCGATCACTTCTCGAGGAGCCTCCAGCACCGGGCCACGGATGGCCGGAGCCGGCGGGGCCCACGATGAACCGTCGGGTTCTGACGTAGCTTGTTGACCTGCCCCCACGGAATCCGGCTGGGCCGACGATGGGACAGGCGACAACTCGGCCGGAGGCAACGGCGGTTTGTCTTTAGAGTTCGGCGAAGCTTGTCCCAGTTGAACCATGACCCACAGGAGAATCGTGGAACCCACGACTCCCGCGGCAATGGTCCAGAGAGGAGACCGTCGTCCTCCACTCGACAGATTTCTCCGAACGCGGCTTGTCTTGCTGAGAAGGATACGGTCCACTGTGGATTCCACCACTCTCGTGTTCATAGCCAGCTCTTACCAGACCAGAGCCGGAGCCGCGTTGCGGATTCATCCGTTGTCTGCTGCTCTCGCCGCTGGATGTCCGCGCAATGCGACGCCCGTTGCCGCTCGGCAAGGCGGTCCAGCACTTTGCGCTCTTGGGTGGCCACAACTAGCCGTGCTTGCGCCTGCGCCCACTGATTGGTCAACTCGGCGATCACACGCCGGCTCCGCTGCACCGCCGCTCGCTGTTCGTCCATCCGGCCCTGCCATTCCAGCACAGTTTCGATCGCCATCCCCTGTTCTGCCTGGGCTCGAAATGCACCGGCATCCGACTCCATCCGAACCGTGAGTGCGTCGCATTGACGTTCCATGCCTGCAAGGTCTTGCGTAATCCGGGCTAGCTCCATCATGACGGCTTCCTCCGCCCTCTCCTTCAGTCTACGAAGCGAATCGAAACTCATGCGGCCTGCTTGGCCAACGTCATTAAGCTCTGCACCGACAGGGCCAGAGAAGATGGGTGATCGATATCCTGCCGCAGGTAGTCATTAATCGCATCCTGCGACTGCACGGCACGGTCGAGTGCTCTATTCATTCCCTGCTTGTACGCGCCAAGCAGGATAAGATCCTCGGACTGCCGATATCGGGCGATCAGTTCCATCACCGTTCCAGCCGCGATGTGGTGTTCTCGCCCCACGATATCCCGCATGACTCGGCTCGTGCTTTGGAGCAGATCGATTGCAGGAAAATGATTGCGTGCGGCCAGCGCACGGGACAAGACGATATGGCCGTCCAGAATCGACCGCACGGCGTCGGCGATGGGATCGGTGAGATCATCCCCGTCCACCAACACCGTGTACAGACCCGTGATGGCACCGGCGCCAGGCCCGGTGCCGACACGCTCAAGCATTTTCGGCAGCATGGTGAACACCGAGGGCGTATAGCCTTTGGTCGCCGGAGGCTCACCGATTGCCAGCCCGATTTCCCGCTGGCTGTAGGCCAATCGAGTGAGCGAATCCATCAAGAGGAGCACTTGCTGTCCCGCATCCCGGAAGTACTCCGCGATCGCGGTCGCCACGAGCGCTGCGCGGAGTCGCACCAGCGGCGCTTGATCGGATGTGGCCACCACGACGACGGACCGCTGCAGCGCGGCCTCGCCCAAATCGCGCTCCAAGAACTCCTTGACCTCACGCCCCCGTTCCCCAATCAGCGCGATCACATTCACGTCAGCTTTCGTGTACCGACTGATCATGCCGAGCAACACGCTTTTTCCGACACCGGCTCCCGAAAAGATGCCCATTTTTTGTCCGCGGCCGCAGGTCAGGAATCCGTTGATCGCACGGATGCCCAGATCGAGCGGCTCCCTGATTCGAGCCCGTTTGAGCGGATTAGGCGCGGCGGCGTGCAGCGGATATCGTGCGGCGGAGTTGATGTCACCTTTCTCGTCAAGTGGCCGGCCCAGCCCGTCGAGCACACGGCCTAACAGGCTTCGACCGACGGGCACACTCGCCACCCGACCCGTCATCGTAATCAGACTACCGGGCCCGATACCTTGCATCTCTCCCAACGGCATGAGCAAGACACGGTCGCCGCGAAACCCCACCACTTCCGCGGCAATCGGTTCACCGCCGTCTTCCCTGGTGATCTCGCACAACTCGCCTACCGTCGCCATTGGTCCAGATCCCTCGATCACAATGCCGATGGCTTGCACCACCCGGCCGGCGACCGCCACAGGATTGATCTGGTCGAGTACGGCGTTAAGATTCACATTCCGTCCTGTTCTTCAATGCGCTGCCTAACCGCAGGAGTTGTGCATCCAGTGAGGCGTCGATCACACGGTTGGCCGTGTGCAGAAGACAGCTGCCCCGTGCGAGACCTAAAACCGGTTCGATCTTCAGCGTCAGCGCGAGGTCCCGTTGCGCGGCGAGTTCGGCATGCGCCGCCGTCAGCGTCGGCGCATCTGCCGGATGCACTCGGATGACGACGGCGCCCGCTTCACGCACGGCACCGACCGCCGACTTGGCTTGGGCCACAATCTGATCTTTGCAGCTCTCGGCCGCCTCGTGCAGAACTTTGGTCGCAATGTGGAACGCAAGCGACACGACCTCGTCTTCGAATGTTCGCCGAAGCGAAGAGCGAGCCGCCTCAAACGCCCGCACCACATCTGCGAAGACCGCTCGCTCCTGCCGGCGCTCCGCTTCCGCATTTCGGCTTCCCTCGGCCATGCCGCGTTCAAATTCCGTTAACCCGTCTTCCCCCCGGAGTGACCCGTCGTCCCCGAACGTCTGCAACGGTAGACTCGCGAGCCGCACTGCGCCGGATCGAACCGCGGCATGTTTCAATACCGTGTTCTCGGCGCGAAGCCGATGCAATTCTAACAGCCGGCGTGCCGTCATCAGCACCACGTCATTCTGAATGGGCTTCATCAAGAAGTCCGTGGCACCGGCCTTCATCGCACGCACTGCAAGTTCGACAGTCGGCGCCCCCGTCATCACCACACCGATGATGCGGGTGTCGATGATCTGCGCGGCTTCAAGCAACGCAATGCCATCCTGGTCGGGAAGCGAGATGTCCACGATCAGGAGCGCCGGCGCAGACTGCTTCACCATGGCGATGGCTTCTCGGGCTGATGCAGCAACCCGGACGGACACCCCCTCCGGACGGAAAATTTCCAGGAACAAATCCCGGATCAGTTCATCATCGTCAACGATCAGAATAGAGCCGTGAGACCGCCGCACATCCCCCGTCTTTCCGCGCGGCATCACCGTCTGTAGCGCCGTTCCTGCCCCCATTTAGACCATCTCCTCTCCCGCGCCGGCGATCACGATGCGGCCCTCTTCTTCCAACTTGCGACAGACCTTGAGAATGTTCTGCTGCGCCTTCTCGACATCGGCCACCCGGACGGGTCCTTTCGCCTCCATATCGTCCCGCAGCATCTCGGCGGCCCGTGCCGACATGTTCTTGAAGATTCTCTCCTTGACCTCCGGATTGGCCCCACGAAGCGCGAGCGGGAGATCGTCCTTGCTGATTTCCTTCATCAACTCCTGCAAGCCTCGGTCATCGACCTTGACCAAGTCATCGAACACGAACATGAGGGCGCGAATCGAATCAGCTAAGGGCTGGCTCTTCTCGGCGATCTTCGCCATAATGCCGCCCTCACTGGCCTTGTCCATACGCGTGAGAATGTCGGCCATCACCTCGGCTCCGCCGATGCTCTGTCCGCCCAACCCTTTGCTGGCGAGCAGCACTTCTTGCAGACTTTGGCTGAGTTCTTCCAGCACATCCGGCTGCACTTCTTCCATTGTCGCAAGCCGCAACGCGACGTCGCCGCGCATCACCTCCGGTAGCGCGGCCAACACCTGTCCCGCTTGCTCGCTTTCAAGATGAGCCAATATGACCGCCACCGTTTGCGGATGCTCGACCTTGATCATTTTGGCAATGGTCTTTACATCCACCCAACGGAGTGCCTCCAATCCCGGATAGCTTTTCCGCGTCATGGACTCGAGGATACGGGCCGCCTTTTCAGGGCCTAAGGCCTTAATCAAGATGTTCTTGATGTACTCTTTGCCCTGGAACTGCACCTCTCCCGAGGCGCTCGCGTCCTTAAAATCAGAGATCACCGCATCTTCCTGGTCTCTTGAAATTTGGGCTGTGCCGTTCATGAAGCTCCCCAGCTTCTTGATCTCTTTGGGATCGAGCAACTTCATTACCTGCGCAGCCGCTTCTTCACCGATGGCGCGAAGGAGAATCGCTGATTTCTGTTCCCCCGTCAGATGATGAGCCACGTTACGCGTTTCCTGAAGGAGCCTTCAGCCATTGTTTGACGACCACGGCCGTCGTGTCGGGATTCTTCCTGGCCATATCGATGATCTGGGCCCGATCGGGGGCTCCGGCGAGCGCCGGTTCAGACGTCGCTGCGGTCCCCCCCGGCAAGCTGGCTCCAATATCGGAACCGGCCGCTTCAGCCGTCGCACTCAACATCGCGAGCAAGGGACGGACGATGAAGAAGAAGATGATAAAAAAGAGCAGCCCCCCGACGACAAACCGTACGTACGGCAACCATGGGCTCGGTGCATCGGCTGCAGCATCGGCTCCGGCTGGCGCTTCGTCAGCCCCCAGACCGAATTGCACGTTGACCACCTGCACTTGATCCTGGCGATCCGCAGAAAATCCCATGGCCTTCTTAACGATATCTTCGATCCGCTTCAGATCGTCTTCCGAGCGAGGCATATATTTTCGCCCGGACTCGGCGGTTCCCTTGTCGCCAGTCCCCCCTTCACCAGCTTTGGACAGTTCATAGGTCCCATCGACCAAGACGGCAACGGACAGTTGTTTGACGACTCCAACGGGCTCGACGATTTTCGAGACGGTTCGACTGATCTCGTAATTGAC
>FKKE01008950.1_pt2 | contig 13505 bp, 22 predicted proteins | sample 1106331 | NCBI WGS metagenome assembly FKKE01 (sample SAMEA3931202, study PRJEB13176) | freshwater metagenome | biome: Drinking water system; feature: drinking water; material: freshwater | place: China | collected 2013-02-06 | reverse complement strand
AAAGAGAAACCCTACACGGCATCGTCTGTCGCTGGCGACCAGGACGAAATCAGAGAGGGACGCGCGTATTCGTTGCCAGGGTGCCCGAACGAGGATCAAGCCCGCCGCACTGCCACCTACCTACTAAACGGCATCCTCGCCGACACGAAGCTGGAACTTGAGGGAACACTGGCCCTTTGCGACCTACTTCCAGGCGACCTCGTCACGGTCACGGACTCTACGGTCGGATTGTCGGCCGCCAAATTCACAGTGACATCCAACCGGCTCTCGTCTGACGGCCTGAGTGTCAGGCTTACTGCCACCGAGTACGACCCAGACATCTGGTCAGACACTGTTGGCGCAACCGACACAGCTCCTACCTCCCAACTCATCTCTCCATTCACTACCACTCCACCGGAAGTCACGCGTCCCCGCCAAGCGTCCACCTCCTACCCACCCTCTCTGTACTGGGACCTCCCGCGTGCATACAAAGCCGACACCCTCTATGGCACTAGCTCCTGGGCGCAGAGCGGAACGAGCGGGTACGACGGGACGAAGGTGAATGACGGCTTGACATCTGCCACGGCCTTCTCCAACCCGACAACCGGTACAGGCAAGTACGTCCGGCTGGACCTTGGGAGTGCTAAGAATATCGTCGGATGCCTCGTCACACTGTCTCAGAGCGGCTCCACCGCCCTGACGTTCGACGGCGCAAACGTTTCGTCTCCTGGCGTCTCTCACAGTGACAACGACTCGTCCTACACGGCAGTCACGACCACCTGTACCGCCGTCGTTGACTCTAGCGGCACCGTCACGGCCCTCTGGTTAGATTGGGCCAGCCCCACGTCTCACCGGTATTGGCGCCTCACGCTTGCCAACACTCCAGCGGCCCAGCAGGACATCAAGGAGGTCCAGTTTAAGGAGCTGTATGCTGACGAGTGGCCGTACGTAAAAGGCTGGGAAGTCATTTCCGGCCTGACCACCAGCTCACCCGTCAAGCAGTTCGTCCCGAAGTCCCTCGCGCCGTCGTCTACTAGACGAGTCGTCGTACTGGAAGGGGCTATTGCGACCGCCAGCGACCCCTACATCGTCCACCAATCCGACATTATTGTCAGGACCGTGGGGTACGGGGGGAAGTCGTCTGGCAGATTCCTGCGCGTCCAAAGCCTGTCCGACGCAAACAACGACGATATCAACACAATCCCGGTCCTACGCGCCACAACCGGCATCTCACGTCAAACTGGTGGGATTGCCGTAGATGGCGTAGTGGAATGTGGCGGAGTCCTTACCGCACAGAGTAGCCGACAAGCTCCATGGGTAGAACCGCGCGTAAACTGCTCGACCCTCACGTCATTCACCACGACCACTGTTGCCGACATCACGGGTGCTACCGTCACGTTCACGCCTCCGAAAGCATGCCGCGTGATGGTCGTTGCGACTTTCTATCTTGAGTGCGTGACGCTGGGCGGCGATTTCCGCGGTCGTCTCGACATAGATGGCGTAGAGCACTCCGAACAAGTGCGTTGGCAGCCCAACGCTGCCGGCGACTTCGTCACAGTGACAGGCGTCTTTCACAAAGACCTCACGGCTGCCTCCCACACCATCAAGCTACGCGGGAACCTCGGGACCGCGTCTGGCCAGATTGACGTGCATGCGACACACACTGGGTTTGTGCTGATCGGAGTCGGGAACGGATAGGGGACGGGGCTTGCATCTGACCGCCACTCCTGCGTACCATAAGGGGGAAATGAGCAAGAAGCTACGGCCCACCGAACGCAAGGTGTGCGGAGTTTGTGGATTTCAGAACTGCTTGTCCACGACCTGCGCACAAACACTGGACGACAGAGAGCGACTTCTAGGCAGAAAAGAGCGTGTTGTTCTCTGGCCAGACACACACTGCGGAGACGAGGACCCGCGCGCAATCGAGCTGGCTCTCAAGGTGACGGAAAAGCTGGAGCCAACCCGCCTGATCCTCCTCGGTGACTTCCTGGACTTCTACGGCATCGCACGATTCGACAAAGACCTGAGCCAGAAGACGGCGCTCCTCAAGACCGAGGTCGAGAAGGGGCGGGAAGTCCTCCGCTCCATCAAGTCCGCCACCCCCCTCTGCACAACGCGCTCCTACATCCAAGGCAACCACGAGGCTCGTCTGACCAAGTGGATGTGGGCGAACCCGGCCTTTCGCGGACTCGACACGCTCTCGTTTGACTCGCTCCTCGGCCTCTCGTCTGCCGGCTTCCAGGCGTCCCTCGTCCAGTCCATCCAGCTCACACCTGCCATCATCGTTCGCCATGGGAGCTTCATTGCCCAGGATGCCGGCCAGAGCGGCAAGAAGGAGCTTCAGAGGGCCGGGATGAGCGGGGCCAGCGGACACACCCACCGGATCGGGACATACTCCCTGAGGACCGAGTCCGGCCTGATGAGCTGGACAGAGTGCGGCCACCTCCAGCGCAACCCGCCATCCTGGGCCTCCACGCAGAACTGGCAGCAGGGGCTCGCCTACGTGGACCTGGACAAAACGGGGAGCGGGTTCTCCATCCACACCGTACCGTTCAGGCTCTCCTACACAGCTGTGGTTGAGGGGAGCGAGGTGAGGGCACGCGAGAAGCGGAAGGCGACAGCATGAACCAAATTGACCAGCCGCTCAAGCGCGGACGCGGCAGACCGAGAGGCTCCAAGAACAAGCCCAAGACCGGTCCCCTTCTTCCGCCCGACACCCTCACAGACGAACTTACCCAAATAGCTCGTTCCCTCGTCGGCGTGAAGAAGGAACAAAAGCTCAGCCGCGAAGGCAGCGAACGCGCCAGCTTCAGCAAGCCACGAGACATCCCGCGCCTCCCATCCTCCACAGCCAAACTCTCCGATGCTCTCCGGGCTGTGCTGGGGATGGACCCGGCAGAAGCGGAGCGCAGACTGGCCGAGCGTGACGCCCCAACAGTTGCAGATATGATTGCCCTCGCCACTGCCAAAGAGGCCATCAGTGGCAACATGAAGGCAGTCGAGCAGATCGCCGACCGGACAGAGGGACGCCCAACCACCCAAACTCCTGCCGTAGCGGATGGGATGGTAGACAGGCTGGTCCGGCTTCTAGTAGTCGGAGCCAAGGCAGAAGCCGAAAAAAGGATGGAGGAGAAGCAGGATGCCATACAGGCCGAACTTGTCACGTCTCCAGTCGAGCAGACGAAGCTACTGGCTACTAGCCCAGGGACGCCAACCCCCACAACCGTCTCCACTGATCCAGATGATCTCCCTATGTCTCAGTGGGGAACACGATGAAGGCCAAGCGGAAGTCCCCGTCTCGCCCGTCGTCGAAGGCCAGGGCTACTCACCAAACCAAGAGAGTCGAGAAGGCGGTAGCTAAGGCACAGGCCCGCATCCCAACAGCCTTCCACATCACAGTCGTGCGCTTTACTGCCGAAGAAAAGCTCGAAGCAGGCTGTCAAAAGAAATTGATGGTCATAGAGCGAACTGTACGCGGAGACGAGGACAGTTGGCACTTCGTTCTATCATTTGATCCTGTAGTTAGCGAACGTGTGAGCTTTCGTGATCTCGTGAAAGTTGCTGGTCATGAGGTTCTCCATGCACTGCTTTGGCCGATTGCCGATGCAGTCCAGCGTCGAGGAATCACCGAGAAGCAGGCGGAGGAGTTGGCGCGCGCCGAGGAAAACATTGTATACACGCTCCAGCGCGCTCTGTTTGGGGAGATCAGGGCATAGGGATAGTCGGGCAACCCAAGATCAGGGCATAGGGCGGTCGGACAACTACAAGTCCAAAGACACAACGAGCCCGCTCAGCATATCGCCAGGCGGGCTCGAACTGTATTGGGCGGATCAGTCTGCCGCGGAAGGGCGTCGTCGATCAGCTCACGCCCAGCCTATAGTCAACAGCATCGGACGCGGCCCCCTTGAGCTTGTATGCTATGTCTAGGGCTTCGGCGATCTCGGCTCTGGTTATTTTGCCCTCCCTAGCTGCTCGGCGGAAGCGGGTAGACGGGAACGAGCCATTCTGTCACGACCAGCCTCCCACTCTCATTGATCGCTACCTCCCGCTTCCACTTGTACAATCGCATCAGGGCAGCATACTCTTCGTCCGAGATCTGACCGAAGTGTTGCTCTATGTAGGCTGCACGACGGGCTTTTACGTTGGCCTTGACATCCTCTATCAGTGCCATCTCGATCGGAGTTATCACTTGCGCCTTTCTTGCCTTCTAACCTACGTAGCTCTTCGCTCTAGTGCCCTAGTGCTCTTCGTCGGTTGGTCTATTCGCTCCCCGTCTACCCGTCCCCATGTCACTGATCTCGTGTCTCCATGTCACTTGGCTCTTGTCCCCAAGGCACTAGCCACTGATCTCCCCGCTCCTCGCCCTCCCGCTCCCCGCCCCTTCGCTCTCTCGCCCGTCCGCTCTTGGTCTCTCCTCCTCTGATATCCTCGTCGCTTCGCTCCGAGTATATGCGACTTCGCTCCCCCATGTAAGGCCCTCATAGTTATCCACAGGTATCCACAGGGTGTGACTCAAAATAGAACACACCTGCTCCCTTTCTAAGGCAATCCCCGGTCGGTCCTGGAGCCGAAGGCGACCAGAGAGTTCCGACTTACGCCCAGTTTGCGCCACGCCAGATTGGCAGCATTTCCAGACCGACCACTCGTTCTGCTTTTTCTGGTGGGTGGGGGGACTATGCAGCGAAATTGCCCCCTTGTACAATGCCCCAAGACGCGGAACAGCCCCGCACCGATAACAAGGGGACCTTGAGCAGACGCGCTCCTGTCCCCGCCCTACACACAAAGGAGACAGAAGTGGCTATTGTTGTACCCGAGTCCCGTTCGTACGAGCTGCCCGAAGAGGGCCAGCAGCAGGCCGTCCTCGCCCAGGTCGAGGTCCTGCCCGACGAAGAGGTCGAGTTCAAGAACGAGAAGACTGGCGAAATGAAGACCCGCACAGTCCACCCGTGCTACTTCCATTTCGAGCTGAGCCAGGAAGGCAAGGACGGCAAGCGCCTCACCGCTCGTATCAAGCTCAACCTGTCTCGTTCCGACCAGTCGAATCTCTGGCAATTCCTCCAGGACTGGAAGGTTAAGGAGTTCTTCGAGGACCCGACCTTCGACCTGGAGACGCTCGTCGGCCGAAATGCCAACCTGACCATCTCCCACACCTTCGTCCAGGCCAAGAACAAGACCTACGCCAACATCAAGGCTATCCTGCCTCTCAGCGCCAAGCAGAAGGACGTCCTCAAGGTCCGCGACTTCGTGCCCTTTTGACCGAGGGAAGGTCATATGCGGGGCGTGCGGGTTCTGGTGGACACGGTTACCGGGTGACCCCGTAAGTCCAGCATACTGCTACTGGTGCGCGGGGAAGTGGGAAGGCAGGTAGTAGGGGATGGAGAAGGCCGGTGTTTAGGAGGGGCCAGCTCCTAAGTAGCCGGAGGCCGTGTCGGGTAAGGCGTCCTGGGTAGGATGGTGACCGCAGGTAAAACCGACCTTCTTCCAAAAGGAGATCGCGTGGGCAGATTCAGCCGCAAGGCACATTGTGAACCAAGAAACGAGCGGGTCGCCGGCAAGTCCGGCGGCCCTTTTTTGTTTGCGGGGAGCAAGAAGGCCAGGCTCCTCCCGAACGACCCACACGCGCTCTATGACGTGGGGCGCGGGCGCTATATGGGGGTGAGGGCAGATGGGAGCTTTGTCTCGTACGACTTGGCAGGCGAGATCGCAGGGCAAGCCGCAAAAGAGCTGGCAGGACAGGGCACGAGAGAGGGAGAGGAACGCCCCTCCGTTTCTGGGTCTCCAGAAGCGGATGCTGGAGCTGGAGGAGATCAGGGTGGGGAGTGTGTGGGTGGCGGGTGACGAGAGCGGAGAGAAGGTGATAGTGAAGGGTATCGACAAGGAGAACCTGGACGTGCGGATTCAGAGTCTCAAGACTGGAGACGAAATGACGCGAGACTACTGGGGGTTCCAGTGTGCGTTCGACAGCAAGGCAGACCTGGTTGCGAGCGGGAGGCCAGCGTGAACCTCGTCCCGTCAGTTGGGAACGACCGCACCCGTTGGTACGCGCACGAGGGCAAGCACTACGTGAGCGTCACCAGCGTTCTCGACATCATCAACAAGCCCGCCCTCGTCAACTGGGCCGCGAACCAGGAGCGAGACGATGTCGTAAAGGTCGCGGGGGACCTGTACGACGAGATCAAGCACACAGAAGCCAAACTACCAACCAAGACAGCGTTCAAGGCCGACTTACTCAAAAAGCTCCCCGCCCATCGCTCTCACAGAAGGCAGCTCGACGCGGCTGCCAACATCGGAAAGGAAGTCCACTCGTATCTGGAGTGGTGGTTGAAGGGAAGAACCGGCGGCGGGAGTGTCGTGGCTCCGAAGCTGTCAGACCTGTGCGCTGGGAGCGTTCGGATGTGGGGGGAGTGGGCCGAACGGGTTGCTCTGGCTCCCAAGTATGTCGAAGCGATGGTCATCCACGACAATCCAGACTATGCAGGTACGCTCGATGCGCTGTGTGAGCTGCGGGTGCCAAAAGGGATTGGATACGACGGGCATGCTGGCGAGACTGTGCAGGCAGTCTGCGACTGGAAGACGGCCAGCGGAATCTGGCCCGAGCACCTCCTTCAGATTGCCGCCTACGCCAAGGCTACAGATCTTCCGAATGTCTGGGGAGTTGTGACGAGGATCGGGAAGAAGGAGAAAGACGATTTTGAGTGGCAGCTAGTTGCGCCGGACGAGATGGACGTACTGTACGAGGGGTTCAGGCATGCCCACGCTCTCTGGTGGCACATCCGCACGTACACGGACAAGCGGATTGCGCAGAAGGCCAGGGAGGCGAACGGGGGGGCGGCATGAGCGTCATCCTCGCACAGTCCCCTCCGACCCGCATCTCCTGGGGACCATTGTCGGCTACCATGGTTGCGGACAGTCTCAATCCGGCGGGAGTGCGGCTCTCTACTCTAGAGGTTGTGCTGCCGAGGTTCCTTCTTGCAGAGGCCAACACTCACCGCATGCTCAGCCGCAACGCAGAGAGCAGCCGGTCAAAGGGAGCAGACAGAATTCGGAAAGAGCCCCTCTTCACTCCTCTCATGCGCGCCGAGAACAAGAAGATGCGGGCGGACGAGATCCTCGACACTGAGGATAAGGCTCGCAGTGCCTGGGAAGAGGCCGCGAAGTCTGCTGCCGCTTGGTCCGAAACCCTCTCCGCTCTCGGCGTCCACCACTCCATTCCTAACCGGCTTCTGGAGCCCTTCCGCACGGTCCGATGGTTGGTAAGCTTTACGGAGAGTGCGAACTTTCTGAGCCTCCGCTTCTCTCCCGAAGCCGAACCACATTTCCAGGCAGTCGCAGCACTCATCATCCTTGCCCTTCGCCAGCACTCTCCTGTCCAGGCAAAGTTCGGTGACTGGCACGCCCCTTACCTGCGTCCGGATGAAGCCAGCGCGTTGGGCATTACGACCGCCATCCATGTGAGTGTGGCCAGGTGCGCACGGCTCACGGTCGGGAGAGAGCTGAGCGTGCTGACACGTGGAGAGGTGGACAAGGAGCTAGGGCTCTATGAGCGGCTCCTGGAGAATCGGCATATGAGCCCGTTTGAGCACGTAGCACAGGCGGAGAACGACACGAACCTGGTGGCCGGCGATGGGAACTTCCGCGGCTGGTATCAGTGGCGCAAGACGATAGACGAGGAGAACCTGGACGGTGCGTTTGATCCGCTGAGTGTGAGCGACCAGGTGCTAGAGACGATCGTGCCTGGGTGGACGGAGGAGAAGGTCCAGCTATGAGAGACGAGGACGAAGAGGCCGAGAGAGCGCCCGACCTAGTGAACCACCCTCCCCACTACACGGCCCACCCATCCGGCGTAGAGTGCATTGAGATCAGCGAAGCGCTGCCGTTCTGTCTGGGCAATGCTCTCAAGTACATCTGGCGAGCGGGGCAGAAGGAGGGGGTGAGTAGGGAGCAGGACATTTGGAAGGCGATCTGGTACCTGAACAGAGAGCGTTGGGTGAGGTCGGGGTTGTCTCCGCATTCGGCCGAGGACGCAGCCTTCAGGGTTCTAGGATGCGAAACACGCTCGACCCTGTTGTTTGCGGCCCTGCATTGTATTGTGACTGGCGTGACCGACAAGAGTCTGGCCACGCTTTCTGCTCGCCTGGAGGACTCTCTTGCCAATCATCCCGCGTGATGCTCCGACTCGCCCCAAGCTCGTAGCCGGCGGTCCAACGCCCACAATCCGTCACCTTGCGGCCATCTACAAATCAGCATGGACGGATCGTGGCCTGGCTCCTCGCTACTTCACTCAGCAGGAACTTTTCATGAACCGCGGCCTCCTTGCGCAGATGACCAGCATTGATGAGCTGAGGGAGATCGTGCAGACGTACGTTCGGCTTGATGAGAAGTTCTACAAGGACAATGGCTACCCTCTCGGGCTCCTCATGCGCGCTCATCCCGTGATACTGGCTGTGCTGGAAAAGAGAAAGGCGGAGCGAAGAGCAGCCGAGCGGACGGACTTTGGGGGGCAGGAACTGGAGACTGCATGAACGAACTGACTATCAAGACTGCTGAGCAAGAAGCGCTGAGGTTCCTTGGGCGAGTGAAGGAGTACCGGGAGCGGCAGAAGAGAGACGACAGCTTCTCTGTGTATGGAACAAAAGAAGGTGGGGCTGTCCGACGAGCGTCCCTGGACCTGTCCCGTGCTCTCTCCAATCTTCGGAAGACAACTGCATGAGCGCCTGCGAGTCCTGCGGCGGAGTCGGGATTATCCAGATTCCGCTCTCCATAGCCGCTCCGTCAGGCTCTCTCTACCGCTACCTGAATTGCAAGTGCCAAACAGACGAGCAGATCTGCAAGAAGGCTCGCATTCCCGCCCGCTACGCCCAGGCCCACTATCGGGAATTTGGGCAGTTTGTCTCTCGGCCAGGCAGGGTCCCGAGCGCTCTCCTCATGGGGCCTCCTGGACGTGGGAAGACCTGGTATGCGTGCGGACTCCTCAAGACCTATAGCAGGGACATGGAGTACGGTGGGTTGTTCGTGGATCTGCAAGACCTGGAGCAGAAGCGCAGGGCAGCGGTGGGGCGGAATGATCGGCTGCCGGGTGACGAGTACATACTGTGCCCGTTCCTGGTTGCGGATGATCTAGGGAGAAACGAGCGCACCACGGACTTCTGGCTGGAGTGGTTGACTTCGCTCATCTGTGGGCGCTACAATCTCGAACTCCCAACCGTCTTCACCTCGAATTTCTCTATCGACGAGCTAACCGGTAAGCTCGGCGCTCATCTGGCCGGACGCGTGAAAGAGATGACAGCTCCCAACCATAGGCAACTCACAAACAAGGATTGGAGGAATCTCTGATGGCACGGACCCCTATTGCCCCGTCCCTTCTGTTCGGAAACAAGCAGAGCGTCGCCCCTCCTGTTGATCTCAAGGCTCGCAACGTCGTGGGATTACTGCTGGACGCTAGCGGGTCTATGAGCGGGGCGCGGGCGAGCGCACTGATGAAGTGGGTCAACGAGCAGATCCTGAACGTTCGCCAGCAGAGCTATGATGCCGGCCAAGCCACGCTGCTCGGGGTTGGAAGGTTCGCCTCCATGGGTGATGTAGCTGTCCCCACTATCGTGTACTCTCCAACTCCAGTGGAGGGGGCGCGACTTGTCCTGGAGACAGACTATTCCCCATATGGGAGCACTCCGCTTCTCCAGGCTATCCAGGGGATGACGAACCTTCTTGTCCAGTTCGCCACGGTTGATGCTGCCAAGTTTTCGTCAACTGGAGTGCTGCTCATTGTTGCTACGGACGGTAAGGAAAACGCTTCCCCCCAGAACGTACGGGCCGGATTCGCTGATTGGCTCCGCAACCTCCCGCCTTACGTCACTATCGGCTTCATCGGGCCGGGGAGCATGGTCTCGCGCATGGTTGGATTTGGTTTCAGCCGCGAAAACTGCCTAACCTGGGACGGAGACGCCAAGGAGCTGGAGACCAGCGTGAGTGCTGGAACGCAGAGTGCGTACTCTGGCTACACGCAGGCCCGTTCCAAGGGGGCCGCAAGATCGACTGCCCTGTTCGTGGACGCGGCGGACAAGAGCGCGGAATTCGCCAAGCTGCCCGACCTAAAGGCCGCTTTTAAGCAGATCGTCGTAGACAAGGAGGGCGAGATCGCTCCGTTTGTGCGTGACCACGGTCTGCCCTATGTTCTGGGCCGCGCATTCTACCAGCTCACCAAGACCGAGCGTATCCAGCCTCACAAGAAGGTGGCGCTCAGGGACAAGAAGAGCGGGAGGATCGTGGCCGGCGAGCAGGTCAAGACAATTCTGGGTGTTGGGAGCAATGGCGAGCTGCGGATCAAGCCCGGCAATCTCGGCAACTTCGACATGTTCGTGTCCAGTACCAGCATGAACCGCAAGCTAGTGCGTGGGACGAAGCTCCTCTACGCGAAGAAGGAGATTGCATGATGGCAGAGAGTAAGGAGACAATGTGGCTAGTGAGCTGACAGCCGTCGTGACTGTGTTCGTTACGCCAGAAGAAACCGGCAAGTCCGAAGCCTACCGCCTGTTCCGGAGGATCGAGAAGCTCCTGCCATCTGCTCTCCTAGACATTGAGCGTCAGTGGATGGGGCCGGCTGTGGAGTTGGTGCAGACGACGGAGAAGCTGGTCGGTATGCTCACTCCGCTTGTGCTCCCTGGCGACGCGCCCTGTTGCTCCGATTGTCACGAGATCGCAGAGCTGACTGACCTGGCGCCGAATGATGTGCCGGAAGATCCTGGTTGCCCAGATCCGCCAGACGTGAGTGAGGAGTCTAGCCTGCCAGATTCCGTTTGGCTCACAGATCCAGAACCAGAAGACTTCAGACAGAGATATGCATACGAGGGGAGCGAATGAACGAGCAGACCAGTCCCGTCCCCAGCATCCACCTCCCCCCGATCGTCTGGGGGGTAGTGCGGATGGAAAGCCCTGGCCACGGAGCAGTGGTGGATGTTCGCATGGCACGTTCCGAGGCTATCCAGGCTGCCAAGATCGCTATGGCCAACGCAGGACCAGATGACAGACACTCCNNCCTCTCCGTCGCCGTCATTCCTGCTAGACCAGCTCAGCCGGTTGGGCAAGCGGCTGGTAATCCTCCAGGGGAGACAAAAGGCAGCGCTGAGGTTGGCGCCGGACGGAAGCCTGGAGTTCCTAAGCCTGCCCTTTAGGTGGAAGACGAGCCTGGTCTACCAGGTATATGCAACCATGGTGGTGGTCCTGGCGATCAAGGCGGCGAGAGAGCGGAGTGACCCAATGTATCGTGCTGAGTTCGCGTACGGAGACCAGAAGATCTTCCTGCGCGGACTCGGCCAAACACTCACAGTCACGATAGACGGGACATGGGGAGAACCAGATGAGGAGCCAGATGACGGACCAGAAGCAGCGTGAGAAGAGGTGGGCGCCTTCTTTCGTGTGGGCGATCCGCGAGAAGAAGACCGGCCTGTGGAACAAGAAGGGGTGGAAGGGGCTGGTGGGGAGGACGGGCGTAGTGTACCGGGCCAAGAACCACGCCACATGCCACATCACAGGGACGGTCAAGACGGAGCTGGATAGGGAGGTCTTGACTCGTGGTCTGTGCGAGAACGGGCGCGGCTGCAAGCGGTGCGAGAGAAATGCCCGGCGCCGGTTTGCTAGGCGCTTTGAGCTGGTGCGGTTTCAGGTGCAGGAGAATCCAGAGAAGAGCGCTCAGGCCAAGAGCGTGTCGCGGGGGCAGGAGAATGTGCCGTGAGCGAGGTGGCGGAGTGCAGCATAGACGCCAAAACCCAGCGCGACCTGGCTGACCGGTTTGCCTGGCTTGGGTTCGCGGTGCGATTCGGTAGTGGCGATGCGCTGACGGTGCAGAGGTCTGACATGACATGCTGGGATTTCAGGGAATCGTCGGCGTTCGGGTTTCTTGCTGGCTACCAGGCTGGGCGCGAGTCAATGGAGAGGCGCTCGTGAACCCGATCATCTTCCGCGACATAGAGTGCAGGCTGAGAGAGTACGGGTTTAGCGTCAAGTTTAGCCGAGTCAACGAGGACATTATCGCAGAGCATCCGGTCGTTGGTGTCCTGAATCTAGGAGCGCCATCTACTGCTTACGCCTTCATTCTGGGTTATCGGGTCGGACGAGTTGTGAAGAGCGCTGAAGTGCTGGCTGCTCCGGCGCCGGGTGGCTGTGCTGTCCGAGAGGAGATACTGTGATTCGTCCCGTCTTCACCCTCGCCCCCAGCGCAGTAGGCCCCGGCACCACTGTGATGGAGATCGGGCAGCTCCATTTCAGTTCGTACGATGTGCTGGCGATCAACTTTCTCGCCGACACGCACCCGGCTTCCGGGTATGCCCAGGTGTTTATCAGAGAGCTGGGCGGGGCTGTCCTGATGGCAGTGGACGATGGGCTGCTCTCGATTGCCGGTACGATCGAGCCGAACTGGAAAGAGGCGAACTGAGGGGCGCCATGCAGATCACAACCAAGTTTTCGATTGGGGATGTAGTCTGGACAGCGCGAGTTTGTGAGTCGTATGAGCAGGCCCAATGCGATGAATGCCTTGGAAGTAAGCAGTGGAAATGCATCACGCCGGCCGGCTCAACATTCATGGTCCAGTGTGCAGAATGTTATGCTCTTTCACAGAGGCGAGTCTTCACGCCAAACGTCGAGAGAGTCACTATTGGGAGTGTACGCACCGACACACGCGACTCTTCTCCTGTTCGCTATATGTGTGNNGTGTAGAGACTGGTATTGGCAGCGGTACGGTCTGGGGGGAGGAGAAGTTGTTTTGCACTGAGGACGAGGCGCAAGCGGCTGCTGAGATCTTGGCCCTACGGGCGCGAGAGCACTACGCTTTGATGGAGAAGAATAGAACTGCGGAACGCAAGAAAAGCGTGCGGTCGATTAGCAAGGTGAAAGCATGACAGATCCTTCCTACCGCGCCCTCATCGTCCGTGCCTCCTCTCTCCGCCCCCACCCCAACGCCGACAAACTCTCTCTCGTTACTGCTTGCCACTATCAGGTCATTGTAGGGAGGGATACGAAGGCGGACGAGCTGCTAGTCTTCTTCGAGGCCGGTGGCCAGCTCTCCGAGCGCTTCGCCGACGCCAACAAGCTCCGTCGCACTGATGGCGGGATGTTTGAGCCCAATCTACGCGTCAAGCCAATCAAGCTCCGCGGCCAACGTAGCGATGGGTTCTGCATCCCGGTCGCTTCTCTATCCAGCTTCGGAGATATCTCCAAGCTCAAGGAAGGCGACGAATTCTCTACGTTCGGTGGTGTGGAGATTTGCCGGAAGTACGAGAGCCCGGAGACTAGGCGTGCTCAGCGACGGACCGGCACAGCCACGTTCAAAGTGAAGCTGCGGAATTTCCCGGAGCACTCGGACACGGGGAACTTCCGGCGAGAGGGACACTACATCCCTGTCGGATCTATTCTGTACGTGTCGGAGAAGCTCCACGGTACTAGTGGGCGGTTCGGGAATGTCCTCACGCTCTCTCACAGGCTGAACATCGGCCCTCAGTGGCTCAGGCGGCTGTCCAGCCGGATCTTCGGGATGA
>FKKE01001880.1_pt2 | contig 13517 bp, 10 predicted proteins | sample 1106331 | NCBI WGS metagenome assembly FKKE01 (sample SAMEA3931202, study PRJEB13176) | freshwater metagenome | biome: Drinking water system; feature: drinking water; material: freshwater | place: China | collected 2013-02-06 | reverse complement strand
CGAATCGGATCGGGCATTATGAGTTCACGGCAGCGCAGTTGAAGACGATTCAAGAAGTGATCACGCTGGTCGTGTTCTGCGTGTTCTCCGTCCTATACTTGAGAGAGCCGCTGAAGTGGAATTATCTCGTAGGATTCGGGATGATCGTCGGGGCGGTCGTGGTGATTTTCAAGGATTGGAGCTGATCAACGGCGTCTGCCGTTCCACCAATCGTAGAGGTACAGGAGATCGAAGGTCAGGCGGGCGCCGAACGTCGGGCCGTAGTCCTTCTGATTGATCAGGTCGTTCCAGGTTTCGAACGTCGCGGCGGCGTACCGGACCGCGACCGAGATGAATCGTTCCTCCAGCGAAGCTTTCTGTTGATCGACAAACAGACCTGAATCGATCGTGCCTGCAAGTTCAATTTCCCATGGCGTGCTGCTCTCCCAGTCACGATAGTTCCCGAAGCCGATCGAAGCCTGTCCCACCCATGAGCGGTCGGAGACTTCACGGAAGGCGGCCCCGTTGAAGGGACGTCCATAGCGACCGAGCGCGGAGACCCGGACGTAGTCCGAGAGAAACGGCACCGTATTGAAGAGAGACAGCCGTCTGAATCCTGCCTGCGCATAGACCTCGTAATAGAGCGAGCCGCCTGCCGCTCCGAGGCCGGCGAAAAACACGTTGTCGGAACCCAACAGGCTCATCCAGCGGGTGAGCGTCCCGCTGATCATGAAGTCGTTGGTTTCCCGTTTGTCCCCGACCGGCACCGGATCGAAGCCTCGGAGCTTGTGGATGACATCATTCTGAAGGAAACGGCTGAACCCGTCTCGTGTCGGGCCGGCTCCGGCCGTCAGGTTCGTGTTCCAGCCTTTGAACGATTCCAGCCGTTCGGTCCAGCTCAGGCTGAAGAAATTGAATCCCATCGTTTCGCGGATGTCGTTATAGCGATTGCCGGCTCCATCGAACTCCGTGAATCGATCGACGACGGTCATGCCTAAGCTCAGCGTCCGATCATGGTCGGGAAAGGCCATGGCTCCCCAATGGACACTCTGAGCAGGCGGTTCGGCAGCGCCGGGTGCGGCAGCGGCCAAGTATGAGAGAAGGGTGACGAGCCCGCACATTGAACGGATGGGTTTCATGCCGGGAATAGTGCCGGGAATGCAGTAGCCCCGCAACTGATTTCAGTCCGATGAACACCCTTGAACGCCTTCAGGGGAAATTACTAGAATGCAGCCGCTTCTCAAGATGATCCCTAAGGGAAGGAGCCGCCATGCCTCCGAAAAAGAAAGAACCTGCCAAGGCAAAAGTGCAAACATCGACGGCTGCCCCGGTGAACAACGCGGAGGATTTTGAGAAGCTGGGGGTGTTCTACCTTGGTCGTCCCTACGACCTCGCCGCGAAACAGGCGAAGCCGGGCTGGCTGCTCTACGATTCGAAAGATTTGGTTACCCATGCCGTGTGCGTCGGGATGACCGGCAGCGGCAAGACCGGTCTCTGTCTCTCGCTCCTCGAAGAAGCCGCGATCGACAACATTCCCGCCATCATCATCGATCCCAAAGGTGATCTCGGAAACTTGATGCTGACGTTTCCGAAACTCAGGGGCGAAGATTTTCAGCCCTGGATCAACGAGGATGACGCACGCAAGAAAGGCCTCTCGTCAGCCGACTATGCCAAGGCTCAAGCGGAGCTCTGGACGAAGGGGTTGGCCGGTTGGCAGCAGGATGGAGCCCGCCTTCAACGATTGCGCGACGCAGCGGACTTCGCCATCTACACCCCGGGCAGCAACGCCGGTCTGCCAGTCTCCATCTTGAAATCCTTCGCGGCGCCGGCTGCCGATGTGCTGAATGACGCGGAACTCTTGCGTGAACGGATCAGCACGACCGTCACGAGTTTGTTGGGGCTGCTTGGCATCGAGGCTGATCCGATCCAAAGCCGTGAGCACATTCTGCTCTCGACCATTCTCGATCACACCTGGAAGAAAGAAGAGGATCTCGATCTGGCGTCACTCATCCAGTCGATCCAATCGCCGCCGGTCTCGAAGATCGGCGTGATGGACGTGGACTCGTTCTTTGCCTCCAAAGAACGTTTCGCTCTGGCGATGAAACTCAACAACCTCCTCGCCGCGCCTGGCTTCCAAGCCTGGTTGGAAGGGGAGGCGTTGGACATCCAATCCTTGCTGTACACGTCCAGCGGCAAACCCCGCATGGCGATCTTCTCGATTGCACATCTGAACGATGCCGAGCGGATGTTCTTCGTGACGCTCCTGTTGAGCCAAATGGTCGGGTGGATGAGGAGGCAGTCGGGCACCACGAGTTTGCGCGCAATCCTATATATGGACGAGATCTTCGGCTACTTCCCGCCTGTGGCGAATCCTCCGTCGAAGCTGCCGCTGATGACGCTGCTCAAGCAGGCCCGAGCCTTCGGGCTCGGTGTGGTGCTGGCGACGCAGAACCCCGTCGATCTCGATTATAAGGGCTTGGCGAACACCGGTACCTGGTTCATCGGGCGGTTGCAGACGGAACGAGACAAGGCGCGGGTGTTGGAAGGGCTCGAAGGGGCGTCGTCCAGCGCCGGGAAGAAGTTCGACAAGGGTCGCATGGAGCAGACGCTCGCCGGTTTGGGCAGCAGGATCTTCCTGATGAACAACGTGCATGAAGACGAACCGGTCGTGTTCGAAACCCGGTGGTGCCTATCGTATCTCAGGGGGCCGTTGACCAGAACGCAGATCAAGCAGCTGATGGACCCAGTGAGGTCCGCCCATGCCACGACCGCGGCTTCGGCGGCGAAGCCGACCAAAGCGCCCAAAGGCGGAGCCAGGCCAGTCGTGCCGCCGGATGTTCCACAGCACTTTGTGCCGTTACGCGGTTCCAAGCCGGAGGGGAGCGAACTCGTCTATGCGCCGATGTTGCTGGGCTCGTCGCAGATCCGATTCTCCGATACGAAGAGTGGGATCGATCAAACACAGGATATGACGGTGTTGGCACCGATCACCGACGGAGCGGTGGCGCTGGATTGGGACCGTGCGGCGGCAGCGGACTTCGCCGTGGCCGATCTGGAATCTTCACCCGAAAGCGGCGCGCAGTTTCTCCCGCTGCCGGCCAGTGCCGGAAAGGCCAAGAGCTATGCCGATTGGAACAGAGATTTCGGCGGGTGGCTGTTTCGGACGCAAAAGGTCGAGCTGTTCAAGAGTCCGAGCAACAAGGAAGCGTCTAAACCAGGTGAGTCTGAGCGGGATTTTCGTGTGCGTCTCCAACAATCCGGACGCGAGCAGCGTGACAAAGGCGCGGAGGGCCTGCGTCAGAAGTACGCGTCGAAGATCGCGACGCTCCAAGATCGGATCAGGCGGGCCGGGTTGGCGAAAGAAAAGCAACAAGCCGAAGCACGGTCCAGCCAGGTGCAGGCGGCGATTTCGGTCGGCGCCACGATCCTCGGCGCGTTTTTGGGGAGGAAGGCGATCAGCCAAACGAATATTGGAAAAGCCACCACGGCCATCCGCAGCGCCGGCCGTGTGATGAAAGAATCTCAGGACGTCGGGGCGGCGGAAGAGAATGTCGCGGCTCTCCAGCAGCAGTTGGCCGATCTTGAGGCGCAGTTCAAATCGGAAAGCGAGGCCTTAGCCGCTGCGACCGATCCCTTGAACGAGAAACTCGAGACCATCTCCATTAAACCGACCAAGTCCAACATCGCGGTGAAGCTCGTGGCCTTGGCCTGGACGCCCCATTGGCGGGATGGGAAGGGCACGTTGAGCCCAGCTTGGACCTAGAGATAGCTGCCGGCTGGCCTGGTTCTGAGGCGCCACTCGAAATTCCTAGCCACTTCGGCGTAGACTTTGGTCGTCCGTTGCACACCAGCCTTTGGTTACCGCTCTCAATGGATTGACTCATGACGCCGCCTTCGACCACGTACGCCGGACCAGGTTCCCTTTCCTCCATTGATCCGAGCACGATTCATTCGGAGCAACTCTTCGGCGCCATCTTTGAGCAGGCGGCAGTGGGCGTGGCGTTGGTAGAGACCGCCACAGGACGGTTCGTGCGCATCAACCAGCGCTATTGCGAGATCGTAGGTTTGTCGCTGGCCGAGATGATGGCGACGACCTTCATGGCGATTACCCACCCGGACGATCGGCAAGCCGATTCCGATCGGATGGAGGAAATGATAGCGGGACGGATCCGAGCCTTCACCAGGGAGAAGCGGTATGTGCGGCCCGACGGCTCCACGGTGTGGATCAATCTGACCGTCTCACCCATTTGGGATCGGGGGCAGGAGCCGAATTTTCATATTGCAGTCGTCCAGGACATTACCGAACGCAAGCAGGCAGAAGAAACGCTGCGAGCGACCGAAGTCCGACTCGCCGCGGTTCTGGAAAACAGCCCCTCGGTGGTGTTCATCAAAGACCGCGAGGGACGCTATCTCCTGGTGAACCAAGCGTTTGAACGGCAATTCGGCTTGACGGCTGGACAAATTATCGGAAGAACCGACACAGACATCTTTCCTGCTGGCCAGGCTGTCATGTTTCAAACGAACGATCGAGAAGTGATTCAGTCCGGGACGCCGATGCAATTCGAGGAAGTGGCGCGATATGCCGACGGCGAGCACATCAGCATCGTGGTCAAGTTTCCGCTCCGGACGGCAGATGACGACATCTACGCCATTTGCGGCATCGCGACGGACATCACCGGAAGAAAACAGGCGGAACGAGCCCTCGCGGACCTCAATGCCACGCTCGAGCAGCAAATCGTCCAGCGGACCCATGAGTTGGAGGAAAGCCGGCAACAGTTGCGGGCCATCGTGGAAGGAACGTCAGATGCGGTGTTTCTCAAGGATGTGCAGGGACGGTATCTGCTCTGCAATGAAGCAACCGGCCGTTTTGTAGGAATGCCGCCGCACAAGGTGCCGGGAAATGATGATACTGCGCTCTTCCCGCTTGAAGAAGCCAAGAGGTTGATGGAACAGGATCGCCGGACCATGGCCGGTAACGTGACCGAGACCCATGAGGAAGAGATCACGACCGCAGATGGCGTTCTGAGGACGTTTCTGTCGACGAAGGGGCCTCTCTTCGACGGCCAGGGCCGCGTCGTCGGTCTTTTCGGCATTTCCCGAGACATCACCGACCGGACGAGAGCGGAGAGGGCCCTCCGCGAAAGTGAGGAGCGGTTTCGCAACATCTTCGAACATGCCGCCATGGGCATCGTGATCGCGACATTGGAGGGCCGACTCCTTCGGTGCAACCCCGCCTACTGCCTTCTGTTGGGTTACACAGAATCGGAGCTCCGTGAATTGGACTTCAAAGAATTAGTGCATCCGGACGATCTGGCGGCCAATCTCGCCCAGAAGAATCGGCTGTACGCAGGTGAGGTGCCGTCGTTCGAGGTCGAAAACCGCTACCGGCGGAAAGACGGTTGTGAAGTCTGGGTGCACAAGTACGTCTCGTTTTTGCGGGATCAAACGGGACGGCCGATGAACGTGATTGTCCTGGTGACGGACATCACAGAGCGGCGCCGGGCGCAGGAACTGCTGGAACAGAGGGTTGCGGAACGGACCGCAGAGGTTCGTGAACGGGAGACAGAACTCGCGCGCCTGATCGCCCACTTCCCTGGTGTCGTTTCCCGTGTCGATCCAGACCTGCGATATCGGTACGCCTCGCCTAAGTATAGGGACTGGTTTGGTAAGGATCCCCAGGAGGTGGTCGGTCGCCATGTGGCAGAGATCATCGGACGCGAGGCATTTGCCAGGGCTAGACCGGCATTGGAACGGGCTCTAGCAGGAGAGAGGATCACGTTCGAGAATTTCTGGAAGGGCTTGGGTGAAGAAATCCAGCACGGGCTCGTGACGTTTGAACCGGAATTCAATCGGGAAGGCGCCTGTACAGGTGTCGCCGTTTACGTCGTGAACATCTCCGCCCGTAAGCAGGCGGAAGAAGCATTGCGGGCCAGCGAACAGTTCAACAGGGAAGTGTTGGACGCGCTGTCTGACCACGTCGCCGTACTCGATAAGGCGGGAACAATCATTGCGGTCAACCGATCCTGGGAACGCTTTGCCGCACGGAACAATCCAGAGGGATCGTCCGGATTGGGTGTCGGCACTAACTATCTCGTGGTGTGCCGCAAGGCCGCCAGCAGAACAGGAGACCTTGAACGGGTCATCGATGGCATCGATGGTGTCTTGTCGGATCGGACGCCGATGTTCATGACCGAGTATCTATGCGAGTGGCCCGGCGGACGAAAGTGGTATCTGATGCGCGTCACCCGACTGAGGACTCGCGCCGGAGGATGCGTAGTCTCCCATGAGGACATTACCGCCCGCAAGCAGGCAGAGGAGGCGCTCGAGTCGGCGTACTGTCGTCTTCAAGACCTCGGACGCGAGTTGCAAATGGTGGAGGAGCGTGAACGCAGCCGTCTCTCAAGGGAGTTGCACGATGAGTTCGGACAACTGTTGAGTGCGCTCAAGTTCGACTTGGTCAGGATAGCTACGGGGTTGGAGAGACTCCCCCGTTCTGCCGCTGGCTCCTTGAAAAAGGCGGCCAGGAACGCTGCGACCACCGTCGATGGATTGTTTTCATCGCTGCGCGTCATGGTCCGCGGATTGCGGCCGGCGGTTCTGGAAGAACTGGGGCTGGTGTCCGCACTCCAGGCGTTGGCGTCGGAGACACAAGGACATTTCAAACTGCGCTGCTCGGTCAATGCCGCGTCTGAGGGATTGCCCTCGTCATTCGGGCTGGCGGTCGAGGGCGCGATCTATCGCGTCGCGCAAGCGCTCTTGACGAACGTGGTGCGGCATGCGAAAGCGACCGACGTGACCGTTTCGCTGGGCGCTGCCGACGGGATCGTCCGATTGACGGTGGAAGACAACGGGGTCGGGTTCCAGGTTTCCAAGGCCCAGGAGGGTCGATTCGGATTGCGGGGAATTCAGGAACGGGTCGAGCTGTTGGGCGGGTCCGTCTCCATTCAATCGGGGCCGGGCAAGGGAACGACCGTGTCGGTCACCATCCCGCTGGAGTCCGCTCCCATCACCAGTTCGGGTGGAAGTCCCCGAGGCCCTGCGACATCGACGGTTGGTGACAAGAGGCGCCGGCATGACACGACCGACTAAGATCTTGCTGGTCGACGACCACCCCATCTTCAGGCGCGGGGTCTGTGTCTTGCTCAACGAGTCCGGCATCCAGTGTCATGTCGACGAGGCCGGCGACGGCGAAACGGCGTTGGCGTTGGTGCGACGCGAGCAGTGGGACATGATCATTCTGGATGTGGCCTTACCCGATCGTCATGGCTTGGAAGTGTTAAGACAGATCAAGGAACTTCGACCTCTGTTGCCGGTACTCATGCTCACTCTCTATCCGGAACGCGAGTTCGCCATTCGGGCGTTGAAGGCGGGAGCGGCCGGGTATGTGACCAAAGAACAGGCCCCCTCGGAACTCCTGTGCGCGATCAGTAGCATACAGGCCGGTCACCGGTATATTACCTCCTCGCTGGCTGAACAACTGGCGAGCTATCTCGTCGGGGGTCGGCGCGGGAGAACATATGACCGGCTTTCCAATCGGGAAATGGAAGTATTGCGCCTGTTCGGTCAGGGGAAAACAGTGTCAACAATTGCCGAAGGCCTGGCTTTGAGTGTCAAGACCGTCAGCACCTACCGAAGCAGACTTCTTGAAAAACTCCGCCTCTCTACCACTGCCGAACTCGTGCGCTACGCGATCCAGCATGGTTTGACCGCTTGAGGCCCTCCCCAGAGCGAATCACAGCCGGCCTGTAGGACTGCATCCGATATCGCATTCGGTCTTTGTCTGCTATTTCCTAGGCCGCTCTGCTGATAGGATTTCCTTCGAATTTTCTCTCGAAGCGGCAGGCCGCTGTTGAACAGCACGATGCGAGCACTGATTCTCGACGATCACCCACTGATCCGCAAAGCGATCCATCAGGTCATACACAACAGCTTTCCCTCCTGGACCATCCTGGAAGCCTCCGCTGGTGAAGAAGCCATGCGCCTCATGCAGAGCGCTCCGGTCGATCTACTCGTCTTGGACATCGGTCTGCCGGGAGAAAGCGGCCTCACCGTGTTGAAACAGGTGCGGCGTCGCAGCCCGCAAACGAGATGCCTCGTGCTGTCTATCCATTCGGATCCCCAGTACGTGCGCCTCGCAATCAATTCCGGGGCCGTTGGCTATCTCTCGAAGGAAACCGCACCGGAAGAATTGGACGAGGCGATTCGATCCGTCATGAGAGACGGCCGATATCTCTCGGCATTGGTACAGGATTCAGTGGAAGGAGATTTCCAGCGGGCGGGCACTCATGCGAGAGGAGGAGGCCAGCTTTCGGCCCGGGAATTGGAAGTATTGAACCTCTTGGCAAAGGGAAAGACTGTCTCGCGTGCGGCCAAGCAGCTTAAATTGAGCGTCAAAACCGTCAGCACCTACCGCCTCCGGCTCCTCGAAAAGCTGGGACTCGAGACTACCGCCGAACTGATCCGCTACGCGGTCGAGCGCGGGCTCGCCAGGTAACTACCCAACGCCGTTTCTCAATCGTGTAGGACATACACCTATTTTATTCTAAGGGATAGCCCTATATAAGGGATTCGGTGTTTGATGAGTTAAAAAGTCGGGTTAAGGGACTTCAGCGCCGAGCGGCTCCTCAACTGCCCTTTGGATCACGATGAAACCACGAGGGCGAAATGCTCCGCGTGAGAAGCTTGCCGCACCATCCCCCCACCTTGTTACGCAGCCCATCGAATCCTCGCGGACCCGTCTTCTTATAGTGGATAGTGAAGAGCTTGTCAGAATCGGCCTGCGAACGCTGCTTCAAAACGAGCCTGATCTGGAAATTGTCGGAGAAGCCGCTACGGAAGCAGAGATGGCGGCTCAGATGCAGCGGACGACGCCTGACGTCGTCCTGCTTCAATATCCGTTTTCCGGGTTGCCGATTCTCGACTTGAACCATCTCTGGAACAGGCCCACCGACCCGCCGAGAACGATCCTCCTCCTCCTCAACGGATGGCCTTCACTCGTGCGGCGTGCGATCCAGACCGGAGCGCAGGGAATTGTCGTGAAGACGACGTCCAAGGAGGAGCTGTTGCGGGCCATACGTGAAGTGGCTGGAGGTCGCCCGTATCTGGACCAGGAACTCGCCCAGCCCGCGATGTCTCTAATTCGAGAGGAGGGCCACGAGGAGACTTTCTTGAGCGCCTTCTCATCGAGAGAGCGGCAGATTCTTCCGCTCATCGCGGAGGGACGGACGAACAAGGAAATCGCTGCGCTCTTGGCGCTCTCCGAGAAGACGGTCAAGAGCAATATCAGTCACCTCATTGCGAAATTGGGATTCGTCAGACGATCTCAGGTTGCAGCGTTCTATGTGACCAGACGGCAAAGCGCTGATATGCGGGGTGATGGGAAAGAGCCAATTCGGCCGATCCTGCGCGCGATGCCGTCTTAGCGACCTTGCCGTCCGAGGTTGCGCCCGCTGACGTCCGAGCCGTGACCCTCGTGCTCGAGTTTATCCAGCCGCTTCAGCTGGTCGATCTGTTGATCGATCAATCTTCTCGTTTCCTCGGACAACGTCCATCCCAGCGGCACGTCGGCGTGCTTGTATTCCCCCAGCGCGAATCTCACCGTATCGAATTCTTCGGCTACGCCGTGTTCGGAGACATAGCCGCGCGCACTTCGCGTATTGAAGAGCGTCTGCCAGGGCGCGAACGTTTCCCCCAGAAAATGTCGGTCGTGCGAAGCCAGAGGATCGGTGACCGCCGATTCATTGTTGGGGTTGTGCGGATCGTTGCTGATCATGAGGATGATCGGTTCGATCGGCGGAGGCCTGCAGTCGCCCATGGTTGATTGCCGCAGCCTGGGACAATAGCGCTCTCGTGCTTCAGCGAGCGCGCGGGCGATCTCTCCCGCGGTCAAGGTGCCGGAATTCTCGAAGTACCCTCCGTCGACGACCCGCCTGGGGCTTCCCTTCCAACTGACCGTTCCCGGCGGGCTTACGTAGGTGAAACGGGCGCTGGCATGGATTGCCGTACTTGTGGAGATCGGGTCAGGTGTAAAGGCGACGAGGTCGTCGGCCCGCGCGAAACGGACCGGATCGAGCGCAATGTTGCTGGCGATGACGCGATCTCCCGAGTCCACCCATGTGGCGTTCAGGAAGAGCGACGGGACGGTGTAGCGCGCGCGCGGCCCTTCCCAGAGCCGCCGGAAACTCTCGTTGAGCCGATGGCTGCCGGCTGTCCTCTTCCAGGCATCTTCCCAAGCCAGTTCGAGATATGTGGCACGGTCGGGAAAGGCCCAGGCACCGTAGAAAGGGGAGAGCCGTTGGACCAGGTCCGGAAAGAAGAGCCCTGCCAGCGTGGGGGCGAGGAAGTCTTCGCCGAGAATCTGCCGGACGGCTGGATGGAACGGAGTGCGTGCCGCATGAGGAGCGGTCGCGCAGTCGTACTGATCGTCCAGGATCCGGTCGGCGAGCAGCGAGGCATAGACGGCCCCGCCCAAACTCCCGCCGGACACTCCGCTGATGGCCAGCAGATGGCAACCAAAGCCCGGATGAGTATCTTCCAGCTTGGCAAGCACCGAAGCGGTCCAGTAGCCGGCTCTGATGCCTCCCCCTTCTGCCGAGGCAATGTAGACCGGATAGGTCGTCGAAGACGCCGCCCATTGCGCATGCCTGGCGTCGAGCCAGGCATCGAGGTGCTGGTCTATGGTATCGCGATGCCAGGGATCCGCTTCGGCGGGCAGCTTCCTGATCGCATGGTTATCGTTCCACAGGCTGAACATCCCGGAGAGGAGGATCATGACCAGGAAGAGCGACGGCAAGCGAAATCGATAGGTCGGATAGATCAGGACCAAGCTCCCGAAGGCAATCCAAGAGGCTGCGGCGTACAGGACGATGCCGGAGGAGCCGACGAGGCGAGGGGCTTCGAGGGGGAAGAGGACGAAGACCCAAAACATGACGATGGACATTCCCAACAGTGAGAGCAGGCTTCTGAAGGTCCAGGTGGAAAAAGATGGTTCTGACACCGTGATCGTTTCATTGTGGAGGAGACGGCGGCGTCGCCAGATGATGCCTCCTAGGAACATGACGGCGAGGATCAGGTACAGCACACTGTATTCGATGTTGCCGGCGCGGAAGTAGGCAAGTGACAACGAGAGCATGGGAGCAAGGCCAAGGGCGCGGGGGAAGTAGCGGCGCCACTGTTCGAACCACGTCCGTTCCCGGTCGTCAATTGCCCGAGGCGTGTTCCAGTATTGCACGGAGAGCAGCGCGCGCGGGAAGTACCATCCGCTGCCGGCCAGGATGATCAGGAACATCATCTGGGTGACGTGCTGGGGGGAGAGCAAGCCGTGATCGGTGGCGACCGATTCGATGACCTCCAGCGTTTGGTCGATCTGAAAGGTGAGGCTTGTTCCGACGATGACGAACGCGGCGAACCACGAGGGTTGGAGGACGGCGAGGAGGCGTTGCACGTCTTTCCAGGCGAGGTTCATTTCCCGTCCCCTGCCTCCTTTCGAGCCATAGAAGGCTTTTGGAGTAAGTGACGTTTTACCTCTCATGAGATAGGAGCAACTGCTATACCCGTCGTCTTCAACGGGCGGACCGGCTATGACGAAGGAATCCCGTCAAAAACGATCATGTGCTGCATAGCCGACGAACGGGAGAGGATGCGATCGGGTACGCTCTGTATCGAAATGAATACGGACTAATGTTTCTTGTCTTTTTGCATGATCTTGTCGGTCCAAGCCAGGAGGATAGCCGAGCCGAGGAACGTCATATGGATGAAGATCTTCCACTTGATGTGTTCGGGGTTCTCGTTGGCCACGTCGACGAACGCCTTGAGCAAATGGATGCTGGAAATGCCGATCAAGGACGCCGCCAGCTTCACCTTGATCGTTCCGGGGTCCACATGGCTCAGCCAGTCCGGGCGGTCAGGATGCCCTTCCAGATCGAGCTTGCTGACGAACGTCGCATACCCTCCGATCACGACCATGGTGAGGAGGTTCGCGACCATCGTAACGTCGATCAGTCCCAGGACGCCGAGCATGAATTGGGTTTCTTCCAATCGCTGGATGTGTGCAACCATATCCCACAACTCGATCAGAAACTTATATGCGTACAACAGCTCGGCCACGATGAGCCCGCCGTAGAGGGGAGCCTGGATCCATCGGCTGGCGAACACGACGACTTCAAACGCGTGTTCGACTGGGTGGGTGGTTTGTTTCAAGGAAGGCGTTGCGATGTTATCCGATGGATGTCCGCCCGACATTCCGCCTCCAGTCCGGTTGAGTTTGTGCGGGGCGACACGCCCGCTGTGAGGTGTGCCCGATTCGCCCAAGTCGATGGCATCGTATCCTAGTGAGGAGGGAACGCACTGTCAATCGGAAGCTGGCTCTTTCGATCTCACGCAGTTGAGGCCGCGGGTGTAGGATTCAGCCAGCGATCGATCGCGGCTTTCATGTCTTTGACGACGATGGGCTTGCTCACGTAGTCGTCCATCCCTGCGGCCAGGCAGTGTTCGCGATCTCCCTGCATGGCGTTGGCGGTCATGGCGATGATCGGTGTGTGGCGGACCGTGCCCTCCGTCTGGCGGATTCGTCTCGTCGCTTCAAATCCGTCCATCTCAGGCATTTGGCAATCCATGAACACGAGCGCGTAGGGGATCCGGGAGAGAGCCTCTAAGGCTTCCTCGCCGTTGGCAACCACATCCACTCGATATCCGAGCTTCTCCAGCATCTTGACGGCGACCTTTTGATTGATCACGTTGTCTTCCGCAAGGAGGAGGCGGCCCTTCGCGCAGGATTGGGTTTCCGCCAGACTGTGCACGGTCACGAGGCGCTGTCCTTCGGTCCCTCCGCACACTGATTTCCCCATGACTAGCCTGAGACATTCATAAAGCTGATCCTGACGGATCGGTTTCGTCAGGTAGGCGGAGAAACCGCAGTCCTGGGCGATCTTCGCATCGCCCCGCCGGGCCATGGAGGTGAGGAGCACCAAGGGGAACGCGGGGACCGACTGGTCCTCGCGCAATACGCGAGCCAGTTCCATGCCGTCCATCCCGGGCATCTGCATGTCGATGACAGCGAGGTCGAATGGATGGCCGTTACCTGCGGCGTCCCGAACAAGCGCCAAGCCTTGCCGGGCATCAGCTGCGGAGGCCGGTGTCATGCCCCACAGCCTGGCATGGTGCTCAAGCAACAAGCGGTTCGTCGCGTTGTCGTCGATCAGACAGACACGGAGGCCGGAGAGATCTTCGGCCGGCCGGACCTGAGGCACACCGGAAACCTGCCGGTTCAGCCGAACCGTGAACCAGAATCGACTGCCTTCACCGGGCCGGCTGTCGACGCCGATCTCGCCGCCCATCAGCTCGACCAGTTGCTTGGAGATGGCCAAGCCCAGGCCCGTTCCGCCGAATCGGCGGGTCGTGGATCCGTCCGCCTGGCTGAAGGACTGGAAGAGGCGAGCCTGATTATCAACGGAGATTCCGATTCCGGTATCGACCACCTCAAACCGCAACAGCGCCGCGTGGTCCCCGAGTGATTCGGCGGAGAGTTTCAGTACAACCTC
>FKKE01007193.1_pt1 | contig 13523 bp, 13 predicted proteins | sample 1106331 | NCBI WGS metagenome assembly FKKE01 (sample SAMEA3931202, study PRJEB13176) | freshwater metagenome | biome: Drinking water system; feature: drinking water; material: freshwater | place: China | collected 2013-02-06 | reverse complement strand
GGCGCAGGTTGAGGCTTCGCTCCGCACCCTGTACGACACCGAAAGCGAGCTGCGGCTGTTGATGGGGTTGTCGGCGACGGACGGCCGGCTGATTCGGCCGAAGGACGATCCGACGCTGGCTCGCGTGGAGTTCGACTGGACCGATATTCTGGCCGAAGCGATCGCGCGGCGCACGCCGGTGAGCCTCACCGCGAAACGGGTGCAGCTGCGCTCGCCCTGGCGCTGGCTGCCGCCGGCGCTGGCGCCGGCGCCGCGGCAAGCCACCACTATCGGCTCCGACGCCATCGACCCGCCGTGGCCGGACCTGTTCATCGGCTGCGGGCGCGCATCGATTCCGTTCGCGCTCGGCGTGCGCGAATGGTCGAACGGCCGTACGCTTGTGGTGCAGCTGCAGGACCCGCGCGTGAACCCGCGCGAATTCGACCTTGTCGTGCCGCCTTTGCATGACGAGCTTGAAGGCCAGAACGTCATACCCATCGTCGGCGCCTGCAACCGCATGACGCCGGAGCGCTTGCAGAAGGCGGTCCGCGACTACGCGCCCGTCGATCTCATGGAATTGCCTTCGCCGCGTTTCGCCGTGCTGATCGGCGGCAAATCGAAACGTCAGGACATCGGCGCCGCGCGCGCGCGGGAGATTTCGCATTCGCTTGTAGCGGTGCAGCGCAAGACCGGCGGCTCGCTCTTGGTGACGCTGTCGCGGCGCACGGGCAGCGCCGCGCGCACGCAATTCCGCACTTGGCTCGCGCCGCACTGCGCCGTCTTCTACGAGGACGAAGGCGCCAACCCCTACCCTGCCATTCTCGGCGCCGCCGACCATATCTTCGTCACCGCCGACAGCGTCAACATGGCGACCGAGGCGGCGGCGACCGCCAAGCCCGTACATATCCTCGCCGTCGACGGCGGCGCAGGCAAACTCGCCCGCTTTCACCAGAGCCTGGCGCGGCGCGGCTGCGCGCGGCCCTTCAACGGCAAGCTCGAGACCTGGTCCTATCCGCCCTTGCTCGAAACCGACCGCGTCGCCGCCGCCGTGCTCACGGCTTGGGCCGAGCGCGCGCGCGCTCGATAAGCCAGCCACACGCAAAGGCGGCGAGCAGCGCGCCGGCGAACTGCGCTACGATGAAACCCGGAACATCCTGCGGCCGCACGCCCGCGAACGTGTCGCTCAGACTGCGCGCAATGGTGATGGCGGGATTGGCGAAGGATGTCGACGACGTCCACCAATATCCGGCGGCGATGGTGAGCGCCACAGCGGCCGCACCCGCTTCGGGCTTGAACCGCGACACCAGCACGATGCACGCAACCAAAGCGAAGGTGGCGGCGCCTTCGGCCATCATCTGCGCCGCTCCGGAGCGCGGCGTTGTCGCGATCTGCAACAGCGGCAGCTCGAACAGCGCATGCGCCAGCAGCGCGCCTGCGACGCAGCCAACGATCTGGACCGCCATGTAGAGCGCAGCAGCCGGCGCCGCGATCTCTCCGCGGACGAGCAACGCCGCCGTCACCGCCGGATTGAAATGAGCGCCGGAAATCGGCGCAAGCGCGGTGATCAGCACGTAGAGGATCGCGGCGGTCGCGAGCGTGTTGCCGAGCAGCGCGAGCGCCCCGTTGCCGTCGGCGAGGTTCGCGCCCATCACGCCCGAACCGATGACGACCGCGCTCAGCAGCAGCGCGCCCGCGCATTCCGCCGCGGCGCGGCGGCTCAAGTCGTAGCTCACGTCTCGCGCGCCGTATCTGGCGTCGCGCCGATCTCAGACAGCCGCTTCTGCAAAGCAAGGCGATCGAGGCTTTTGAACGGCAAATTGACAAAGATCTCGATGCGATTGCTGAGCCTGCCGAAGCCAACGGCGAACGCGCGCGCCACATCTATCGCCGAGCCCTCAACCGCGACGGGATCGGGAACGCCCCAATGCGCGGTCATCGGTTGGCCCGGCCAGATCGGGCAGACTTCACCGGCGGCGTTGTCGCAAACTGTGAAGACGAAATCGAGCTGCGGGGCCCCAGGCTGCGCAAACTCATCCCAACTCTTGGATCGCAACCCATCGGTCTTGAAATTCAAACGCTGCAGCAATCGCAACGCCTCCGGATGCACCTCGCCTTTCGGCTGCGAGCCGGCGGAGAACGCATTGAATTTTCCCGCGCCCGCACGCGACAAGATCGCCTCCGCCATAATCGAGCGGGCGGAATTTCCCGTGCACAGGAACAGTACGTTGTAGGGGCGATGTCCCGGGCTCATGTTCATCTCCTCATGATCGGCGCTTGCCGCCTACGCGATCAACACGGGCGCAAAGCCGCCGCCCTCGGTGCGGAAATTGGTGGTTTGGCCTTGGTAGAGACGCGCAGCCATCAGCAACGGTCGCCCTTCGTAGGTATAGACCCGCACGTCGACCTTGCAGACGCGGTCTTCCTCGCCAACGCGAACGTTTCTCCCGCTCGGGGGCACGATCTCTTGCGCAACATACCCACCCTCGCGAATGCGCGCCCATGCGCTTAAGGTGAGTTTGTCGCCGCGATAGACCGCCTTGCCGCCATAGCCGGCGAAGGGCTTGAAGAAGTAGCGCTTGCGCTCGGCCCACAATGCATCGGCGCCGGCGGCGACGACCCGCGTTTGCGGCAGACGTCGAAGTGCTCTGATGGTGCGGCTGGGCAATCCTAACTGCGCCAAACGTTCGCTGTCGGAAAGCAGCGCCAGATTGCGCTTATCGGCGAAGAGCGCGTGGTTGTGAGGATTGGGCGTGAGCACAACCGCACCGGCCTCATAAGCGTCGCGCAGCGGTCGATGGGCGCCCTCCTCGAGCGCGAAATCGACCAGACGATTGTACACCAGATCGACGGCCCGCCCCTCATAGTGAAGCGCATCGTGCTCGAAACTGAACGCAGCGGCATCGGCAATGATCGTGTCGAAGCCCTCGTCTCTCAGCACACGCTGGGCGACGAGAAATTCGGGGTAGAGAAACTGGCGCTCCGGCGCATCGTCGGCGATGGCGATCAGCGCCGGACGACCCGAGCTCCGCTGTCGCTTCCACTCGTTCGCGAACATCGCCGCGACCGACGCATCGAACATCCTCGGGGATAACGCCAAGGCGCCGGCGAATCCGCAGCAAGCACGCTGCGCGTTCGCCAGATGCGCGTTGAGAAAGGCGCCACCCGCATTGGTGTTGACCTCGATAAGCTTCGGACCGTCTGCGGAGAGGTGAAAATCGTAGCCCATAAACGCCCCGGCGGGGCCATGGTCACGCTGAGCGATTGCGGGTGCATGCGCCAAGATAGCGTCGCGGACCGGCGCGTACCGCACCGCGTCCTCAATGGCGCCGACAACCTCCAACATCGCATCCGCGTCGCCGCGCGACGCAAACACCGGCGCAGCGGCGAAAAGATGCGGGTGGGTCGTTTCCAATGCCCCGACGATGTCGCCCTCGCCCATGCCGCGCTCGAGCGTTGCGGCGAGGAGCGGGCGATCGATCGTCACACAATGGCAATCGCGATTGAGCCGGTTCGAGAGTGTGCGCATCAGCCTGCCTTCCGCTTGGCGGCCCGTCGCGCCTCGGGCGCGCACGAGGCGCCGCCGCAACAATTCTCGGTGAGAAAGCCAACGAGGCCGTTCATGGCGTCGAAATCGGCGGAATAGATGAGCGAACGACCGGCGCGGCGCGGCGCGATCAGGCCGGCGCGCGCCAAGTGCGCGAGATGAAAGGAGAGCGACGACGCCGGCATCGCTAGCGCTTCAGCGATGTCTCCGGCGGCCCGTCCTTCCGGTCCCGCCTGCACGAGCAGGCGAAACACGGCCAGCCGATGCTCATGAGCGAGTGCGCCAAGGGCTTCAAGGGCGGGTCCTTTCTTCATTTCGATTATTCCAGTATCATCGAAATATGGCTGTGACAAGGCCCCGACCCGGCTTCCGAACCGGGGTCTGTAACGCCATATTGGCGGCGTCCGAATCCCTGCATGAGCCCCGCATGACCGAACCCCGCCGCGCCCCTATCGCCATTATCGGATCCGGCCCGGCCGGCTACACGGCGGCGATCTATGCGGCGCGGGCGCTGCGGAAGCCTTTGCTCATTGCGGGTCTGCAACCGGGCGGCCAGCTCACCATCACCACCGATGTGGAGAATTATCCCGGCTACGCCGACACCATCCAGGGGCCGTGGCTGATGGAGCAGATGCGCGCCCAAGCCACCCATGTCGGCGCCGAAATCGTCGAGGACATCATCGTCAAAGCCGAACTCGATCAGCGGCCGTTCAAGCTCACCGGCGACAGCGGCCAGATCTATCTCGCCGACGCCGTCATCATCGCCACCGGCGCGCAAGCCAAGTGGCTGGGCATCCCGAGCGAGAAGAAATTCTCGGGCCAAGGCGTCTCGGCCTGCGCCACGTGCGACGGCTTCTTCTTCCGCAACAAGGAGGTCGCGGTGATCGGCGGCGGCAACAGCGCCGTCGAAGAAGCGCTCTATCTCGCCAATATCGCCAGCAAGGTGACGCTGGTGCATCGCCGCGACTCGTTCCGCGCCGAAAAGGTGTTGCAGGAGCGGGTGTTCCATAATCCCAAGATCGAAGTGGTGTGGGACCACGCCGTCGATGAAATCCTCGGCGACGAACGCGGCGTCACCGGCCTACGGATTAAGAACACCAAGACCGGCGCCGCCCAGGAGCGCAAGCTCGACGGCGTCTTCGTCGCCATCGGTCACGCGCCGGCGACCGAGTTGTTCAAGGGCCAGGTGGCGATGAAGGACAACGGCTACATCGTGGTGAAACCCGGCACGACCGAAACCAACATTGCCGGCGTCTACGCCGCCGGCGACGTCGCCGACGACACCTATCGCCAAGCCGTGACCGCCGCCGGCATGGGCTGCATGGCCGCGCTCGAAGCGGAGAAATATCTGGCGCATCTGGAGCACGCCGGCGCGCGCGCGGCGGTGGCGTAGCGTCACTCTCCCGTCAGGCGAATCTTCTCGTCTCCGGCTGCCGCGGTCCCTCTCTATTCCCGCGGGGCTTGGCATGAACCGTCGAAAATTTCTGACCTATGGATTCGCCGCCGGCGCCGCGCTGGCGTTGGCGCCTGACGCGCACGCAGCGACCGTGCAAGCGTCGCTTTCCATCGAGCCCGCCGACGTCGAGATGATCGACGGCGTGGTCGTGTTTCAGGTGCTGTTCTTCGGCCCTGAAGGTCCTCGCCCGGTGCTGCGCGCCACCCAAGGCGATCAGGTCACGATCTCGGTGCGCAACAATGATACGCGCGCGCATGGCTTCGCCATTCCGGGCGTCCCGGCGGCGACGATCGCTTCGATCGCGCCTGGCGCCACGCGGAGTGTGACGTTCACGGCGCCGCGCGGGGGTTCCTATCTCTACATCGATCACACGCTGGCGCCGGTGAATCGTTTACTCGGCCTGCACGGCGCGTTCGTCGTGGCGCCGCGCGACCCACGCACCGCCGCCGGAACGGTGACGCCGTTCGCACGCGCCGCGCAAACGCCGGCCATCGCAGCGCTGTTCGACGCGCTGGGAACATCCGAGCGCTTTCCCGGCCGGCCATGGACGCCCGATCGCGAACGCATCTGGCTGTTCTCGCAGATCGATCCGGTTCTCAACGCCCGCGTCGATGCGGGCCAAACGATCGATCCGCGCGCCGCCGCCGCGGCGTTTGCGCCGCGCTATTTCACCTTGAACGGCAAGAGCGGTTTCGACGCCGCACATGACCCGGCCTCCGTCGCGAAAGGATATGTCGGCGAACCGCTGATTTTCCGCGTCTTGAACGCCGGACTGTCGACAAACTCGCCGCACATTCACGGCAACCATGTGTTCGAACTCTCCGGCGTGAACGCACAAGGCGCGCAGATCGTGCGCAGCAACATCATCGAGCGCGATACCTGGATCATGGCGCCGCTCGACCGCAAGGATGTGCTGTTGCCGTTCGTGCGGCCGAACGACATTCCGGCCGCTGCTTACCCGCCAGTGCAGGAGAAGTTCCCGTTCAAATATCCAATGCACTGCCACATCGAGATGTCCCAGACCGCGGGCGGCGGCAACTACCCTCAGGGCCTGATCACCGATTGGGAGCTCCTCGGCCCCTCTCTTCCAGCGGAAAGCTAGCGCATGGCCGACGATGAGATTTTCGAAGGCACCGCCGCGGCCGAAGAGGTGACCTTCGACACTTTCGGCTGCGATGTCTTTCAAGCCAACCCGCCGACGCCGGATCGGCTCACGCCCGATGTGCGCTTCGACCTCGGCGTGCGCTTCGGCCTCGACCTGCCGACGCCCGACAGGCGCGAGATCGAAGTCTGGCGTTTCGATTGGGAAGACCGGCCGCAAACCAACGCCTGGCCATCGCCGACCTTGCGCGTGCGCCAAGGCCAGGTCGTGCACTCGACCATCCACTCGCGCTCCAACACCCACACCATTCATCACCACGGCCTGAACGTAACGCCATTCAACGACGGCGTCGGACACACCTCGTTCGAAGTCTCAGGGCAGTACACCTACCAGTTTCAGCCCAATGAGCCCGGCACCTATTTCTATCACTGCCACAAGAACACGGTGCTGCATTTCGAGATGGGCATGTACGGCCTGCTGATCGTCGATCCGCCCGAGGGCCCCGGCCGCATCTATCAGGGCGGCCCGACCTACACGGTCGAGAAAGCCTGGGTGCTCGACGATCTCGATCCGCGCTGGCGTGACCTCGATCACCAGGCCGGATTGTGCGGCGAAGACGCCGGCCTCGATCGCTTCAATCCGAAATACTTTGTCGTCTCCGGCGTGTTCGCGCCGAACACCATGTCCGATCCGCGCGCGGTGGTGCGCGCCCGCGTCGGCGATCGCATCCTGATCCGCCTGCTCAACGCCAGCTACAGCATCCTGCGCACCCGCCTCGGCGTGAACGCAACTGTGGTGAGTGTCGACGGACGCGCGCTCGGCCGCCCCGATGCGCCATGGTCGCGCCCGTTCGTCATTCCCGCCAACGAGGCGTTCGAACTCACATCGGCGCAGCGTTACGATCTGCTGATCGACGCCAACCAGGCAGGCACGTTCAACGCGCGCTTCGAATTCCTCGATTGGGTGACGCGCCGGATCCACGACAACGGCCGCGGCGTCGCCAACACTCGCATCGTCGTCACATGAACCGCCGCGCTCTCCTCTGGGCCGCGCCCGCCTTGGCGCTCGCCGGCGCCGCCGCCGCGCAGGATCATCACGGCGGCAGCGACAGCCATGGCTATAGCGGGCTCGAGCCCGGCGACCTCGGCGGCCCCTTCACGCTCCGCGACACGAGTGGCGCCGTATTCACCGAGGCCAATCTCCGCGGCGCCTGGACGCTCCTCTATTTTGGTTACGCCGCCTGCCGCTCATCCTGTTCGGCGGCGATCCCGACGCTGGCGGACTCGGTGGACCTGTTGCAGGCGCGGCGGCTCCCGGCGCGCGCGGTGTTCGTCGATATCGACGCGGCGCCCGAACCGATCCGCATGCGCTCGCAAGCGAGCGCCTCGCACGGGCATCATGGCGGGCACGCCCGCGCCGAAGAAGCGCTGACGCAGATGGCGGCGCAGTTCCGGACGATCACCTTCCTCACCGGCTCGCGCGCGCAATTACGCCAAGCCAAGATCGCATTCCGCGTGCGCAGCAATCACGTTCCGGCGCGCACTGATCTCGGCGAGAGCGGCCACAGCATCAACCATACGTCCGCCATCTACGTGATCGATCCGGCAGGCGCGGTCGTCGGCTATCGCCTGCACAACATCACGCCCGCCGACCTCGCCGCTTTCGTCGCCGCCCAGGCGGTCAGTTGATCGCTGGCAGAATGAATTCCGGAATGTAGACACGCTGCGCCGTCAGCGCGGCGCGGTGGCCGTAATCGCCGGAATAGAACCCGATCACCAGATCGAGTTCCGGCACAGCCATCACGATCTGCCCGCCATTGCCGGCGGCGTAGACCACGCGCACTTGGCGGTCCCGATACGGCATCTCCTGCGACCACCAGAAATAGCCGTAGCGGCGTTCTTGTAATTCAACGAGCGGCGCCGTCATGCGCTGCACGTAATCGCGATCGAGCACGCGGCGACCGTTCCAGACGCCGCCATCGAGCACAAGCTGACCCATCTTCATGAAGTCACGCAGCTCGAACTGCGCGCCGCCGCCCAAATACCAATCGCCCGCCGGCGTGAGGTTCAAATAGTAGCGGTCGATGCCAAGCGGTGCGGCCACCTGCTCGGCAAACACATCGGGCAACCAGCGGCCAGTCGTGTGCGAAACCACGGCCCCCGCCAGCATCGGGTTCATGCTGCAATAAACCGCGCGTTCGCCGGGATCGCGCGCCATCGGTACAGCCAGCGCGAAACGCCACCAATTGCGCTCATTGTGCTGCTCCTGCATGGCGTCTTCGTTGCCTGGCGAGTCGCTGTCGTTATCGTCGCAATTGAAGCCCGGGCTCATGGTCAGCAGATGCTCGACCTGTGTGGAGGCAAGCCGCGGGTCGATCGTCGCCGGCAACAACGCCGGGTCCACGCTTTCGACGACGCGGCTCTGCGGCGTCAGCGGCGCGCCGTTGCGGATTGCCGCCCCGACCAGGATCGCGCCCATGCTCTTCGAGGCCGAGCGCGTATCGTGCGTCGTCGCGCGGTGCACGCCATGGAAATACTCTTCCAACACCAGTCTACCGTGACGCGCGATGAGCACGGCATGCACCTGCGGCGTCTCGATCCCGCTCTGCGGCTCGCGCGCAAGCCTCTCGATGAACGCGCCAATTGCAGCGCGATCGATGCCCACGTCCTCCAGCGCGCCGGTGCGCCAACCATCGTCGAGCGCGGGCGGCGGCGCGTAGACATAAGCCGACGGAGCTGCGGCGCGGGGATAGAAGATGCGTTCGTCCTCGGGGGAGGCGCGCGCAAAATCCATGGTCACGCCGAATTGCGGGAAGTGGAACGGGATGAGATCGTTGTTGGGATCGTACTCGGCCGCGGCGAACACCTGCTCCTGCCCGCGCCCGCGGAACCGGCCGACCATGACGATGCGATCGCCGCGGCGTTCGATCCGATCGACCTGGGCAAGCGCACCGAGATTGCGTTCAGGGTTACGCAGATAGGCGCGCATGACCCCCGCCTCATCGGTCGCAACCCGCAGGAACATGGTCATCGTATCGTCAAGGGGCGCAACCCGGCCCTGCCACGCGTTTGCGCGCAGGCGCGATAGCGTGACCGGCGACGCGAGCGCCATGCCGCCGCTCATCGTGCGCGGCTGCACCCAATGCCCGACAATGGCGGCGCCCCGGCGCGCGAAGCGACCGCGGAAGGCGCCCGCTTCGTTCGGCAACTCGAACCGGACTTCACCGTCCGCTTCCTGCACCTCCGCCTGGCGGCCGCCGATCTCGGCGAACAGCCGGCCATCGCGACGCTCGACCAGCAACGGTCCGCGCACATCCGGCCCGTACCGCATGCGCGCCGCCCAGAGGCCATTGAGGTCTGGCGCATCGGCTGGCGTTTGCGCCGATGCCGGCGCGATCGCGAGCGCAAGCGCGCACGCCAGAGCCTTCACCCAATTCATAGTGCTCTCCCCACCACTCTCGTAAGAACTGTTTGTTGCTTCTGCGATTGACTATGCGCTCTCACTTGCGCCGCGCTGCTTGAGCCAGGCCTCCATCTGCTCGCTACCGTTTTGCATGTTGCGCCGTAGCGCTTCGCACGCGGCGTGCAGATCGCCCTCTTTCAGTGCGGCGATGATGCGCTCATGATCTCCAACGGCGGCGGATATCTGTTTGCTCTCGCGCATCACCGCCAGTTCGTAGCGCCGCGTCCGCAGCTGCATGTTCTGGATCAAAGCGAGCAACACCTTGTTGGGGCACGCAGCCAGCAGCACACTATGCCAGCGGTCGTCCATGTCGATCGCGCGCACGCCCTTCGCCTGACGCAGAGAGGAATTCAGCTTCTCAAGCTGCGCGATGCGTGCTGGCGGCGGAATGCCGGCAAGCCGTAGCGCTTCGGGATCGAGCAAAGGACGGATCGCATAAACTTGTCTGAACTCTTCGAGCGATAAGGGCCGCACGTAATAACCCAGCCGCGGACGCGCGATCAGCGCACCCTCCGCGACCAGCCCGCTCAAGGCTTCGCGCAAAGGCGTACGGCTGACGCCAAGCTGCGCGGCGAGATGGACCTCATTGATGCGATCGCCCGCCGCCAGGCGGCCATCGACAATCATGGCGCGTACAGCGTCGGCCGCCGCCTCGCTGATATTGCCGCGCTCGATCTCGGCCAAGTGCATACTGTATACAATACCTGCAAACTCCATCGAATGCAAGGCGGAGTTCCGGCAATTCGACCGAGCCGCACTTGCACTTCCAGGTGATCGACGGGCCCGATCTCAACAGCGCACGCGGTTTGCCGGTTGAGTTCGAAGGGCTGCGCGACGATTGGTTCGCCATGAGCGGCCGCCATCTCCGCGCCGGCGATGTGCTCGAACGGGAGTGACGCCGACCTCAGCTCAAGCTTCCGCAGAACCTCTGGATCCGCGCGCAGGCTTCTTCGAGGCACGCGTTCGAGGTTGCGTAGGAGATGCGGAAGTTGGGCGAGAGCCCGAAGGCGCCGCCATGCACCAGCGCCACGCACTCGGCTTCCAAGAGTTCGAGCGCAAAGGTTTCGTCGCTGTCGATCACCTTGCCTGAGGGCGTCTTCTTGCCGATCAGCGCAGCGCAGGAGGGATAGACATAGAACGCGCCCTCCGGCGTCGGGCAGTTGAGACCGCGCGCCTGGTTCAGCATCGACACGACCAGGTCGCGCCGCTCTTGGAAGAGCTTCTGGTGCTTCGGGATGAAATCCTGAGGCCCATTCAGCGCCTCGACCGCCGCCCATTGCGAAATCGAACACGGGTTCGAGGTCGTCTGGCCCATGACGTTGGCCATCGCCTTGATCAGCCATTGCGGGCCGCCGGCATAGCCGATGCGCCAGCCGGTCATCGAATAGGCTTTCGAGACGCCGTTCATGGTCAGCGTGCGGTCATAGAGGCGCGGCTCGACTTGCGCGATGGTGGCGAACTCGAAGCCGCCATATGTCAAGTGCTCATACATGTCGTCGGTGAGGATGAGCACGTGCGGATAATCGACCAGCACGTCCGCCAGCGCTTTCAACTCGGCGCGCGTGTAGGCCGCGCCCGACGGGTTCGACGGCGAGTTGAGCAGGAGCCATTTGGTGTGCGGCGTGATCGCCTTCGCCAGCGCTTCGGGCTCGATTTTGAAGCCGCTCTCGATCGTGGTGTCGATGCAGACGGGCGTGGCGCCGCACATGATCGCCATGTCGGGATAGCTCACCCAATAGGGCGCCGGGATGATCACCTCGTCGCCGGGATTGAGCGTCGCCATCCAGGCGTTGAAGATCACCGGCTTGCCGCCGGGCGAGACGTTGATCTGGGCGCGCGTGTAGTCGAGGCCGTTCTCGCGCTTGAACTTGGCGACGATGGCGTCCTTCAACTCTGGAATGCCGTCGACATCGGTGTACTTGGTCTTGCCCTCGCGCATGGCGCGGATGGCTGCTTCCTTGATGTTCTCCGGCGTGTCGAAATCGGGCTCGCCTTGGGAGAGCGCAATGCAATCGCGGCCCTCGGCTTTGAGCGCGCGCGCCTTGGCGCTCATCGCCATGGTGGCGGACGGCTTCACCCGCTTCAGCGCGTTGGAGACTTGAGTGCTCACCAGTTCATTCCCAATGCAGGCCTTGCAAGGCCCCTCCATTGCTGGGGGCTGTTACATCGAATCTCGCCCAAGCGGAACCCAACGGTCGTGATCTCACGGTCGCAGTAGACACGAAACAAAAGCGGTCCAAGTTCGGCGGTGGGCGGCTCAGTTTTTTGAACACTTCCATCAATCTTACTTGGGCGATTGCGGCTGAGTCGGACTTATATTGAATGCCCCTACAGTCGCTCGACCCCCGACTCCACCGCAGCCAGGAACGGCGCCAACTGTCGGAGCTTGAAGCGCTCGTGCATCGGCTGAGCGGTTATGACACGGTCGACCCGGAACGCACGCACCGCTTCGCGCAGACGATCCCAGGTCAGAGCATACCAGGCTGGGGGGTTAAGCAAGAGGATCTGCGGCTCGACCACGCGCACCGTTTCCCGCTCCGCGCGATCCTTGTAGGTCAAGTGGAGACAGCGCCGGTCGATGAAGGCTTGCCTCAGCACGGCGTTGTGTCGCGCGGCGGTCAGGTCGAACTCGGCGGCAATACGTGGCGACGCAGCCGCGCCCACCCATATGCGCCGCCGCAGCATCCGCATTTCCTCGCGGTATGCCGGCGCGAACAGCCCCGTGAGTTTTTGCCGGACTGCGCCTAGTCTCTCGGGCGCGGCGGGCGTTCCGAGCTTTTCCGACACCGCCATAGCGATCAACAGATCGAGCGCTTCGTCAAATCTGATCGTGACGCGGCCGCCGCCATGGCCGGACGCGATGCGTAGGCCGCCGCCGCGTCCCCGATCAGTCTCGATCAGAACTCCGCTATCGCGCAGCAAATCCAAGTCACGCATGGTCGTACGAGCACTAACGTCCAGCGCCTCGGCCAACTCGGCGACGGTCGTCGGCTCGCCGGTAAGCAGCAAGCCCCGCAAACGCTCCAACCTTTCCAAGCGCCGCACTGTATTGGTCATGCACTAATATGTCATTTTCTGGCTTATTTTCCAATATGGTCGCCGCACGAAAGGAGTAGACCATGAGTGAAGTCATCGAATGGGCGCCCTTCAAGCTGAAGGCCGGCGTGAGCGAAGAGGCGTTGCTGCGCGCCTCACAGCAGCTGCAACGCGAATTTCTGGATCGCCAAGCAGGATTTGTGAGCCGCCGGTTGCTGCGCAGCGGCGACGGGAGCTATGTCGACATGGTGGTGTGGGCCAGCCAAGAAGAAGCCGCCTCGGCCATGGAGGTCGCGGCTCAGAGCACCACGTGCAGCGCCTATTTCGCGCTTATGGGCGCCAATCATGCCGATCCCGGCGCCGGAGTAACGCATTTGCGCCAACTGAAACTATACGAATAGAGAAAACGGCCCGGGATTGCTCCCGGGCCGTTCTGTTTTGGACGTTTCTTCCCTGTGTTTTACTCGGCCGCCTCGGGCCGCGCCAGGCGCGCGTCTTCGGCGCGCTCAAGCGCCAATTGCGCATCGCGTTCAACCGCGAGCTTCTGATAACGCCGCAGCTGACCGCCGGTGCCGGCCGGGATCAGACGGCCGACGATGACGTTTTCCTTCAAGCCCTCGAGCGTGTCCGACTTGCCGTAGGACGCGGCCTCGGTGAGCACGCGCGTGGTCTCCTGGAACGACGCCGCCGAGATGAACGAACGCGTCTGCAGGCTGGCCTTGGTGATGCCGAGCAACATTGGTTGCGCCGTCGCCGGCTTCAGCCCGAGTTCCTGCACGCGCTTGTTCTCGTCTTCGAGATCAAGCGCTTCCACCGCCTCCCCTTTCAGGAATTCAGTGTCGCCGGCGTCCATGATCTCGACCTTCTGCAGCATCTGGCGAACGATCACCTCGATGTGCTTGTCGTTGATCTTCACGCCCTGCAGGCGATAGACCTCCTGGATC
>FKKE01002272.1_pt1 | contig 13533 bp, 22 predicted proteins | sample 1106331 | NCBI WGS metagenome assembly FKKE01 (sample SAMEA3931202, study PRJEB13176) | freshwater metagenome | biome: Drinking water system; feature: drinking water; material: freshwater | place: China | collected 2013-02-06 | reverse complement strand
ACGAGCGAGGGCACGCGCGTCGATGTCGCGATGGAGTACGAGCCCGAGGGCATGAAGGAGACGGTCGGCGCGGCGCTCGGCTTCGACGGCGCTCAGGTCGAGGACGATCTCGAGCGCTTCAAGGAGCTCGTCGAGAATCGCGATCTGCCGACCGGCGCGTGGCGTGGCGAGATCCGCTCGGGGCAGGTCGTCGACGGCGACCGCTCGCTCTGAGCAGCGCGACGGGGAGGTCCGGGCTGCCCGGGCCTCCCGCCGTCGCCGCATCCTCGACACGCGCCCTGGCCGGTAGGCCGGCGCATGGAGATCGGATATGCGCTGTCGGGCGAGGAGCACGCTCCTCTCGACCTCGTGAAGCACGGACGCGCGGCGGTCTGAGCCGTCATCGCTCCGTCGCGAGCAGACTCTCCGCCTCGTGCAGCGTCCGCGCAGGGATGAAGCGCAGGAGCAGCCCGTCGCGGAACTCCATCGCCCACACGACCGGGTCGTCGCGAATGACGCGATCGTCGTCGATCCACCGCATGCGGCCCTCGACGGCGATCCTTTGGTCGTCGATCGGCGTGTATACGTCGGCCACTGCCTCGTAGAGCCGATCCGAGACCTTCTCCTCGATGAAGCGCACCACGTCCGCTCGACCCTCGACCACCAGACCGGGCTGTATGCGCGAGACGAGCCGCATGTCCGGGTGAACGAGCTCGACGAGATCGCCGAATGCCCGGCGCTCGACGGCCGCGAACCACAGTCGAGCGAGTCGCTCGAGGGCGGCCGGGTCGGGCGGGGGCGGAGCGGCGGCGATCCGAGCAGTATCGACCAGCGTCGTCGTCGCGTCCACACGAGACGTTTGGCCGTCTCCGCCGCGGGTACGAGACCTGCTCACGCGTCAAGCGAACACAGGAGGAGTCGAGATGCCAGCCGTTACCACGCCCGAGCAGCTCTTCGAGCACGAGCTGCAGGACATGTACTACGCCGAGAAGGCGCTGACCAAGACGTTGCCGAAGCTCGCCGAGGAGGCGACCGACCGCGAGCTCGCGCGAGCCTTCACGACGCATCTCCGCGAGACCGAGAAGCACGTCTCGAATCTCGAGAAGGTCTTTCGCAGCATGGAGAAGGCGCCGGAAGCCCATCCGTGCCCCGGCATCGACGGGATCAAGAAGGAGCACGACGACTTCGTGTCCGAGAACGACCCGAGCACCGAGATGCTCGACGCGTTCCTCACGGGCGCGGCGGCCCGAGCCGAGCACTACGAGATCGCTGCCTACACGGGCCTCGTCGGTCAGGCACGAGCGCTGAAGAATCGTGAGGCCGTCGAGCTCCTGCAGGAGAACCTCAAGCAGGAGAAGGAGGCGCTCAAGAAGATCGAGACGATCTCGAAGCGCCTGATGAAGGACGCGAACGGCTCCGGGAACGGAAGCCGCAGCAGCTCTCGCTCGCGCGCGTAGCGCGAGATTCCGCGGACGGAGGCATCGGGCCTGGCCTCCGTCCGCGGCCGAAGAGTCGGAACGACGAAGAGCGAGCCTCAGATCGTCAGCGTGACGAAGTCCTGCCCCGTGACGTGGACGGCGACGTTGTAGACGGGCACCGTCCCGATGGCGCCACGTGGCGCGCCGTGGTGCGCGTGCCCGTGGACGACGAGCTCGGGACGGTGCATGCCGATCGGGCCGGCGAGCCGTCCCGAGCCGAGGAACGCCCAGATCGCCTCCGGCTCGCCGACGATCGTGTCCACGATCGGGGCGTAGTGGAGGAGGACGATCCGCTTGTGGCAGCCCGCCACGGCCTCGAGACCGAGCTCGAGCGCGTCGACCTCCGCGGTCGTCTCGCGATAGATCTGACGGAGCGTCGGCTCGCCGAAGTCCGGGATCTCCGCACCGGGGAATCCTCCGACGAACCCCTTCGTCCCGACGATGCCGACCTCGAGGTCGCCCACCTCGACGATGACGTGAGACCGATCGAGGACGATCACGCCGCCGTCGCGCAGCGCGTCGGCGACCTCGTCCGGCGACTCCGCGTGGTAGTCGTGGTTGCCGAGAACGGCGACGACAGGGACATCGATGCCGCGGCAGGCATCGGCGAGCACCTCGGCCTGGTCGCGAAGCCCGTGGGTCGTCAGATCGCCGGCGAGAAGGACGAGGTCGCAGTCCGTCTCCAGTGTGGCGAACGCACGCGAGAGTCGCTCACGCAGTGGCTCGCCCGCGTGCACGTCGCCCGCCGCCGCGATTCGCAGAGCATTGGACACGCACGGTGGTTACCCGATCTGGCGTTCGCCGAACAGTGATTCCGGGTATTCCACGCTTCGTCATGCCATCAGCTCCACCGGAGAACTTTCACGGCTTGCTGGGAACGATGAAGCGCGCCACCGCGATCCTTCGCGAGGCGAGCATCGACTTCATGCTCGGAGGCGGCCTGGCCATCTGGGCGCGAGGGGGCCCGCCGACGGATCACGACGTCGACCTGTACCTCCGCCAGCGGGACGCCCACGACGCACTCGAGGCGCTCGTTGCTCACGGCCTCCGTGAGGATCGCCCGCCCGAGGACTGGCTGCTGAAGGCATGGGACGGCGACAACCTCGTCGATCTCATCTTCCGGCCCGCGGGTGGGCCGATCGAGGACGAGCACTTCGCGCGCGCGACGATGCTGGAGGTCAATGCCCAGCGCCTGCTCGTGGCGTCGATCGACGACGTGATCGCGACGAAGCTGCTGGCGATCACGGAGCAGGAGCCCGACTACCGCGCGATTCTCGAGGTGTCCCGCTCCCTCCGCGAGCAGGTGGACTGGAACGACGTCGAAGCGCGCACGAAGGAGTCGCCGTTCGCCCGCGCGTTCTTCACGCTCGGCGAAGGGCTCGGGATCATCGAGCGCCGCACCGTGCTGACCGCTGCGGAGGCGTAGGCGGCCGGCCCGGCGCGCGCGGGTAAACGTGGACGGTTAGAGGCGCCCTCGAGCGGGGTAAGACGAGCGTGTGCACACGGATGACGACAAGCGCAGCCTCGAGCAGGAGCTCGCGGCCGGAGAGAGTGAGGCGACACCCGTCATCGCCATCGGCTCGGTGATCGCGATCGTCGCAACGTTGTTCGCGATCGCGCTCACGCTCGCAGTCGTCGCCTACGTCCTGGCCTGATGGGCTCGTCGAACGGCACGGCGCTCCTGTTCGAGCGCGACGCGGTGGCCGAGGTCGATCGCTGGGACGAAGGCCTCCCGCGGCTCGGTCGATCCTCGGTGCTCTGGATCGACCTGGAACGGCCGGGCGCCACCGAGATCGAGCGGCTCGGCCGGGAGCTCGAGCTGGACGCGGAGACACTTCGCGAGCTCGCCGAGGGGCAACGGGGGCCGCGTCTCGACGATCACGCGGCGTACGTCCACGTGACTGCGATCGCGCCGACACCGGACCGCGAGCTCGCGCGTGTGAGTTGCCTCGTCTCCGACCGGTGGGTCGTGACGATCCGTGACAGGCCGCTCGACGCGCTGGAGACGTTCCGCGAGCGCGCCACCGGATCGGGCCAGACCGGGAAGCTCGACGGGCTCGAGTTCCTGGCCAACCTGCTCGAGTGGGTGCTCGAGAGCTACTTCGACGCGTTCGAGCAGATCGACGTCGAGCTCGAGGAGGTCGATACGGCGGCGATGGCCGGCGAAGTCGAGAAGCGTCACGAGATCCTCGCGCGTCTCGTCGGGATTCGGCGCGAGATCGGAACGCTTCGTCGTGCGCTGACGTCGCACCGAGAGGCCATCCTCGCTCTCAGCCGGCCCGAGCTGGAGGCGATCGCGAGCTCGCGTTCCGCCGAGCGGTTCGGCCGCCTTCGCGATCGGCTCGAGGAGGCGGCGCAGGCCGCGCGCGACAGCCGCGAGTCGGTGGTCGGCTCGTTCGACGTGCTCATCGCGAGCACGGGTCAGCGAACCAACGAGATCGTGAAGGTGCTGACGCTCGTGTCCGTGCTCATCCTGCCGGGGACGCTCATCGCGGGCGTCATGGGCATGAACTTCAGGGTGGGTCTGTTCGACCACGCGGCGTTGTTCTGGGGAGTGCTCGTGGTCATGTCGCTGGCGGCCGTCGTCACGCTGGCGGTGGCGCGCGTGCGAGACTGGATCTAGCACGCCCCAGGAGCACATGTGAGCGCCCAGGACGAGCAGGGTCACCGGCACGTCGCCGCGTCACCCTTGACGCGTTATCTCTTCGCCGTCGTCGCGACCGCTGCCGGTCTCCTCGTCACGATCTCCATCTTCGAGACGAACGTCAGCGATCAGCCCATCTACGCGCCGCTCGTCGGCGCCGTCGCGCTTGCCGGCTGGTACGGCGGCTTCGGCCCGTCCGCGATCTCGATCCTCCTCGGATGGGGTGTCTCGCTGTGGCTCCTCGTCCCCGGGCTCGGCAACACCGAGGATCTGGCGCGTTGGTGGATTAACCTCGCCGTCGCGGCGGCTCTCGCGATCCTCCTCGGCCTGCTGAGGCGGCGGCAGGAGCGCGTGACGGGCGAGCTGGCCGAGACGCGGACGACGATGCAGGAGATCGAGTCGCTGCAGCAGCTCTCGATCGCGCTGGCCGCGGCGCTGTCGACCGACGACGTCACGAGCACGCTTGCGACACATGCCGCCCGCATCGTGCGAGCCGACGGCGTGATCCTCGGGCTCGTGGACGGCGACCACCTGCTCGTGGTCGACCAGACGGGTGTCGCTGCGAACCGTGTCGGCACGGAGCATCTGCGCCGTCCGCTCGACCGTGCCACGCTCCTGACGCAGGCAGCTCGCGATGGGACGGTCGCGCGTGCTGCGAAGCGTCACGTGCTCGAGGCCACGTACCCGGACAGCGCCGCGCTGCACTTGCCGGGTGTCGAGAGCGCGTTCGCCGTTCCGCTGCGCGCCGGTCGCGATCGGATCGCCGGGGCGATCGGCTTCGTCTTCTCGACCGAGGAAGGGGCCGCTTCCGACACTGTCGGCCTGGCTCAGATCGTCGCAGACCTTGCGGGCCAGGCGCTCGAGCGCTCGAGCCTGTACGAGCGCGAGCGGGAGTCTCGGCAGGCCCTCGATCGCATCGTTCAGCTTGCCCCGAGGTTCCTCGACGGTGACGACGAACGCGTGCCGGAGGCGGTGTGCCGGGAGGCACGGATGACCTTCGGGGCCGACTTCGGCGTGCTCTGGCGCGTCGCCGACGGCTCCCTCGAGCTGCTCGCGCTCGATCCCGTGCAGCCGTCGGTGTCGGCCGGGGTGCGGCTCTCCCTCGCGGACTTCCCACAGCTCGGCCAGGCCGTCCGGTCATTGAGCACGTCGTTCGTCCCGGACGTCCTCGAGAGTACGCACGGAGACGGGCACACCTTCGTGCGACGTCTCGGGATACGGTCGTCGCTCCGAACGCCCGTGGTCATCGGCGGACGGAGCGAGCTCGTGTTGTCCGTCTCGTGGCAGGCGGTCGTGTCGGAGCCGGATGCGGCAACGCGCGCGCTCGTGCGACGGTTCGCCGATCAGGCGGGTCTCGTGCTGGAGCAGGTCGAGCGGCGACGTGCCGAGGCCGAGGCGGCCAGGCGCGCGAACGCGGCCCGCCGCCTCCAGAAGGTGACCGCGGGGCTTTCGACCGCGGCGACCTCGCTCGACGTCAGCTCGACATGCCTCGAAAGCGCCCTCGAAGCGCTCGAGGCCGAGGCCGGGTTCGTCGTTCTGACGGGGCCGGACGGCACGAGGACCGTCGACCTCGTCACGAGCGCCGGGTACGACGACGACGAGCTCGACGCGTGGCGAGGCCTCGGCCTCGACGACGATGCGCCCTTCGCCCGTGCCATCGCGTCCGGGGAATCGGTGTGGGCGCTCGACGTCGAGCAGATGGCGGGATTCGGTGGGATCGCGGAGTCGCGCTCGACGGGATGGGTCACCATCCCGCTCCGGACGCGGCGAGGCTACGTCGGCGCCCTCCACGTCTCGCTGCGATCTCCGCGGTCGGTGGGCGAGGACGAGCGTGAGTGGCTCGAGACGATGGTGTCGCAGTGTGGCCAGGCGCTCGAGCGCAGCACGCTGTACCACGACGAGCAGCGCACGCGGATCCGAGCGGAGCGCCTGCAATCCATCACGGCTCGACTGTCGAACGCGCTGACGCCCGGCGACGTCGCGGAGGTCGCCGTGGACGAGCTGTCCAACGGCTTCGGCGCCGCGTCGGTCGTGCTCGCAGGCGTCGTCGACGGGCAAGTCACGGACGTGCTGGGAGCGGCCGGTGACGGCGACGTTCGGCTCGCACCCCTCCTCGATCTGCGGTCGGGCACCCCCGGCGGGCGTGCGTCCCGCACGTCCACGTCGGTCGTCGCCGCCGACCGCGGTCAACTCGAGACCGGCTATCCGGCGCTCGCCGGGCGCTCGGACATCGACGGCGAGACCTTCGTCGTCCTCCCGCTCGTCGCCGCGCGCCGTCTGAACGGCCTTCTCGTCGCGTCCTGGGAGGTCCCGCGCGCGCTCGAGGACGAAGATCGGGTGATCCTGGAGGCGCTGGCCGGTCAGGCGGCCCAGGCCCTCGATCGCGCGGGCCGCTACGAGAGCGAGCAGGCGATCGCGGAGACGCTCCAGCGCAGTGTGCTGCCGGATTCGTTGCCGCGTGTCGAAGGCATCCAGCTGGCGGCCCGTTACCTACCGGGGAGCACGCAGCTCGATGTCGGGGGCGACTGGTTCGATGCTCTGATGCTTCCCGACGGGAAGCTGGGCCTCGTCGTCGGCGACGTCGTCGGGAAGGGCGTGCGCGCGGCCGCCAGCATGGCGCAGCTTCGGAATGCCATCCGGGCGTTCTCCGTGGAGCACCTCAAGCCGTCGTCGGCGATCGCACGACTCAACCGCCTCTGCATGGACGTGCTCGACGCGGCCTTCGCGACCGTCGTGTACCTGACGGTGGAGCCGTCGACAGGGATCTGCCGGATGTCCTCCGCCGGACATCCGCCGCCGCTCGTCGCCTTCCCGGACGGCCGTGTGGAGCTGCTCGAGGGCGCCCGTGGTCTCCCGCTCGGCGCGGCTGCGGACGCGAAGTATCGGCAGGAGACGATCGAGCTACCCGCCGGCAGCGTGCTCCTCCTCTACACCGACGGGCTCGTCGAGCGACGCGGTTCCTCGATCGACGACGGCCTGGCAGCCGTGCGCGAAGCCGTCGCGGGGGCTCCCACCGACCCCGATCGTCTGCTCGACCACGTCCTCGAGCGGGTCGTGGGGGGACGCGAGCGAGAGGACGACGTCGCGATGCTGGCCGCCCGCATCCTCCCGGTGGCGCCGCGGCAACTCGACTTGACGATCCCGTCGGATGTGGGATCGATGGGCCTCGTACGTGACGCGATGCGCATGTGGCTGACGGGCACGTCGCTCGACCGAACGGCCAGCGAGGGAGTCGTTCTCGCCACCTGGGAGGCGTGCGCGAACGCGATCGAGCACGCGGTCGCGCCCGCGGAGCACGTCGTCCGTGTTCGTGCAGCGGTTCACGACTCTCGTCTGCGAATCCTGATCGAGGACTCCGGGCAGTGGGCCCCGCCGTCCGAGACGACGGACAGGGGCTTCGGGCTCCGCCTGATCGAGTCGCTCGTCTCGTCCGCAGTCGTCAGCCACAACGGGCCGGGGACGACCGTCACACTCGAGCAGGATCTCGACGCGGAGCCCGTGCAGGCCGTTAGAGCAGCCAGATCAGCAGGATGATCACCACGATGAGCGCGAGCGCTCCGCCACCGATGTACATGCCGCTTCCTCCTTTCGTGTCCGCCGCCTCGACCTGACGGGCATACCCGGCAGGGCCGTCGGCGAAACGTGTTTAGCCGTCGAATCGCGCCGGGTACCCGCCGAGGAAGCGACGAGGGAGGACGGAGATGCCCCCGAGAGGCGTCAAGAAGGGATCCAGGCGCGCGAGGCAGTACGAGCACGTCAAGGAGTCCGCGCTCGAGCGCGGGGAATCGGCGGACGTGGCCGAGGAGATCGCGGCGCGCACGGTCAACAAGGAACGGGCGCGGCGCGGGGAGTCTCGTGAGTCGTCGCGGCTGTCGCGCGAGGACATCTCCTCCGGACGCCGGGCGGCAGTGCGCCGGAAGCGTGGTGGATCCGGGCGTACCCGCGACCAGCTCTACGAGGAGGCCCGCGATCGGAACATCCCCGGCCGCTCCTCCATGACGAAGTCCGAGCTCGAGCGCGCGCTTCGACGCGCATGAGCGCGCGGCTGCTTCTCGGTCGTCGGGTGAACGCCGCCGGCGAGCAGGCCGGCCACGTCACGGGTGTCCTCCTCGACGGAGCCGGCGGTGTGCCCATCGGTCTCGAGGTGTCCGCGGGCGGCAGCGCTCCGAAGTTCCTGCCGTGGGTCGCTGCCACGGTGTGCGATGGCTCGATCGAGCTGCCCTCGGCGCTCCTGCTCGTGGACTCCTGCGACGCCTACCTCGCACGCGGTGCAGTCGTCTGCCGCGACCCTGAGGCTGCCGCGCTGGTTTCGGCGCGGCGACTTGCGGGTACCGGGATCCTGTGATCGAGCTCCAACACGCCACGGCAGGCCGTGCGCCGGTCGTGTTCGTCCAGATGAAGAGCGACTCCTCGCACGAGCTCGGACGCCTGCTCGCAGCGGCGACGGGCTCCGGGGAGTTCGACGTCGTCGTCGATCTCGGCGACCGGACCGATGCGCCCTCGGACCTCCTTGCGGTGCTCCACCGCGCGGCCCGGCACGTACGTGGTCTCGGTGGCAGCCTCGGCGTGGTCGCAGCGCAGCCCAGCGTCAGGCGCCTGTTCGACGTCACGCTCCTGAGCCGCACCCTTCCGATCTTCGCGACGCGCGACGACGCGCTTCGCGCGAGGAGCGGCTAGACCGCGCCCGTCGACGGGCGTAGGCTCGGGCGGTCTCGAGCCAGCGGACGATGACCACTCTCATGGAGACCAACGTCGAAGCACTCCTCGCGGCCTATCACCGTGACGGGGACCTGGCGGCGCGAGAGCGCGCGCTCGTCGAGCTGATGCCGCTGGTGCGGGCGCTCGCGAGCAGGTATTCCGGGCGCGGCGAGTCGATGGAGGACCTGGTGCAGGTCGGGTCGATCGGCCTGATCAAGGCCGTGGACCGGTTCGACGTCGATCGCGGGGTCGAGTTCCCGAGCTACGCCGTTCCGACGATCGTCGGCGAGATACGACGGCACTTCCGCGACAAGGCCTGGGCCATGCACGTCCCGCGCCGGCTCAAGGAGCTGAGCCTCCGTCTCTCGCGCACGCTCGACCAGCTCACGACGGAGCTCGGACGATCCCCGACGATCGCGGAGCTCGCGCATGCTGCGGGTGTCGACGAGGAGGACGCGATCGACGCGCTCGACTCCATGAACGCGTACTCGACGCGGTCCTTGCATGCGCCGTTCGACGACGGCTCCGACGACTATCTCTCCGAGAAGCTCGGGACGGAGGAGGGCGGCTACGCGGAGGTCGAGGACGGCACGCTCGTCGCGGCCGGGCTCGACGCGCTCGACGAGCGCGAGCGGCGCATCGTCGAGATGCGCTTCTTCGACGAGATGACGCAGTCCCAGATCGCGTCCGAGATCGGCATCTCGCAGATGCACGTCTCGCGGCTTCTCCGACGGTCGCTCGCGATCATGCGGGGCCGTATCGAGGAGGCAGCACCCGATGTCTGAGTCGGTCGTGCACCTCGCGTTCCCGGCCAAGGCGGAGTACCTCCTGCTTGCGCGTCTCGCGCTCTCTGGGGTCGGGCGCGGAGCCGGGATCGGTGACGAGCTGCTCGCCGACCTCAAGCTCGCCGTCACCGAGGCGTGCGGGAACGCCGTTCGCCATGCGTACGGCGGCGGAGAAGGCGAGGTGCTGGTTCGGTACTCCGTCTCCGAGGACGAGATCGAGATGGTCGTCGAGGATCAGGGTGCCGGGCTCGACGGCCGAAGCGAGACGGAGCCCGCACCGACCTCCGGCGGAGGGATGGGGATGTCGATCATCCGCGCGCTCGTCGACGAGCTCGACCTGCGCCCGGGCTCGGATGGACGCGGCACCGTCGTTCGCATGGTGAAGCGGCTCGCTCCCGTCTCCGCCTGACCGACCGGATACGCACTCGCTTCAGCTCTCGGCCAGCGCGTCCTCGCGGCTGGTGGCGGTCGGGAGCACGCGGTCGAGCGTCGTGATCTCGAAGATGCGACGCGCCGTGCCGGTCGGCAGGACGACACGCATCGACCGTCCCTGCTCGCTCGCTGCACGTGTCTCGCGGACGATCACCCCGAGTGCCGTGGAGTCGAGGAACGCGACCCGTCCGAGATCGACGACCACGAGTGCTGCGGCGCGTGCGCCGGCGAGCGCCTCCTCGAGCTCGGGCGCGACGTATGCGTCGACCTCGCCCGCCGCGCTCACGACCGTCGCGCAGGCGACGTGCTCGACGGTGACGCGGTGCATGAACGGCCCAGTATCGCCGCCCGGGGCGAGCCGAAGTCGGCCCGCCCCGGCGAGCGAGCTCACGCAGTCCGACGATCGCCGACCGCGTTCACGAGGAACAGGACGATCAGCGCGCCGACGATCGCGGCGAGCCACGTGCTCAGGTCGAAGAACTCGTCCACGGGATCGCCGAACCCGATGGCGGTCGCGAGGAACCCTCCGACGAGCGCGCCGACGATGCCCAGAACCGTCGTCAGCACGATGCCGATCCGCTCGGCGCCCGGCATGATCGCCTTCGCGATCAGCCCGGCCAGGAGCCCGAGGACGATCCAGCCGATGATCCCCATCGGTCAGACGGTCCGATCGCGCTCGACGATCGTGGTGTTCTGGCCTCCGGCCGCCGCATCGCGATTGCCGAAACCGCCCCAGCTCGACCAGAAGACGAGCGAGGCGATGAACCCGATCACTCCCACCACGACCAGGATCACCCCGGCGACCTGCACGTCGATCCCCGAGACCTCGGCATTGACGGCCCAGGCGAGGATCGCGCCGATCGCGATGAGGAAGATGCTCAGACTGATACCCATGTCAGCTGCTCCTTTCGTAACCCTCTGCAACACTCGCCGGCGGGTGCCGACGGTCGCCTGGTGGTACCCGGCAACCGTCTCCTCGAAACACCCCGTTGCTCGTTTGGCAGACGCCGGCACGTGGGCACAGCTCGTCCATGGAGGCGGCGTTCGCCCATCCGGTCGAGGCAGAGCTCGCGGAGCTCTTCGATCAGCACGGTGTGACGTGGAGCTACGAGCCGCACACGTTCGTCCTCGAGCGTGACGCCGACGGTGGCGTCGTCGAGGCGTTCACGCCGGACTTCTTCCTCCCCGATCTCGGGATCTACGTCGAGTGCACGGTGATGAAGCAGTCGCTCGCGAGCCGGAAGCGGCGCAAGGTCCGACGTGCATCCGAGCGCGCCGGCGTGACGGTGCAGATCCTGTTCCGTCGCGACTTCGAGCGCTTGGCGACGCGGTGGTGCCTTCCTCGCCTGTCACGCGCCGTTCGATCGCGGGCGTTCGATGTTTCGCCGGGTCCGATGCCGGGTACACATCCCGCGCCCATGGCCGAGAGTCCCGACACGCCCGTCGACCGTGCATTCGAGGTCGACGTCGAGCGCCGGCCGGATGGCATGGCGGTCGTGGTCGTGGAAGGGGACGTCGACCTGCACTCGGGCCCCGCTCTTCGAAATCAGCTCGCCGGCCTCGTCGACGACGGCGTCGAGCGTATCGTCGTCGATCTCTCCGACGCGACGTTCCTCGACTCGATGGCCCTCGGCGTCCTGCTCGGGGCCAAGAGGGACCTCGCCGCCACCGGCGGGGAGCTCGAGCTGGTCGTGACCCGCGACGACATCCGTCGCATCTTCGAGATCACGATGCTCGAGCGGATCTTCGTCCTCCACGGGAGCCGCGAAGGTGCGCTGCGCGCCGGAGCGGGAGGCTACAGCGCTGCTTCGAGCGAGGAATGAACGTCGATCAGCGTGTCGATGCCGGTGATCTCGAGCACCCGTGCGATGCCGGCGTCGACGACGACGAGCTCGAGGCGGGCGCCGTCGGCCGCGGCCTCGTTCGCGGTGAGAGCGAGCACGCGCACTCCGGACGAGTCGAGGAAGGTGCATCCGCTGAGGTCGATGACCACGCGCGACCCCGGCGCACGACTCGCCAGGACCTCCTCGAGCCGGGGAGCCGTCGCCAGGTCGAGCTCGCCCTGCACCGAGACGACGACCCCGCCGTCGCGCGTCGGCTCGGTCCGTACGTCAAACTCACCCGGCGTGGCCACGAGAGCCGAGTCTAGATGCGCGTCCTGGCAGACGTGCGGGCGGTCGCGGCCGTGAGCGATCGGATCGTCCTCACGCTCCCTGCAGGTCCGCGCTATCGCGGTGTCGCCACGCTGGTGCTCGGCGGGATCGGCACTCGGCTCGACCTTCCGTACGAGCGCACCGACGATCTGCAGCTCGCTCTCGTGAGCGCGCTCGAGACCGCGCGCGACGGCGAGGTGACCCTGGAGATCGACGCGTCGGACTCCGGTGCGCTCGCGCTGACCGTCGGGCCGGTTCGAGCAGGCAGCGGTGACGACTCGGCTCTCGCGCTCGTGCTCTCACGCCTCGTCGACGACGTCTCCAGCGAGCAGCGCGACGGCAGCGAGTGGATCGTGCTCCGGCTCGCACCGCCGGCGGCGAACCTCTAGTTCTCGGAGATCTCCTCGACGAGGCGGCCGGTCGACTCGGGCCGGGCGACGCGGGCGATGTCGGCCTGCGCGATGATCCCGACGAGCCGGTCGCCGTCGACGACCGGGAGGCGGCGGACCTGATCCTTCGCCATCCGCTGCAACGCCTCGTCGAGGGGCTCGTCCGGGCCGACCGTCACGGGGTTCTCGCTGCAGATCTCCGACACGACGACCTTGTGCGGGTCGAGATCCTTGGCGAGCACGTGGAGGACGAGATCGCGGTCGGTGATCATCCCGACGAGCCGCCCCTCGCGCAGGACGGGGAGCGACCCGACGTCGTCGGCGACCATCCTGCGTGCCGCCTCGACGACGGGCTCGTCGCCGGCGACCGACGTCGGGCCGGGTGTCATGACGTCCTTGACCGTCGTGCTCATCTGGAACCTCCTCGATTCGGGGACGAGACGCCGGCATTCCCCGTCCCTCCGATTCGCAAACCGTTTCGCCCGCACGTGCCCCGGGCACACCTCGAACATGCAGCACGTCAGCCGGTCGTCCGAGTCGCGAGGCGAGGCAACCCAGGACCTCCCGACTCTGGTGTTCGTCTCCCGCCGTCAGTGCGGGACGTCTCGGCGGATGGAGAGCCTTCTGGCGTGGGTGAAGGTCACGAGGAAGAGACGAATACGGGTGGTCGAGCTCGACGCCGACCGGAGCCCCGAGCTCGCTCTGCACCTGGGCGTGCGAACCACGCCGACTCTCGTGTTGCTCAAGGACGGTGTCGTCCTCGATCGCCTCGAAGGTCGATCGACCGGCACGCAGATCGATGCACTGATCGAGCCCCATCTACGAGAGGAGTGATCGTGTCCGATCACGACACCACGGCCGTGGAGGAGAGCGGGTACGGCGCCGCCGAAGACGGCGACCTGGAGGACGTCCCCGACCAGGCGCAACCCGAGGAACGTCGCCCGCCTCGCCCCGCGGATGCCGCGCAGGACGACT
>FKKE01003833.1_pt1 | contig 13548 bp, 16 predicted proteins | sample 1106331 | NCBI WGS metagenome assembly FKKE01 (sample SAMEA3931202, study PRJEB13176) | freshwater metagenome | biome: Drinking water system; feature: drinking water; material: freshwater | place: China | collected 2013-02-06 | reverse complement strand
TGGTGTTCCAAGACCTGGCCGTCGTCCCGATGATGCTCTTGATTCCGCTCCTGGCCAGTCCGATGGAAAGCGCCGCGAAGGGGCTCGTCCTGACGGTGGGCAAGGCGGCGTTGGCCGTGGGGCTGATCCTCGTGGGCGCGCGCTATCTGGTGCCGAAGTTCCTTGAACGGATTGTGCAAAGCCGAAGCCGGGAACTTTTTCTGTTGACGATCATCGTGCTCTGTCTCGGCATCGCCTGGCTGACATCCCTGGCCGGGATGTCGCTGGCGCTCGGGGCGTTCATTGCCGGGCTGGTGATTTCAGAATCGGAATACAGCCATCAGGCCATGGCGGAGGTCCTGCCGTTCCGGGACAGCTTTAATAGCCTCTTCTTCGTGTCAGTCGGGATGCTGATGGACGTCCGGACGATTCTCCTGCATCCCTGGCTGGTGGCGGGCGTCATTGCCGCGGTCCTGCTGGTGAAATGCCTGACAGGCGTCGGCGCCGTGCTCGGGCTGCGGCAACCGCCGCGGGTCGCCGTCATCACCGGGTTGGCGCTGGCGCAGGTGGGCGAATTCGGATTCTTGCTGGCCGGGGAGGGTCTGAAGGCCGGCCTCATGGCCGCCCCAGACTACCAGGTTTTCCTGGCCGTCTCGGTGCTCACGATGTTGCTCACCCCGTTTCTGATTCAGTGGGCCCCGCAGGTCGGCCGCCGGGTGGAAGCGTGGCAACGGGTGCGGCATGTGCTGCCTGGTCTGACCACTGCCCACGTATTGGGGGAAACGCAGTCCCAACTGAAGATACGCGATCATGTGATCATCATGGGGTACGGCCTCAACGGGCGCAATCTGGCCCGGGTGCTGGGCGAGACGGAATTGCCCTACGTGGCGCTTGATTTGGACGGTGACACGGTCCGCCGCGAGTCACGCGGAGGGGTCCCGATCTATTACGGGGACGGGACCAATCCCAATGTCTTGCGGCATCTGCGCATCCAAGACGCGCGGGTGTTCGTGGTGGCCATTTCCGATCCGTTTGCTGCGCGGCGAGCCGTACAGGTGGCCCGGTCCCTGAATCCACAGATCCACATTGTGGTGCGGACCCGGTACTTGCGGGAGCTATCGGAACTGCACGACATGGGGGCCGACGATGTGGTGCCGGAGGAATTCGAGACCTCGATCGAAATCTTTGCTTTGGTGCTTCGAACCTACAAGTTGCCGCAGGATTTTGTGATGAAGAAGGCCGAACAGGTGCGGCGGGAGGGGTATGCGTTGCTGCGCCGGAGCGAGATGCCGGAGTTGGCGCACCACCTGCGTGCCGGGACGCTGACGGATGTGGAGGTCGAGACCTGTCGGATCGATGAGGACTCCCCTGCGGCGGGGAAGCTTCTGGGAGAACTCCACCTCCGCCAAATGAGTGGGGCCTCCCTGATTGCGCTCACGCGTGGGGGGGAGACCGAGTCGAATCCCTCACCGCGACACATGCTCCAAATCGGGGACATCGTCACGTTGTTGGGAACCCGTCCGCAGATTCGGCGGGCTATGACCCTGCTGGTGCAGGAGCAGTCCAGGCGGTGAGGGTTATGGCCGGTGACCGGTCATATACGCGTAGGCTTCGCCAAGGCTATCGACTTCGATGACGGCCAAACCGCGCTGGTGACCGAGGGCGAAGAGGTCCCACTCCGCCGTCTGTGCCTGGCCTCGAGGCACGAGTATCGTGGTCATCCCTGCTTGTGCCGCTGCTTCCAGCTTCTGAACCAGGCCCCCGACGCGGCTGATGGCGCCCGATGCGGACACCACGCCGGTAACGGCCACATGGTCGTTGAGCGAGTCGCCGCGCACTGCCGCCATGATTCCAACCGCCACGGCGCTACTAGCACTACTGCCGTCGCTGAAACGGTTCTGCGAGAAATTCTTGACGGTAATCCGCCACTGGCGCCCTTCGTCGCCGAGCGCTTGGGTTGCCGCCCGTACCGCCTGGCGCACCCCCTCTTTCAGGGTGGCGCCGACTGAGGATCCGCTCCAGGGGGTGGAGAGTTCGTTGAAGATCAGTGTCGGCCCCCGGCCCGTCTGGTCGGTCTCCAGTTGCACCACGAAGTAGTTGACGGCGCCCTGTGGGGATGCACCTGCCTCGGTGACCACCAGCGCCGGCACGGTGATCATCCTTGGGACTTGGGCGTTGGTCAGAGGGAGACCCAGCAGGGACGTCAGGACGAGGACGGAGAGGCTGACCCGCACGGGCGAAGGGGACGCAGTGGACGGGAACCGACGATGCATAGACACCTCCTGCGATAGAGTCAGGCTAGAAGAGGAGGGGAAAATCCTCAAGCAAAAGGCAGCTTTTTGCCGCGGGATCGGGGCGTGGTCTCGGGTTGCTTGACAACCCAAAAAATCGGGGCATATAGTCGTTCGATCGTCCCGAAGGGAGGAGCGGGCCCATGGCACTCACCGAGTTGGAACCCAACGCGACGTTGGCAGAATTGGAACGGAACAAGCCGGGTCGCGTCACGATTGTCGTCTTGAGCGGGGACATGGACCGCGTGATGGCGGCGTTCATCATTGCGACGGGGGCGGCCGCCATGGGCATGCAGGTGACGATGTTTTTCACCTTCTGGGGATTGAACGCGATTCGGAAGACGGGAGCCCCGACGACGGCCAAGGACTGGCTTCGCAAGATGTTCGGGTGGTTGAATAGGGGCGGTGCGGATCGGCTGCCGTTGTCACGGTTCAATTTCGGGGGACTCGGCGCGGCCATGATGCAGAAGGTCATGCGGGACAACCGGATGCCCGGAATCCCGGAATTGAAGGAGACGGCCAAGGATCTGGGGGTGCGGTTTATCGCCTGCACGACGACGATGGGCTTGATGGGGATCTCCAAAGATACCCTCACAGATGGGGTCGATCAGTTGGCGGGGGTCAGCACCTATTTGAATGAAGCGCGGCAGGGTGCGGTGAATCTGTTCATTTGAAACTGGGTGGCCGGAACGATGGCCGGGTGGGGATCGTGATGATGCAATCCGATGTGAAGCTCGATACGCTGGGGTATTTTTGCCCCATGCCCATTATCATGACGTCGAAGAAGATCAAGGAATTGACCGTGGGCCAAGTCCTCGAAGTCATTTCTGATGATGAAGGCATCAAGAAGGACATGCCCGCCTGGTGCCAAACGACCGGCCATCAGATGCTCGGTCTGGAAGAAGATGGGCAGGCCGACAAGCGAATCTTCAAAGCGTTCGTCAAAAAAGCCAAATAGCCTGACTCGCCGACTCACGGTGCCGGCACCGTGGTCGGGTGAGCGTCCCTCCTGTTCCCCATCGATCTTCACGGTCAATCATTCCTTCCCCTGGGGGAGGATGGTCGTCGAGCATGAGCCGACTTATCGAGTGTGTGCCCAATTTCAGCGAGGGACGGGATGACGCAGTCGTGTCAGCCCTGGTCGAGGCCGTCGCCTCCGTGCCCTCGGTGTTGGTACTGCATCGCACGAGCGACGTCGATCATCACCGGTCGGTTCTGACCTTTGCCGGTCCGCCTGATGCGGTCGGCGAGGCTGCTTTCCGCGCCGTCCACGCGGCCAGTCAGCGGATCGACATGCGTCGCCATCAGGGCGGGCATCCCTGCGTCGGGGCCACCGATGTGGTACCCTTCGTCCCCTTGCGAGGGAGCACGATGGCCGACTGTGTAACGATTGCCCATCAGGTCGGGGAACGAATTGGACGAGAGCTGCGCATTCCGGTCTTTTTCTATGAAGAAGCAGCGCCGCAGGTCTTTCGTCGGCGTCTGGAAACGATCCGGCAGGGCGGCCTTCCTGCGCTGGCTCAGCGAATGGGCACCCACCCCGGCTGGAAGCCCGATTGCGGGCCGACCGAGCCGCACCCCTCGGCTGGGGTGACGGTGGTCGGGGCGCGCCCTTTTCTGGTGGCGTTCAATGTGAATTTGGACAGCCGCGACATGTCGCTGGCAAAGGCCATTGCGAAATCGGTTCGCGCGTCGAACGGGGGACTTCCGGCGGTCAAGGCGATCGGGGTCGATCTGCCGTCTCGCGGGCAGGTGCAGGTCTCGATGAACCTCGTGGATCTCGCCGTGACCCCTGTGCATGTGGCGTTCAAGGCTGTCCAGACTGCCGCCGACCGAGCCGGCGTGCGGATTGCCGAATCGGAATTGATCGGACTTGTTCCACAGCAGGCGGTCGTCGCAGCAGCGTCAGCCGGCCTGTGCCTGGAGCGTCTTGCGGAAGACAACATCGTGGAGATGCGATTGGAGCAGATTCGTGCGGCATCCGGCCGATTGATGGACCAATCGCTTGGAGATCTGTTGGATGCGATTGGGTCGGAACGGGCGACCCCCGCGGGCGCGGCTGTGGCGGCGCTGGCCGGTGCGCTGGTTGCACAGCTGGGTGGCAAGTTGTCTCGGCTGCCGTCCAAGCGAGCTCAGTTGGCCGGTCTGGGGCGGGAGTCAGAAGCTCGGCCGGTTCTTGAGCGGCGCGCGCGCGAGTTATGCCGGCTTGCCGAGGCGGATGTGGTTGCCTACGAACGTGTGTTGGTTGCGTCTCGCCTGGCGTCCGACAATCCGGACCGACAGGCCCGACTCCAGGAGGCGTTGGTGGCGGCGACGGAAGTGCCTCTAGCCATGGCGGAGCAGATCCTGGAGGTGACGACTGTCTTGGAGCGGTTGGCTCCGGAGCCGGCACGCAGTGTTCGGGTGGATTGGGATGTGGCCCGTCTTGTGGGGAATTCCTGCATGTGCGGGCTGCTACGGATTGTGGATAGCAATATAAATCGCATGACAAATCATAGTGTTAAGAGCATGCTTCGGCTTCGATCTGAGAAGATTGAAAGTTATCTTGAGGGGTTCAAAGGGCTGTGTTAGGATACGCCCCGTTTTTCAACCGAACTAGGTGAGACACAAAGAGCTATGGAAATTCGAGTCTTCAATAACAACGTCGAGAAGGCCCTGAAGGTTGCCAAGAAGAAATTGGCAGGGGAAGGGCTCTTCCGTGAGCTGAAGCGCCGGCGGTTTTACGAGAAGCCGAGTGTCCGCAAGAAAGCCAAGCAGCGGGAGGCGCAACGCCGCCGCCAGAAGTGGCTGTCGAAGCATCGCGCCGACTGATTTACCCCCATTCGCTGTCCTCGTTTGCCGTCTTCCCACGCCTTGTGACGCCGGGATAGGGTTTCGGGTTCATGCGTGACGCCGATATTCACGCGGTCCTGCGGATCGTCCGCCGCGAGGTGCGCCGGTGGCAGGAACCGGTAGTCGGGGTGATTGCACGCGAGTCCGACCGGGATCCTTTCCGTGTGCTCATCGCCACCGTCCTAAGTTTGCGGACCAAGGATCAGACCACGGCAGCCGCCAGTGCGCGGTTGTTCGCCGAAGCTGACACCCCGGCAGCGATGGGAGCACTCTCCGCGCTTCGCCTTGAGCGCCTCATTTATCCCGTCGGATTTTACCGCACAAAGGCCGCACAAATCCTGAAGATCTGCCGTATGCTCCTCGATCAGCACGACGGGAAGGTGCCAGATGCGCTTGATGCCCTTGTGGCCCTGCCGGGTGTCGGCCGCAAGACAGCCAACCTCGTGTTGACGGTCGGCTATCAAAAGCCCGGCATCTGCGTCGATATCCATGTGCACCGTATCAGCAACCGATGGGGGTATATCAAGACGAAGGCGCCCGACGGGTCCGAAATGGCGTTGCGCCAGAAACTGCCCCGCCGCTATTGGATCACGTACAATGATCTACTCGTGCCTTACGGCCAGCATCTCTGCCAACCGGTGTCGCCTCGGTGCAGCGAGTGCAAACTGACCGCCTATTGCGCCCGCATCGGCGTGACAAAATCCCGCTAACCCACGCTCCCCAAACGTTCTTTCCCTTGGCGCGCTTGTGACCGGACCGTTTGGCGCGAGTCCAGGGGATTCCGCCAGGCGATGGCGTGTTCCTCGGTGACTCCACTGGGCAGCGTGAGGCGACTCCGTCAAGGCTTCGTGTCTGCTGCCTGTCCTTGGCGTCATGCCCGTGTCCACCTCAACCTGTGCGCTTTCTAGCGGGACGCGGAGGCGGGCCCCCACCGGTTGTGCGTGCCCAGCGGAGGTGTTCTGGTTTGCGGGACTTGACGGGACCGGCCTTATGGTATAAGATAATGAGAGTAGTTCTCAAAATCATTACAATGGGTCGTCGTGCCGTATGGCGGCGGGACCGCACCATGGAGGATGCATGAAGATCAGCAGCACTGGATACCGGGCGAAAAGCGGGCATTGGTGGGGCGTGAGGATTGTGTGCCTGGCCATCGGGCTCGGGGCCGCCGGGTGTGGCGAAAGTGATGAAGCCGCAGGGCCGACGCCTGAAACTCCCTTGCCGGTCGGTAGCCTGGTGACGGCGCTCCCGCTATCGGCCACGGAGGCGGACCGACTTGTGACTATCATCGCCGCGCCGGGTGGAAAGTATGTTGCAGTCGGTTCGGTGACGCGATCGGGCGACAATCACATGGCCTTGGCGCGATTGACCCCGACAGGGGCATTGGATCCGACCTTCGGGCAAAACGGGCTGGCCACCGTCAACGTCGCCGTGGGCGGAAAGACGGCCGAACTGGCGCGCGGTGCGGTGGTGCAATCCAACGGGAAGATCGTTATCTGCGGCCCGGTGGAACACGATCCTACGGCGCCTGGGGATGCGGCGCGAGATACCGATGTGGTGCTAGTCCGGTTTGATGCGAACGGCCAACTCGACCAGAGTTTTGGCACGAATGGGATGACCCGGTTGGATTTTGGGGCGGGCGTCGCCACCTCCGCAACGGCGTTTCGCGGAGATACGGCCTGGGGGCTGACCTTGCTCCCGAACGACGAGTTGCTGGTGGTGGGAGGGAAGAAGGCCGATGGGAATGGCCGGACCGACATCGACTATGTGGTAGCCAAGCTGGATGCCGGGGGCGTGATCGATCCGGGCTTTGGCGTCGGCGGGCTTGTGACCCTGGATATTGGAAACGGGAACGACAATCCGCGGACTGCGGTGGTGCAGCCGGATGGCAACATTGTCGTCAGCGGCCATACGTCCGGTGCCAACGGTGTCATTACCACTGTGCTGTTCCGCCTATTGCCCACCGGGCAGTTCGACTCCACCTTTGGGCAACAGGGCGTCGTCAATCACGCGCTGTTGCCGTCCGTGGCCGAGGCCTATGACGTGGCGTTGCAGGGGAACCATCTCGTGATCGCCGGGTATGGACGAATGAATCCCACCGATACCGTGGACATCATTGCCGCACGGTTTTTGCCGAATGGGGCGGTAGATCCTACGTTCGGAACGAACGGCGTTACGATGATCGATGTGGCTGGGCAGGATGACCGCAGCCGAAAGCTTGAAATCCTGCCGGATCAGCGGATCCTGATCGTCGGGCAGGGTAAGCCCCTTGCTACGAGACAGGACGGTGCGTTGGTCCTGTTGACCGCCAATGGCCAGCGGGACGCGCGCTTCAACGGGAACGGGGTGGCCTTGTTCCATCTCGGGGGGGCCACGGATGCACTATTCGGTGTCGTGACCACTCCCGACAGGTCCAAGGCCGTGGCGGTCGGATGGAAGGGGCTCGAGGCGGCTGCTGCCAGCTCTGCCGACAATGAGGATGCTCGTGTGGTGATCATGCCGCTCCCCTCCACCAACTGAAGAAGACTTCCGGCGGACGCGCGACACTGCGGAAGGATTCTTCACGACTGTGGCTCGCCGCGCCTGCGGCGAGCCACGGCCCCTCCTAGGGGGGCGCTCGGTGAGGGAATGGCAGTCTGATGCAGGACGACGTCGGCTGGATGGCCCCCGATCGAGAACGGATGTATCTGTCCGTCCCTCAGATGAAGAGGGTGGTTTCCGCGCCGGCGGTGAGGGAGAGGATCGCAGGGAGCCCCATGACCTCGTCCACGCCTTGGGCGACCTTTTCTTGGTCGACGCCCATGTATTCCAATCCGGCGCTACAGGCGATGACTTTGAGGGAGCCCACCAGTTTCGCTTCGTGGAGCATCTCGGTGATCGTCGGCACCTTCTTTTCTCGGAGAAGCCGGCGGACTTCGTCGCCGGCCGCAGCGTATTCAGCAGGGAAGTCGATGTCATTCAATCGGCCATCCGACAGCTTTTTAATGGTCCAGAACATCAGGACGATCAACACGTCCTTGCCCATCGCAGCCGCCGTGAGTCCCAACGTGGCCACCTGGTGCAGCGTGTCGTAGGTCGCATGGTGCGCGAAGATCACGAAGCGGGGTTTCTGTTTGGCGGGAGCTGTCGCCATCACTTCATTCCCGCCGCCTGAGCCTTGGCGCTGCTGACGAAGGCCTCAACGGCGCCGTCGACTTCCTGCGGGGTAAAGGATCGGTCGTGTGTTTCGCTTTCGTCGACCAGATACGTCTCACCCTTCTTGTGCTGTCGGACGATGACGGTATTGTCCGGGGTTACCTCGACAAGCAGATACCATTCATGGGGCCCCTGGTGGACGATGACTTCCTTGCCAAGTCCTTTTCGAATGATCTCGACCTCGGGGGGCGTGGCCGAATCGGCCTCGGCGCGGCTCAGTGGCGACAGCCACAGGGCGGCCAGGGCGAGCAGGGCACAGGTCAGCCCCCATGCGGGGTGTCGACCTCGTTCGTGCCGTCGGGTGTGTGTGTCGGTCATCGTGGCCTCGCGACGACTGCCGGAGGGGAATCGTCCTTGCCCCGCATTATAGCCGCGCGCGCGGTTCAGCGTAAACCGCATCGCCGTTGTCGTGGCCCCGGCCGCATGTTAGGATTCCGCCTTCACAATGGATGCCTTGGTGTCGTTTGTCCAATCCTATGTGTCAGGGACCACACTCTTGTGGTTGGCGTTTTCCTCGGTGGTCATGTTTGTGGGGACCCTGATCGCCATTCCCTTCATCCTCGTGCGATTGCCGCCCAACTATTTCAACGACGATGCGCCCCATGCGTGGATGTGCGACCATCATCCGGCGCTACGGCTGCTGGCGCAGGTGGCCAAGAATACGGTGGGAGTCATTTTTCTCCTGGCCGGATTCGCGATGCTCTTTCTGCCGGGGCAGGGGGTGTTGACGATGTTGATCGGGATTTCTTTGATGGACTTCCCCGGCAAGCGGCGTCTGGAACGGAGGATGATCGGGCAGCCGACCATCCTCTCGACTATCAATACAATGCGCGAGAAGTTTGGGGTGCCTCCACTGGTCGTCAAGGACGCCTAACGAGGGAAGGTCGGCTTCTCGATGGCCGCTGCACACCATCCCACGTCCTCTCATGCGCTCTACCTCATTGACGGAAGCGCATACATTTACCGCGCGTTTTTTGCGCTTCCACCGCTTGCCAACTCCAAAGGGTTGCAGACCAACGCCATCTATGGCTTCACCACGATGCTCCTGAAGATCCTCCGGGACCATCAGCCGGAGGGGGTCGCCATCGTGTTCGACGAAAAGGGGCCGACGCACCGACACGAGGCATTCAAGGAATACAAAGCTCAACGTCCGCCGATGCCGGAGGGCATGAGCGGGCAGATCCCGTACATTCATCGGGTCGTGGAAGCGTTCGGCATTCCTGTGGTTCGACTGGCCGGCTACGAGGCCGACGACCTGATCGGCACGTTGGCCCGCCAGGCCGAAGCACGGGGCTTCGACGTGGCGATTGTGACCAGCGACAAGGACATGTTTCAACTCCTCACCCCGAAGGTGCGGATCTACGATCCTGTGAAAGACAAGTGGTTCGGTGAGGCGGAGTGTGTGGCGAAGTTCGGCGTGGAACCGGAGCGGGTGATCGACATCATGGGCTTGATGGGCGACACGAGCGACAATATTCCCGGGGTCAAAGGCATCGGGGAAAAAACAGCGGCCAAGCTGATCGCACAGTTCGGAACCATTCCAGACCTCTTGGCTCGCCTGCAGGAGGTCGCGCCGCCCAAAACACGCGCCTTGCTCACTGAGCAGGCCGAACAGGCGCGTATGAGTCGGGCGTTGGCCACGATTCACGTCGATGCGCCGATCGAATTCGACGCGAGTACCTACCGAACGAAGCCGCTGGAAATGGACCAGCTCTTGCCGCTGCTCCGGGAGCTGGAGTTTCATCAATTGGTGAAGAGTCTTGCGGGGAACGCCATGCCGGCGGCGACAGAGTCTGCTCCAGAGCTCACGCTCCTTCATGACCGGGAGGAGGCGCAACGGTTCGTGCAGGAAGCCGTCGCGCGGGGGACCCTCGCGCTGGCACCGGTGCTGAGCGAGGCACCGGCGGTGCGTGCGGACGTGCAGGGGTTGGGACTGCATCACGGGCGCGGCGCGTCGGTGTTTGTGGAGGGCGCCGCGGCCCAGTGTCCGGAGCCGCTACGGCAGGTGCTGCGCCATCCCCAGGTGGTGAAAGCCGTCCACGATGCCAAACCGCTGTGCCTGGCGTTGGCGCGCGAGGGGATGACGCTGACACCTCCCTTGTTCGACACGATGATTGCCGCGTACCTGTTACAGCCGAATCGCCGGGGACATGAGCTGGCAACCGTGGCGCTCGATGTGTTGGGCGCCCAGTTGCGCGGCCGGCAAGCGGACGCTGTCCATGTGCCGAAGGACCTCTTCGATGTGCAACCGCCGCCGGGGGCGCATCAGGCAGGGGAAGCCGCCGAGGTGGTCTCCCGCTTGGTGCCGATTCTGAAGGCCCGGCTCCAGGAGGCGGGGATGCTGCGGTTGTTCGAGGAGGTGGAGATGCCCCTCGTGCCAGTCCTGGCGGAGGTGGAACGCCACGGGTTTCTGGTCGATGTGTCGGCGTTAGGGGCATTGAGCAAGGAACTGGAAGGGGAATTGGACCGGATCATGGCGACCATTGCGACGGTGGCCGGGGGGCCGTTCAACCTCAATTCCCCGAAACAGTTGGCGGGGGTCCTCTTCGAGAAGTTGGGCCTCAAACCGTTACGCAAGACCAAGACCGGCTATTCGACAGACGAAGATACGCTGGTCCAACTCGCCGCACAGCACGAATTGCCATCGCACATCCTGAGTTACCGCAGCCTCAGCAAGCTCAAGTCGACCTATGTCGACGCGCTGCCGACCCTGGTGAACCCGGAAACCGGCCGCCTCCATACGTCCCTGTATCAGGCCGTGGCGGCCACCGGACGGTTATCCTCCGCCGATCCGAATCTCCAGAACATTCCGGCGAAAGGCGAACACGGGCTGCGCATGCGCGAAGCGTTCGTGGCGCCGCCAGGGCATCGGTTAGTCTCGGCCGACTATAGCCAGATCGAACCGCGCATTCTGGCGCATCTGGCGAAGGATGAGAAACTCCTTGCCGTCTTTGAGCGGGGAGAGGACATTCATACCGCCACGGCGATGGAAATTTTCAATCTGCCGGCGTCGGGTGTCACGAAAGAGATGCGGCGGACTGCCAAGACCGTCGTCTTCGGCATTCTCTACGGCATCAGCCCCTATGGGTTGTCGCAGAACTTGGGGATCACTCAGGCGGAGGCCAAGTCCTACATCGACGCCTATTTCGAGCGCTATGCCGGTGTGAAGGCGTTCTTGGACCGGACCATCGCCCTGGCCCGTGAACGCGGCTACACCACGACCATCCTGGGGCGGCGCCGCCCCATTCCCGAGCTGACCAGCGCCGATCCGGTGCAGCGGGGCTTCGGGGAGCGCATGGCCGTCAACAGTCCGATTCAAGGATCGGCGGCCGACCTGATCAAAGTGGCGATGATTGCCGTCCAGGGGGTGTTGCAGGAAGAGCTGCCGCGGACGAAGATGATCCTTCAGGTGCACGACGAATTGGTGTTCGAAACCCCGGAGCAAGAGGTGGCGCACGCCACGGAATTGATCCGAAACGAAATGGAACAGGCCGGACGGCGCCTGGGGTTGTCAGTTCCGCTGAAGGTGGAATTGGGCATCGGGGTCAACTGGCGCACGGCTCATCCGTAACCCGTCGAGATCCGTATCGAGGCGGTGGTCATGTCCCGGCGGCAGTCCGGTCCCCTCTCTGTCAGTGAAGCCGAATTCGAATCCCTCGTGCGAGAAGCGCTGGACGGGTTGCCGGATGACTATGCCCACCTGGTGGCTGAGTTGACGGTGGTGGTGGAGCCGGAGCCGCCTCGTGAGGTCTTGCAGGAATTGGGTATTGACGATCCAGACGATCTGCTGGGGCTCTACCAGGGCCATGCGGTCGGCACCCACTCGTTCTTCGAGGCGGGTGGCGACCTGCCGGCACGCATCTCCATTTACCGCGGGCCGATCCTGCGGCTCTGCCGGACCAAGAGACAGGTGGTCCGGGAAGTTCGAGACACGGTGTTGCACGAAATCGGGCATCATGTCGGCCTTGGTGATGACGATATGCCCTATTGATAGGACATCCGTGGCGGATGCCCGGTTGCCCGTGGTGCCGTGGGGCGGGCCGGGAGGCCTTGGAGCAGATGAAGAAACTGGTGGTCTCACCGTCGCTAGTCGAGATCGAAATGGTCCAACAGTGCCTGGATGCCGCGGGGATTCCATGCATGGTCAAGAATCGGCAAGGGTGTTCCCTGGCAGGCGAAGTGCCGTTTGCCGAGGTGTTCCCGGAGCTGTGGGTGAAGGAGGGTGATGAGGCGCGGGCGGCGGAGATCCTGGTCGCGGAATCGGACCGATTGCGGCTGGACGGACCGACATGGATCTGTGTTGGTTGCGGTGAAGGTCATGCTGATGTCTTTACCAGTTGTTGGCAGTGTGGGTGCGCGAGAGGGACCACCATTCAACCAAACTGAGGTCTAGCCATGAATCCACGAAATTGGCTGCTGGTCGTGCTGGGGGTAGGGATGCTGATGCTTTCCGGCGGACTGGAATGGGCGGGGTGTCTGCTGGTCCAGGCTCAGGAGCCGAAGACGTTTCAATACAAGATTGTCGAGGCCACGACCGACGTTGGGACCATGCAGCGCCTGCTCAATGACTACGGGGCGGCTGGGTGGGAGTTAGTGGCCGTAGGGCTGGGAGATCTCACATCGCCCAGGCTGATCTTCAAACGGTAGGGACTCGGTGTGGCCAGGATCACTCCCGGTTCCCAGGGACGTGTGGGAGGCAGACGGCCGGTTGTGGCCGAAAGACAACCATTTCCTCTAGAGACCAGAATGGGCGTTGGATGCAGGTCAGGGTGTAATGGGGTACACTATGGCGCGGGTGAACACGGGTCGGTCGTCGTTCCACAAGGAGGATCTCCCATGATTGGTCGCCGAGTACTGCTGGTCTTGGGCCTGTTGGCGCTGCTGGTTCCGAACACTGGGTGGGCGGAGAAAATGCGTGAGCCGAAGGTTGAGTATTCGGCCGATTCCAGCATGGACATGGAATCGATGTCCATGAAGGGGAAAATCTATTATACCCCAGGCAAGCAACGACAAGAAATGGGCGAGGGGATGGCGACGATCATTCGCCGAGACAAGCAGGTGTTGTGGCAACTGATGGGTGATATGTACATGGAAATGCCGCTGGACCAATCCGAGAACCCGATGGAAGGGATGGATGTCCAAACCACGCCGGTCGGTGACGAGGTGGTCAATGGGGTGAAGACGACCAAGTCGAAAGTGATCGCGACGATGAAGGATGGGCGCAAGTTCGGAGGATTCTTCTGGACTACGAAGG
>FKKE01004434.1_pt2 | contig 13550 bp, 19 predicted proteins | sample 1106331 | NCBI WGS metagenome assembly FKKE01 (sample SAMEA3931202, study PRJEB13176) | freshwater metagenome | biome: Drinking water system; feature: drinking water; material: freshwater | place: China | collected 2013-02-06 | reverse complement strand
TCTGGTGCGCTTGCGGCAAAACTGTTCGACGGGAAAATAGGCGGATTCTCTTCAGCGATCGACGAAAAGAGAAATCTTTTCGTCGGATTCGATTATGTTATGCAGCCAAATTACCTTGGAAACTCGTTTAGAGGAATATCGCTTGATGATGTCTTTGGCGGGGATATGGGCAACATTACATACGATGATGTTTTCGCCGCTGAGCAAGATGAGCACGCGCAGGCCATGATTATGCTGCTGGACAGCATAAACAACGAGAGAGCGGAACTGAATGCAGCTATTGAAAGGCTTGAGGCCGAGAATGCTGAATATCTGTCAATGCTTTCGAGAGAAAAGATTGATCCATCAGGAATAATGGATTCTGCTGGCTCCTTGCCAATCGTGGTCGATTCTGCTGAAACCGAAAGATTAATGTCCGAAATTCGCGGATTCCGCTCAATCGATAAGCTCCCTGTCGTTGGTGAAGAACCGAGAAAGGTTACTCTCGACTCAAGCACCAACACAATTTACTCAAGATTTATGAACCGGTTTCTTAGATAAGAATGCTGCAACCGGTTAAGGTGGCCTTTGGGCAATATATGGGGCGGTTTTATGCGTCGTTGATACCTACGACCAAAGTTCTGCATGAATATGTTGCGCGCGGTCTGGATAAAAGCGTTGTGTGGGCGCCGTCCCGAATGGTTGACGCGGTTGAGGACATGATCGCGTCGTGGCAGAAAAACGACTCAAACACCTCGACGCAACCTGCCAAAATGCCGGTGGTTATTGTTGCTATGGCCGAAGATTACGTCCCTTCCGGGCGGGATTTTACGCGACAAATACCTGAGTTACCTCACATCATTATTCCGCAAGATGGCAAGAATAGAGCGTTTAAGGTGCAGGTTGTGGCTGGTGACATTCGCGCTCAAATCGTCTTCGCGGCTCATGATGAGCCAACCGCAAAATCTATGGCCGCGCAATTTCTTCTGTTCGCAGATTCAATTGACAACAGAAGATTCGATGCCGCCTATTCTTTTGCCGGAATGAACGATCATTTGTGGCCGGTGCAGATTGAATCAACTGATTCACCGGCGATATCAATAAAATCAGATGTAAAGAACATGACCATACTTGCGGTGGATCTCACCCTAAAGGCGTCAATACCAATATTTAGAGCGCCAGCTATCAATGAGCCGAATGACGGCAAAGGCACACCCGGTGATTCTGATGATCCATCCGGATATCCGGTTGTTGAACATACAAATATCACCAAAGAGGACACTATCTAATGATTGAAATAGGTGGATACACGATTGATTTGTGCGAGTTATTGTTCCAGCATGTATTGATCGGTCTGGTGGTTCTATTTGTTGTGCTGCGCATCGGTCTTGCTGATCAAAATTCACGCGATGAAATAGCTGGAAAGCTTGGAGTGGTTATTCTAACGATTGTCTTGTTCTGGCCCTATAACTTGTTTTGCTGGGTGATGTCACGGCCAATATGGCTGATGCCGGTAAGCGAGATATTCAAGAGGCGGTAATGATTAAAATTCAGGCAACGTTTATCGGTTATGGTGGTCTACCGTGCTCGCTATTTTCGGCAATTGATCCGGAAACGAACATTCTTGCCATCAGCGCGGAATCAGATTACCGAATCGAGCGGCGCGATGATTGTATCGTTATAACCAATGACACGAATATCCCGCGAGATAGCTTATTCATTGATTCTGAAATGATGCAGGCAATTTCTGCTTTTTATACACTAAAAGCCGGTGTTGCAGTTGATGGTGCAAGTCCTCGCTTAGTTATATCCGATCGAGCGGCGCGTTCAAACCCTGAATCAGCCATAGAAAAGGACGGTATAGGTACGAGCGGACCAAAATATCGAATTTCAGATAGCGTGACGTGCGCTCAGATTGCCGCATTGGCAACATGCCTTTACGCGATCAATGCTGACACGATAGAACGCGCCATAGCCATGACAGAAGCGTTCGAGGAAATCGCTGTGGGCGGATTAATCACAATCTAGGATGGTCAGCACTGCCATGATAGAAAATAATACTACTGCTGCAAAGAATTTCTACAAGGAAGTGCGCCGGTTTTCTGAAAGAACGAAGCCGTGGCAGTCAGCTATTTACTACGAAGTTAAACCTGATGAGCGATGTGACGTGACGCTCGTTTCCCAGCGCGTGTACGGTCGCCGCGATGAATATCTAGCTGTGATGGCTGCGGCTGGCTTGAATACGGTTGATCAGCCGCTGCTTCAAAAAAAATTGATTCTTCCAACAGAAAGTCAGCTTTACGCTATCAAGAGGCGCGCAGGATTTGAATCAATATCTGATTATCGTGATAATTTCGCGCCTGTATGGGCTGATTAACCATCATGCCAGTTAGCGTGTCAACAATACTCGGGAAGTTAAAGGGTCATATTGGCGAAGCCAAGGCAAATGCCCGCGCCGATCAACAACAGCGGCAGGATGCGGAGAAATCGCCCCGATCTATTATTCTCACAAAGAATGAGGTGCAAGGCGAATGGGATGCCGGGCGCGTCCTAATTACAACTCTAGGTGGCACTGCTAGGCCTATAACAGCCAACGATTTGGCGCAATTCCGCCATAACATACGCATAGCGCAATCGAACTTCAAGGGCAACGGAATCACCGCAAGGCAGGTAATAGATCTGGCTGCATCGCGCCCAATGCCTGGCGTTACGCCAGAAACCGATCTTGATAGAGCAAGAAAGCAAATAAGAACAGTAATACCGGCATCATCAATGGATGGCGATGTGAGATTCATTACCAATGCCGGGCCGGAGTCAAATGTGACTCGTCATCATGTGCTCATTAGATTCAATGCGTTTAGTGAAGCAGCTAGTAAGCTGATATCGTCTGAAACAAGGGATCAGAAAAGCCCGAAGCAGGTGGCGAACTGGCTAAGAAAACAAAAGCTGGCTTTTGATTGCGATTGCGGTCGTCACCGATACTGGTTTCGATATATCAGCACCATTGGAAACTTTAACGCCGGGCGCAAGGAAATGGGGTACCCGAAAATTCGCAACCCCGATCTAAAGGGCGTGGCTTGCAAGCATGTGCTGCGCGTGATGTCCGAAATAGAATCATCCGGTACCGTACTGAATTTTTTGACAAGACACCTTGAGAAGGTAAGGGCGTCAGCTGACAATAAAGCAAGACATCAACTTAGACAGTCTGAGGCGGATAAACTGCAAAAGGGGCGCGTTCGTGACATTAAAACAAGTGAACAGCGTGCAGTTGAAAGGCAGAAAATAAAAGAGCGTGACGCTCTTCGCAAAGCAGTAAATAAAGCGCCAAGATTGACCAAAAAACCGGCTGCAACACGCAGAATAGAGGCCGCTCTGGCTTCAGGAAAGCTGTCCAAATCTGATCTTGATGTGTTGCGACGATTCGGTTTTACTGACAAGCAGATCGACGCAAAACTTACCTCTGGAGAGTGATAGATGCTCACAAATGTCCCGTCCGCAATCAATAGATCCAAGCGTAACATTGTTATCCATCATCCGAATTCGATGGAATGCCAGGTATACAGAAAGACCGTGAATCGCACCGGAGAATCCGTTTCTTCTGGACTTCCGACGCTAGGAGGGTTGGGTGTAATGAGTGCAGACGATGAAGAGGATGTTGATTTTACTCATATTGGAAATGGGTACGCGCTTCAGTCAGAGCAATTTTCACCATCTCCAATGATGGATTTGCGGGATGCCAATAATGGTTTTGCAAATGAATTCAGATTTGTTATCGAGCCTGAAGAGCCATCTGGAATGCCTGGATACTTTGATATAAAAAAAAGGGACATTATCTATTTAGTTATCTCAGACGATGTTCGCCTTGCTTTCGAAATCGTTGATATAGAAACCGTGACAAATATTCCGCCTTATTCCATGCGTTATGTGGCCAATAGACGCGGTGATCTTGATGTGTCGCCCTAGCACCCTAAAAATCGGAAAACCGCCCGATTTCAATAAATTCCACCTCTCAAAATAGGCGCTTAGTCGGCCACTCCTTGTTGTTTTAAGGACGTTGCTGCGGATAGCGCCCGGTCATCCGTCCGGGTTTTAACTTTAAAACAGAGGACTGAAAGACCATGAAGAATACAGAATATCTGAAACAATCAACCCAGGAAGTTGCGGTGTTTGTTGATGGTTTAAAAGATAACGCAAAGGGAAATGCGGGTACTTTTGATTCTGCCGCAGCAGCGGATTATATGTCGGAAGTAACAAATCGCAACACTGGTATCACCGTTCCTGAAAAATTGCAGTTAGTGCTTGATGAGTGTGATGAAAAGCAATCACCGGCAATCATCAAGGCAATTCTTGACGGCGTTAGTATTTACGAGAGCCAGCATGGATGCGAGGTGCCAGCGGATTTAATTGAGACCGCGTTTCATGTGGCATATTCCACTACAGATCATGCAGCTAGAATGTATAGAGGTGGGCGACTTTCTGGTGCTTTTGACTCCGCTAATTCGAGCCATCACGACCAGTATTCATTGCAGCCTAATCGTGCTGTTCTGGCGATCCTGACAATGATGGGCGAGGCAATCCCGTTTGCTCACTATTTGCCGACAGATATCTCATCGAACGAGGCTATTCTTGCAATCATGAGTCATATCGCTGGGTCAACACATGGTTCGTATGCTGAAAATGCCATCATGGATGGAGCAAGTTCTGGTGATGCGTATATTTCATCATCTCGTGTAAATGTGTCATTCCCAGCGGGAGGTACCGGCAATATAACGGGTGCATTGACTCGCTTACAGTCTGATTATCAAACGTGCGATCCAGCGGCAGCGCAAATCAAATTGTTGCGAGGCCGCACGAATGTATTCGTGAACGGTCAGTTCGCAGCTAAGGAAAATGACACCTCTGGATCTGGAAGCTCTTCTGTAAGTGGCACTATAAAGATTGCTGGAACAACCTATGCAATCGGCGGAACGATCAACACTGACACTGGTGTCTATGCTTTAACATCAACACCGGCATTGCCGACCACGGTTCCTGTGGCGGTTGAAGGTTTTATAGATTATGAGCGGGCGCCGGAACTAACGCCGTCAATCATAACAGATGTCCAAACCTACCGGTACTACGCCGCGCCCTGGCGTGTTACCACGCAACAGACCATCGATTCACGCACCCAAATGGCGAATGAGCTTGGCCTTGATTCGTACAGCGAGAGCGTTCTTGCTATCCAAGGACAGTTCGCAAATGAGCGGCATTACAATGTTTTGTATAAGGCATTGAGACTGGCCGTCAATAATCAGGCAACGTTCGATTTCGATTGGGCTGCTCGCTATCAACAGATGAACAGAGCGCAAATATGGCGCGATCTATTCCCTATTTTTGGTCAGGTTTCTCAAAAAATGGCGGTTGATACGATGGATCATGGTGTAAGCCACATGTACACCGGAAGGCTTGGTATGTCCAACTTCCTTGGAATGCCGGAAGACATCTTCAGACCATCGGGAATCAGAAATCGACCTGGAATATTCCGAGTTGGTCGATACATGGATGCGGTTGATGTGTATTACACTCCAAAAGGCATTACAGAGACATCAACATCAACGCAAATTCTGTGTATCGGAAAGGCCAATAATGTTGCGATGAATCCGTTCGTGCTTGGCGATGCTGAAGCTCCAACCGTAATTCCATTGGGTGTTAATGCAGATCTTAAGCAAGGTGCCGGATTCTACGCCAGAAACTTTACTTCGGTTAATAAGTACGCTCCGGCTTCATTAAGCTGCGCATTGATCAACGTAACTGATTTGTATTAATCACTTGATTAATACTGGAAGTCAAACTAATTAAGGGAGCGACAAAATGGCCAAAAAGATTGAGCTAGGCGCTCCCTCCCGAAGAGGGAGGGGGGTGGATTGGGTGAGAGAGGCGATTGAAGGGGTCAGATATCCTGTAAAAGTGATTATCACAAATCACTGCCCGTTCGAAATTTCTCTACCGGAAATACGTGGAATGAGTGTATTGAAGTCCGTATTCTTTGAGTCTTCCGGTGGAAACAAGGAAGTAACTGCGATTGATAGCGAAGATCAATTTGTTCGCATTGTTTCCACAATCGATCAGATATCCGAGTTAAACAATCTTAACCATGACTTGATATCGATTGAGGAGGTCAATCAAGAAAGTGCTTTTGATCCTGGCGATAGCAATCATCATGAAGATCCGGTTTCTGGAAAGACTGACAATGAGGACGGCAAAGATGAAGATACTACCAATCTTGATGATGCCGATGGAGATGGCAGCAATTTCAAAGACCCGGATAAAGATCTTCCTGACAGTGGCGCGCAGAACAACACTGATATCTCAGTCCAAGACGGAGCGCCTAAGCTGTCTGGAGAAGGCGGTAAGGGCAAAAAAATCCGCTCATCAAGCAAAACAGGGGATAAATAAACATGACTGCTAATTTCGTGAGACAGCTAGGTGCTGAGGTTGGTGTTCAACTCAATCCCTTGCGCGATGAATCCGGGATTCCGTCGCAAGATAATTCAGATCAGGTATTTGCGATCATGATGCGCGCTACCCGTGGACGGATCGATAAACCGTTCAAAGTGGATCGCGGCAACGTAAGCAAGAAACTTGGTAAGGGTGAACAGATCCGCGTATCTGCTTTGAACGAGGCGTATGTGCATGTGGTCGAGGCGTTAAACAACGGCGCTTACGAGGCTGTTATACAGCGCCTTGCTACCGGCGCCGCCATTATCAAATGGGCGGTAGTTACAGCCACAACGGACACACCAGCCTTCGCGACCTCGCATACACCCGCAGTTCTGGTTGCAACCGTAAATGCCGGTGCCATTACTGCCGTGACGGTAACGAGCGGCGGCAAGGACTACGCGGGTACCGAAACTATTACAGTTGGTGGTCCTGGGAACGGTGCGATTTTGACCCCGGTATTCACCAATGGAGTGATTACGTCGGTCACAGTAACCAACGGGGGGACCGGGTATGCAACGGCACCAGCATTAACTTGTTTGCCAACGGCAAGCGTTCCAGTAGGAACTCATCTGTTCGCAGTCAAGCACCTCGGTTGCTTTAACGATGGAATATCAATCGAATTCCGCGCAGATGAGAAGAAAAGCGGCGGCGTGGCTGTGGCAAATGACAGAATTACGTTCCGGGTAAAAGATAAGGACGGTGTGCTTATTTATGAATTCACCGGCTCTCTGGATCCTGCTGCAAAGAATGATTTTGGATCGTCCGCATATTTGCCAGATGTGGTTTCGGCATTCACGGATGAGATTATAGTAAGTGTAGGCGTAACTGGCGGATCTGCCACTGTTGCCACTACTTCGGATGCCTATGGATATGACACGAACGGCAAGGAGAAGTGGGCTAAATCCAGCGTTCTTACCTGCTTTACTGAGGGTGGAACGGCATACTCAACTGATGACTATGTTGCCGCAAGGCAGAAATTGCAATACACGCCGTTCAACTATGCGTACATATCGGCTGGTGGCTCTCAGTCACCGGCGCTGCTTGGTCAATTAGTACAGCTGTCGTTCGATACGAACCGACAAATGCGCTTTGATGTGCCTGGCAATTTAACACCGGCAGCGGCGATAGCATTTGTAGAGCAGCTGAATCTTGGATCCGGTCAGACCCCGCATCTAATTCATGCTTTCTGGGCGCCGTTTCATTCCAGCGATCCATCAGGAATTAATCCTAACGGATACTTTGGTACCGCAACATTGAACATCGCTTATTCATGTTTGCGTAACGCGCAAACCAATGTTCACGGTTTCGCACCAAAAAATTACCCGGTAGCGGGTAAAAATTGGCCGGTACGTCGATCAAGCATGATTCAAATGTATACGCCGAGCGATCAGGAATTGAATGCACTGGCAAAAGCCAAAATCAATCCAGTTATGTACGAAACCTTCTCTGGCGGCGGTTTACTTGTATTCCGCGATCAATTAACGAGCGCTCCAGTTGGTGAAAGCTTGCGGAAGCTGATATCCGTGGCAGATATGTCGACCGATATTGATGATGCTGTAGTAAGAATCTGTAAGGATGTTATTCATCTTCCGATGGAAGTCGCAATCAGGCGCGCAAGCAGACAAATTACAGAGCTATTTGAGAATGCTGAAGCGTCAAAATGGTTGATTCCAAGCAACGAGCCGGAAATGGAAGGCTCCGCATGGAGATTCGATCTTCAGCCGAATGTTGCCAGCCCTTATGACACACTTGATGTGTCGTATTGGTTGCGATACGACGGTGCGGTTCGAAGAATTTACGTGACTCAGACAATCACGCGCTAGGCCGGTGAAGTTTTTTTAACAAACAAGAGGAATTGACGACATGAACACGCTTACTACAAGCTACTTGCGGCAAAGAATGAATGCAAAATCACCGTTTTCTAAAGGTAAAGGAGCATTGGATTCTGTCAATGGCGATGACGATGAATTGATGGGCGCTGCTGAATTTACCATCGCCGATATTACGATGGCGGCTGCGGCGGCAATCCAGCAATGGGTTGAAACAGACGATCTTGATGAAGGTGAAAGTATTGCGGATCGATTGTTGGCGCAAATGATTGGAATAGCTGACGCCAATAAGGATGGAGAAATAACCGAAGATGAACAGGATGTGTTGAGTGTTGCGTTAAGTGCGGCATACGATTACATGGTGGGCAAGGGTGTGTCAGAAGAAGATGCTGATGCATTGTTGAACGATTGGGACGGTGATGTGGCTGAGCGCGTGCGCGATCTGATTGCTTCGGTGTTGCCGGAAGGTGATGACCAATCAGGATCCGATCTTGACAATTTTGTTTTTGGGGAAAGCGATCAGGAACCGGCTTTGGATGCTGTCTACAAGAAGGTGTTTGCCATTAGAAAAGGTAAGAAGGTAAAAATCAGAAAGCGCATTTCTGGAACGGTTCGGTTGACCGCAAAGCAGAAGGTTAGTATCCGTAAAGCTCAAATGAAAAGCCATTCTGCAACGGCGCGGATGCGGCGCGCGAAATCCATAATCCGGCGCACAAAAATGGGTTTAAAGTAACATCCTGAGTAAGTTAATAACGGCGTTGCTGCCCATAAGGTGGCAGCGCCTTTTTTATGGGTCAATTGAATGGCAACGCAACCACCGAATCTTGACAGAAACGCATTATCGTCTCATTGGGATGGATTGTCTCCGCACCTGATAGCAAGTTTCTATGAGGTTAAGAAAAATGGCCGGGGAATCTGGATGCGAACTCAGGAATCGGATCAGAAGACTGTCTATGCACCATTGACAGATGCAAGTATCGAAATATCGTTAAGCTGGCAAAGTCCATTCGAGCACGCTGGTCCTGAGAGCCGCGCTCCTACATTACTTGCAATGCTTCAATCTGGCGCTCTGCAACCGATAATAGATGCTGTTTTCGGGGGCAAAGACGTGTCTGCTATTGCAGCGCAAGCGCAGCAACGATCAAACGATTTTATCAGGCAATTCGAGGGTAGAACCGGCATCACAAAGCTCAACTCAACTCAGGTTTTTAACGGTATGCCTCCGGTGAAGTTCCAAGTTTCGGCAATATTTCGAGCGTGGAGCGATCCGGTGCGGGAAGTTGAGGAGCCGTTTGAAAAACTGATGGAGTGGGCATTGCCGTTGAAATTGTCGCCAGATGGATCGGTTCTGGCAAGATCGGCGCAGGCGGCGCGCGGAGAATCCGGTTTCATTGATGCGCTTGTTCCATCGCTGGCGCCAGTTATGGTGGCTATGCGATACAAAGGGCGCACTTATTCTCCGTTGGTTATCGAGGTGATCAGCGACCCGATAAATTCACCGGTCGATTCAAAAGGTAGGTACATTGAGAAAGTTGTGCAAATGACACTAGCCTCTCTAACTGCAATCGACCGTCAAGATTGGAAGGATTATAGAACCGTAAAGCTCTGATAGTTCCTTATTTTGGGCGCGTAAGCAATACCAAGATGCCAAGAATGATGTCTCCCGCAACCCAGAATCCAAGAATGATAGATACCCCGATGCCAGCGCCTAACGCGGCAAAATCCTTTCCTGCTTCAGGTGTAGATTCATAGATATCCGCTGTTGCGCCAATTCCGCTATAAAGCCAGGCGATCATTAATATATTGAACAGAATAAATGTCCATTTAATTAAGCCACCAACTACACCCCTCTTCGGTTTTCGCAATTGGTAGCCGCAATTTTGACAGTTTATTGCTTTGTCACTTACTTGCGCTGAGCGTTCCGGGCAGTTTATCAATGCCATTTTATCCTCTCTCTAAAATTTTTAATGATTATATCAAACCGTAAAATGTTTTTAGTTTCGTTGTAAAAATAAATCGATCGGAAAACGCGCGGCTTTATAAGAGTAATCATCAAGCATAATTCACGCAATTAATAAATTTAAGGATTGGCTTACAAATGCTGCATTTCCCTGTACTGAGAACACGTCGATTGACATTGCAACTGCGTGAGTTATCGATAGGCGACTCAATGGCAATCGCGGAAATGCCACTGCATCTTGAAGAGTCAGCCACCACGGCATTTTTGCGAAAGGCAATAGATACCATTTCCGGGATTGATGATCCGATAAATTGGACGGTGCAGGAGCGAACAATGGCGGTGTGCCATTACCTTGCTTCGGTGTCCGATGACGGCCCGGATTTTAGCCTTGGTGAAAGCGGCAAGTATTCTGACTATCTGGACGGTTCTGTTGATGCACCGGCCACCCTGGAAAGGGTTGAGGTCGGTGAAATTGGCGGGGATTTGTGGTTTGTGCGTCATCTAACAGGAGGCATGGCGGAATCAATCGAGCGATTGAGCGGAGTAATCGACGGCATATCAGGAAAGCGTCACTGGCTGATAGGTGCAATGGCTTCACAGCTTGTTCGTAAAGACGAGGAGATCCCAAATATAGCGGATGGAGAAGGTGTATTCGATGATTTTTTGGTTCAAAGAATAAAAATTATAACGGCGTTTCCAGAAAGTGACTTCATTATTCTGATGTCAGGATATTTGGCCGCAAGAACCGAGCTTCACCATTTATTCAGAATAGATTTTGCGGAAGACGGCGGATTGATCGTTTTGCCAACAGAAGGAGGGGCGGCACGCGGTTTGCCACCCGCCCGGTTTCCGGTACGTAGTTGCATCTCAAAGTTGGCGGAAGAATTGGTCGGAAAATCTCATGAATATGGCCGCTAACCTCAGCATTTATTCAAATACATCCCTGCTTGATGCCATGTCAATACAACCGAGCGTTGCCAAGAAGTTTTTCGACAGCAAAGCATTTTCAGATTGGAGCAAAAGGCGCGAATCCGAAATAAAAACACAGGTCGCTATTGTCGACAGGGTTTCTGGAGTAATTCGCGCGATTGGATTGATGGCAAAGGCCATCGGCAAATCAAAATGAAGATAAACCTGCATGAAAAACTATCCCCGCATTTCACGCTAGGGGAAATGATCCGGTCAGAAATTGCCAGCAAACACGGAATTTCAAACATTCCAGATAGCGAAACAATAGAGCGCATGAAAATCGTCTGTTGTCGCATTCTTGAGCCGGTTAGAGATCACTTCGGTATTCCATTCTCACCTAATAGCGGGTATCGCAGCAAGGAATTGAACCGATTGTTACGTGGATCGGAAACATCTCAACACATGCTTGGACAGGCTGTGGATTTCGAATTGCCGGGGATATCAAACTACGATTTGGCACATTGGATTTCAACAGAACTTATTTACGATCAGTTGATTCTCGAAAACCATATTCCGGGAAAACCAGATTCAGGATGGGTGCATTGCTCTATTGTAAGTGGCAAAACAAACAGGATGCAGTGCTTAACAATCGGTGGCGGCGTAACTCGCTCCGGATTAATAAAGTAACAGGAGAATTATGATGAATGACAAATGCCCGCGAGATATACAGATTGGACAACATGAGGCAAGGATAGTAGCGCTTGAGAGCGAGGTTGCACATATTCGAAGTGAAGTACAGAGGAGCGCCGCACAAATGATTGAAGACAGGGCAAAAAGATCCGGTTTTTTGAGAGGAATACACTTCGCGGCGACCATCATAGGGTACACGGTGATTATCGGCGCTCTGATCGCCAGCGAGAAGTTCGCCGGTGCGTTAAGTGCATTCATTAAGCTGCTGTCGTCTATTAAACTTTAATGATCGAGGCAAGAAAAATGAAAAGCGCAAAATTCCTTATTGTACTTACGATTATTGCATTTATTCCGGCATGTGCTGACCTTACAAAAATAGTAAGCGGATCCGCTTTTCTTGGAGCGCAGATCCAATCTGGCGATGTATTCAAAAACATTAAAAGTGTCGAGTTGAGCAACACTGAAATACAGATAGTAAATCACGCTCAAAACAAGGCGGATTTATTTATAACCAAATGGAAAGGCGTGATTGCCAATCCCAAGGCAATTGCGGAAATAGATCAAGGCATGCTTGGAGATTACTCCAATCTGAGGAGGCGATATTCGGAGGTTTATGCCGTGGTTCTCAGAAATTGGGATAAGTACGATCAGCAATCGAAAGATGCGCTTCTTGGAATTCATGTCCACGCCAAAGAGCTTGATCAGTCAATTGATAAATACATTGCCGCAAAAGACAAAGAAATGGCTGTGATTCAGATTATCCGGTATGCGTCGGTTCTGGCGTCAATGGCAATGGGTATCGTTAAGTAGAGTTTCTGATGATTGAATTATTCGACAAGGAAGAAGCTATCAGAATAGGTTTATTCGTTGCTTCAAGCGTAATCGGGATGCTGTTCTCTTACTATCGCAAGTGGTCATTCGAGATACCCGATGGCATTGGTTTATTCCGGTACATTTTCGGCGATCCTCACGCAATAGGCAGGGCGCTGACAACGCTGACGGCAATGTGTGTCGGTGCGGGTGGATTGTCATATCTGGATTCGCTCACCGCGTCTCAGATATTGATCGCCGGTGCAAGTATTGGGTTGTTGGTGCCGCAAACGGTTGCGCAAAACGTAGAGGACGGGGCGGCAACTTCTAAAGTAGTTTTGCCACAAGAATGGCATAAATCTCCGAAACCTGAAGAAGATAGGAAGGCGGCGCCAAGTCAAAACCACCAAAAAACAGAATTCCTGCGGAAGGAGCTGAAAAATGAATAATAAGAGCGTGATTCAAAGAGCAAGTAATCTGCGTTATATCAACGGGCTTAAATACAGATCAACCGAGCCATATTGGGCAATGTGCAATCTACGGCCACACGCGGTTATAAACCTAAACAGAATTCACCTGACCAGGGAAGGATTGTTTTTTCTTGAATCCGGTTACTCTTCGGATGGACCGAGCGGGCCGACAATCGATACCAAAGATTTCATGCCGGGAGCTATGGGCTGGCACGATCCGATGTACGAGCTACTGAGGCATGAAATGCTTCATATTGAGGTCGACATCATCAGCCCGGATTGCAGACCGGGGGAAGGGGTGATTTATCACACGGATCCTGAAAACAGGATCATCAAAAACGCTTCTCATGAGCAAATACGGGAAGAGGCAGACAAGTTTCTGGCTGACATTCTTTTGCTTGACGGAATGTGGAAGTTCAGAGC
>FKKE01005141.1_pt3 | contig 13551 bp, 18 predicted proteins | sample 1106331 | NCBI WGS metagenome assembly FKKE01 (sample SAMEA3931202, study PRJEB13176) | freshwater metagenome | biome: Drinking water system; feature: drinking water; material: freshwater | place: China | collected 2013-02-06 | reverse complement strand
GCACGGCGCGGCCGTCGTCGTCGCGAGAAAAGGGGGTGAGCCCCGCGCCCTTCAGATGCAGGTCCCACAGCTCCCCCGCCGCGTTGCGCACCTGGCCCAGCAAAATCGCCCGCCCGTCACCCAAGCGGGAGACATAGTGGCCGAATTGATGTCCCGCATAGAGCATGGCCAGTGGATCACCGCCGGGCGGCAGATAGTGGCCGCCGAAGAGCCCCGCACATTCGGGACGCGCGGCCTGCGCCGGATCGAGATCAAGCAAGGCAGCTGCGTCGGGATTGAAGGCCACCAGGTGCGGGTTCTTCAAGGGCGTGGGAGAGACGCGGGTAAAGAAGGAATCCGGCAGCCGGGCAAACCGATTGTCGAAGGCCAGGGTTTCCAGCGTCGCGAGCGGCATGGGGCATCTTCGCATGAGGGTGGCCACCATTCAACCGACCGGCGCCGCGCCAACCTCGACGTTGACTCGCCCTCGACGCTGGGCTAGCCTGCCGAACGACCATGATGAACTTCTGCAACCAGTGCGGCGCGCCCGTCGCCCTCAAGGTCCCGGTCGGCGATACCCTCCCCCGGCACGTGTGCGGGACCTGCGAGACCATCCACTACGTCAATCCCAAAATCGTCGCGGGCTGCATTCCCGAATGGGAAGGGCGCATTTTGCTCTGCCGGCGGGCCATCGGACCACGCGTGGGGTATTGGACCATTCCGGCCGGCTTCATGGAATTGGGAGAATCCACCGAGGAGGCGGCTTCGCGCGAAACGCTGGAAGAGGCTCGGGCGCGTGTGTCCATCGACTCGCTCTATGCCGTCTTTACGCTGCCCCACGTCAGCCAAGTCTATCTCGTCTATCGGGGGCGGTTGCGCGCCGAGGAATTCGGCTGCGGGAACGAGAGTCTGGACGTGCGGCTGTTTGAAGAGCGCGAGATTCCTTGGGATGAGCTGGCCTTTCCGGTGATTCGGGAGATTCTCCGCCGTTATGCAGCCGACCGGCGAGCCGGCAGGTTTTCCGTACACTCCGGCACCATCGCGCCGGCCGGCTCTTGATCGTCCGGCACGCCTCCGCCGGATGACGCGACGGGGTCCGCCTTTTCCGACTTTCTCCCCTTGCTCGACTTGTTCGATCGGAATCGGCGCATGAGGCCGAGGACCGCCAGCGCTGGCCCGATCACGGCGAAGATCCACAAGTCGGGTTTGCGCGCCAACGACCTGACGAAACCCAACAGTTCGGCGGTGGGCTCCGGCCCCCCTGTCAGGGACGGCCCCGGCCTGTCGACCGGCGGAAGCGGCTGACTGGTCGGCTCGCCCGCAGTGAGGAGATAGCTGGTAAGCGTATAGGTCTCGCTCGGCGTGAGAGTTGGCACGTCGAACACCAAAATGCCGTGCGCCGGGTCAAAAATGAAGGGGGACGGGAGCGCCAGGGGCATTTCCAACCGCCGCTCCCCGTATTGCAATATGATGGTCGGTGTCCTGGGACCCAAGCTATGATCGGGGGCAACGACCTGCCGCATCATCAGCTCTTCTTGAAGCAGCAACGGGTGTTGGCTCGTCCGCCCATCGGGGTAGACGACGATGATGGGCGTGGTGAGCGAGTGATCCGCCGGCGACGGCTTCGACACCGAGGGGCGGCGATCCGGCTGATCATGGGGCGCCAGATTGGTCCCGATCATTTCCTCCAGTAGCGTATTGGTGCGCAGGGATGCACTTTCAACGACCACGAGTACAGGGGGCAAGTCCGTCGCGGCAACCGGACCGGGAGATGATCCTAGGCCCCAGCCGGTGATCAGGGCCCCGACGATGACCGCGGTGCGACTCCGGTTCGGATGGTTCATCGGCTTATCCATGCCACCATCTCCTCATCCAACGATTAGGCCAACCAGTGCCGTTGTGATGCGCGTGAGTCCGGCTTTCCCCAGCCGGCATAGGCTTGCCCCGATGAGCCAAACGGCGAACTCCCCTCGCCAGCCGGCCGCCGACGGAGACCGTCATGCAACAAATGTATCATACGGGGGGCACGGGCCCTTGTTGGAGTTGGAGCCCATTGGAGCCAGGTCGGACTGAGTAGGGAAGGGACCGCAGCGGGCTCATCGATTTCGACGCCGCACTTCAGGTCCCGCCAGCCCCAAAGCTTGGCGTGGACTGGCATATCGGCATCGTCTGCGAAAACCTCTACCATGAGTCTACGGCACATCATGCACCGGTTCATCTGGCCCTCCCTGTTCCTTGGAGACCAGACTACGATACCGGTAACCGGGCGGCCATTCCGATGATGGGGGAGTTCCCCCGCGACCGGGGTGCGAGGAAATAACCGACACGAACGGATCAGTGAGACTGATCCCGGCGAGAGCGTAGTCGCTGAATGTGGCAGTAAAAGGCGTATCCCTGGGCAAGCATACCGGCCACGATCAGCCCCAGGGCCGTGGGAAGCCAGAAAGTCCCAGGCTGATCAAGTCCCTGCATCCCGCAGACAAAGCCGAGGGCGATAAACAGCATCCCGAGAGTGCGGGGAATGCCGGGCGCGGGAGGATTGCTTGCCATGCCTGGGTTACCGCCCTGCCGACGGACCGGCCGAATCGGCCGTATCAGATGGGCTCGCTGCCGTCTTCAGACCCGCCGCCTTGGCCTTCATCGCTGCCGCGCGCGCCTGCAGCGCGTCGGCCTCTTCGTCACGGCCGGCCTTGCGCAGCGCCCCGGCGAGATCTTCGAGGCTCTTGGCCACCTCGGGGTGCTCGAGCCCCAAGGCCTTCTCCTTGAGGGCCAAGGCTTTTCGGAACGCCGCCGCGGCCTGGTCGAGTCGCCCATCCGACTGATAGAGCATGGCCAAATTGCGCAAGCCCAGCGCGACTTCGGGATGATTCACCCCCAACAGCTTTTCCTTGATCGTCAGCGACCGCTGGAGTAAGGGCTCGGCCTCGGCATACTGCCCGTGCATGCGATGCAGCACGCCCAGATTATTCAACGTGGACGCCACCTCAAGATGGTCGTCGCCATAGGCCTGCTGAAAGATCCCTAAGGCCCGCTGATAGAGCGGTTCCGCTTCCACATACTTGCCGTACATGGCATAGGCCTGCGCCAGGCTCGACAGCGAGAGGCCCAATCGCGCGTCGCTTTTTCCGAAGGCCTCCGCCTGCGTCACTGCCGCCGTGAGCAGCCGTACGGCCTCCTGCTCCTTCCCCTGCCCCAACGCCTGCTGCCCAGCATGGAGGGTCTGCTCCCATGATTGCTCAGAGGAACAGGAGGCAGTCACGATCAGGCACAAGAAAGCCCCGCCCAACTTCAAGCGCCATGGCAGCCTCTCCCTCATTGTTCCAAACAGCGCACGAACCATCCGGTCAGCCCCCTCGATGCCTCCTTGACTGCCCGCATTGTAGCAAGTCGAAGCCTGGCGTGGAGACCTTTCTGTCATCCGCGTCACTTCCCTCACCCAGAGTAGGGAGCACTCCCTCATCGGCGAGCTATGCAACCGGGGAAGGAGCCCACCATGGCAGTATGGCTGGATGGCCAGGGCGGCTTTAGGCTGGATCATCTGGGGTGAGACACGATCGGCGACAGTGAGCTGCCGAACCAATCCCGAGGATGACCCAAAATAAGGAGGTTTCCATGAAGGTCTCACGTGTACGGACTGTTCTTGGCGCGGCGGTGCTCGCGCTGTTCTCTATGGCTTCGGCCCCGTCCTGGACGCAGGCTGCGCCGTTCACGGCGTCGGAAGCCCTCTCAGACATCGGTGGAGACCTGAATAGCCGAGATCTGCAGCGCACCAGGACCGATTCGCTCGGTTCCACGATCCTGGAACCGATGCACGATCATTTCCCAGAATTCGATTGACGGCAACTTCGGGATTTACAACCCGATTCATACCACCTACACACACGTGATGACATGGATCTCCCCGGCGGCAACCAGCATCACCTCGGCCTCCCTGTCGATCACCGCCTTCGGCCTAACCGCCGACTTCTTCGGCCCCAAGGCTAACGTCTATGCAGATGGTAACTTCCTCGGTCATTTGAATCCCAACGATTTCCTTCTTAATTCCACCACGCTGCTTACCATCAACCCCCTATGGCTAAACGATGGCCTGTTGAACATCATTGTCATCAAGAACAATCACATCTCCATTACTACCAGCTCGACGCTGACGATGAACTATGAGGGCGCCAGCGGGAGCGCTCCCACCGCCACTCCTGAGCCTTCCTCGATTCTGTTGATGGCGTCCGGCCTCGCCGGCCTCGGCCTCTACGGCCACCGGAAGATGGCGCTGGCGACCACCAATGTAAGCGGCCTTCGCAGTTCGCGGGCAGGGACCTGAGAGTCCCTGCCCGCTCGCGTGGTCGGAGCCGGCTCCACGCCGGCCCCGACCACGCAGAGGCGGATTGAGATTCGCTCTCGGCTCACAGCTATCAGCACGGCTCACTCGTGACTCATCACCGCGATCCTGCATCCTTCTCCATTTCTGCTATAGTGCGCGGTCCATGGACCCCTGGCTCATGTATGCGACGCTCTTCGCCGTCGGCGGCATCTCCGGCGCCTTGGATGTAATCGGCGGGGGCGGCTCATTTCTCACGCTTCCCCTGTTGATCTTTCTTGGACAGCCGGCTGTCATGGCGAACGGCACCAACCGCGTTGGCATCGTGATGCAAAGCATCGGGGCCGTCTGGGGCTTCCACCGGCACGGGGTGGTGGATTGGCGGTCCCTCGGATGGGCGGCCCTCCCTGCGACAATCGGCTGCATCATCGGCGCCTATGTGGCCTTGGGCACCGATGACGCGTTTTTCAAGAAATTCCTCGCAGTGCTTTTGGTCGTGATGACCGGCTGGATTCTCTGGGATCCCATTCCCCGCTGGCAGGCGCGCACCGAGCGAACGGAGCTGTTCCCGAAATGGGTCATCGCGGTCGGATTTCTCATCGCCGGGTTCTTCGGCGGATTCATCCAAGCCGGCGTGGGGTTTCTGCTCCTGGCTGTCACCACGCTCGCCGGATTGGACCTGGTCAAAGGCAATGGTGTGAAGGTGCTGACCGTGCTCTGTTTCGCCAGCGTCGGGCTCGTCATCTTTGCGCTTGAAGGCAAGGTCGACTGGCTCATGGGTTTGGCACTCGCGGCCGGCCGGCTGCTCGGCGGACTGTGGGGGGTACGCTTGGTGATGGCGAAGGGCCACGGCTGGGTGAAAGGCGTGGTCACCGCGGCGATGCTCGCCTGCGCCCTCAAACTGTGGTGGGATTCGACGGTGAGGTGAGGCGATGGTGCAACCGGGTCGCTATCGACATTACAAGGGGCAAGAGTACGCGGTGCTCGGCGTCGCCAGGCACAGCGAGACGGAAGAGGAGTTCGTCGTCTATCGCGCGCTCTACGGCGAGCGGAGACTCTGGATCAGACCCAAGGGGATGTTTCTCGAAGCCATCACCGTCAACGGACGCCCGGTACCGCGCTTTCAGCTGATCGCGCCTTCATCCGAGTAGCCTCCCGCCCCTTGCCCAGCGCCGCCCTCACGGAAGCAACGTCCACTTGGAAAACGTAGCGGCTTGGCCGAGCTGCTCCCCTGAGGGCGAGACGACATTCCAGACGGTCGCGTCCTCGACCAGAAACCGGCGCCCCTTCGCCGAGATGCGCACCCCGCGGTAGTCGGCGATGTAGCCCTGGGTGGCGGCTTGGGCTAGCATGCGCGCCCGCTCATCTCGGTTGACCGGTTCAGCGGTCAGGCGCGATGGCATCCGGCAGAGCGCATCCCATGTCGTCTCGAAGAGCGCGAGCGCCATGCGATTTCCGTACTTGAGGATGGGGTCCGATTCGGTTCCGTGCGAGACCACGACGAATGGCGCCTCAAACAACGCCTTGGCCTGCACCAGTCCCTCATCGGTTCGATCGATCAACTCGCGCCCCAGCCACCGCCGGTAGCCGTCGAGCAGCAGCCGGCACCAGGCGACGCTCTCCGACGAGAGCCAGGGCTCGTCGATCACGAGCGGCTCCACCACGCCCGCCCGTCCTGTCGGAGCAATTGCTGGGCCTCGGACGGTCCCCAACTACCGGCCTCGTAATTGGGAAAGCTCGGCGCCGGCAAGGACTGCCATACGTCGAGCACCGGCTGCACGACGCTCCACCCGATCTCGATCGTGTCGGCGCGTTGAAACAGCGTCGCATCACCCGCCAGGCAATCGTGGATCAAGGTTTCATACCCCGTGCTGGGCGCGTTGCCGAAATACTTCGCGTACTGGAAGTCCATGTCGACGGTGTCGATGCGCACCTTCGGTCCCGGCACCTTGGCGTCGAAACGCAGGGAGATGCCTTCATCGGGCTGAATGCGGATGACCAAGACGTTCGGCGCCAACTGTTCGACGGCCGTCTTGCGAAAGAGCAGAAACGGCGCCGACTTGAACTGGACGACGATCTCCGTCACGCGCCGCGCCAGCCGCTTGCCGGTCCGGATGTAAAAGGGCACGCCGGCCCAGCGCCAGTTGTCGATAAAGAGCTTCATCGCCACAAAGGTTTCGGTCCGCGAGTCGGGCGCCACGTGCGGCTCTTCGCGATAGCCGGCAACCGGTTTGTCTCCCAGCATCCCGGCCCCATACTGCCCGTAGACCGCGCTCCGCAACACATCGAGCGAGGTGAGCGGCACGATCCCCCGCAGCACCTTGGCTTTCTCGTCGCGCACCGCATTGGCATCGAAGGAGTTCGGCGGCTCCATCGCGACGAACGACAGCAATTGCAAGACGTGGTTGGGCACCATGTCGCGCAAGGCGCCCGCGGATTCGTAGTACCGCCCGCGATGCTCCACCCCCAGGCTCTCGGCGACCGTGATCTGCACATGGTCGATGTACTGGCGGTTCCAGACGGGCTCGAAGATCCCGTTCGCGAAGCGAAACACCAAGATATTCTGGACTGTTTCCTTGCCCAGGTAGTGATCGATGCGATAGATCTGGTTCTCCGCCAAGACCCGTTGCAGGTCCCGATTCAGCGCCCGCGCGGACTCCACATCGTGCCCGAAGGGCTTTTCAAAGACGACGCGCCGCCACTGGCGCTCGCGCTGCGTCGTCAGCCCCCACTCGCCCAGCTGGCGCGCAATGTCCGAGAAGAGGCTCGGCAACGTGGCCATGTAAAACAGGTAATTGCCTTCCGTGCGGCTGTCGGCATCCAGAACCGCCAGGAATTCCTGAAGCTTCCGATAGAACTGCGGGTTCTGAAAATCGCCGGCGAGGTAGTGGATGCGATCCTGCACCGTCCGCCACAAGGCGGGGTCGACGGCCTGTCCCGCAACGTCCGGCAAGGCCTGGGAGACCTTGCCCCGATACTCCGCCGTCGTCATCGGCACGCGGTCAAGCCCGACCACCGCATAGTGCGACGGCAGCAGTCCCGCCGCGGCCAGGTTGTAGATCGAGGGGATCAGCTTGCGCTTCGTGAGGTCCCCGTCCGCCCCGAAGATGACCAAAACGCAGGGAGTTCTCAAGGGTTCAATGATGGGTTCGGACTCAGGGGCTCTCATGGCTGACGCTCCGGCTGCACAGACACCACCAGCTCGACATGGGCCAGTTTGGCCTCCGGCTCCATCCCGCCGGCCGGGGGTTCGAACGAGGTCATCACGCGCCCCCGTTCACCCGCGGGAATGTCTTGAAGAATGTGGTCACGATCCTGATGCGGGTCGCCGTGGAAATACAGTTGCGTCGTGAGCGCGGCCACGCCGGCCCGATGCACTTTGACGTGGAGATGCGAGGGCCTGGTCCAGCCGCGCCCCGCTGGATAGGGGCCCGGCTTGATCGTCTTGATCCGGAAACGTCCGTCCGCATCCGTGCTGGCCTTGGCCCAGTAGCGAAAGGCCGGATCGAGCGGAGCCGGATTACGCCGATCCCGCGGATGCGCATAGCGGCCGTTGGCCGACGCCTGCCAGATCTCCACCACCGCGCCGTCGACCGGCCGGCACTGCTGATCCACAACGCGGCCGATCACATACAGCAGCAGCCCCTCGGCTTGAGGTCCCTGCGGCTGCGTCCTGGTGAGGTCCTGCCGCGGACCTCCGGGCGGCAAGGCCTCCAACTCGGCGGGATAGTAAGGACCTTCGGTCTGCGCAGGGGTGAGCGCGCAGGATCGGACTTCCGCAAGGGTTGTCGCCGGGCTCATCAGGAGAACGACCGCGAGCAGGCCCCCGGCTTTCCCCAGCCATCGAGCCGGTCCCGGACGCCTCACAACCACTGCTTGAACCGAAACAGGGCCAACATGCCGCCCGCAATCGCGACCATCACCATCCAGACCATCGGGTAGGCCCACGGTATTGTAAGCTCCGGCATGTACTCGAAGTTCATCCCATACACGCCCACGATGAAGGTGAGCGGCATGAAGATCGTCGTGATCACGGTCAGTACCTTCATCACCGAGTTGAGCCGGTAGCTCACGCTGGACAGGTAGATGTCCAACATGCCGGTGACCATTTCGCGCAGTGTCTCGATCGTATCGATGATCTGGATGGCATGGTCGTAGACGTCGCGGAAGAACGGCTTGGTCTCGGGCTTGATGTGCGGCGAGTCCTGCCGCTCGAGCGAGGAGAGCATCTCCCGAAGCGGCCAGACGGCCCGCCGCAGAAACAAGAGCTCGCGCTTGACGGCGTGGATCTCTTGCAGCGTGGTCGGACGTGGTTCGACGAGGATGGTATTTTGCATCCGTTCGACCTTCTCGCCGAGAATTTCGAGCGCCACGAAGTAATGGTCCACGATGGCGTCGACCAGTGCGTGCAGCAGATAGTCCGCCCCGAGTTGCCGGATGCGGCCCTTGCCGGTGCGAATCCGCTCGCGGATCGGATTGAACACGTCGCCGCCGTTTTCCTGGAACGTCAGGACGTAGTTGGGCCCGAAGACCAGGCTCACCTGTTCCACGTGCACGTCCGTCCGCTGCTCGCCGGCGTAGAGCATCTTGAGCACCAGATAGCCGTATTGCCCGTAGTCATCGAATTTGGGCCGCTGATCCGTGTTCACGATATCTTCCAGGAGCAGCGGATGCAGCTTGAACTGCACGCCGAAGTTTTCGATGACGTCCAGTTTGTGAATGCCGCCGATGTCGATCCAGGTCACGCCGAGGTTGGACACCTGGTCCAATTCCATCGAATTCGTGAGCCGGCGCTCCTCACATCGCCGCTCGTCGTAGGCCATGACGTCGATCCGGACGGTCTCCGTCCGCTTCTCGCCGATGTGGACCAGCGTGCCCGGCGCCAGCCCCAGCTTTTGCGACCGCTTCTTGAAGAGGCGGCTTTCGGATGTGGTCAGCCCCTTGCTCATGCCCTCAAGACCTCCGTCAGAAACCGACTCAACCCCGCCATGACCATCGGCGGAATTTCATGGCCCCCTTTGAAGGGCACCCAGTCGACCGCCATCCCGGCCTGTGTCAGCAGAGCGCGTAAGTGTTCCGCGAGCGAAAACGGCAGCAGCGGATCGTCCGATCCATGACTTTGGAGCACGGGCAATCCCCGCCGTTTGCCCATCAAGGGAATCCACTCGGACTTGCACAGGAGGGTCCCCGACAGGAGGGCCAGCCCGGCCAGGGGACGCGCGGTCCGCAAGGCGACGTCGCAGGACAGCATGGCACCCTGCGAGAAACCACCCAGCACCACCAGTCGCGGATCCACCGCAAGTCTTCTGTCGAGTTCATCCAGGAACGCAACCACCCTGGCCCGAGCCTCCGCCAATCCGGGCGGCGTCTCGTTCGAAGGGTCCCGCATGCGTCCGGCGGCCCGATCCTGCTCGATCTTTTCCAAGTCGATCATCCACCAGGCCCGACCTGGACCGAAGGGAATCGACAAGCGGCCTTCCGGAAACACAAACCGCGTCCCAGCCGGAGCGGCAAGGGCTTCCCACAGAGGGACTAAGTCATCCCCCGGCGCGCCGAATCCATGCAGCAAGACCACGACCGGCCCCTTCCCGCCGCCGCGCCGGTCTGTTCCACCGACAATCCTGGTCGTGAGCCCGCCGAGTTGTTCGTGGCGCATTTCTTCAGTACAGAGTACCGGGTGCTGAGATAGAAATCCGGGCAGAACTTCCGAATTCCGAATGCCCAATACTCAGCACCCAGAACTCGTTCTTCAGCACGTCCCCAAGGAGGCAGATGATACGGCTTTAGTCGGTGGGAATCCAGCAGACAACACACATGTGGAGAATGACCGCGAGGGCGATCATTCCCCACGAGGAAGAACGGAATGCCAGAGATCCGGCTCTACTTCGTTTTGAGGTCCACGACGTTGCAGGAGGTCGATTGCGGGTTCCCGGTGACCGGCCCCAGACTCACCTGTACGAATTTTTTTGACGCCTTGGCCTTCACGACGTCGCTAAACGTGGTCTCTTTCACGGGCAAGGCCACGCCGTTCTCTCCCACCGGCTTGCAGCGGACCTTGACCGCACTCACGTCATGGGAACTCTGGTTCTCCACGGTAAAGGTCCCCTTCATGACGTGGTCCGGCGCCGTAAAGACGGTATAGTCGAGCTTGACCGCCTTGAGAGCCGAATCCCTGGGCGTATTTTTCGAGGCCGCTGGCACGCCCCCTTTGCTTGGTGCAGCGCCTAGCACATCCCCGCCGACCAGCAGCCCCAGGCTCAAGACGACGACTCCCATGCCTCCGGTTTGCACTACGCTCTTGATACTCATGGATACCACTCCTCCTTGTGACAACCCTCCCGCCGACGGCGGGAGACGTTCAGGTGATCACCAGTGAAAACGTTAGCACGAGTCATGCCCAAAGTCGCCGAAATGCGCCAAACGCGTAGGGAGGCCCAACGGGGTGCACGCAGCGACGGTGGATCCCCACGGCTTGAGCCTACTCCGCCGACCCGCTCGCCGGAAGCCTCTGGCTGGCGAGAGTCGCTTCGGCGACGAAGGTCGGACTGCCGTGGTTTCCTGCGAAGGCGAGTGATGTCCCCGAATGACGCTGCAGGATCTACCCGGAGTGCAGGGCAAGCCCTTCGCGGGCTACAGGAGGAGAACGATCACTTCATGAGCATTGCGGTGTGTTGCTGGGCGAAGAGGAAGGATAGGCATGTGGCACCGGCCTTGCTGAGTCCTACCGTGACACAGCCGCGCCGGCACGCACACCAAGCCGCGCGGCTGTGACCGATGGTCGCCTGAGACTGACCTGAGGCGGCGGGATGTGCCGTGCCTGACCGCGACCTTGAGGACGGCAAGTTCCGGATCACCGCCGCCGACGACAGTCTCAACACAGCAGGGGGCGGGCCCCTCCCCGCCCCCTGCTTTTTATTTGAGTGCTGAGTTCTGAGTGCCCGGTGCTGAGTGGAGTGGGGAATCTCGTTGGGTTCAGTGCGCGCCCTCATATTTCTGGATTTCTCAGCGCTCGTGACTCAGCACTTATCTCGCCCACCGGTTGTACAGCACCGCCCACAGGTAGCCGATACCCCAGGCGCCAGCGAGCAGCGCCGTCACCTCGGCCAGTGTCCGCCCAATCGACCCGCCGGCCGGCAACAGCGACGCCACATCGGCGCCGAAAAATTGCGCATTAAAAAAGAAGGCGAAGATGGTTGGCGCCAGCGCTCGAAGAGCAAACAAGACCAGCGTCAGCGCGGCGGTCGTGGCCGCAATCGCGTTGGCAAAAGCCAAGGGCTGAAGCATAGATACCTCCTTGCGCGTCACTGCCCGAGTCTACCCGACGGTCGGTAAGATTTGCACTGCGCGGCGCCTTCCCCTCCCTGCGCGATCCAAGTAGGATGTCCATCCACTTATGGAGGCGCGTATGAAGATTGCCGTCCTGGGCACCGGACGTTTGGGCGCACCGATCGTCGAACGGCTGCTGGCCTGCGGCGAGCAGGTCCTTGCGTGGAATCGAACCGCCGAAAAAGCCATGTCGCTCCGGCCCCTGGGCGTGACCGGCACGGAACATCCGGCTGACGCCATTCGTGAAGCTGCGGTCACGCTGACGGTCCTGTCGGACGAGTCGGCGATTCGCCAGGTTCTCTTCAGCAAACCCGCTACATCGGCACTCCGCGGGAAGTGCATCATCCAGATGGGCACCATCGCGCCGAACGAGAGCCGCGCGCTTTCCGAATCATGCCGACAGGTCGGGGCCGACTATCTCGAAGCCCCCGTCTTAGGCAGCATCGGCGAAGCGCGAGCCGGCACCTTGCTCGTCATGGTGGGCGGGACCGTTGAACAGTTTGCCCGGTGGCGCCCCCTCTTATCCCGCCTTAGCCGGGAACCTCGGCACATAGGCCCGGTCGGCCAAGCCGCTGCGCTCAAGCTGGCCCTCAACCAACTCATCGCCGCGGAGATCACGGCCTTTTCGTTGAGTCTCGGCCTGGTGCAGCGGTCCGGCATTCCCATCGACACCTTCATGGATGTCCTCAAATCCAGCGCGCTCTTTGCCCCAGCCTTCGAGAAAAAGCTCCCGCGCCTCCTCGCGCGCGACTATGCCAACCCCAATTTTTCGACGCGGCATCTTCTGAAAGACGTGGAGTTGGTGTTCCGTGAGACTCAGGCGCTCGGTCTCGAAACCGCGGCACTCGCCGCGCTCCGTCCTTTGCTCGAACGAACCGTCGCTGCCGGCCACGCCGGCTCAGATTATTCCGCGATCTTCGAGGTCATCACCCCGCCTCCCGCTGGCTCATAATTTCTCCGACTCGGTTGGGCTGACGGCGTGGCGAGAGACGCGGCATCGCGGCACCGATCCGTCAGTCGCCCGACGGATGGAGCCTGCGGCCGCCGTCCGACTCACGTTGCGGCTATGGAGCCTCACGCGACGTGCGGAAACGGATTCTCAGCCGGTTTTCACCCGTTACAGACCAGTGCGGGCCGTTCCCCTTCCAAAAGGGACTACGGCCCCCGCTTTGTAGGAATGGCGCCGCATGGATGAATCGTGGGACAAGGAAGAATGCCGACCGCCGATCTCACCCTGAACCGATCGTCCCTATGGTTTCTGCTGGCCGTGGCGATACTCGCGTTCTTCGGCGGGCTCGTCGGCGGCTTGGCCTTGATGGTCTCCTTCGACCACCAACCCATGCCGATCGAAGCTCCGACCGCGCCGGATCCCGTCACGGTCCCTGAGATCAAGCCCCGCGAACCGATCGACGTCCAACGGCAAGCTCCGCCTCCACCGATCGAAAAACCGGCCGGGCGCTGGTCACCCAAGTCGGCCATCGCGTAGCCGCTAACCCACTGGGCACGGGGCGCAAGGCACGAGGCGAGGGGCAATTCCCTGCGGGCTCCTTGCTATTTCCAGGTCGAGACGACGCCGTTCTCGAAGTAGACGCGGGTCTCCGCGTCGAGGCAGGGAACGCGGCCGGCCGGCGGATAGAGCCAGACTTCCGTTGACGTGCCGGTCTCTTCAGTCGTTTTCTTGCACATCGGCTCACCGAGCGACAGCCATACTTGCTCGGGCGTCATACCCCGCATCACCGCCTGACGATCAATCGCATGCTGGATGGGGGACGGATAGGTGGGATATCGCTCCTTCATCAATCGGCTGCGTTCCAAGGAACAGCCCGATATGAGGATCATCCAAGGAAGAAATCCGAGGAGAGCGCGTCCGAATAAAGCTCGCAGCATGGCACCACTCATCTCCTGCGTGACGGGGCGGCGGGACGGGTGGT
>FKKE01007755.1_pt3 | contig 13552 bp, 12 predicted proteins | sample 1106331 | NCBI WGS metagenome assembly FKKE01 (sample SAMEA3931202, study PRJEB13176) | freshwater metagenome | biome: Drinking water system; feature: drinking water; material: freshwater | place: China | collected 2013-02-06 | reverse complement strand
CACCGGCAACCCGTATTTCACGACCGACACCGCCGCGGCGCTGCGCGCCGCCGAACTGAACTGTCAGGCGATCTTCAAGGCAACCGACGTGGACGGAATTTACGATGCCGACCCGCACAAGAACCCCAAGGCCAAGCGCTTCAAGACGCTGACCCATAGCGAAGCTTTGTCGAGGAATCTCAAGGTCATGGACGCGGCTGCCTTCGCTCTTGCTAGAGACGCCAAGCTGCCGATAATCGTGTTTTCGATCAAAACCGCAGGCGCGATTTCTGCGGCCATCGCCGATCCTTCGCGCGGCACGATCGTCACGGCCTGATCGCATTGAATTCCGGCCCCCGCGGCCTCAAGAACCGAGAGCAAGACCATGGCAGCGTTCGACATTGCAGACATCAAGCGCCGGATGCAGGGTGCGCAGGGCGTTCTGAAAAACGAGCTTGCGGGGCTTCGCACGGGCCGCGCGACGCCTTCGCTCGTCGAGCCGATCACCGTCGAGGCCTATGGCTCCAACATGCCGCTTTCGCAGGTCGCGACCGTCGCCATTCCCGAGCCGCGGCTGATTTCGATTCAGGTCTGGGACAAGTCGGTCGTGAGCGCCGTCGAGAAAGCGATCCGCGACTCCAATCTCGGCCTCAATCCGAACACCGAAGGCCAGGTCATTCGCCTTCGCATCCCCGACCTCAACGAAGACCGCCGCAAGGAACTGGTGAAGGTCGCGCACAAATATGCGGAAGCGGCGAAGGTCGCGATCCGTCACGTACGCCGCGACGGTATCGACCTTCTGAAAAAGTCCCAGAAGGACGGTCACGTTTCCGAGGACGACACCAAGCGTCTCGAAACCGACGTGCAGAAGGCGACCGACGCGGCAATCTCCGAAGTCGATCAGATGCTCGCGCACAAGGAAAAGGAAATCCTGTCGGTCTGACGGGGAGCCCGGAATGCCGATGCCAGACGCCGCGCCAGAGCAAGACGCCGGCGTAGCTGTGCCTCCGGTTCATGTCGCGATCATCATGGACGGCAACGGCCGCTGGGCGGCGGCGCGCGGTCTGCCGCGCCGCGAGGGTCACCGGCGCGGGGTCGAGGCACTGCGCAACGTGGTGAAAGCGGCGGGCGAACTCGGCATCAAGTATCTCACGATCTACAGCTTCAGCGCCGAGAACTGGTCGCGTCCCGCCGACGAAATCGAAGACCTGATGGGATTGCTGAAGCGCTTCGTGCGCAACGATCTCGCCGAGCTGCACAAGAAAGACGTCCGTGTCCGGATCATCGGCGAGCGGGCGAATCTCAAGCCGGACATTCGCGCGCTGCTCGACGAGGCGGAAGAACTCACGGCGAACAACAAGGGACCGACGCTCGTCGTCGCGTTCAATTACGGGGCGCAGCAGGAGATCGCGGAAGCCGCGCGGAAGCTCGCGGAACAGGTTGCGCGCGGCGAACTTTCGCCCGACCGGATCGACGCGGGAAAGATCGCGGCCAATCTCCAGACCCACGGTATTCCCGATCCCGACCTCATTATCAGAACGAGCGGCGAGCAGCGGCTTTCGAACTTCCTGCTTTGGCAGGCGGCCTATGCAGAGTTCGTATTCGTAGAGACGCACTGGCCCGACTTCGACAAGGCCGCGCTCGAAGCGGCCATTGAAGAGTTCGGGAAGCGCGAGCGCCGCTTCGGCGGCTTGAACGCGAAGGCGAGGGCGTAACGTGAGCGAGGCCGGTTCTTCCTCGATGGCGAGCGATCTGAAGCGCCGCGTGCCTTCGGCGATAGCGATGATCGTGGTCGCGCTGGCTGCGACCTGGTATGGCGGTGTCCCGTTTCTCCTGTTCTGGTCGCTTGCTGCGCTGATCGTCTGGTACGAGTGGGCGACCATCGTGCGCGCCGAACCGCGGACGAATGTGATGGCGGCGGGCGCGATAGCGATTTCGCTTGCGGCAATCCTGCTCGGTTTCAGCCTTCCGCTTGCGGCGTTCGGAGCCGTGCTGGCCGGCGCGGGCATCTGCGCCTTGATGTCGGGGGGCAATCGGGAAGCGCGTGTATGGAGCGGCGGCGGGCTGCTTTACGCGGGCCTCGTCTTCGTTCCTGCGGTGATGCTGCGCGACGATCCGAAGTTCGGCTTCACGGCGATCATCTGGCTTTATGCGGTGGTTTGGCTCACCGACATCGCGGCCTACTTCTTCGGCCGGTTCATCGGCGGGCCGAAGCTTGCGCCGGTGATGAGCCCCAAGAAGACGTGGTCGGGCGCGATCGGCGGTACGCTGTTCGGCGTGCTCGGCGGCGTTGCGGTCGCGACGATTGCGAGCGCGCGTTTCGCGATCATGTTTGTCGTCATCGCGCTTATCGTGTCGGCCGTTTCGCAGGCCGGCGATATTTTCGAATCCTTCGTGAAGCGCAAATTCGGCAAGAAGGACGCTTCCGGCATATTGCCCGGCCACGGCGGGGTGATGGATCGCATCGACGGCTTCATCGCAGCCGCGGCCGTCGCGCTCCTGATCGGCCTACTGCACGGCGGCGTGATCGCGCCTGCGACGGGCCTGCTGCAATGGTGACCACCGTCAGCATCCTCGGCGCGACCGGCTCCATCGGGACGAGCACGCTCGATCTCGTGCGCAACGGAAATTTTCGCGTCGTTGCGCTGAGCGCGAACGGCGACGTGCGCAAGCTCGCGGAGCTTGCGAGAGAGTTCGACGTGGAAGCCGCCGCCATCTCGAAGGAGCATCTTTACAGCGAACTGAAATCGGCGCTCGCAGGCACGCGCACAAAAGCGCTCGCCGGCCCGAGCGGCATGGCGGAAGCCGCGAGCGCGCAATCCGATATTCTGCTTTCGGCCATCGTCGGCTCGGCGGGGTTGGAGCCGACCATGGCCGGATTTGCGAAAGGCCGGAAGATCGCGCTCGCGAACAAGGAATGTCTCGTCACTGCCGGCTCGCTGTTCATGCGCGAGGCGCAGGCGAAAGGCGCCATCGTTCTCCCGGTCGATTCCGAGCACAACGCGGTGTTTCAGGCCTTTGCCTGCGGAAAGCGTTACGCCGTCAGCAAGGTGACGTTGACCGCATCGGGCGGTCCGTTCCGCACCATGAGCCGCGAGCGTCTGGCGCACGTCACGCCCGAGGAGGCCGTGCGGCATCCGAACTGGTCGATGGGCGCGAAGATTTCGATCGATTCCGCGACGCTCATGAACAAGGGCCTCGAACTGATCGAAGCGCACTATCTGTTCGATCTCAAGCCCTCACAACTCGGCGTGCTGATCCATCCGCAGTCGGTGGCCCATGCGCTGGTCGAATTTCATGACGGCTCGGTCGTGGTGCAGATGGCGCATCCGGACATGCGGATTCCCATCGGCTTCTGCCTCGCATGGCCGGAGCGGATGGAATGGGATGCGCCGAAGCTTGATCTGGCAAAGCTCGGCGCCTTGCACTTCGAGGCGCCTGACTACGAGCGCTTCCCCGCACTTCAACTCGCCCGCAATGCGCTCATGCAAGGGGGTGCTGCGCCCAACGTGCTGAACGCGGCAAACGAGGTCGCGGTCGAGGCTTTCCGCAGGCGGGCGCTGTCGTTTCCGGGAATTGCGGCCCTCGTCGAAGGCGTGCTCGAAATGGCCGGCAAAGAGGGCGTTCTGCGTGAGGCCGGCACGGTTAACGACGCGCTCGGCGTTGACCATATCGCGAGAAGTTTTGCCGCGACCCTCTTGCCTCAATTCGCCGCAAAGGCATCCTAACCGGATAAGAGTTTAGAAAGGGCGGCAAGAAATGGAACTGCTGAGCGTATTGGGTGCCAAGGGCGGCTGGATCCTTGGCTACGTCATTCCGTTTCTGTTCGTCCTGACCATCGTCGTGTTCTTTCACGAACTCGGACACTTCTGGGTCGCGCGCCGCTGCGGCGTGAAGATCGACGCGTTCTCCGTGGGCTTCGGCCCCGAACTCTTCGGCTTCAACGACCGGCACGGAACGCGCTGGCGTTTCGCGGCCATTCCGCTCGGCGGCTATGTCCGCTTCCACGGCGACGACTCCGCCGCGAGCACGCCCGATCTCCAGAAACTCGAGAAGATGAGCGCGGCGGAGAAGCGCGTTTCGTTCTTCCATCAGCCGCTCCGGAATCGCGCGGCGATCGTCGCCGCGGGACCGATCGCGAATTTCATTCTGGCCGTCGTGATCTTCGCCGCCGTGGTCTTCGCCATCGGCCGCACCATGACGACGCCGGTGCTCGAAGTGGTGCGCGCGGGCAGCCCCGCGCAAGCCGCCGGCCTCGTTGCCGGCGACCGCGTCATCAGCATCAACGGCAAGCAAATCGACGGTTACGAAGACATCATCCGCGTGACCAGCCTCGCTGCCGGCGAAAAGCTCGCCTTCGTGGTCGAGCGCAAGGGCAAGGACGTCGCCGTCACCGTTACGCCGGCGCTGCGCGAGATCAAGGACAACTTCGGCTCTACGCACCGCATCGGCGACATCGGCACGTCGCGCTGGCCCGCGCGCGCGAGCGCAATCCGTCCGGGCAGTGCTGCGATGGAAGCCGGCATGAAACCCGGCGACCTGATCGTCGCGATCGACGGCAAGCCGGTCGAAGCGTTCGAGGATTTGCCGCGTATCGTTTCGGCGGCGCTCGGCAAGAAACTGGAACTCACGATTCAGCGCGGCACGCAGCGCCTCACGCTGTTCGCGACCCCGAAGCCGCATCCGAACAATCCGAAGGCGGGCGTGCTCGGGATCGAGAACCCTGCGAAACCGGAAGACAGTTTCCGCAAGCGCTTCGGCGTATTCGCCTCGATTGGTCTCGGCTTCTCCGAAACCTGGTTCGTGATCGAACGGACCATGTCCTATGTGGGCGGCATCATCGTCGGCAAGGAATCCATCGACCAGCTCGGCGGCCCGATCCGGATCGGGCAGGTCGCGGGCGAAGTCGCCGCGCAAAGCTTCTACGATCTCCTCCGCCTTACCGCGGTGCTCTCGGTCAGCATCGGCCTCCTGAACCTGTTTCCGATCCCGCTGCTCGACGGCGGTCACCTTCTGTTCTACGCCATCGAGGCGGTGCGCGGGCGGCCCCTTAGCGACCGGGCGCAGGAATACGGCTTCCGGATCGGGCTCGCTTTCGTGATGCTCCTGATGATCGTGGCGACCTGGAACGATATATTCTCGCTATTCCTGCGGGCTCAGGCATCCTGATACCGTTCCGCCGGGCGCCGGTAATGGCCCGGTAACGCCATCGCAGCCATATTTCGGCTCCTGTGGTGGGGCCTCTCGCGTCGTGGTGGAGAGGTTGTTTAGTGGTATCTGAGTATGGAGCGTTGCGGGTCAATGGGTCGCGTGTCCGTTAGGCAACGCGGGTCTGAAAAGCCCGGCAAAAACTGCCCACTTCGTTTGCAAGCCTCTGGAAAGTCTGTAAAACCGGACGCGAGTGAAGGTCGATTCCGCCTGGGAACCTAGGCGGATGGGGGAGCGGTCTGTCCGACCGCTTTTTTGGAATTGCGGTCGATGGAATTTGGTGGGGTACGGGTCATTCGTAAGTTGGGCGTAGCGTTCGCGCTCGCCGTGACCCTCTTTTGCGGCGTTGCAGCAGTATCGGTTGCCGCTTCGACTTCTGCGTCGGCGCAGACGGTTACGGCGGTCGACGTTGTCGGCAACCAGCGCGTCGATGCCGACACCATCCGCAGCTACGTAAAAATCCGTCCGGGCGAGCGCGCCGATGCGCAGCGCATCGACGAAGCGCTCCGTACGCTCTTCGCGATCGGCCTGTTCGAAGACGTGAACATCCGCATGTCGGGTTCGCGTCTCGTCGTCACCGTGCGCGAAGCGCAGGTCATCAACCGCGTCGTCTTCGAGGGCAACCGGAAGATCAAGGACGAGGTTCTCAACGCCGAGATTCAGTCGAAGTCCCGCGGCGCGCTCTCGCGCTCGACCGTGCAGGCCGACGTCCAGCGCATCATCGAAGTCTACCGGCGGAGCGGCCGCTACGGCATCACCGTCGAACCGCAGATCATCGATCGCCCGAACAACCGCGTCGATCTGATTTACAAGATCGACGAAGGCGACAAGACGACGATCCGTTCGATCAACTTCACCGGCAACAAGGTCTATTCCAGCGCGCGGCTGCGCGACGTCATCAACACGACGCAGACGAACTGGCTGAGCTGGCTCCGCAGCAGCGACGTTTACGACCCGGATCGCGTCAACGCCGACCAGGAACTGTTGCGCCGCTTCTATCTGAAGAACGGCTATGCCGACTTCCGCATTCTTTCGGCGACGGTCGATCTCGACCGCGAAAACAAGGGCTTCGTGCTGAACTTCGTCGTGGATGAAGGCCAGCAGTATCGTTACGGCAACGTCGACGTGCTTTCGAACGTGCGCGATCTCGACGTGACCCGCGTCCGCGATCTGATCCGCGGCCGCTCGGGCGAAGTCTATAACGCCGAACTGGTCGAGAAAACGGTCGAACTGATCACCATCGAGCTCGCCAACCGCGGCTATGCTTTCGCGCAGGTGCGTCCGCGCGGCGACCGCGACTTCCAGGGCCGGCTCATCAACGTCATCTACGTGATCGACGAAGGTGCGCGCGTCTATGTCGAGCGGATCAATATCCGCTCCAACACCCGTACGCGCGAATACGTCGTGCGCCGCGAATTCGATATCGTCGAAGGCGATCCGTACAACCGCGTCATGGTCGATCGCGCCGAGCGCCGCCTGAAGAACCTCGGTTACTTCAAGAACGTGAAGATCACGAACGAGCCGGGCTCCGCGCCCGACCGCATCATCCTGAACGTGAACGTCGAGGAACAGCTGACCGGCGAGTTCTCGGTCGCGGCGGGCTATTCGTCCGCGGACGGCATTCTCGGCGAATTCACCATCGGCGAGCGCAACTTCCTCGGCCGCGGCCAGTATGTGCGCACCTCGCTGCAATACGGCGAGCGCGCGAAGGGCATCGAGTTCTCTTTCACCGAGCCCTATTTCATGGACTACCGGCTCGCGGTCGGCTTCGACGTTTTCTACAAGAAGACCGAGCCGTCGGAGTTCGTGACCTACGGCGTCAACACGGTCGGCGGCACGATCCGCGCGAGCGCGCGCCTGAACGAAGAAATTACGTTCCTGGTCCGCTACAGCGCGTTCGAGCGCAGCCTGACGTCAGGCACGACGTTCATCGCTTCGAATGCGATCCTGGAATCGCTGACCTCGAGCATCATGACGTCGCAGATCGGCTACACGCTGACCTACAATTCGCTCGACAACAACAAGGACCCGACGAACGGCGTGTACGCCACATTCGCACAGGATGTTGCGGGCGTCGGCGGCGATTCCAAGTATGTGAAGACTGCCGCGGAAGCGCGCATGTACAAGCCGCTCACCGGAGACTTCGTGGTCATGGTGAAGGGCTCGGCGGGCCACGTCTTCGCCTGGGGCGGCGATACGCTTCGCTTCCTCGACCATTTCAACAACGCGCATACGCTTGTCCGCGGTTTTGCGACCCAGGGCTTCGGCGCGCGCGACATCAACGGAAACCTGACCAACGGTTCTGCAAGCCTTGGCGGCACGACCTACTGGGCCACCACGGCGGAGTTGCAGTTCCCGCTGTCGTTCCTGCCGAAGGAAGTCGGCATCAAGAGCGCGCTCTTCGTCGATGTCGGCTCGCTGTACAACTACGACGGCAACTTGAATCCGCCGCTTGTAACGGCATCGACATGCGGCGGTTCGATCTGTCTCTTCGACGACGCTTCGATCCGCGCCTCTGCCGGCGTCAGCCTGATCTGGCAGTCGCCGTTCGGCCCGCTGCGCTTCGACCTTGCATATCCGATCCAGAAGTCTCCGTACGACCGCACGCAGGTCTTCCGCTTCGGTGGCGGCGCCAAGTTCTGATTTCCCGAGCCGGACCCGCGCGGGCCCGGCTCCGACGGTTCTCGCATGACCGATCCGATATTCTTTCGCTCCCGCGGGCCGCTTGCGCTTGCAGCCATCGGCGAACTGACCGGCGCCGCTGTGCCGGAAGACAAGGCCGGGAACACCGTCGTGGGCGCGGCCCCGCTCGACATCGCCGGCCCTGCGGACATCACCTTCTACGAAGACGCCGACTACGCGGACCAATTGTCCATATCGGACGCCGGCGCATGTTTCGTCACCGAGAAACTTGCGCCGTCGGTGCCTGCGCACATCGTGCGGCTGGTTACGCCGAAACCCTATGCCGCCTTCGTGCGGACGGCACGTGCGTTGTTCGCCGACGACCTGCGTCCGCTTTCGATCGTCGGGACGCGCGGCATCGACCCGGAAGCGTCGGTCCACGAGGATGCGCGGCTCGAGGACGGCGTGATCGTCGATCCGGGCGCGGTGATCGGGCCTGACGCGGAGATCGGCGCGGGCACCATCGTCTGCGCCAACGTCGTGATCGGACCGAACGTTCGCATCGGCCGCGATTGCAGCATCGGTCCCGGTGCCAGCGTCACGCATGCCCTGATCGGGGATCGCGTCATCATCCATGCCGGCGTCCGCATCGGTCAGGACGGCTTCGGCTACATTCCCGGTAAGGGGCATCTCAAGGTGCCGCAGCTCGGGCGCGTCATCATCCAGGACGACGTCGAGATCGGCGCGGGAACGACGGTAGACCGCGGCGGCGGACGGGACACGATGATCGGCGAAGGCACCAAGATCGACAATCTGGTGCAGGTCGCGCACAACGTCTCCATCGGACGGCACTGCATCATCGCGGGCCACGTCGGCCTGTCGGGAAGCGTAACGCTCGGCGACGGCGTCATGCTCGGCGGCAAGGTCGGAATTGCCGATCACCGCAAGATCGGCGACCGCGCGCAGCTGATCGCGCTCTCCGGCGTCATGCACGACGTGCCGGCGGGCGCGCGTTGGGGCGGAGCGCCTGCCAAGCCGCTGCGCGAGTTTTTCCGCGAGCAGGTCGCGTTGCAGCGTCTCTCCGGAAAAGGTGGTAAAGACGAAGGCAATAAATCGAGCAAGTAAGTCTGCGGATTATTGGAATGAGCGCCGAAAGCAAATCGAACATCATCGAACCGGCAGAGCTTCTGAAGCTCTTGCCGCATCGCTATCCGTTTCTGCTGGTGGACCGGATCATCGAGGTGAATGCCGACGAGTCCTGCATCGGCATCAAGAACGTGACGTTCAACGAGCCGTTCTTTCCCGGACACTTCCCCAACCGTCCGGTGATGCCCGGCGTCCTGATGATCGAGGCCATGGCGCAGACGGCGGGTGCGATCTGCTCGAAACATGCGGGTCATGGCGGCAACCCGCCGAATGTGTTTTTCCTCACCGTGGACAAGGCCAAGTTTCGCAAGCCCGTCTTCCCCGGCGACACCGTCGAATATCACATGAAGAAGATTCAGCAGCGCAAGACCATGTGGTGGTTCAAGGGCGAAGCCAAAGTGCGCGGCACGACCGTGTGCGAGGCCGAAGTCGGCGCGATGATCCTGGAAGACTGAGCGCATACCCGTGGCCAAGATTGATCCGACCGCGAGAATTGCAGACGGCGCGAAGCTCGGCGCCGGCGTTGTCGTCGGCCCCTATTGCGTAATCGGCCCGCAGGTGACCCTCGGCGACGGGTGCAATCTGGTGGCGCATGTCTCGATTCAGGGTGTCACCGAAATCGGAGCGGGCGCGAAAATCCAGCCGTTCGCATCGCTCGGCAGCCCGCCGCAATCGGTTCATTACAAGGGCGAAGCGTCGCGTCTTATCGTCGGAAAAAACGCCGACATCCGCGAAGGCGTCACCATGAATACCGGCACCGCGGGCGGACGAATGGAAACGCGCGTTGGCGACGATTGCCTGTTCATGACGGGCGCGCATGTCGGGCACGACTGCATCGTCGGCAACAAGGTGATCTTCGCGAACAACGCGACGCTCGGCGGGCACGCGGAGATCGGAGACTTTACCTTTCTCGGCGGATTGTGCGCTGTGCACCAGAATACGCGCGTGGGCGAGCAGGCAATCGTCGCCGGAATCTCCGCGGTCCGGCATGACCTGATTCCGTTTGGCGCGACCGATGTCTCCGGCAATATCGGCGGACTGAATCTGATCGGACTGAAGCGGCGCGGCTTCAGCCGCGATACGATACACAAGTTACGTGCGGCCTATCGCGGCATTTTTTTCGGGGCCGGAGCGCTGGCCGATCGTGTGGAAGCTGTTGCGCTTCAGTATTCCGATGAGCCTGCCGTGCAGAAGGTAGTGGCCTTTATCCGTAGCGCGGGCAAGCGCAGCATCAGCACGCCGGCCTCCCGGCACGAGGAAGACTGATCTTGAGCGATGCTGGCGCACGGAATCCGGCGCCGCAATCTGCGGACAACGCTCCCGTTGCGATCATCTGCGGCGGAGGCGCGTTTCCGGGAGCCGTCGCCGAAGCCGTCACGAAGCGCGGACGTCCGGTCTATCTCTTCCTGCTTAAGGGCTATGCGGACCCCGGGCTTCAGCAATACCCGCACGAATGGATCAGGCTGGGCTCTGCCGCAAAATACATGAACGCCGGCCGGCGTCATGGTGCGCGCGAGATCGTCGTGATCGGCAGTGTCGTGCGTCCGCGCCTTTCGCAGATCGGCTTCGACTGGAAGTCGCTCTCGTATCTGCCGCAAATCGCGAAGCTGTTTCTCGGCGGCGACAACAGTCTGCTCAGCGGCCTTGCGAGGATATTCGAGGAACACGGGCTGAAGCTGCGTGGCGCCCATGAAGTCGCGCCTGAACTCCTGATGCCTGCGGGGTTGGCGACCCGGATCGAGCCGACCGGCCGCGAGCGCGAGGACATTGAGGTAGGCGGCAGGCTCCTGCATGCGCTCGACAGCTTCGATGTCGGGCAGGCGGTCGTGGTCGCGGGAAAGCGCATCGTTGCGATCGAAGGCGCGGAAGGCACCGCGGGCCTGCTCGCGCGCGTTGCCGAAATGCGCCGGAACGGCCGCTTGAAACTCGCGGAGCGTGAGGGCGTGCTGGTGAAGCTGCCGAAGCCTTCGCAGGACCGGCGCATCGATCTTCCGGCAATCGGCATCGACACCATCGTGCAGGCGAAGGAAGCAGGGCTTGCCGGTATTGCGGTCGAGGCAGGCGGTTCGCTCGTGCTCGACGCGCAGCAGTTCGTCGAGACTGCGGATGCGGAAGGCTTGTTCGTGGTCGCCTTGCCCGCGTCCCGGCAGGCAGCCGGATAATGGAAATCTATCTTACGGCCGCGGAAGCGTCGGGCGACAAGCTCGGCGCCAGCCTGATGGCTGCACTGAAACGGAAGAATCCTTCCGTGAAGTTTTCCGGCGTCGGCGGCGACGCCATGGCCGCACAGGGACTGTCGACCCAGTATCCCATGAGCGAGCTTGCGGCGTTCGGTTTTGCCGACGTCATCCGGAATTATTCGCGCATCAAGCGGCGCATCGAGGAAACGGCGAACGCCATCGTCTCCAGCAAACCTGCGGCGGTCGTGCTGATCGACAGTTTCGGCTTCAGCTTTCAGGTCGCGAAGCGGGTACGGGCACTGGCACCGGAAGTTCCGGTCATCAAATACGTGGCGCCGCAGGTCTGGGTATGGCGGCAGGGGCGCGCGCGCGCGATGCGTCCTTTTTTCGACCACACCCTCGCGCTGTTTCCGTTCGAGCCGGAAATACACCGGAAGCTCGGCGGGCCGCCATGCACTTATGTCGGCCATCCGCTGCTGGAGGAACTCGCGAAACTGCGGCCGGAGCCTGCGGATATGGTGCGCCGGGAAACGAACCCGCCTGTTCTTGTGGTCATGCCCGGCAGCCGAAGGTCGGAATTGCGGTCGCTCATCGCTGAGTTCGGTGAGGCCGTATCGATACTTTCAGCATCTCATGGACCGCTGCAAGTTGTGCTTCCCACGCTGCCGTTTATCGAAGCCGAAGTCCGGGAAGCGGCGCGTTCGTGGCCGGTTGTGCCGGGAGTGGTCGTCACCGAAGAGGAGAAGTTCGAGGCAATGCGAAAGGCTCGAGTCGCCCTCGCTTCCTCGGGGACTGCAACGCTGGAACTGGCGCTGGCGCAGGTCCCGCATGTCGGCGCTTATCGCGTCCGCTGGTGGGAGGCGGCGATCGCGCGTCTGATGGTCAAGGTGAAGATGGCGCTTCTGCCGAATATCCTCTTGAACGAGCGCATCGTTCCGGAGCTCTTGCAGCAGGATTGTACCGCTCAAAAAATAGCCGCTGCCGCGATACCGCTTTTCGAGGCGGGTGACGCCCGCGCCCGGCAGCTCGATGCCTTCGCGCGGATCGATGCGATCCTCGCAACGCCCGAACCGCCAAGCGGGCGCGCCGCGGCCATCGTGCTCGAAATCATTGCGAAAAGAGGCGCAAGATAGCGCTGGCATTTCGGCAATGACTGATTAACCATCGGGCCGCTAGAGTTCACAAGGATTCTTCTTGCTGGCAGACGCGCCGGCAGTCTGGGGATGCCCTTCTCATGAGAACCGGCCGCGCAGCGATCGCCGGCGTCTGCGGTTACGTTCCGCCGGACGTGCTGACGAACGCCGAGCTTGCTGAACTGGTCGATACCACGGACGAGTGGATCGTCGAGCGCACCGGCATCAAGACGCGGCACGTCCTCAAAGGCGAAGGTCTGGGCACCTCGCACATGGCGGCCAAGGCCGTGTTCGGCCTGCTCCAAAAGACGGGCACTTTACCGGCCGAGGTCGATCTGCTGATTTGCGCGACGACGACGCCGGATATGGTTTTCCCGTCCACGGCGAACCTCGTTTGTGACATGGTCGGGATCAAGGGCATCGCGAGCTTCGACATTCAGGCCGCGTGCTCCGGCTTCGTCTATGCGCTGACCATCGCGAAGCAGTTCATCGAGAACGGCACGGCAAAATGCGCGGTCGTCGTCGGCGCGGACAAGATGTCGTCGATTATCGATTACAACGACCGTGCGACCTGCGTGCTGTTCGGCGACGGCGCCGGCGCGGTTCTGGTCAAACGCTCGGAAAACGGTACCGGCATCATCGACACCGAACTCGGCTCGGACGGTTCGGGTTGGGTGCATCTGCACCAGAAGGCGGGCGGTAGCCGGATGCCGCCGACCAAGGAAACCGTCGAGAAGCGGCTTCACTACGTGCATCAAGAAGGCGCGCAGGTTTACAAGTTCGCCGTGCACAACATGGCCGAGGTCGTCCGCACGCTCATGGAGCGCAACGAACTGAACGGCGACGACATCGACTGGCTCGTGCCTCACCAGGCCAACCGCCGCATCATCCAGGCGACCGCGGAGCGCATGCAACTCCCGATGGAGCGTGTGATGATGACGATCCACAAATACGGCAACACCACCGCCGCGACGATTCCGCTTTCGCTATGGGATTACGAGAGCAGGTTGAAAGAGGGCGACCGCCTGATGTTGGCGGCCTTCGGCGGCGGCTTTACCTGGGCCGGAGCCTATCTCAAATGGGCCTACGACGGCGCAATGAAAAAGGCGGCTTGAAGAAGCCGCCTTTCGTATTTTCCGAGAATAGTTTCGCTTATTTCCGGCGCGAGATCGGCAGATAGTCGCGCCGCGGCGCGCCGGTGTAGAGCTGGCGCGGGCGTCCGATTTTCTGGCCCGGATCCTCGATCATTTCCTTCCATTGCGCGATCCAGCCGACGGTGCGCGC
>FKKE01001375.1_pt1 | contig 13552 bp, 20 predicted proteins | sample 1106331 | NCBI WGS metagenome assembly FKKE01 (sample SAMEA3931202, study PRJEB13176) | freshwater metagenome | biome: Drinking water system; feature: drinking water; material: freshwater | place: China | collected 2013-02-06 | reverse complement strand
CTGGAGCAGGCCCACGCCATTGCGACTGCGGCACGGCTCGGATTTCCTGATCTCTCAATGGCCCGCGGGTGGCGAGGCAATGGCATCCGCGTGACGGGTGAGTATGCCAACCGTACGACGCTGTTGGAGACGTTTCAAGCCTGTGTGGATGCCGGCGGATGGACGACACTCTTACAGGATTCTGGCCTGCGGTCCATGATGTCCGCGTCCAAGAGAAAGGAGGTGGATGAGCAAATCGGAGCGGAGCAGGTGCCGGAACTCACGCGCGAGGCGATTCGCGCCACCTTTGCCACGCTCCATGACTCACGAGTGGACATGTTCGAGCAGGGGGTGATTGAGTGCTTTCGCCGTCTCTCGTGGGACTACAAGACGAATCTCCCGCAGCAATTCGGGAAGCGCATGGTCATGACATATGTGACTTCTTACGGCAGTGCCAACAAGCGGGAGACCGATCATCTGGACGATCTCCTCCGCGTCTTTCACCTCTGTGATGGCAAGCCGGAGGCCGATCACCGGACGGGTGCCTATCGTCTCATTGCCGATGCGATGCAGACGACCTCAGAGTGGCCCAAGCTCACCGAGAATGACTATCTCTCCATTCGGCTCTTCAAGAATCACAATGGGCATGTGACGTTTAAAAGACCGGATCTGATTCAACGGCTGAACCGGATCATCGCCAAGCACTATCCCCATGCGTTGCCCGCGCCGAAAGGCTGAGGAGGGATGAAGCTGGTGCGATGGGATAGCAGATAGGAGGGAAGGGAATCAGGACTCCCTGTCCTTCTTTCTATCACGTTTCCCGCCCCTCACCCACGACGGGGCGGGGACGCCTGATTCTGAGCTCGGCGGGTGGGGCGTTGCAGGCGTGCCCGCCTCATCAGCCGCCCCGCTGTCCCCATGTTTTGGGGATAACCGTGTGCACAGATCGAGCAGTTGCTCTGAATGTTCGTGCATGAAGACCGATTGAGCACGTTGCCTACTCTTTAGGCATCGGTTCTGTGCGGATGTTGCCACAATCGGTTGGGGTGCCCTGGCGTGTTAAGGGCGCAGCGTCCAATAGACCACGACGGCTGAGAAAAACGTCACCAGCGCCGCGAGGAGATTCAGATACCCCAGCGTGGCGGCCCGGCGCATCCGCGCCTCGGTCGTGTCCAATACCTCGGTGACTTCCTTCCGAATGGCGCTGGCCACGTCCGTGGTGTGGGTCGCCATCTGCGTCTTCATGGTCTCTGTGGTGGCCGTGAGCGAGGCCGTGACGATCCGCTCCGCTTTGGCTGTCGTCTCCGCGCCCCATCGATCGAGCAGGGCTTCGAGCGTGGTGCGATAGTCCTCGAGCAGGGCGTGGTGCGCGGACCGGCTCTCAGCCAACAACCGTATGTGCATCGTCTGCACCATCAAAATCGGATCCGCTCGGTCCAGCGCCACGCCATGCTTCGAGGCAATTTCCTTGAGCAAGTCGTCGGTGGGATCCTCGCCCATCACAACACCGGCACGGCAGAGAATTGTTCGAAGAGCTGCTTCTTGATGATCGACAACCGTTGCCGCTCCATGATCATGATCGCTGGCGACGCCACCGCCTCATCGAACGTCAAATGATTCTGGAGCATGTTGCTGAGGTCTCGCCCAAAGGTTTCTTTTTTGAGATCCGGGAGCCGAATAATGGCTGCCACCCGATCTTTGTTCTCCAGATAGGCTTTCATTTCCTCGAACGTTTTGCCCTTGAGTTCAATCGGACCCCAGTAGGGATTCAGCCATACGATGAATTGCACGTCAGCCGGAAATTGCTTCACGAGTTGGGCGAACCCATTGATGGTATCGGACGACGCTTGTCCGCCTGTAACCACGGTATGCACGACGAGCTGATGGCTCATGTCGCGCAGCAAGTTTGGAATGTGGTTCGTCAGCAGATACGCCGAGAGCGGGACAAACGTACTCGCACCATTATCAATCACCACATCCACTTTGGTCCTCGCCACGAGTTCAATCAGGTGATCAAAACTGCGTGGGTCAATCTCATCCCCCTGCATGATGGTGAGATGCTGCACCTTCAAACTCTTATACGCCTCAAACGAGGCGTTCACGGGATCGGTATCGAGACAGAGCGGGAGCTTGCCTTTGCTCAATTTGTACTGCGCGATGAACGAGGCAATCATGGATTTTCCGACGCCGCCTTTGCCCTGTAAGACCAGGTGAATGAGTGCCATTAGATTAATTCCTCCAAATTCGGAATGGGGTTAAAGGTGAAGCCGCTGGCTGTTCCTGTTGTTGATGGCTGGGGTGGCGTCCTCGATGGGACTGGCTGAGGACGTGGGGGAGGCTGTTCCAGGGTCTTCACCACCAACCTATTCACGTACAGCCGAAAGGCCTGATAGCTGAACGCAATCTTCCCTTCCTCTTTCAGCGTGCGCCAAATCGTGGCGACCGGCCAACCATCTTCCATCGCCTGATGAATCTCTTGCCGTAACGCGAGGAAGACCGCCCGGTTCTGTTCACGCTTCGACGCGCGTTGTTGTGTCACGCGCTCCGCAATCCGTGCCGACAAGCTTTTATCCATTGCACCCTTAGTTGACTGGTACGGCTAGGATAAATAGAACGCTAAAAGAAAGCAAGAACAAATGAGAAAGATCAATTGCAACACATATACAGATATGGTTTAATTCGTTTTAAGAACTGATAAACGCAGGGCAGGATAGGTGAAGGGGGCCCACCAGTAACACTGGTTGGCCACCCTTCACAGGCCCACTTCTTCGCGCCTGCGCGCTCAATGGGGGCTATCCTGCGGAGGAGATGGATGAATAAGCGAGACCCCAAGAATCGCAAAGATTACCAACCGATCAAGGTCTATTGTTTCCCCGACGAGCGGGAGACCATCGAGCAGCAAGCTCGCTCGACCGGATTGAGTAAGTCGTCCTACCTCTTGCGCGTCGGTATGGGCTATCCCATCCGTAGCATCGTGGACCATCATCAGGTCGAAGAGCTGATCAAAATCAATGGGGATCTGGGACGACTCGGCGGACTCTTAAAATTGTGGCTCTCGAACGGGAAGCCCGCCCCGGGGATCGATGCCCGCACCATCCGCGAGACGTTGACGAAAATCGACCGGACGCAAGATGAGATGGTGGCACTGATGCAGAAGGTCCTTCGCCCACAGGCCGAGCCCATGACGAGGGCACGCATGATGAGGTCACAGAAGGACCGCGACACATGATTCTCAAACATGTGCCGATGCGATCCCTGCGAAAGAGCAGCGTCGTGTCGCTGGTGGACTATCTCACCCACACCCAGGGGAGACAGGAGCGGGTGGGGAAGATCGCCGTGACCAACTGCCACAGCGACCGGCCAGACGCCGCGTCACTCGAAATGCTCAATACGCAATCGCTCAACACCAGGGCGCAATCGGACAAGACCTATCATCTCATCATCAGTTTCCGGCCTGGGGAGCTGCCCTCGGCCGCGACCCTGCAAGCGATCGAAGCCCGAGTCTGTCACCGATTGGGATTCGGTGAGCACCAGCGGGTGAGTGTGGTGCACCATGACACCAACAACGTGCATCTGCATCTGGCCATCAACAAAATTCATCCGACCCGGTACACCCTCCATGAGCCCTATAAAGCCTATCGGGCCTTCGGCGAACTGTGCGACAGTTTGGAAGAAGTCTTTCATCTCGAGCGGGACCATCACCAGGTCCGGAAAACCAGTGGGGAGAATCGGGCGTCAGATATGGAGCGGCATGCGGGCACCGAAAGCCTGATCGGATGGATTCAGCGGGACTGTCTGGACGCACTTCGGGCCGCGCAGTCATGGTCTGCATTGCATCAGGTGCTGTGTCACCATGGCTTAGCGATCCAGCCGCGCGGCCAAGGGTTGGTCATCACGGATGGGCAGGGGACTTTTGTGCGGGCCAGTTCAGTGGCGCGGGACCTCTCGAAACAATCCCTCGAGCGTCGTCTCGGCCGGTTTCAGCCTCCCGGTCCCGTCCAGACCACGAAGCCCACACGTCAGTACGAAGCGAAACCGGTTCAGAGCCGCATCGATACCCGGGCACTCTATGAGCGATATCAGCAAGACAGGCTCGCCCGCGCTCACGGACGAGCGGTTGCGATGCAGGAGGCGCGGACTCGCAAGGCGCACTCCATGGACGCCGCCAAGCGAGCCGGACAGATCAAACGGGACACGATCAAACTCACCATGAGCGGACGGATCACGAAGAAGCTCCTTTACGCGAAGGTGTCGCAGACGCTTCGGTCCGATCTCCGTCAGATTGTCGATCGGCATCGACAGGACTGTGTGGCCATCACGGCACGCTACACACGACTCACGTGGGCCGATTGGTTGCGACAACAAGCACTTGCCGGCGATCAGGAGGCGCTCCGTGCCTTACGCGCGCGAGACACCGCACGTGGTCTCGTCGGCGACACGATCGCGGCGGTTGGAACCAGACTCGTTGACGCAGTGGTGGGAGCGAAGCAAGACCACATTACAAAACAGGGCACGATTATTTATCGGGTCGGCCTCTCGGCCGTCCGCGACGATGGGGCCCGCTTGCAGATTTCTCGTGAAGTCACGAATGACGGGATCGACGCGGCGCTCCGGCTCGCCGTCCAAAAATACGGCACCACGATTGCGGTGTCGGGGTCCGATGCGTTCAAAACCCGTGTGGCAGAGGTGGCGGCTCACTCTCGTCTGACCATTCGATTCGATGACGCGAGGCTGGAACAGCAACGACAACATCTTGCTCAGGAATCCCGACGCCCACCCACACAGGATACCCAGTCCAGCACAGGTCCGACGCAAACCGCGCCACCACTACTCACCCCGCCGAGTGATGCCGTGCTCCGCTCCCTTGCGGAACGGGAACGAAAACGGTTACAGGTCATTCGGACCCCGACCGTCAGACGGTTCGAGACACGAGACGAGGGAATGGTGCAGTTCGGGGCGGTGAAGCAGATCGAAGGCAGACATTTCGCCCTCATTCACCGGCGGGACGAGACCTTGGTGCTCTCCATTGATGAGGCGACATTCAAACAGTTTGCCTCTTTGAAACGGGGTCATTCACTCCGGGTGTCTTCCACCGGATCGATCACGCTTGGGAGAGGACGGCGGCGATGAGCACCATCTACAACAATGCGGTGGGTCCTCACGTTCGAACTCCACAGCCCAAACCAGGCCTGGTGATTCCATTCCTGGCCTGTTCGTCACTCGTCTTTGGGTTGCAGTGGGCCACCTACTCATGCCGCGACAGTGGTGACCGGCACGACCACGGCTGATGTGCTCTCTGGCATGTTGGCGGTTGAAGACGGAGCCAATGTTGTTGATCTCCTCAGGCGGGACGCCCTATCGGAGGATGTGGCCGAGGTTGAGGCACCATAACAGGCACTGGATGACCGCCTATTGTGCACGTTCATCTTGTTGTGAATGGGTATTTGGGGTAAGGTACTCTCATGCTGACCGAAGCCGACATTGAACGCAATCTTCGTGCGGTGACCCATGCGATCGCGCAGCAGGAGCTCGAAGGATTGACGGTTCCCGCCGAGACCGTCGAGGACATGCGCAGGATTGCGCGTGGTGAAATGTCGAACGACGACTTGATCAGGAAGCTCTACAGCCGTTTCCCGAATGTCCCGATATTCACACCACGATGAGTATACCGACCCCGCGACGGGGGTGCTCAAGAACCGCTTGGGCATTACCGACGAAGCCACGCTAGAAACAACTGAGGCGCAATTCGTCGCGCAACGCTCGCACGAATTGGTGCAAGACCCCATTCCGGGCGCGTTTGATCTTTCCCATCTGCAAGCGATTCATCGTCATCTGTTCGGTGATCTCTATGAGTGGGCTGGACAATTGCGGACGGTGGATGTCGTCAAGGACACGAGCCGCTTTGCGCATCATGCCTATCTTGAACGCGCCGCTGGGACGATCTTTCGTGAGCTGGCGAAGGAGAACCATCTCCGCGGACTTGAGCCGGCAGAGTTTAGTCGGCGTGCGGCGCACTATCTCGCTGAGATGAACGCGCTGCATCCCTTTCGTGAAGGGAATGGACGTGCACAACGGGAATTTCTCAGCCAGTTAGCGCGAGAAAATGACTATGCCATTGCGTGGGAACACATCACTCAGGCAGACATGCTGGATGCTTCGCGGCGGTCCTTCTCTGGCGACCTGGCCCCTCTGACGATGCTGATTCAGCACAATTTGCATCGAGGCGTTCCCATCCACGCGCAACTGTCAGCGCAGGCGTCACGGTCCACGCAGGTCGCACCGTTACTTACCCAGCCGAGTGATGCCGTCCTCCGTGAGCTGGAGAAACGGGAACGAACACGGGTACAGGTTATTCGGACGCCGATCGCCAGACGGTTCGAGGCACGAGACCAGGGGATGGTGCGATTCAGGGCGGTAGAGCAGATCGAGGGCAAGCATTTCGCCCTCGTTTCCCGTCAGGACGAAATCCTCGTGCTGTCCATCGATGACGCAACATACGGACGGCTCGCCTCGTTGAAACGGGGGCACTCTATACGCGTGTCTGCTCAAGGAGCGATCACGCTGGGGAAAGAACGCCGCCGATGAGCACCACCTACAACAATGCGGTTGGTCCCCAAGTGCGAGCCCCACACCCCAAACCCGGCGTGGTGATTCCCTTCTTAGCCTGTGCCTCGCTCGTCTTTGGATTGCAGTCGGCCACTCAATTCTTTGCCGCGACGTTTAACTATCAGGACGTGTTAGGGAACCAATTCGGTGGATTGTATAAACCCTGGGCCATTCTTGAATGGGCTTCCCGTTGGACGAGCGACTATCCGCTGCAGCTCCGACAGGCCGGAGGATTCGGCATGATCGTGGCGGCGAGCGGGTTGTTGTGTCTCGCCATCGCGCGCACGGTGCAGGCCTCACGGCCTCGACCGAATCCTTTTCTGCACGGCTCGGCACGATGGGCCAACCGAGAGGATCTTGAAGCCGCCACGTTGCTGCCTCGCGCCCGCACGGTCATGGATTGGGTGAAAGGCACGCCGCGCCATTCAACCGATGGCGTGTATGTGGGGGGCTGGCTGGATGCGAAAGGCACGCTGCACTACTTGCGCCACAGTGGGCCGGAGCATGTGTTGACTTATGCGCCGACCCGATCCGGCAAAGGGGTCGGGTTGGTCATTCCGACGCTGCTCTCCTGGCCCCATAGCGCCCTCATTGCCGACCTAAAAGGGGAGTTGTGGGAACTCACCGCCGGATGGAGACAGCAGCACGCGAAGAATAACGTGTTGCGCTTTGAACCGGCAGCGGCACAGGGCACGGTGCGCTGGAATCCGCTGGATGAAGTCCGGCTCGGCACGGAACATGAAGTGGCGGACGTGCAAAATCTGGCCACGATCCTGGTGGATCCAGACGGACGTGGTCTTGAATCCCACTGGCAGAAGACGAGCCAAGCGTTGCTGGTCGGCGTCATGTTGCACGCGCTGTACAAAGCCCGGCACGACGGCACGATTATATCGTTACCCGCCGTCGATCGGATGTTGGCTGATCCCCAACGGCCCATCGCCGAGCTGTGGAAGGAGATGACGACCTACGGCCATGTGAACGGGCAGGTCCATCCGGTGGTGGGCGCCGCCGCTCGAGACATGCTGGATCGACCGGAGGAGGAGGCGGGATCGGTCCTCTCGTCCGCGAAATCCTACCTCGCGCTGTATCGCGATCCTCTCGTCGCCCACAACGTCAGCGCCTCAGAGTTCAGGATTCGTGATCTCATGCACCATACGAGCCCGGTGAGTCTGTATCTCGTCACGAAGCCGAATGATAAGGCACGGTTGCGCCCGTTGATTCGCGTGTTCGTGGCCATGGCCATGCGATTGCTGACGGATACGATTGCCTTTCAACGAGAGACCATTCCTCCATCCGGGTTGAAGGGAATACTTGAGCGACTCGGGATCCGATCCTCATCGCCTCAGCTCACGACGAAACCTGCCTATACCCATCGATTGCTTGGCATGCTGGATGAGTTTCCGAGTCTGGGCAAACTCGAGATCTTTCAAGAATCCCTTGCGTTCATGGCTGGATACGGGCTGAAGTTCTATCTGATCTGTCAGGATATCAACCAACTGAGGAGCCGTGAAACCGGGTACGGAGCCGATGAAGCCATCAGCTCCAACTGCCACATCCAAAATGCGCTTCCACCGAACCGCATCGAAACCGCCGAACATCTGTCCCGTCTCACGGGTCAAACAACAGTCGTGCACGAAAAAATGACGGTGAGCCGACGCCGCATGAGTACGTGGCACACGCAGGAATCCCGCACGCACCACGAGGTGCAACGTCCGTTGCTCACCCCCGATGAATGTCTCCGCATGCCGGGACCAAAGAAGGACGCGCAGGGACACATCACAGAAGCAGGGGATATGGTGATTTACGTGGCGGGGTTTCCTGCGATTTACGGCCGTCAGCCGCTCTTTTTTCAAGACCCGCTCTTTGCGGTACGGGCGGCGATCCCACCGCCAGTGGTCAGCGACAAGTTGTGTGAGCCGCACGTCCCACACGTCGTGAAGATAGAATTATGACGACGTGTCGGAGCCGCTTGCGACACCCGATCGTGATCGTGGGCTTCTGTCTCGCGTTCGGTCTCGCTCTGGCGCATCATGCCGGTCTACGCCTCAACAGCACGCGCAGCATTCCGATTGGGCTCTACAGAATGTCGAACGATCCGATTGAGAAAGGGGCCTATGTGTTGTGGTGCCCACCGGAGCGATCGGAGTTTGATCTGGCGAAGGAGCGGGGCTACATCGGGGCGGGATTTTGTCCCGGCGGATACGGCAACATGATGAAAAAGGTTGTGGCGTCAGGTCACGATGTTGTGAGCGTCACGGATGAAGGGGTTCTGATTAACGGGACGCTCATGCCAGCAAGTCAGCCCTTCGAGGCAGACTCACTGGGACGACCGCTGCCACGGTTCCGTGTGACCAATCATGTGCTTGCCTCATCAGAACTCTTGTTGATGTCGGATACCAACCCGCGCTCCTTTGATGCCCGGTACTTCGGGCCGATTCCACATGAGACCATACAAAGCACCATTCAACCCCTCTGGACTTGGTAACTGGGGACCCCTCAAAAAATGGTCATTGCGGACGGAAATGAGGGATCGGAGTGTCGCTCTCATCACAGGGCATATATGCCGCCCCGGCATACGGCCTAGCGCTTCTGCGTCTCCCAGCGTTTCAGACAGTTCTGGATCCAGTCACGCTCATACGATGTGAGAGACGTGTTGGTTGCCAACGTGTTGAGGAACTCTCGAGCGCGGACATCGTTGAACTTGCAGACATTCCCCAACCCAAGTACATGCACCGTGGGATCTTCGGACTGGGCCGCCTGTATCACGAATGGAACCAGGCCATTGAGGTCTTGAGGAAAATCGAGTCCTCCCATGTGTGTCTGATACAGGACCCATTGGAAGTCTGTGAAATCGCCCCATCTCTCGAGGGCTGAGGGGATCGATCGCACGACTTCGCGATAGGCGTGCCAATCCTGAACTCCAAGCTCACGGCCGAGCACGGCAAACGCATGACTTCTCTTCTTGGTCGCGATCAAGGAGGTTTCACTCCGCCCGGAGGCCGCGCCAAAATCCTCATACCAGTAACCTGCCCAGTGCACACGGAACTGATGGTCGATTTAGTTCAGCCCCTGCGCGGTGGCTACCCATACGGTCTTCGTCACGGGATCCTCCCGCAGCATGCGAACGGGCCCAGGGGTCAGTCCGGACTTCGTCGTGATAGCCGCCAGCTTGTGTTTCTTCTCTCGCGCCTGCACGACGACGCCCTCGGCTTCTGCTTCTCCCCCTTTATCGGGTTGCATGGTGCCAAACCAGACCTGGGCTTCGAGGATCTCGAGTGCTGCCACACTGGTGCAGTGTTTCAGAACACTCGGAAACGGGCGCTGGTGGTCGCGAAGGGTATGGCCGATGTGTGCGCCTTCGGAACAGTATGCAGGCGTCAGCTGAAACTCCTGCCCGGTTGAACTCCGAAGGATCCTGGGACCACTTTGGGGGATCTCATAGGGCTGCGGAGGCCAGGGCTTTGGGAACCGATGGGCGAATTGCGCAGCGTCGAGTTGATGCACCTGATGGGTCTGCCGATCCAGCGCAAACCAGCGACCATCTTGTGACACGATACCGATCTGAGACGCACCAAAGAGGAGGTTGTCGACCTGTGGAAGGGTGTCCGCCTCCTCAAACTCCATCCGACCTCCCCAGGTCTCTGTGGCCAGCGCCAGTATCATGACGAGCGAGAGCCGTCGCAATCGGGACGGTGTGGGCTTTCTCCTGTTCAGGATCATCGTTCGGTGTTGCTCCGCCACTCAAGACAGACCATTTTTGACCCTCGAAGCCCGTTCGACGACGGTGGTTTGCCCCGAGAGGGGCGAGCGAAGTTCGGTCTTATTACTCGGTCCGTTCGAGCCACTGGAGGAGCCCTTCGGGTGGGTTGGGAGCCTCCCGCGGGTGATTTGTGAACGAGACATAAATCAGGGCATCGATCCGCTCACCACCGGCCAGCGTTTCCGGTAACACCGGTCCGCTGTTCCTAGGATCTCGGGCGCAGGGTCCTTGATCGATCACCGTCAGTCCGCCAGACTCGTCCTCCACCCGTATCTTATACGCGGGTGCAACACCGCACTTGATCCAGTTCGGGACCTGAATAATGGATTGCACGACACCTCGGATCCGTACGATTCGGAACTGATAGTGTCCGGGATCAGACAGAATCGCCTGAATGGATGTCACGGCATACGAGTGCAAGGAAGGCGGTTTTGAGCGAGGAACGAGTTGTGCGGGACTGACGCGTGCGGTCACGACGGACAGCAGGACTATGAGTACGAACATCGTGCACCGGGTCAGGATGAGCATGATCCAACCATGCCTGCTCGTGACCTGACGTGCGTGCGTCCTCTCAACACTGTGAAGAGAGGGGCGAGTTGCACCGAATCGTGAGGCGTCCTACTTACGATCACGTTCAATCCGAATCACTGTGTTGGTATTGGCCGAGAAGGTGATGGTAGTGGTCCATTCTCCTGTGCTCGTGTCGCCACTCCAAATGTATTGATAACTCACCAAGCGCTGGCTTTGGGGGGTCGGTTCGAACTGATCGAGCCGCCGATCGGGCTGGCCCGTTCGACCCACGACCTCACCTTCCGTCATGCCATGGCTGAGCAGCCGATAGGTGTCTTGATCGAGTTCGCGTGCGCTCACTGTCGTCGTGACCGCTCCCCACATACCGATCAGTACGGCGCTCATCATCCATTGCTCGAGCCGTTTGCTCATGATTGTCCTCCTGTAACGTCGATGGTCCTCTCAGTGCGGCGTCGCCAGATGTGTGATTTCAACCGCCATGCCTTGTGTCGTCGTGTACTGCACCGGCCGTGGATCCTTCATGTTCTCGATGTACATACCAGGCGCATGAATACGCGCTGTCACACGCAGATGTTCCCCTTCGTGGACCTCCGGTTGTTGATTCTCAATCGCCAGTCCACAGTTCCTGCGATTCCCGAGTACCCCAATCCGTAGAGTTCCGGTCGCATCCTCTAGACTCAAGAGATAGGCTCCAGCGCATGGGGTGCCGGGTTGAGAGGGGTCGTGCTGCTGGAAGACCTCAATATCACGGACGACACCTTCCACCTGGACCAACTGCATATGAAAAGCCTCGGGATGTTCCACAATGTTCCCGATCGCGGTGACATCGAAGCTTGCCAGGACGCCCGTGAGCGTTCCAGCAAGCACAGGGGCGACCCATCCCACACCACTGAACGCTCCAGTGAGGAACCATCGCGAGTACGTCTTCGGTGATGAAGCCCACACCGTGATCATGGCCTTTCGATCGCCCGTTCCATACGCACACCATCCGCCATGACCGTAGGCTGTCCTCCCTCACCGTTCGTCACAAAGATTGCCGATCTGAGGACGACGGTATCTCCTTTGAAAATCGGACCTCGCTCGTCGAGGGGGGCTCCACACACGACCGCATCGATTGAGCCGGTCTCGTCCTTGATGACGGCGTGATACCGATCGTGATAGGGGCAGCCTTTCGCCCGCACGCGTGGCAGGGGGTCGAGCTCCACTACATGTCCGCGAACAGTGGTCAAACGGTTCAGAAACAATGAAGGGTCGGCAAGGATGCTGCCAATTGGGACGATCTCGTCTCCAAGCGATGGCACCGCCTGCACCAGGATCACGAGACAGACCGCAATCCAGTGTTTAGTGATCCGCATCAGCCACCATCGGTGTTCCGTGGATGACAAGACGAGCGACAACCACGCTGGTCCTCTAAGCGTAGCCCCTAACAGACCGACCGTCAAACGAAAGGCGGCTTGATGCCAGGCGTCCTCACTGTCTGTTCGTGACTGACCCGGGGACGCGCTGCGCACGCGAGGCAGCAAGAGTTGCGCGAAACTCCGCACAGCTCCGTTCCGCCCTCCCCCACGGGCAGGGAAGCATCCCGCTCCTGCTGTCTCTTTCGTGACATGCGACACGTGACGCGTTATAGTCTGGCGTAATCCATAGTTTTCGCCATAATGGATCGCGCCAGCTGTTTGACGAAGACGATGCGCGGGGAGTGAACCCGGAGTATGTCGGCACGCTCAAGAACATTCTCGCCTCGCTAGACGCTGCGCCGACCATCGAACATATGAACACGCTGAGTTTCCGGCTGTACCCCTTGAAAGAGACATACAAGGATTGTGGGCCGTCACCGTGCGGGCCAAGTGGCAAGTGATCTTCCGCTTCGACAACGGCCATACGATGTGGATGATCTTGATGATCACTGAAGGGAGACTGAACCATGAGCATGAAAAACCCGCCGCATCCCGGCCTGGTCATCTTGCAGGAGTGCATTGAACCGCTCGGCTTGAGCATCACCGACGCGGCGACGGCTCTGGGGGTCACGCGCAACACCCTGTCGGAACTGGTGAACGGCAAGCGGGGGATTTCGCCAGAAATGGCCGTGCGGCTGGCCAAGGCGTTCGGCGGCACCGCGGACGGGTGGCTCGTGCAACAAGCGCACTATGAGCTGGCGCAGGTCCGACGCGATCAGATCAAAGTCCGACGCCTGCACGTCGCGTGAGGGTCGTACCCTTGCAGAATTCGAACACAGGAACTTCCTGGTACGCTCTTCCAATCACAATCGGCTCGGCCTCATACAACGACACGTGAATGAGGGTAACGGGGAGGGAAGCTGCGATGAACATCGCACGTCACCCGTTGCTCGCGAACGGGCGGTTGTTGACAGCTATACGCAAATAACGTATAGTTACTTGGTGCAGACGGTCATCGAAACTGATGCGTATTTGAGCGATGCGAAGCGAGCCGGTCTTTCAGCGCAGGAACGGATGAGCATCGTCGAGTGTCTTGCCAAGGATCCCCAAGCCGGAGACGAAATACAGGGGACAGGCGGAGCCAGAAAAGTACGCTTCGCCGGAAAAGGCAAAGGAAAACGAGGAGGATATCGGGTGATCACGTTTTTCAGTGGAACAGATATCCCCGTGTTTGCGAAGAATGAACGGGTTGACCTCACCCAGGTAGAGCGGAACGAGT
>FKKE01005870.1_pt1 | contig 13566 bp, 18 predicted proteins | sample 1106331 | NCBI WGS metagenome assembly FKKE01 (sample SAMEA3931202, study PRJEB13176) | freshwater metagenome | biome: Drinking water system; feature: drinking water; material: freshwater | place: China | collected 2013-02-06 | reverse complement strand
TCCATATCTATTATTTCAAAATGAAAACCTCTCCAGTCAAATTTATCGCCGGTGTGGGGGATACGTTCCAGCTCATGTAAAATAAAACCGGCCAGTGTATCAAATTCATGTTCGCCTTCATTCATCCAGGCTGCTTTGTCAAAACGGCTGAGAAAATCATAAAAGGGAATTTGTGCATCCACCAAAAAACTTCCATCATCTCTTTCCAGCACTGCATAGTCAACAATATCCTGTTGCGGCAGATCGCCAACAATGGCTTCCAGTATATCTGTTAATGTAACCATGCCCTGCAGTGTTCCATACTCATCCACTATAAAACAGGAATGTTCTTTTGTACGCCTGAATTTTTCAAGTACCTGATAGGGGGTGTTGTTCTCCGGTACAAACATGGCAGGTTTCATTACCATCTTGAATTTTGTTCTGTCATCTGTAATATAAAGATCTTTTATCGAAACGATTCCTTTGATATTGTCAATTTCACCATCGCAGATCGGATAAACAGAATGCGGCTCGGTGATGATCTTTTCTTTTATCTTTTCTTCATTGTCTTCAAGATCAAACCAAATAATATCGCTCCTGTGGGTCATTATTGATGTAATGTTCCTGTCGCCAAGATGAAAAACCCTTTCAATGATCTCTCTTTCTTCTTCTTCAATGGTACCGGCCTCGGTACCTTCGGTGATCATGGTTTTTATTTCTTCTTCTGTCACCGCATCATCTTTTGATTTTTTAATATTAAAAATGAAAAAGAAAAGAGTACTCATTTTGCTCAGCAGCCATACAAAAGGATAGGTGATCCGGGCAAAAAAAGTAACCGGCCCTGCAACAAGTTTTGCAATACGTTCCGATCTTAAGAGTGCAATTCGTTTGGGTATCAGCTCTCCAAAAACAATAGAAAGAAAAGTAACGATGATGACAACAATTGTAATAGAGATCGTTTCCGCATACTCACTTAAGAAACTTATTTTTTTAAAAAAAGGTACCAGGTAAATGCTGAACCGTTCGCCGGAATAAACACCCGTAAGAATAGCGATCAGCGTAATACCTATTTGGGCTGCCGATAAAAAGATCTCAGGATTATTGGCCAGGTGCAAAGCCTTTTTTGCCTTTGCATCTCCTTTTTCTGCCATTGCTTCAAGCCTTCCTTTGCGGGCCGAAACCAATGCTATTTCCGACATTACGAACAAGGCATTTAACAAAATAAGAAAGAGCAGAATTAATATCTCCATTTACTATGCCGGTTGGTTATTCATCGAAGTTAGCGAATCCGAACCGCTTGTTAAAGAAGTTGCCAAGCAAGCTGCCAAATGTAAAACCAACAGCCGCTCCGCCAACAATATCAAAAGGATAGTGAACCCCCACATAGATTTGTGCATACCCTATAAGTGCAGCCCATAAAAAGGCAAACCATACCCATTTTTTAAAAACAGGACGAAGCGTTACAAAAATAAATGTTGCCATGCCGAAATGATTGGCTGCATGATTTGATGTAAAACTGTAATTGCCGCCACAACGATCTACTACCAATCGTACATTTTGAAAAAAATCAGGATCGGCACAGGGCCTAAGCCGGTGAAATATTTCTTTGAACAGGTTTGTGCTTGTCATATCACATAGTGAAACGGTACAAAGAAAGATCAGGCACCACCACAGACCCCTTTTATAATTCATTGGGATAAAAACCAGGAGAAAAAGATATAAAGGCGCCCAGAAATAGGCATTACGGATAAAAGGCAGGATGCTGTCAAAAAAAACATTACTTTGATCAGTATTGATCTGCATGAAAAGCCGTTGATCCCATTGCTCTAATTTTTGAAGCAGGTTGTTTTGAAGCAAAAACATTTGACAAAAATAGCCGAACAGTTAAAATATAACATAAACTCATTGCCAATGAGCAGGAAATTCTTTTCTTTTGCGGTTCTGCATGCTGATAAGACTTAAGATACCTAAAACCATTCTGTGGGTGATAAACCTGCTTGTGATCTTTATTCTTATTTTTACTTCATTCCGTTTTGCCACCTATTTTTCTTTTAAACCCAATGATCTTGATTTTAGTGAGCTCATCCCATCATTTTTGCTGGGTATTCGGTATGACCTTCGCTGGATCGCCATCATTTTATTGCCCATAGTGCTGATTAGCCTGGTGCCAAATCTTTCTCCTTTTTATTCGGAAAGAAATAAAAAATGGTGGACGTGGTATCTCGCCATCATTACATTTATCGTCTTCTTTTTCTTTGCAGCCGACTTTGGAAATTTTGCATATAACAGAACAAGGCTGAATGCAAGTGCCCTTAATTTTATTGAAGATGCCGGTATTTCCATGAAGATGCTCTGGCAATCATACCCCATTTTCTGGATGCTGATGGGTTTGTTCATTGCCGTACTTTTTTTTCGCTGGTTATTTCGCCGCATGCATTGGACCGTAATTGCGAAAACAGATGGTCATGGCATTCCTTATAAAAGAAAATGGTTTTTTATTGCCGGTCTTTTATTACTGATCTGTGTGTATGGAAACATCAGTACTTCATCATTAAAATGGAAAAAGGCATTTGAGCTGAATGATAACTTTAAAAGTTATTTATCCTTAAACCCGCTTCAGAATTTTTTTACAACCTTACGATTCCGCCTGCCACAGTATAATGAAACCAAAGCAAGAGAAAATTTCCCGATCCTGGCAGATTGGATGGGTTTGCCGGATAGAAACGGTTTTTCTTATCGCCGTGAAATTTTTCCCGAAAGAAAAGGCTTTGAGAGCAAACCCAATATTGTATTAGTGATGTGTGAATCATTCAGCATGTATAAAAGCAGCATGAGCGGCAACCCGCTGAATACGACTCCTTATTTTTCTCAAATGGCTGATAGTGGTATTTTCTTTGACAAATGCTTTTCGCCGCATTTTTCTACAGCAAGAGGTTTGTTCGCCCTGCTCACCGGAACGCCGGATGTACAACTTTCAAAATTTTCAACCAGAAACGAAGCTGCACTGAAACAACATACCATCATCAACAATTTTGAGGGGTATGATAAATTGTATTTCTTAGGGGGCAGTCCTGAGTTTAACAATTTCAGTGGCCTGCTGAAAAATATCAAAGGCTTGCAGATGCATGTTGAAGGCACATTCAGATCGCCAAAGATGAATGTGTGGGGTATCAGTGATAAAAATCTTTTCCTGGAAGCCAACGATGTTTTTAAGAAACAACAAAAACCATTCTTTGCCATTATTCAAACGGCAGATAATCACCGGCCATTCATGATACCCGAAGAAGATACTGATTTTGAAAAGATCACTTTACCAAGAGATACTTTAAGAAAATATGGTTTTGAATCCCTGAATGAATTCAACAGTTTCCGTTATTCTGATTATTGTTTCAAAAAATTCATGGAGTCAGCAAAAAAGGAAAGCTATTTTCACAATACCATTTTTGTATTTGTTGGCGATCATGGCGTTTCCGGAAATGCAATGAGCATGTATCCTTCTGCATGGACAGAGCAACGGCTTACTGATGAACATGTGCCATTATTATTTTATGCTCCTTTCTTGTTATCGCCGCAGCTCAGAACTGAAGTGGTATCTTCAATTGATGTACTGCCAACCATTGCCGGCATGGTGCAGCAGCCTTATGTAAACACAACCCTCGGAAGAGATCTCTTAAATCCAACAAAGAAAAATAATTATGCTTTTATCATTTATCATGATGAAGGCCGCATTGGCATTGTTACAGATACTTATTATTTCACAAAGAATATAAACTTTCTTGAAGAACGTTTATATCCTGTAACCGGGGAACAATTACCGTATACAACTGCACAACAGGATTCTATTAAAGCAAAACTTACCAATGTAACTACTGCAATTTATGAAACCGGTAAGTGGATGCTGATGAATAATAAGGGGAGCTATTAGCTTTTCGCCATTTGCTTTTTTGCCACTATGATCATCCTCGGTTTTGTTCTTGTATCATATTTCCCCAATTGATAATCGCCGAAAACTTCCTGCACCTGTAATCCCTGGTAGCTCAGCATATCATTAAAGTCGCCAAAAGAGAATTTTGCAACCTTTTCTGTGAATTGTAACGGTTGAAGAATTTGTGGGTCATCAATAATTATTTTTTTATAGAAATGTGTTTCATCATGCCAGCGGTGAATTTTAAAATGTGTATGGCCTGTTTTTTTCTCTTCTGTATGCAAAAGATGATCTTCTGCGTAATGAACATTGAGGTAATCGATAACAAAAATGCCATTTGGCTTCAGCGAACCTGCAATTGTTCTTATTGCATCATCATGCTCACGTCTTGTTTTAAAATATCCAAAACTGGTAAAAAAGTTAAAGGCATAATCAAAATAATTTATACGAAAAGGCAAACGCATATCATGCTGGTAAAATTCCAGGTTGCCGGATTCAAATTTTTTTGCCACAGCAATGCTTTCAAAAGAAAGATCGAGACCGGTTACAAAAAAACCTTTTTTTGCAAGCATAAGGCTGTGACGGCCACGGCCACAGGCAATGTCAAGCATAAAACTTCCTGCTGCGGGTTGTAAATACGCTACCAGGTGTGCAATAAATTCCTCAGCTTCTTTTTCATCACGTTCAAAATATAATTTATGATAAAAGGAAGAGTTAAACCAATCTTTGTACCATGGCCTTTCAGACATATAACAAAAGTAATGATGAAGTAATAAATCCTGTTGGCAGTTAAAATCTTATTTTTGCTTCCCCATGAAACTTGCATGATCCCATAATTCAAAACACTATAGCGTGGCACTCATCAAAAGCATATCTGGTATAAGAGGAACGATTGGCGGTGAACCGGGTAATAATCTCACTCCTGTTGATATTGTAAAATTTACCGCAGCGTTTGGCAGCATAGTAACTGCCGGTAAAAAGAATTCCAAAATTGTAATAGGTCGTGATGGCAGGATCAGCGGACCCATGGTTCGTGATCTTGTGGCAAGTACATTAACAGCAATGGGTATTGATGTCGTTGATCTTGGACTTTCTACTACACCAACAGTTGAGATAGCTGTGAAAGGGGAAAAAGCAGATGGAGGAATTATCCTTACGGCAAGTCATAACCCAAAAGAATGGAATGCACTGAAATTACTGAATAGTGATGGCGAATTCATTTCTGCAGAAATTGGTGCAAAAGTTTTGGAAAAAGCAACAAAAGAGGATTTTGTATTCTGTAATGTTGATCACTTAGGAACAATTAGTATCAATGATACATATCTTCAGCAACATATTGATGCTATAGTTCAATATCCATTGGTTAATAAAAGTGCCATCGCAAGCCAGAACTTTAAAGTTGTTGTAGATGGCATCAATTCAACCGGGGCCACCTATGTTCCTGCATTATTAAAAGCATTGGGAGTAGAGCAGGTAACGGTGATAAATGAAGAGGTGAATGGAAAATTTGCACATAATCCTGAGCCATTACCACAACATTTAGCTGAGCTTAGCCGGGAAGTAGTAAAGCAAAATGCTCATTTAGGAATAGCTGTTGATCCGGATGTTGATCGCTTATGTTTTGTTTGTGAAGATGGTTCCCTGTTTGGCGAAGAATATACATTGGTTACTATAGCAGATTATATCCTAAGCAAAAGAAAAGGAAATACGGTGAGCAATATGAGCAGCACCCGTGCATTGAAAGATATAACTATTAAACATGGCGGCGAATATTTTCCATCGGCAGTAGGAGAGGTGAATGTGGTGAAGAAGATGAAAGAAGTGAATGCTGTTATCGGTGGTGAAGGGAATGGCGGCATCATTGTTCCCGATTTTCATTATGGCCGTGATGCACTGATCGGCATCGGTTTATTCTTAAGTCATTTAGCCAATCATATGCTTGGGGTAAAATCTTTGCGTGGTTTATATCCCGATTATTTTATTTCGAAAAATAAAGTTGAGCTTACCAATGGCATTGATGTAAAAGCCATTTTTGAAAAAATAAAAAAGAAGTACAAAAAACATCCTATCAATACAGAAGATGGATTAAGAATTGAATTTGACAATGATTGGGTGCATCTCCGCACTTCAAATACCGAACCCATCATCCGCATTTATGCCGAAAGTGATTTTGAAACAAAGGCAAATCATATTGCAACAAGGATCATGCAGGATATCGGGGAGTTTATGTAAGCGTAATTCAAGTTTGCTTTACGAAGGTTTGAAGATATGCTGTTGGTTTTCTGCGAGCAGGCGGAGGCTTTTTATTAATACCGGCTTTTTTGTCCCGACGGGGTCTTCGCAAGAAAGAATTTAAAGTAATAAGAAAATTTATTGCGAGACCCCGGTGTATGATATGATGAATTGTTTTTCGTAGCACGGGGTCTGCCACAATCATATTTGTTTTTATATAGGTTTCATGGCAAGACCCCGTGCGGACACAAGCTGCCAATGAAAGAAGCTATTGGGACATCGCTTTTAATTATTGCCCTTAATTCATTGATTGGTTTCTTAGGCGATATTGGTCATCATGCCATTGATTGGAGTTTGATAATTATTGTTGCAGCTATTACCATTGGCTGCATTTTCATCGGCTGTTACTTTAATCAAAAAGTAGAGTGTGAAAAACTAAAAAAAGGTTTTGGATGGTTTATTTTAATCATGGGTATTTACATTGTTGTTAAAGAAATTGTATTATAAAAACTGGGTGACTAATATCACTCTCATCCACTACCCGCTAAAGGAACTTTACCTTATTAAAAATCGAAAATGAAAACACTAAATAATAATACAATAGTTGATGTAAGAACTCCCGGAGAGTTTCTAAGTGAGCACATACCTGGTGCTATCAATATTCCATTAGAACAGGTGCAGCAACGCATCAATGAGTTTAAAGAACTGCCAAAGCCAATAGTGGCATATTGCAGAAGCGGAAACAGAAGTGGAATAGCAGTTTCTATTTTAAAACAAAACGGAATTGCAGACGCCGTTAATGGTGGTGGGCTGGAAGATTTGAAACAAACCCTAAAATAAAAAACTATGAAAACGATTTTTAATACTTGGCCGGTTATGAGAGTGGTAAGACTTGTATTGGGAGTTATTGTATTAGTACTGTCAATCTTTCAAAAGGATATTACGCTCGGTTTATTATCCGGTTTTTTGCTAATGACAGCAATTGCTAATATTGGTTGTTGTGGCAGTACCGGCTGTGCAGTTGATTATAAAACCACAAAAAAAGAAAAGGAGATTCAATTATGAAAAACCTGATCATCAAAAATAAACTGTATTTCATTGGTGCATTAGTTGGTGCATTAGCCGGATTTCTTTACTGGAAATATGTGGGATGTTTAACAGGCACATGTGCCATCACATCAAGTCCAATCAACAGCACTTTATATTGTGCTTTTTTTGGGTCTGTATTATTTGGTTCATTTAAGAAACAAGCAAAAGAAACGGAAGCTGACAAACAATGATTCTGTAGCATGGTAGATATATTTAAACAACCATTGGTATATCTGCTTCGCCATGTTGCTTCCGGTGTAGTTAAAGAAAGATTGCCTCATTGATCATTTAAAATTCATACAAGTGAAAACAAAACACTACATGTTATTCAGGATACTTACAAGTATAATATTCTTATATGCAGGAATCGGGCACCTTTTAAATGAAGGGAAAATATTATCGAAGTTATCTTCCACTCAATTTTATACCATGCTGCCCGAAAAATCATTCATTATAGCACTGATTTATCTTTCAGGCATCGTTATGGTTGCTGCTGGCATTATGCTTGCTGCCGGTTTAAAAGAAAAATTAGCAGCTACAGCATTATTATTGGTGCTTATTCCTATCACACTGTCAGTACAAATGGAAAACCTGAAAGACCTTGGACCATTTTTTAAAAATGTTGCTATAGCAGGCAGCTTATTATTCATCATTTATAACAAAAAACAATATGAAAGCAAAAACACTCGTATTATCCATCGCAACGCTATTGATTAGTGTAGTTTCCTTTTCCCAAAATGCGCATCATGCTAAAAAAGATAACCTCTTATTTTTATTAAGACAGACAGAGCATATCAACCAGGCTTTAAAAACAGTGGAACAACTGCAAAATAATTTGACGACAACTTTAAAAACAGGTGAAGTGGTCATTATTGTTTGCGGCGAAGCAGTAACAAGCTTAACTACGAAAGAAGGAGAAGCATGGGTTGAAAAAATAAAACAATATCCAAATATTTCAATAATGGCTTGTGGTTTGTCGCTTACTAAGTTTAATAAAACAGCAAAGGATTTGGTACCCGGAATTAAATACACCGAAAACGGGTTAATAAAAGCCCTCGAATTACAAAAAGCCGGTTATTTATCGGTAGAACTTTAAAAAATACACATGATAAATATTAAAATCATTATCGCCTTATCGGCAATTGCATTAAAAACATTGGCTGCCTGCTCATCATCTGATGTTAAAAAAGAACCGGTAGCAGATAAACCTGCATCACATACACAGGTAAATGCAATAGCTGTTATTCCGGCCTTCACCATGCAGGATGCTATGGGTAAAACAATTGATTTGCAATCATTGAAAGGTAAAAAAGTATTTGTGAACCTGTGGGCAGTCTGGTGCCCGCCATGCAGGAGAGAAATGCCATCAATAGCTGCGTTATATGCAAAGGCAGATAAACAAAAAACAGTTTTTATCATGCTGTCTTTAGACGAAAATTTTCAATCCTCTTTAGACTTTATGAAAAAAAACAAACTCGACCTGCCGGTTTATTTTCCTTCTGAAAAACTGCCGGCAATGTTTGATATTGACGGCATCCCTGCAACATTTATATTTAATGAAGCCGGGGAGCTTATTAAGCAAAATAATGGCGCAGATGATTACGACACAGATGAATATTTACGATTACTTAACTCTTAATTCATTAATTAGAACTCATGCAGATAAAACAATTTGAAAACAAGAACCTTTCACATTACAGTTACGCAATTATGAGTGACTGTGAAAAGAAAATTATATTGATAGACCCTTCCCGTAATCCTCAGCAATATCTTGATTACGCAAAAGAGCATGATGCTGAAATTACAGGTGTCATTGAAACTCATCCACATGCCGATTTTGTAAGCAGCCATCTGGAATTGCATCAAATAACAGGGGCAACAATTTATACAAGCAAACTGGTGGATGCTTTATATGCACATCAAACTTTTGATGAGGGGCAAACTATACAATTGGGTAAAATAAAATTGTCTGCACTCAATACACCGGGTCATTCTCCTGATAGTATTTCAGTTTTGCTGGCGCATGATGGAAAACAAAAAGCAGTATTCACAGGCGATACACTTTTTATTGGTGATTGCGGCAGACCCGACTTAAGAGAAGGTGCAGGAAATATAAAAGCAGCCCGTGAAGAACTTGCAAAACAAATGTATCATTCACTGAGAGATAAGCTGGCAATACTGCCAAACGATGTAATGGTATATCCGGCACACGGAGCAGGAACACTTTGTGGTAAAAGTTTAAGTAAAGACAACAGCAGCACTATTGGCAATGAAAAGCAAACCAACTGGAGTTTGCAGGAAGCCACAGAAGAAGAATTTATAAAAAATCTTTTAGCAGATCAACCTTTCATCCCACAATATTTTCCGTTTGATGTGGAAGTGAACAGAAAAGGAGCGGCAGGATTACAGGACAGTATTTCCAAAATAAAAATTACTGAAACAATAGATGAAAAACCGCCACCGTCTTTAGATGAAACAATATGGGTTATTGATACAAGAAAAGAAAAAGATTTTAAAGAAGGTCATTTACCATATTCCATCAACCTTATGCAAGAGGGGAAATTTGAAACATGGTTAGGCAGCATCATCAAGCCAAAGGAAAAATTTTATCTGGCAGCAGAAAGTAAAACACAATTGCAAACAATGATGGAAAGGTCGGCAGCCATTGGTTACGAAACGGCAATAGCAGCAGCATTTGTTATTAAGGATGCAAAAATGGTTGAAGAAAATATTGATATAAATAAATTTAAAAACAATATTCAGGATTATACCGTAGTTGATGTTAGAAACACTTCAGAAGTAAAAGAAGGAAAAATATTTGCAAACAGCATTTCTATTCCATTAGCAGAGTTGAGAAACCGTATTAATGAAATACCAACAGATAAACCTATTGTTGTGCATTGTGCCGGTGGTTACAGAAGTGCGGCCGCAAGTTCATTAATCAGTTCAAAGCTAACTGGCACGGTAAATGTGTTTGATTTGGGAGAAGCAGTAAAGAAGTTTCAATGATGTACTAAATAGAGCAGCATGATACGAAAATTAGTAACCTTCACACTTGCATTAAGTTTTGCCGTGTATGCAAAAGCACAAACCGATACGTTATATGTTTATGGTCCTGGTGGTCCGCAGGCAGCCGTGGAAGAATGTGCAAGGATGTTTTCTAAAAAAATGTTGATACCTGTAAAAGTTGTTGCAGGACCAGAGGCCAAATGGATTGAACAGGCAAAACAAAATGCAGATGTAATATTTGGCGGTGCAGAATATATGCTTACCCAATTTGCCATGCAGCATCCCGGATTAATTGACAGCAGCACCCGGACAGAGTTGTACAAAAGAGGTGCGGCCATTTTAGTTCGTCCCGGAAATCCTAAAAAAATTACTTCCTTAAAAGATTTAACTAAGCCGGGTGTACGAATATTGGATGTGAATGGCGCCGGGCAATTGGGAATGTGGGAAGATTTAGCAGGCAAACAAAATTTAATTGCAGGCATTCAAAAAAACATTAAAAAGTCTTTACCAAATACTGCATTGGCAATTGAATCATGGAAGACAGACGACAGCTATGATGCCATTATCAGTTATACCTCATGGTATCTCAGATTAAAAGATGTTTCACAATTGGTGAAAATTCCTCCTGCTCAAACAGTTTACCGGGGCACTCCTGTGGCTATTACAACTATTACAAATCAAAAAAATGAAGCACAGCAATTTATCTGGTTTATGCTTTCAGATGAAGGACATTCTATTTTTAAAAAATGGGGTTGGGAATAACAGATTCATACAATGCTATTGTAATGACCCCGATTCCATTATATTTTCATTAGCCATCAGTATAGCCGGAAGTGTCATCATTATCCGGGGAGTTCTTCTTACAACTTTTTTCTTTATAAAAATGGTGCGGAATAAACTTTTAAACAACAACATTAGCGGCAGCAACGAGAAGACTATATATGGTTTCAGTTCTTATCTGCGCCCTGGCCTTGATTTTATAGTAGCTGCTGACATAATCCGCACTATTCAAAACCCGGTTATTGAACGAACTGTACATTCCTGCATTTATTGTTGGTATTCGTTCTGTAATCAGTTTTTTTTACAAAAAGAAATGGATGAGGAAAAGAAGTATTGTGAAATGAAAATTAAAAATTTAGCAAAAAAATAAAATTATGGACTACTATTTCACTAAAACAATTACCGGAAGCTTTGATGATGTCATTCAAAAAGTTACCGAAGCCTTGAAAGCTGAAGGTTTTGGTATCTTAACAGAAATAGACATTAAGGCTACCTTAAAGAAAAAGCTGGATGTGGATTTTTACAATTATAAAATCCTTGGTGCCTGCAATCCGCCCTTTGCTTACGAGGCTTTACTGGCAGAAGATAAAATTGGAACCATGTTACCCTGTAATGTAATTGTTCAGGAAAAAGTAAGTGGCGAGGTAGAAGTTTCCGCTGTTGACCCGGCAGCATCAATGCAGGCAGTGGAAAATAGCGACTTGAATGAAATTGCCCTTGAAGTAAGAACCAGGTTGCAAAAAGTAATTGATAATTTATAAGATTTATGATAGTAAAAAAGCTGTAAAACTTAAAATAATTGCCAAATGAAATTATCAATCGCTTTTGTCAACGATGTTCATGCCTACCTGGAACCCCATGCCGAATTATTTTATGAAGATGGAAAAGAAACGGTACTAACAGCAGGCGGCTATGCAAGGATTGCTTCGGTGGTAAATGACATACGCAATAAAAACGTTAACACATTATTGTTTGATGGCGGAGATACTTTTCATGGCACATTGCCGGTTATTCAATCAAAAGGAGAAGTCCTCATTCCTGTTCTGAATAAATTAGCATTTGATGCAATGGTTTGTCATTGGGATTTTGCTTATGGTCCTGCACAATTAAAAAAACTGGCAGGCAAGTTAGGTTATCCGGTTCTGGGCATCAATGTTTACAATGAAGATGGCAGTCTATTTTTTCAACCTTACATGATTAAAGAAATTGAAAAAGTAAAGATTGCAGTGATTGGCATCTGCTCAAATATTATTGATAAAATGCCTGAGCGTTTTAGCGAAGGATTGAAAATTACGGATGGCATGAATGAATTACCCGCTGCAATAGAACAGGTAAAGGCAGAAGGAGCAGATGTGATCATGCTGCTTTCTCACAACGGCTTTCCGCAGGATGTGGAGTTGGTTTCAAAAGTGGCAGGTATTGATATTTGTTTAAGTGCACATACACATAATCGCTTGTATGAAACCGTAAAAATTGATGATGCTATACTAATTCAATGTGGTTGTCACGGTTCGTTTGTGGGGCATTTGACTGTTGATATAGAGCAAAAGAAAATAGTTCATCACACTTATCAACTTATTACTGTTGATGAAGACATAGAACCCGATGCCGAAGTGGAGAAAATAGTAACAGCCATTATGAAACCCTTTCAGCATTTAAAAGATGATAAAATAGGTGAAACGGAAAATATTTTGCATCGTTATGATACACTTAATTCAACCACGGATGATTTTTTATTGAAAGCAATCTGTGCTGCTGCTGATGTTCAGATAGGTTTTTCGAATGGATGGAGGTATGGTGCACCCATTGCAGCAGGAGCCATCAGCAAATGGGATTTACACAACATCATTCCCATGAACCCAGTAGTGTCAACAGTAGAATTAACCGGGGAAGAAATAAAAAACATGCTCGAAGAAAACCTGGAAAGAACATTTGCCTGCAACCCTATGAAACAAATGGGAGGCTATGCAAAACGTTGCTTCGGTATCAGTATAAAAATGCGGATTGAAAATTCAAAGGGGCATCGCATTCAACAAATATTTGCAGGCAATGATCCATTGAAAAAAGAAAAAACCTATAAAGTTGCTTTTGTAACCGAACAGGGAGTGCCCAAACAGTTAGGTGTTAACAGAACCGATTTACCAGTGAAAGCGGTGGATGCAATGGCTGAATACTTAAGCAAAAACCCTGTATATAAAACTACTCCCTTCCATACATTTAGCTTAGTTTAAATAAAGTAAGAAGATCACCTTTATAATTAACACGTCCGTTTTTTATACTAAATCCTGCAAATGGAAAAAGAGAATATACAAATCAGCCCCCGTGACCATTTAGCAAATGAACGAACCTTTCTTGCATGGATACGTACAAGTATAAGCATTATTGCATTTGGTTTAGCGGTTTTCAAGTTCACCTTGTTTGATAAGTAGTCAAGTATTGTAGGTATCATGATAGAATTTGCAGGAGTTGTTACAACTGTTCTTCCTTATATCTATTATAAGCGTTCAGAAAAGCAATTAAATGAAGGATACTATCAGCATTCATCTTTACTA